>Ga0102594_1000867_pt2 | contig 21468 bp, 19 predicted proteins | sample AraplaCol_mLB_r2_2_FD_76863 | JGI IMG/M metagenome (GOLD analysis project Ga0102594, IMG submission 76863) | Arabidopsis root microbial communities from North Carolina, USA - plate scrape MF_Col_mLB_r2 (SPADES assembly) (version 2) | ecosystem: Host-associated > Plants > Roots > Endosphere...
TCAGGCCTTCCGGATGATCGAGTCCGTGCGCTTAAACGCGGCCATATTTCCGGCGATACGGCTTCGGCCATAGGTGTTTGTCGTGCTTCTAATGGTTTCCCGAGAGCTTCTTTCCCTGCGGCTGTTTCCCCGATTAACCATATAAATCCAGCTCCCGAAGGAGTTCATGTTTGTCCCGTCGGTGGATATCCGGCTTCTTGCGCATCAACGTCGCGTGCCAGCGATTCTGTATAAAGGGCATTGCGGCGGGCAGCCTCCGAGGCCACCGGCTCGCGAGAGGCCACGCCTCCCCTGATCGGCATCCTGGTTCGCTCGATCGTCAAGACGGGGAGGGGAGGCGACCGGGCGGCGCCGGCGCGGACACGGGCAAGCGGACCCCAGGTCGCAAGCGCGTTTGCATGTCCCTGGCGCGCTTGCATGTCCTTAGGCCTGGTAGGCGCACCTGCCTTGCCCCAGAGCGGTCAAGGCGAGCGTGCAGCACATCGTCCCTCTCGGCTTGGCCCCTCGATCCCGACACCGCCGACCGGACAAGAGCCGATGCGCCGCGGCGGCGGCGTCGGAACAGTTCGGGGCGGGAGCGGGCCATGGTGGGTAGAAGGCGCGATGGGCTAAGCGCGCGCTGGATGGAGCATCAGCTCACGTAAGCTCTCGAGACGATCAGGCAGGCCTCACCAGCCAGTCGCCGATCGGCGATGACAGCCGTTCTCAAAGGCAAGCGGCACATACCGGTGAAATGGAGCAGCCGGGTTTTGAGAGGGCCGCCGCAACCCTCCTGGTCCGGTCTTCAGCTTCTCGGCCCAGCAGCCAAGGCGTCATCCAAGTCGGTCTCGACAGCCGCACAGGCCAAAAAAAGGCCGGTCCATCGGACCGGCCCCAGAGGTCTCAGGCTGCCATCAGGAAGTCGAGCGGGTCGAGATCCTGATCGAGCAAATCATGCTCCACGACCGAAGCATAGGTCGAGCGCGCAATAGGAACAGTATCGCGCAGAACCCGCGCAACCGCGCGCCAGTCGCGTGTCGCCAACCACACCTGCGTTGCCACGATGTGACGGAAGCACTGGTTGTGGAACGGTATCTGCTCAGGGTCCCCCCGCCCGGTCATGGCGTTGTAGCAGAGGTGCTGGGCTGTGAGGCGCCTGCATACGTCCTGAAACCGGCACGGCGTGAAGCGCTGCCCCCTGGCGGAGCCGACGAAATAGGCCGTCTCGCCTGGTGGTGTGATCAATTTCGACGCCACGTCACGCCACAGCCGCAACGTTTCATAGGTGCCGTGACGGTCGCGCAGCCGCTCGCGATAATTGATCCAGACCTTCCCCCCTCGGCACCACACCGATTTCGCATGGCGGTTCTTGAAAAACACCCTCGGCAAGTCGAGCCAGATCTCGTCGCCTCTGTCGGTGAAATGCTCGTGGTTCATTTTCGCAAGCGTGCCGACACGCAGACAAAGCTGTGCCTGGATGCACAGATAAGCCTCGTCGCGCACGGCAGCGGCCCAAACCACCGAGTTCGGCTGCAGTGTCCGGCGCAGTTCGCGTTGCCGATTGATCAGCGCCACGAGATACTGCTCCGGTCGATGGCTCGACAGGATCTTGCCGATCTTGAGGAAGTTTTCCGAGGGCAGTGGCGCATAGCGGCGCCCTGCCTTCAACTCTGCCTTGAGGTCGTGGTACTGCTTCGCAGCGCGGTCGCAGGTTCCCTCCCAGTCTGCTCGCGCGGCTTCGATGTCCGCCATCTCGACGAAACCTGGAATGGGGTCAAGCCCGTCGAGCATCTTGGGTTGCTGGCGTAATAGTCCAGTCGACGAGCGGAACAGCGCACGACACAGCCCAAGCAGGGACAGCGTTCCTGACCCAGCCGGCGGCAACCTTTCATCCTCCGGCAACCGCGACCTCTCTCGCGACCAGCGCACGAAGGCCGTTACGAGATCCGGCCAAACCAGGTAGCCAAAGGACAGAGCCTCCCTTGCAACGGCTCGACGATCGCCGTCGGGACGGGTGAGGTAACCGAAGAAGCGACCAAGCTCGCCGCGGTATTTCATGGCGGTCGCCGCGCTCCACCGTGTTTCGCCGGACCTGAGCGTTTCTCCCGTTCTTTGCTCCTCCATCTTCGCGCGCACCATCGCCGCGAAAGCCTCGTCCAGGTGTGGCGGCCACGCCTTCAATTTGAAGGGATTGCGACCCGTCATGGAGACCAAGCGAGACGTTCTCGTGCGTGTGCTGATAAAATGCTCCGTCAGCGCATCGCGTTTGGCCAATAGGTGCGCGCGCTCAGCTTGACGATCTTCCTCGGACAGATTCTGCATCACGAGCGTGCGGATGATCGAAGGCGGCTTGTAGCTGGGATCCGTAAGGCGATTGTCGATTTGCTGGCGGAAGTTCATGCGACTCACTAGCGTGTCCGGCGGAAGGTCCAGCTCCGCCTCGACCTTCCGGACGGTGCTGACATATTGAACACCGGGCTGACGCCAGCTCCACGAATTGACTTGCTTCACCCCCACACACCGCGCGAGGGCGGATGCCGTGATTCCCTCGTTCCAAAGAGCAACACGGAATGCCTTGCAAAAGCCCGGCGGCAGGCCGTTCCTCTCAGCGGTGTCGAGAACCTCCCGCGCAAATTGCAGCTCACTGCGGTCGCGGCAGCTCGGCATTTCGCGCAGCGAGGCCTCAAGTGTTTCGCGCGCAGGGCTGTCATGTCCCACTGTTGCGCTCCAACGCTTCATGGCCGCGCCGAAATTCTTGCGTGGCTTGGTGCCGGGCTCCTGCAGGACCTCCACACACTCTCCAATGAGCCAGGCGACTGTCTTGATCGGCTCCAGCAGCGGCGTGTCGGCTGAAACCGCAGACAGACCAATCTCGCTCTGAAATGTGTCCAGCAGAGCCTGATATCGATCCCGATCAAGAGTTGAAGGCTGAACGCCGCTCTCTTCGGCAATACGCGCCAAATCGCGGCGATCGGGATAAGCGCGCAGTGACGGCAAGCCTCGACCCAGGCGGCGCAAGCGATCCCGATAGCGGCAAAGGCGCCTCTGCACGAGGTAAGGAAGGTTCTTCTCCGTCACGATGAAAAGTCCGTAGCGCGCGATGATTTCGCGCAACAATAGCGACGGTGCCGTTTGGTGAAGGCTACAGGCGGCCACATTGGCCTCCTGCGCGATCTCGTTGAAATAGGGCCGGTCGGGGCGTAGCGGATGAGCCGGAACCCCACGTCCTTTAACATGGCTGTTTTCCCAGGCCCGCAGCCGATCGAGCACCACGTTATTGGCTTTAGAATGGCTCTGGTATCTGGATCCGACGCGCTCCGCCATCCCGCGGAGTTCTGCGAGGACAGCGGGGTGGCGGCAGAGTGGCGAGCCCGCGGACACAAAACCAGCAGCCTGACAGCAATGCTTCGCAATGGGCTTTCCATTGGCTCGGCAAGGCACCTTCTCGCCGGTGTCGGCAAGCGAGCGTTCCCAGATCTTCAGCCGGGAAAGGCCCTCCGCTAACCGAAAAGCGCTTTCCAAGCCAACCGCCTCCTCCAGAAGCGCGAGCACAGCCTTCGCCGCGGAAGTCGTCATCAGCGTCACGGGGATCCCAGCGATCCGCGCGAATTCGCGCGTCCGCAGAATCGTCCGACCGTTCGTGGAGATTCTGCCCGGCAACTTGCGATTGGCCTGTTTCAATGTGGTCGCGCAGCTGACGATCTTCAGCAGCGCATCCTGGACTTCGGGCGTCTGCCCCAGCATCAGGCGGGCCAATGTCTTGTCGTCGATTACCGCGGTGTTCGGGTCGATGTTATCGTTCACAGACGTCATGTGCAGAGTGGTCATGGTATTCTCCTGATGCTGGTTGGGTCGGCCATCAGGCAAAGCTCCGCCCTCGTGCCGCAGCAGGCTGCGGCACGTCGCTTGACGCTTGCCGATGGCTAAGGGAAACCGCCGCGGCTACGCCGCCGGCGTTTAAGGTCTAGGGTTGGAGAGGGTCACTTGCCGTTGCGAGGCTGAGACGGCGGTCGCGGCCGCAGCCAGACCGCGACCGAAACGCCACGGCGCGCCCGCTGTCCGTTCAACAACCAGGCAGAGAGCTGCCGATGCCGCTCGATCTGACGGCGCATTTCACGGTAGCGGCTTTCCCATTCGGAACATTGGCCCCGATCGGGTTCCAAAGGCGTAGGCGTTTTCATGGCTCAACTCCTTTCGTTATAGGGCCGACCACCAGGCAAAGCTTCGCCCTTCACGCTGCAACTGCTGCAGCGCGTCGTCTGACGCCGAGATGCGGTAGTCGGGGCGCCCCTTCCCTTCAGGCGGGGCGTCCAGGTTTATGTCGAGGACCGCGGGTCCAGCGACGCCAAGACGGTTATCAAGGCAAATTCAGATTGCAACCCCGGTCATCGGACGCCGGCTCCAGCGCCCGACCCCCGATCTGGCGAGATCCGAACAGAGCAGCGGACGCTGGAAGGGCTCGCTCGCCGTCTCGACGGCAGCGGCACCTTCAAGAGGAAGTGGCGGGATTCTTGGTGCACCGATTCACCAGGATTGAGCGCGCAATTCTACGCGTCTCACGACCGCCTCCGGCCACCGCGAACGACGCCTCCTGAGACGGTGTGAAGAGGTCGAAATCCGGCCTGTGTGAGAGCGACGCGCGCGCACTCGCCAATCCTTCATTCGATCAATGCGCAGTTCTTGATCGAGGCGAGCGAGCAGCACCGCGTGGCATGGCCTGTCCCCATTATCCGCCGCGATCGCAATCAAGGTCATCGCTGCATCGAAAGCGGGGTGAGCAGGCGGCAGCGCTTTTGCCGCTACAAGGAATGCCAAGGATCGACCGGTCGTCGCAACTCCTGCAGTCCGGAGAACCTCAGTCGCCTCGGCGGTCGCGGCCGATGCAACTCCCGCGAGTGCCAGCCTCGAGGCGGCTCGCCACCACGTCAACAGATCTTCTGGTCGCATCATCTTTGCACTGTCCCCAACCGAAGGTGGCGGGCGAAGCGACGGCTAGGAGGCGCGCGGCAGCAGCCGAGCTAAGCCAGGCTCCAGTCGAGGATAACCGGTGCGTGGTCGGGCCACGGGTCAGCGATCGCCCCTCACAGCGCATAAGCATCACCGCTGGCGCTCGTGCGTTAGTCTTGATTTGCCGAAGTTGGGATGGTGTCGGCCGCGGAGGCGGATCGGTGATGCCTCGTCCACGGCACACCCTGATCGCTATCTTCGCGTCCTCGCGTAAAAGAAGGGTTAACACCGATCGGCCCTTGCACGATAGCTCCGCGAGGGGCCCGCTCGATCTCAAGACTCCACTAGCGCGTCGGTCGCGGCGCGACGCGGGCTCCAGCCTTCTCCAGCGCAGGGAACGGTGATGTTCTACGGCGTGCGACCGATGCTGCCCTGGACAGGAGATCGACGAGTCGGAATTACGCCGTTTGCTGGAATGCCGGTCATACAGGACGTCCAGATATAAGACTCACGGCTGGGATTCGACCAATTATGGCTGCCTCTCTGCGTCTGGCTCGCCGGTTCCCGCGCCATTGCGTTTGTTTCAGCCCGGCTGGTGAGAGGCTAAAGCGGGGTCACCACGTGCCATTCGTTCAATTGACAAGTCTACTGTGGAGCGATGCCTCAATCTTGATCACCCGCGGGGGCAGGACGTGGTCATCGTTGGATCCGCTGAAGCAACCGGATTGCGCACGTCAGCCGGCACGTACGCGCCAGTTGGTCGGTGACGGCGAGGCCAAGCCTTCCCGCCAAGCTTGACGTTTTGCTTGTTTGTTACACGCTGTATTGCAAATTGGGGATGTCCAAATGAGCAAAGCTGAGCTGTCCGACCCGATCGCGTTGAGGATCCCGGTCGACGTCCTGGCAGATATCGAGAAGATCGCCACGGTCTCCGAGCGCACGCGCTCATGGGTTATCGTCCGGGCGCTGAGGCTGTATCTCGCCAGCGAGGGATCCGATTGCCTCGCGATCGTTCGCGGGCGTGGACAAGCCCTAGAAGGTGGCGGTCACGATGCTGACGATGTCCTCGGTGAACTGGAAAGCATCGTTCGCGGCAAGGTCGCTTGATGAAGGTCCGGCTGTCTTAATTATGAACTAAACGGCGCATTCAAGACACCGGGTTGTCATTGCTTGGCAGCAGTTCGAGCCATACATACACTTATGGGAGGTCAGCCAGTTCAGAGAACGATTAAACTTAAATCCGGGGTTTCGTTTTCCCGCCCAAGCGCTAAGCAACCTTTGCCGAGTCTCGCAAGACGCATTCGGCGTGGCGGGGGGAAGGCGATGCGCGTTAGGATGACACAGCAGGCCGTTGGGCAGGGTGGACTATTCAGTGGCGAACTCAGCGCCGGCAGGGAGACACTCCGCTGGGTCTACGACTGCGGCTCGAACCAGGCCGACGCCTTACGGCGGGAAATCACCATCTTAGCCGCGCGCAGCGATACTATTGATTTTCTATTCCTTTCGCACCTCGACAGCGATCACGTTAGCGGGGTCGACCGGTTATTATCACAATCAAGCGTGCGCGAGGTGATCTTGCCCTATCTCGACGAGGCCACCCTTATCGCGACCATCGCACGCGATGCTGCCCGCGGCGCATTGAGCGGTGCCTTCGTGGAACTAGCCAGCGACGTGGCTGGATGGCTCGGAAGTCGAGGCGTTGAGATTGTCACCTTCGTAAACGGTCCGGACGATGATGCCCCTACCGGGGACGGCCCCGATTTTCCAGGGCGGCCCGGCGACGGCGGTGAAGGTCGAGTCACGGCCAAATGGACGCGAGAACCGGAACCTATGCCTGACGCCACCGCCCGCCCATCAGGGCCGCGGGCAAGGCTGCGAAGGGTACCGCCCGAAGCTTTGCTGGTCACAACCGTACCCAGCGTCCTGCTAAACTGGACGCTCGCCCCGTATGCTCAACTGCCGTCGGCCAGGCTGATGAAAGCCTTCGAGAGCGCACTCAAACGTGAATTCGGATCGCTCTCCAAGAAGGCGATCATCCGTCGCGCCAAAGAGGCGGACATTCGCGATCGATTACGCAAATGCTATGATGCCCTTTGGATCGACCATAATCTGGTTTCCATGGCACTTTATGCGGGGCCTCTGGAGGCACGCCGCCCCCGGGTCACGATCAATCCGGGTCGGCACCATTTTCCACACCGGCGAGATGGAGGAGGCGGGTGGCTTTTGACCGGCGATGCACATCTCGACCGCCGACAGCGGCGCCAGCGCTTCCTGCAATTCTACGAGCGTTTTTCACCCCTGGTGAATGTTCTCATGCTTCCTCATCATGGTTCGATTCACAATCACAGTGACCTGGTCCTGGTCGGCCTGCCCAGTCTGTCTGTCGGCTACGCCGCGGCCGGGCCAAACGACTACGGACACCCGCATCGAAGCGTTGGGGACGCCGTCCAGGCGCATGGTGGAGCGGCATTCCATCAGGTCTCTGATGAGCCAGCTACCAAGTTGGACATGGACGTGGATTTTCGCTGAGCGTGCGGCATCGGCTCTACCAATTCGGTTGCGATCGGTGCGTATTGGATCGGTGCGGCGACGCGAGCCCGTGGGGTTAGCCACGGCACCTTGAGAGTCTAAACCCATATGACGAAGGCGCAGCCACTTGGCCGCGCCTTTTTCATTTCGCCACAGATTTCTTTGCAGCTTAGAACCCTGAGATGTGCAATCGCGGCCATTGCAGCGAGAGGTCGCCCTGAGGTGTTCCATAATGAACCTTATGCGAGTCGTTGATGTAAGCCGGTGGGTTCAAGCTTGAAGTGCGTGTCGTGTAGCCCGATTGGCCGTCGTTTAGCCCATATAATCGCGCGGTGTTGCCCGATTGAGTGTTGCGCGCTGGCCGTCGGCCTGAGACCGAGCGACGACCTAAAGCAGGCGCCAGCCACCCGAAAGCCGAGCGTGGGGACGAACCAGCGCCGGTCATTCCGAAGCCGCGGGCCGAGGCCGATGAGAGATGACCGCCTCGCCCCCAGGTGCAATCGAGGCGCGCCGACTTGAACCACCCTTCGGTTTCACTTATTTCAGATGCAGGAGGGCGCGACATGGCCCAGGCTCAGTCACTCATGCATTTCGGGGAGCTCGATCAGGCTCTCGTCGCCTCGGCTCGCGCCGCCGCCCGGGACCTCGCGGACCCGCAGGGCGCGCATGTCCGGATCGACGCCCGCCTCGCGCCGCTGGTGAAGGAGTTCATCGACGTCCTCGTCGAGGCCGGCGCCGTGGCCTTTGGGCCCCTGAACACCGAACTCAGCCCGGAGCAGGCCGGAAAGATACTCGGGGTTTCCCGCCCTCTCGTCGTCCAGCGCATGGAGGACGGCCGCCTGCCGTTTCACTACGTAGGCACCCATCGGCGCTGCAAGCTCACCGACGTCCTGGCGCTCAAGAACCGAGAGGCCGAGCAGAACGCCGACTTGGCCCAGATCTACGACGATCTGATGGACCTCGATGCCGCACCCGCGCCCTAAGCCGACGGTTCTGGCGGACGCGAACGTCTTCCACTCCAACGACCAGCGCAACGTCCTGATGACCCTGGCCGTCGAACGCCAGATTGACCTGCGCTGGACGGACCTCATCGAGCGCGAGTGGGTCAACTCGCTCGAACGCCGCATGGCGAAGCGCCCTGGCCCCTCCGCATCCGACAGGTTCGCGAAGACAGCCGCCCTCATGCGCAAGAGCATCCCAGGATACGACGTCCCCGGCTACTACGCGCATCTCCACCGCGTTCTCAAGTCCGATCCGAAAGACCGGCACGTAGCCGCCGCGGCGGTCGGATGCGCCCCCTCGATCCTTGTCACCTGGAACGTCCGGGATTTCGACGTCGCCGAGCTGACCGCCCTCGACGTCGAACTGGCCCAGCCCGACGATTTTCTCGTCAAGCTGTTCCAGGGCGCGCCGGATCGCGTGCACGCGTCCGTAGAGAAATCCTACGGCTTCGTCACCCAGGGCCACCGACGCCGTGACCAGCCGGTGCCCTCATGGAGCGACTACCTCGACGCATTGGCCACGCGCGGGGCGCCCAACGCCTTGCCACGCTTCGCCGACCTGCTTCGCGCCCATCGGGCCGAGGACATCCCGCGCGAGGAACCCGATGGCGGCCCGGAGGCGACCAGCGGTCCGACCAAGCGCTGACCGGGACCCGAGCGCATTGTCCGATACAAATCGCACCGCGAACCTGGACGGACCCGGGCGGCTTGCCGTTCTGTAGCCCGATTAAACGTCGCACGTTCCACAACGCTTAATCGGACTACACAACGGTCTGTACGACGTTCAATCGAGCTACATCGCGCGCGCAATTGGGAGCCATATCGTCCGGGTTTGTTGAACAGCTCCGCGGGGCGGCCCGGGATATTGGGCTTCGATTGAGTGCGACTTGCGAATGATCCCAATGGGTTATCAGACGCAGCAACGCCGCCATGAAGCGCACCTACTCCCAGTTGGACCTGAACGACCGGCGCAAGCTCACCCGATGGCGCGGCATGGGATTGAGCGTTGATGTCATCGCGGAGAAGCTCAGCCGACATCGCTCGACGATCTTCCGGGAACTCCGGCGCAACGCTTTCATCGACAAGGAATGGCCGGAGCTCGACGGCTACCATTGCGTGACGGCGCATGACATGGCCCGCGAGCGGCGCACGAGGCTCAGGAAGCTCGCGCGCTTCTCTCATGTGCGCCAGTCGGTCATCGAACGGATTCAGCACGGCTGGTCGCCACAGCAGATCGCCGGCCGGATGCGGCTCGAACGTCATCCGATCTCGGTCAGCCACGAGACGATCTATAAGTTCGCCTATTCCGCGGACGGCCAGGCCATCAAGCTCTGGCGGCATCTGCCGGAACACCGCGCGCGACGCCGTCCGCGGCATGCCAGGCGCCGGCATGGCCAGCGCTTCAGCCCGGAACTGAACATCCTGCGCCGCCCGGACGTCGTCGCCGACCGAAAGCAGTTCGGGCACTGGGAATGCGATCTGATCCAGTTCCGCCAGAAGTTCGGCAGGGCGAATGTGACCTCGCTGGTCGAACGGGTCAGCCGCTTCGCGGTTCTCCTGCGCAACAATGATCGGCAATCGCGGCCCATCATGGAGCGGCTGATCAGCGTCATGCGCGCCCTGCCCCATCGCGCACGCCGCTCGATCACCTTCGATCGCGGCACGGAGTTTACCGACTGGCCCTATCTCCAGGCCGGATCGGGGCTCAGACCTGGTTCTGCGACCCGCAATCACCCTGGCAGAAGGGCACCGTCGAAAACACCAACGGCCGGGCCAGGAAATGGCTCTCGCGCGATGTCGATCCCCTCTCCCTCACCGACCGGGAGCTGAAGGACATCTGCGAGCGCTTGAACGGCACGCCGCGAAAATGCCTCGGCTACAAGACACCAGCCGAAGTCTTCCGGCAGAAGCTCCTCGCTCAGATGCGGGCGGTTGGATAGGATAAGCCCATCCGCAAGTCGCGCTTCGGCGAGAACTCACACTCACATTCCGGAAAATTCGAATCGCCTAGATCGGAGCAAGCAACTTCGAAGCATAGCGATTAAGCCGACCGAATCTGAGGTTCAACCCTCTGACGTACCGACTCCTTACTGGAGCGATGAGCGCCACTGGGTGATGACCGTCGTGGCACATGGCACCCTACGACTCGCATTCTCGGCGCTCGAGAACTTGCTATTGACCGTACAAATGCGCCGAAGCACCCGACACGGTATCACGGCTTAATTCCAACGGCCTCAAGCGAACTCCATTCCGCGTACGCGAAGGGATGGGGCGTCGCTGCTGCGTGTGCCTTGCAACGGCTCATCGTACGATTCCCTCGTACAAGCTACTAATGGGAATCGAATATGACCGTCGACGATCTGTTTTGCGAGCCGCTCGCGACCATAGGTTCAAACGTCATGCTCTACATGCTAGCCGCTGAGACTAGCGTGGAGAACGCAGATACGGACGTGCCGTCAGAATTCGGAAACGGACGCACGATTGCTCAGGAGATGGAAGATCTCATGACTGATCTGGCGCGGCTGGAGGCGGGATGGGTGCCCGGCCCTGCAGAACTATGTAGAGCTCCGGAATTTCAAGATTGGGGAATATTGGACACCGGCGAGCGACTGCCCAAAATTTGGGGGACAATCGATGACGTCTGTAAATTGGGCACCTCGATTCCCGAGGGTCATCGGGTGATCACCTTACCCATCCTTGCCAGGGATAAGGCTCTCACATGGGTTCGTGACCGCCGAGGATTTTATAGGCTAGGCGATTGTTCGGTACTGACACGAAGTTATCCCTGCATCGCCGAAAAGTCGTTTGCGGCGACGAAGCGCCGCCGCCGACTTAATCCGATCAGATCCAGAAGGACATTTCGATAATAAGTTCGATAGAGTTTCCGAACCGGGCCTCTCGACAAGTTAGCTTAGGCCGTTTGAGCCATTCCCTGATCGGCCACCTTTCCTCCAACTGATCGAGCCATTCAACGTTGATCGAGCAGCTTGAAAATGCCCTGCGCTTTCGCGCAGAGCCTATCTTCTACCCAGATCTCGACGTCGCCGAAATTCAAGCTGGGCGATTGCCGGATGATGTGTGGACGCGCGATTAGAATATCCCCGATGGCAATACGTCCCAAAAAGGTCACGTCTAAGTTGATCGTCACCTGAGCCCGATTGTTCGTCAGCAAGCGCGATGCCGCGCCGAGCGCTCGATCCGCCAACGTGCAGATCAGCCCGCCCTGAACAATGCCGGACCGATTACGGTGTCTCTCATCGGTTGCGACCGCCAGCTCCAGCGCTTCTCCGGCCTGCCGCTGCCAGAACGGACCGACGAGGCGGACAAAGCCGTCATCGTCGGTCTGTACCCACCCTCCAGCTCGCAATGCCGCTTCAGACATCATTTAGGCCGATAGAACGGCAACGCCGTCTGCTGCCACAACGCCGCGGCCTTCCGACAACACGAAGAGCGGGTTGATCTCTGCCTCGGTCAGCCGCTCGCCGAGCTCCGCGACCATGCCAGAAAAATCGACGATTGCAGAAACCAGCGAATCAACATCGAGCTTCGGGCGGCCGCGATAACCGTCGAGCAACGGCCAGCCTTTCAGCTCCTGCGCCATAGCCAGCGCTTCGCCACGGCTGAGGACCGAGCCCGGTGCCAGCAAGCGGATCGTCGTATCCTTAGTCAGCTCCGCAGCCACGCCACCCATGCCGAGGAGGATGACACTGCCGAGCGCATCGCGATGGCAGCCAAGGATCAACTCCATCCCGCCCGACGGGACCATTTCCTGCACGATATAGCCGTCAGGCGCGACGCCCGCCCGCTGGCGAACATCATTTTCCATCAGTTTGAGCCGTGCCTCGATGCTCTCTGCGTCCAGACCGACAGCGACACCCCCGACATCGCTCTTATGGGTAATGGTCGAGGACAGGATCTTCAGCACGACGGGGGTGTCGAACGCCGCGGCAGCCGCCTTGGCCTCTGCGGCGTCACCCACCTCCTTCTCCCGCACGCAGCGCAGTCCGAAACGGGCGAAAAGCTCCTTCGCCTGCTTTTCGTTAAGCGACCCCCGCCATTCAGGAGGCACGCCGACCGGAGCCCTATCCGCAAGCGGAAGGGCCGGAACTGGCGGGCGCCCGGCAACCCAAAGCGCCGAGAACGCCGCGGCAACGGCTTCGGGCGTGTTGAAGGCCGGAATCCCTTGGCGCGTTAGCCTAGCCGCCGCCTCCGGCGCGTGCGGGCTCACATAGGCCAGAACCGGCTTATCGCCTCCCGGAGAGGCCGCATGGATCGCGTCGCCGATCAGCTCGGGTTGCGCCACGCTGGATGATCCTACGATCACGGTCAGCGCATCGTAGGAAGGGCTGTCAAGCAAGGTCCTGATGCAGGCTTTCAACACGTCGGGCTGAAGACCGGCCAGCGTGATGTCGATCGGGTTGCCGTCCAGAGCGCCATGCCCTTCCGGCATCGCCTGCTTGAGCTTCGCGACCGTTTCCGCATCCGGCACCGGGGCGTCGAAACCGGCGAGGCCCAGACTGTCGGCCACGAGCGTGCCCGCTCCGCCCGTCGAGGTCAGCACGGCGACACGGCGCCCCTTCAGGACCGGCTGCGTCGCCAGAGCCGCCGGCACGTCGACGAGATCGCCGAAGCTCTGGGCCCGGATGACACCGAGCTCCCGAAAGAAGGCGTCGTAGGTGCGGTCGGAGCCCGCCATAGCGCCGGTGTGAGAGGCTGCCGCGCGCGCCCCCGCATCGGAGCGGCCGATCTTCAGCGCCACGATCGGCTTGCCCGCCGCGCGCGCTTTGGCTGCAGCCTTTCGGAAGGTCTCCGGATGCCGGATCGTCTCGATATAAAGCGCGATCACCGAGGTTTCGGAATCATCGGCAAGATAGTCGATGAAGTCGGCGATCTCGAGGTCGGCCTCGTTGCTGGTCGCGACCAGCTTCGACAGCCCGATGCCGCGCGCAGCAGCGCGCGACAGCAGCGCCCCCAGAATGCCGCCGCTTTGCGAAACGACCCCTACCGGCCCTTTCTGGAACTGCCCGGCGGCCAGCGCGCCCGAAGCCGAAAGCGGGACGCCGTCACTGACGTTCACGAGCCCGATGGTATTCGGGCCGAGGATGCGCATAGGCCCGGCGGCCTCGAGAAGCTGCGCCTGACGGCTGCGGCCGTCCTCGCCGGATTCTCCGAAACCGCTCGCCAGAACGATCGCGTAGGAGGTCCCTTTCGCCGCGAGCTCTCGCACGGCGTCCACCGAACGGGACGCGCCGAGCAGGACCATAGCCACGTCGGGTCGGGCCGGCAACGCATCGACGCTACCATAGCAGCGCAAGCCGTCGATCTCGTCGACGCGCGGATTGATCGGATAGATCTCGCCACCAAACGCCTGCTCACGCAGGAACCGGATCGGCAGGCCGGACGTCTTGGTCGAATCCGTCGATGCACCCACTACAGCGATGCTGCGTGGACGGAAAAGGGTCTCGATCGCGCTCATCGCCTCAACCCGCCATCTTCGCGAGGAATGCGAGCACGGATTCGCGATGCTCGCTGCTGGTGTAGCAGATGCCCTGGGCCTGGCTGCCGCTCTGGAAAATCTCTTCCGCGCTGCTTTCCAGCGAACTGTTGAGGATCGTCTTGCCGAGAGCGAGTGCCGTGGCTGAACCCTGGGAGAGTTCGCGAGCCCAGGTTTTCGCCTCGTCGAGAAGCGTATCGGCGCCGCTCAGCCGGTCGGCGATGCCCAGGCTCAGCGCCTCCTGCGCATCGACCCGTCGGCCGGTGAAGATCAGCTCCTTCGCGCGGACCAGTCCGACGCGGCGCGGCAGGAAGAACATGCCGCCGCCATCCGGGATCAGACCACGTTGGATGTAAGACCAGGCGAAATGCGCGTGCGGCCCGGCAACAACGAAGTCACAGGCCAGCGCGGTGTCGGCGCCAAGACCGGCGGCGGCGCCGTTGACGGCAGCGATGGTCGGCTTCGGCATGTTCACGAGCAGGCTCACCGTATGGTGTACGCGCTGCTGGCGGCTCCAACCGTTGAAGCCAACCTCTCCTGCCGGTGCCTCCATGCGCCGTTTCATGCCCGCGATGTCTCCGCCGGCACAGAAGCCCTTGCCCGCCCCGGTCAGGACCAATGCGCGGATCGCGCGATCGACGGCGATCTCTTCAAGGTGGTCGATGAAGGCGCTGCGCATGTCGTCGCTCATCGCGTTGCGCTTGTCCGGGCGATTGAGCGTAAGCGTCGCCACGCCGTCTTCGACGGTCTTAAGGATCAGGAGTTCGGTGGTCATCGGATTGGCCTATGGTTCGAGGCGGCGACGTTGTTCAGTCGGCAACGATCTTGTTTTCTGTGACGATCTTCTTCCAGCGTGCCATGTCGGCTTTGACGTAGGCGTCGAGCTCTTCGGGCGAACTCATGCGCAAGGTGATGCCTTCGTCGGCGGCGCGCTTCTGCAGGCCTTCGTCCTTGGCTGCGGCTCGTGCGGCCGCGACGAGTTTGTCGACGATCGGCCGCGGCGTGCCGGCCGGGGCATAAAGCGCGTACCAGCTATCGACGACATAGCCGGGAACGACGTCGCCGACAGCAGCTACGCCAGTCATCTTCGACTGGCCGGCCGGTGCCGTTACCGCGATCGGCCGCAGGCGCTTGTTGGCGATGAAGCCGGCCACCGCAGCGTTCGTGGCGAACATCATGTCGACCTGCCCGCCGAGAAGATCGGTCAGCGCCGGGCCAGCGCCGCGATACGGCACATGCACGATGTCGATCTTGGCGAGGTTCTTCAGCATCTCGCCCGCGAGATGGGCCGAAGTGCCGGCTCCCTGCGAAGCGAACGTGTAATGCCCCGGCTTGGCTTTGGCCGCCGCGATAACGTCCTCGACGGTTTTGAAAGGGCTGTCGGGCTTGACGACGAGCACATTGCTGGAGCTGCCGATGAGCGTCACCGGAGCGAAAACCTTGTCGGTATCGAACGGCATCTTGGGTTGCAGGCTCGGATTGACCGCGTGCGCGAGCGTGGCAACCACGAGGGAATAGCCGTCTGGAGCGCTGTGAGCGACCACTTCCGAGCCGATGATCGTGCTGGCGCCGGGGCGGTTTTCAATGATGATCGGCTGCCCGAGCTCTTTCGACATCAGCGAGCCGAGGCTGCGCGCAACGGTGTCCGTGCCGCCGCCGGGGGCGAAGGGAACGACGAAGCGAATGGGCTTGTCGGGAAAGTCGGCCTTCGCCGGCAAGGCGAAGGACAGCGCTGCCATGAGGGCCAGCCCATAGCGGGACAGCAGCGATGGCTTGGAAAGGTGAGACATTGGCGTTCCTCCTTGGGCACAATGATCGGCGAGCCCCCGCGTGCTTCATGCACGTCGTTGATAAGGAGAAACGTACCTGCTCCAGCGGAGGCGAACCTCTTCCAAATTCCGCTTGATGGAACAGAAAATGCAGCAGCGTCGAGGGTGAAGAGCACCGATTCTCTTTCAACTCAAGGCAAGCGCCTCTTCCTGAAGCAGGTCCTGGCAGCGTCGCTGCAGGTCCAGAAGCCAGGGACCGAGCAGGCGGCCCATGGCAGCGACGGGTTCGTCGTTCGAGATGCTGATATTGAGGGCGTGCGGCCGTTGTCGCGGCAGGATGATCGTTGTCGCAACGGCTACCACGCCTGGTTGCCAACTCACCGTGCAATATCCGTCCCGGTCAAGCTCGTCGAGCGATGCCTGGATCTCTTCTCTCAATTGCGGCCACTGGCGGGCCCGGCGTTCCGCGATGCGATTGAGCTCGACACTGCGCTTTATTGCCGGCAGCCCCCAAAGATAAGCGCGCCCCAACGACGTTAACTCGATCGGGACCCGCTGGCCCGACACCACCGTGCGGAAACTACTGCGCGCGCTGTAGCGAAAGGATTCCAGATAGACCATCATGTCGTCATCGGCCGATGCGAGGCCGACATTGACACGTCGACGCGTTGCCTCCTGGCGCATGAGCGGCGCGATGACCGGCAGGATCGACGAACCTAGCCGCATCGCGTGAGCAAGACTGAGAACAGCCGGGGCAAGACGATATAGTCGCCCCGTCGGGCTGCGTTCGAGCATGCCGGCACCGACGAGTGTCTGCATCAGCCGGCTTACCGTAGCCTTGGCCAACCCGGTACGCTCCACAATCTCGGCGTTTCCGAGCTCGGTAACGCCGGGCCGGAACGCTCTCAGGATTGCTATGCCGCGTTCCAGAGAACGATTGGCATCTGCGAAGCTTCGCCCCGAACCTTTCAAGCGCCCCTCCATCAGTTCCACTCCATGGAATTAGATACGCGCCGGAAAGTGGGCTTGTCCATATCCTGCTGAAAAATGACTTACGCGCATCAGCCGTATCGACACACCGCTCGCAGCGGATCTGTCACGGCAGGCGACGGCATAAAACGACCTGGGAGGGTATGTTCAATGCGCATTCAGGCCGAGAAGGATTTCTGGGCGGGATTTCTCTACACGGTGATCGCGGCCGGCTTCCTCTGGTTCGGCTGGGATTATCGCACGGGGACCTCCGCCCGCATGGGGCCCGGTTACTTTCCGATGGTTCTGGGCTGGCTGCTCGTCGCTTTCGGCCTCATATCGATGGCACGAAGCTTCTTTGTCCAAGGCGAGCGCGCCGGTGGCATAGGGTGGCGTCCGCTGGCTATGATCTCAGCTGCGGTCCTGGTCTTCGCCGCACTGGTTCCGACAGCCGGCCTTGTTTTCGCGCTGCCCGCGCTTGTGATCCTATCCGCGGCCGCCTCGCGGCAGTCGATCTACGATCTGCGCGGCCTGGCGGCTCTCGTCGCTCTGACGGTCTTCTGCATCGCCGTCTTTGTCAAAGGTCTCGGCGTACCGATGCCGATCCTGGGCTCATGGTTCGACGGCATCGTGCCGGCCGGCTGGCAGCGCTGAGGGAGCGGACGATGGAACTCTTCGCCAATCTAGGCCTCGGCCTCGAAACTGCTTTCACGCCCATCAATCTGCTTTACGCCCTACTCGGCTGCTTCCTCGGTACCGCAATCGGTGTGTTGCCCGGACTGGGGCCGGCGGCGACCATTGCCATGTTGCTTCCCGCGACCTTCGTCATGCCTCCGGTCACGGCGCTGATCATGCTCGCCGGCATCTTCTACGGCGCGCAGTACGGCGGCTCGACGACGGCGATCCTGGTCAACCTGCCCGGCGAGACCTCATCAGTCGTGACCGCTCTCGACGGCTACCAGATGGCGCGGAAGGGCAAAGCCGGGCGTGCGCTCGCCACCGCGGCGCTCTCCTCCTTCTTCGCCGGCACCGTCTGCACCCTGCTCATCGCGCTGTTCGCGCCCCCTCTTGCCGAAATCGCGCTGAAATTCGGCCCCGCCGAGTATTTCTCGCTGATGGTCCTCGGTTTGGTCGCGTCCATCGTCCTCGCGCATGGCTCGATCTTGCACGCGCTCGGGATGATTGTATTGGGCCTTCTCCTCGGGTTGATCGGCACCGACATCAACTCCAGCACGCAACGCTACACCTTCGGCATCACGGAGCTCTCGGACGGTATCGGCTTCGTCATCGTCGCGATGGGCATGTTCGGCATCGGCGAGATCATCGCCAATCTCGAGAACGAAGCGACGCGCGACGTCACGATCAAGAAGGTCACCGGCCTGTTTCCGACACGCGAGGATTTTCGCCGCATGGTGGCCCCCACCTTGCGCGGGACGGCCCTGGGCTCTCTGCTCGGCATCCTGCCAGGAGGCGGCGCGGCGCTTGCCTCCTTCGGCGCCTATGCGCTGGAGAAGAAGGTCTCGCGCAATCGCCACGAATTCGGCCAGGGCGCGATCGAGGGTGTCGCGGCGCCGGAAGCGGCCAACAATGCCGGCGCCCAGATGTCCTTCATCCCGATGCTGACGCTCGGTATCCCGTCCAATCCGGTGATGGCGCTGATGATCGGCGCGATGATCATTCAAGGCATCCAGCCCGGTCCCTCGGTGATGACCGAGCAACCGGCGCTGTTCTGGGGCGTGATCGCCTCGATGTGGATCGGCAACCTGATGCTGCTGGTGCTGAATCTGCCGCTGATCGGCATCTGGGTACGGATGATCACCATCCCCTATCGGTTCTTGTACCCGATCATCGTCGTATTCTGTGCGATCGGCGTCTACAGCCTCAACAACGCGCATTTCGACGTCTATCTGATGGCCCTCTTCGGGCTCGTCGGCTACGTCTTCAAGAAGCTCGATTGCGAGCCGGCTCCCCTCCTCCTCGGCTTCATCCTGGGGCCGATGATGGAGGAGTTCCTGCGCCGCGCGCTGCTGCTTTCGAAAGGCGATCCGTCGGTCCTGCTCACGCGGCCCATCAGTGGCGTGATGCTGGCCCTCGCCGCCGTGCTGCTGGCGCTCGTCCTGCTGCCCTCCTTCTCCAAGACGCGCGAAGTCGCCTTCCAGGAGGAGTAGACCGCCACGCGGCGGGCGGATCAGCCCGCACGCGCCGATAAAAACAACAGTCAACAATCTAGGGAGAGAACCATGCTGACGAGACGGGGCCTCATCGCCGCCGGCGCGACCGCCGCCATGCCGATCTGGACGAGAGCAGCCAACGCCCAAGCCTATCCCGACCGGCCAGTCAGGCTGATCTCGCCTTACGCGGCTGGCGGCGCCACCGACATCATCGCTCGTTTTGTGGGGCATTGGCTGGGCGAGCGGTTGAACGGCACCTTTGTCATCGAAAACCGCGCGGGCAGCGGGTCCAACATCGGCACGGAAGCCGTTTTGCGCGCCAAGCCCGACGGCTATACCCTGCTGCTCGCCAGCACGGCGAATGCTGTCAATGCGACACTCTACCCCAATCTCAAATTCGATTACCTCAAGGAATCGACACAGATCGGCATGATCGGCACGCTACCCAATGTGCTCGTCGTGCACCCCTCGCTGCCGGTGAGGACGCTGCCGGAGTTCATCGCTTATGCCAAGGCGAACGGCGACAAGATGGGTATCGGCCTGCCGGGCATCGGCAGCCCGCAACACCTGTCGGCAGCCCTGTTCAAGTCTATGACCGGTCTGGACGTCCCATTCCTGCAGTACAAGGGTGGCGGCCCCGTCATCAATGACCTGATGGGCAACCACGTTCAGGCATCCTTCGCCTCCTCGGCCTCCTCGGCCGAGTACATCAAGGCGGGCAGCCTGCGCGGCATAGCCGTGACCAGCGCCAAACGTCTGCCGCTTCTCCCGGACCTGCCTGCCATCGCGGAGGTCCTGCCCGGGTATGAATCCGTCAATTTCTACGGCCTCAGCGCACCCCAGGGAACTCCCGACGCCATCGTCCAGGCTCTCAGTCGCGAGCTCAACGCCGGCCTCGGCAATCCCGCGCTGACCTCCAAGCTGGAGCCCACGGGACTCGCCCCGATACCGATGAGTCCGGCCGAGTTCGGGGTTTTCGTTGCAGCGGAGACCGAGAAATGGGGCAAGGTCATCAAGGCCGCCGGCATCACGATGGAGTGAGCCCGCCTTTGCCCGCGTGACAGGCTGGCGCCGCACGGCGCCGGCCTTTTTGCGTCAGGCTCGCCTGAGGCCTAGCGCGATCCCCTGGCCGACCCCGATGCACATGGTGGCGCAGGCGCGCTCGCCGCCACGGTCCTTCAGTTCGAGTGCTGCCGTCAGCGCGAGCCGCGCCCCCGACATGCCGAGCGGATGACCGAGCGCGATGGCGCCGCCGTTCGGATTGATGTGGTCGGCCGCATCCGGCAGGCCTAGCAGCCGCAACGAAGCCAGGCCCTGAGCCGCGAAGGCCTCGTTGAGCTCGATGACGTCGAAATCGGAAGGCCTGACGCCGAGGCGCTCGCAAAGCTTGCGGGTCGCGGGCGCAGGGCCGATCCCCATGATCCGCGGCGCCACGCCCGCCGTCGCCAGGCCCTCGACTTCAGCCAGTGGTGTCAGCCCGTACTTCTCCAGGGCGGCCTCCGAGGCGAGCAGCAGAACCGCCGCGCCGTCGTTCACGCCCGAGGCATTGCCGGCAGTGACGGAACCGCCCTTGCGGAATGGCGTCGACAAGGCGGCGAGCTGTTCCAGCGTCGTCGCTCGCGGGTGCTCGTCGGTGTCGAAGCGGAGCGGATCGCCCTTGCGCTGCGCCAGCATGAGCGGCGCGATCTCCCGCGCGAAGCGCCCGCGCTTCTGAGCTGCGGCCGCACGGGTCTGGGAGAGCAGGGCGAAGCGATCCTGGTCCTCGCGCGAGACCTGGAACTCCTCCGCGACGTTTTCCGCCGTCTCCGGCATCGAGTCGACGCCGTACTGGGCCTTCATTAGCGGATTGACGAAACGCCAGCCGATGGTTGTGTCGTGGATCTCTGCGGAGCGCTGGAAGGCCGCACTCGCCTTCGGCATGACGAAGGGCGCGCGGCTCATGCTCTCCACCCCACCCGCCAGGATCACGTCGGCCTCGCCGGACTTGATCGCCCGCGCGGCGGTGCCGACGGCGTCAAGTCCCGAACCGCATAAGCGGTTGATGGTGGTACCAGAAAGCTCGATAGGCATTCCGGCAAGCAGGAGGGACATGCGCGCGACGTTGCGGTTGTCGTCTCCGGCTTGATTGGCACAGCCCAGGATCACCTCGTCCAGAGCAGTGGGCAGGGCCGGATATTTCGCCATCAGGCTGCGGATGACGTGGGCGGCGAGGTCGTCCGCTCGCACCCCGGCCAGCGCCCCGCCATAGCGACCTATTGCGGTCCGCAGCCCGTCGACGATGAAGGCTCGGGTCATGCTTGCTCCTGTACGGCTCGGTATCAGATTGCGGCGGCGAAGCCGGTGCCCTGCGCGGCACGCTCCGCGAGGAGGGCTGAGACCTCGTAGCCGCGCCCGTCGCGTTGCGCGGTTTCATGCGCGGTCGCGATGATCGCCGGCAGGCCCACCATCTCGGCATGATGCATCGGACCGCCGCGCCAGCTCGGAAAGCCGTAGCCGTTGACGAGGACCAGATCGATGTCAGAGGCGCGCGCGGCAATGCCTTCTTCAAGGATCTTGGCGCCTTCGTTGACCATTGCGGCGACGACGCGCTTCTGGACCTCGACGGCGGT
>Ga0102594_1000916_pt1 | contig 21463 bp, 20 predicted proteins | sample AraplaCol_mLB_r2_2_FD_76863 | JGI IMG/M metagenome (GOLD analysis project Ga0102594, IMG submission 76863) | Arabidopsis root microbial communities from North Carolina, USA - plate scrape MF_Col_mLB_r2 (SPADES assembly) (version 2) | ecosystem: Host-associated > Plants > Roots > Endosphere...
CCCGTCTGGGCAGCCAACAAACCACTTTTACCGATGCTGAGTAAGGACATTTTGATAATTACCTTCGCTAGATATTCAGTTTACGGCACTTCCCGACAAAACTTGATGTTCGTCAGGCAAGAGTGCGCTTGATAATGCCGGCCAGCTTGGTGGCATAGTTGGGATCGGTGGCGTAGCCGGCGCGCTGCAGGCCCCGGGCAAAGCCGGCGGCATCGGTGCTGCCAGCCGCTGACAGCGCTTTTTCATAGCGCGGATTGCTGCTCAGCAGGCGGGCGTAGTCCTTGAAGCTGTCGGCATAGCTGTCGTAGGCGCGGAATTTCTCGACGCGGGTCTGCGGCTTGCCGTTGACGTATTCGGTTGTAGCCGTTTCGACAACACGGCCCTTCCAGTCCGGGCCGGCCTTGATGCCGAACAGGTTGTGGCTGTTGCTGCCGTCGCGGCCCTTGATTTCGCGCCGGCCCCAGCCGGTTTCCAGCGCGGCCTGGCCCAGCATGAACTTGGCCGGGATGCCGGTAGCGCGGCTGGCTTCTTCGGCATGGCTGGCCAGCTTGTCCTGGAAGCTGCGCACATGGGCCGGCTTGTCGGAGGCTGCCACCGGATTCGCGCTCGCTTTCGCAACTGCCTCTGCACCGCCACTGGCTTCGATCGAGCGCTGCAGCTTGGCCTGCTCCAGCAGGGCGCGCGTCATGGCCGGGTCGGTCGGCACGCCGTCTTGCGGTGGCAGGGTCTTCGACAACTGGCGCACCAGCACGTCCGCCAGGCCCAGGCCTTTCTTCGCGATGTCCTGGCTGGTCTGCTGGTCGAGCATGGTGGTGAACATCTTGGTCTGCTGGTTGTCCATCAAACCGTCTTGCGGCGTGGCGTCGCGCATGCTCTTCATCATCATGTTGACGAACATGGCTTCGAACTGGGTAGCCGCGGTTTTCAGCGCTTCCGGTGAACCGGCACGCGCCGACTGGCGCAGCTCGGACATGCCCTTGGTGTCGATGGCAAGGTTGGCGCTCAGGTCGGTGGAAGCGGTACGCGGAATCATGGCTGCATCCTCAAATGATTTCCAGCTCGGCGCGCAGCGAACCCGCTGCCTTCATCGCCTGCAGGATGGCCAGCAAGTCCTGCGGCGAAGCGCCGATGGCGTTGAGGGCCTTCACCACGTCGGCCAGCGAAGCGCCGCCCTTCAGCATGATGACCTTGCCGGAGTCTTTCTTGATGTCGACACTGCCCTGCTGGCTGACCACGGTCTGGCCGCCGCTGAGCGGGTTTGGCTGGCTGACCTGGGTGTCGGCATTGACCGATACTGACAGGTTGCCGTGCGAAATAGCGCACGTCTCAAGCGTCACTTCCTGGTTCATCACCACCGAACCTGTGCGGGCATTCATGATGACCTTGGCGGCCTGGCGCGCCGGGCGCACATCCATGTTTTCCAGGTCGCCGATGAAGGCTACGCGCGCATCGCTCGACGATGGCGCAGTGACGCGAATGGTGCGGCCGTCCTGCGCATAAGCCACGCCGGCGCCGTATTTGTCGTTGATAGCATGCACCACGCGGCTGGCGGTGGCAAAGTCGGTGTTGTTCAGTTCGAGGCGGATCTGGTTGCCGTCGCCCAGCGTAGTCGGCACTGCGCGTTCCACTGTGGCGCCGCCGGAAATGCGGCCGACCGACAGGTGGTTGACGACAACTGCCGCGCCACCGCCCGGCGCTTGCGCGCCAACGCCGCCCACCAGCACATTGCCTTGCGCCATGCCGTACACCTGGCCGTCGGCGCCTTTCAGTGGCGTCATCAGCAGCGTGCCGCCGCGCAGCGATTTGGCGTTACCCATCGAGGAAACGGTGACGTCGATCTGCTGGCCCGGTTGCGCGAATGCAGGCAGGTTGGTGGTGACCATGACGGCCGCAACGTTCTTCAGTTGCAGCGTGGTGCCAGGCGGCAGCGCCACGCCCATCTGCTGCAGCATGGAGGCCACCGATTGCACGGTGAACGGGGTTTGCGTGGTCTGGTCGCCGGAGCCGTCGAGGCCGACCACCAGGCCGTAACCCATCAACTGGTTCTGGCGCACGCCGGCGATGCTGGCCAGGTCCTTCAGGCGTTCAGCCTGCACGGCAGGCGCCAGCAGCAAGGCCGCGCAAAGGGTGAGGAGCTTGAAATTCTTCATGATCAGAAGGGCAGCAGGCTGAGGAAGAAGCGCGACAGCATCGACTGTACTTCGGCGCCATCGATATTGCTCTTGGTGCGGTATTCGACGCGGGCGTCGGCGATGGCGGTCGAGGCCACCGAATTGCCGTTGATCGAATCCGGATTCACCATGCCGGAGATGCGGATGTATTCAGTAGCCTTGTTCATGCCGACCTGCTTTTCGCCGGCGATGATCAGGTTACCATTCGACAGCACTTCGACCACGGTGGCGCCAATCGTGCCGCGGAAGCTGTTGCTGAGGGTCTGGCTGTCGGCATCGGCAAACTTGTTGTCGGAACTGGTGGCGACGTTGGCGCCGAGCCGGCCTTGCAATGGTCCCGGCACTCCGAAGTTGACGCTGCCGGACTTGCTGCCCGCGCTCGCGCCATTCTTCACGGCGGAGGTGCTTTCCGTGATGACGACATTGATCACGTCGCCCACGTGGCGCGCGCGGCGATCCTCGAAGGCCGGACGGAAGGTGCTGGCCTGGTAAATCGCACCATTGTTCTGCGCCACCGGAGGATACGGCGGCGGCAGCGGGCGTGCGGTGGTCGGACCGTTGACGATCGAGGTTGGCGCGCCGGCGCAGGCAGACAGGAGTGCGGCGGCGATGATGGTGGCGGCAAGGCGGAGTCGCATGGCAGGCTCGCTGGGTTACAGCTGCGACAGGCGCTGCAGCATCTGGTCGGAAGTGGTGATCGCCTTCGAATTGATTTCGTAAGCGCGTTGGGTCTGGATCATGTTCACCATTTCCTCGACCACGTTGACGTTCGAAGTTTCCACATAGCCCTGCATGATCACGCCGGTGCCGTTCGTACCAGGCTGGTTGAGCGTGGCTGCGCCGGAAGAACCGGTTTCCACATACAGGTTCTCCCCTTTCGATTCCAGGCCGGTCGGATTGATGAAGGTCGCAAGCTGGATGGCGCCAATCTGCTGCGGCGCAGCCTGGCCCGGCAAGGTGACCGACACAATACCGTCGCGGCCCACCGTGATGCTGGTGGCATTGATCGGGATGGTAATGGCCGGCTGCAGCACGAAGCCGCTGGAAGTCACCATCTGACCATTGTTATCGCGCTGGAAGGAACCGTCGCGGGTGTAGGCTGTGGTGCCGTCCGGCAGCAGCACCGGGAAGAAGCCATTGCCGTTAATCATCATGTCTTTATCGTTGCCGGTCGACTGCGGGTTGCCCTGGGTGTGGATGCGCTCGATGGCCACCGGGCGCACGCCGGTACCGAGTTGCATGCCGGAAGGCAGTTGGGTCTGCTGCGACGATGCGGCGCCCGGCTGGCGGATGTTCTGGTACAGCAGGTCCTCGAAGACGGCGCGCGACTTCTTGAAGCCGTTAGTGCTCACATTCGCCAGGTTATTGGACACCACGTCCATCTGGGTCTGTTGCGCTTCCATGCCGGTCTTGGCAATCCACAGTGATCGAATCATTTACCTGCCCCTTAAACGGTAAAACTAAGCGGTTTTTCTATGCAGGCATTATCCCGTGGCATGGGTCAACTCAAAGCTTCGATCTGGCTGGTTTTCCCCCGCCTATTCAAGCGTGTGGCACGAATTATTCAGCTCTGCTATTGTTTGCGATTTGATAATTGTTGCTAAAAAGATAGACTATGAGGACCGACCTCCTGTCCCAGGCGTATGCCGCCCTTGCCCAGTTCGCCAGCGAGACGAGGCTGTACGGGCTCACGCTGGAAAAAGATGGTGATTACGGCTCCGGCGGGCTGCTGGTCGAAGCCTTCCTGTCCGACGATTGCCTGCAGGAGATTGCCTCTCGCGACGTCATCGCGCTGTCGACCAGCGCCACGATTGATCCGTCCAGCCTGCTGGGCCAGCGCGCCAGCCTTCAGGCCAGCCTGGCCGACGGCAGCCGGACCGCTTTCCATGGCTATATCAGCCACGCCGCCATGCTGGGCAGCGAAGGCGGGTTCGCGCGCTACCGCCTGCGCATGTCGTCCTGGCTGTGGCTGGCCACCCAGGCGCGCAACAGCCGCGTATGGCAGGACAAGAGTGTGTCCGACATCGTGGACGACGTATTCTCCGGCTTCGCCCCCTACGCCAAATGGCAGTGGAGCGACGACGCACGCACACTGCTCGACTCGCTGCCAGTGCGCAGCTACTGCTGCCAGTACCGGGAATCCGACTACGACTTCGTGCGCCGCCTGCTGACGGAAGAAGGCGTCGCCTGGCGCTTCGAGGACGGCGAGGAAGAGCAAACCCTGGTGCTGTTCGCCGACAGCAGCCAGCAATCGGCCACGCCGGAAGACGCCAGCAGCGCTGCCGGCCACGGCCTGCGCTACCACGCCGCCCGCGCCGGCGAGCAGTTCGACACCATTCAGTCGCTGCAGTCCATGCGCCAGCTGGTGAGCGGCGCGGTGGCTGTCCTCAGCTATGACTACAAGGCCAAAGCTGCCGTCAGCGCCACCGTTCCAACGCGCGTGAACGACCTGGGCAAAAACGCCTTCCAGCCGGAGAGTTACGACTATCCCGGCCAGTACTTCTACGGCGACAGCTCGGAAGCCGAACGTTACGCCACCCTGCACATGCAACTGCACGAAGCGCGCAGCCAGCAGTGCCAGGGGCGCTCCACCGTACGCACCCTGCGCGCCGGCACCCGCTTTACGATGACGCAAGGCGCCCTCCTCCCTGACGACGAAGGCGCGGATTACGTCGCCCTGCGCGTGCTTGGGGTGGGCGTCAATAACTTGCCGATTGCCGCCAAACGAGGCCTGGAAGAACTGTTCGGTCCCATCCCCGAGCTGCTTGAAACGCTGGCCGCGCAAACGCGCGACCTGCCAGAGGATTTCAGCACCACGGTAGAAAAGGCTTCCGCCAGCGGCTACGCCAACAGCTTCGCCGCGCTCGCAGCAGACGTGCCATGGCGCCCCTCCCATCATGGCGGCGAAGGAAGGCAGCATGCCAAGCCAACCGCCCTGGGTTCGCAGAGCGCCATCGTGGTAGGCGAGAACGGCCAGGACGTGCCACAGGGCGGCAACGAGATCTATTGCGACCGCCTTGGCCGGGTGCGGATTCGCTTCCATTGGCAAGACTCGGCTGACGCCACATGCTGGGTACGCGTTGCACAACGCTCGGCCGGCGGTGGCATGGGCAGCCAATTCCTGCCGCGCATCGGGCAAGAGGTACTGGTGCAGTTCATCGAGAACGACATCGACCGCCCGATCATAGTCGGCGCCTTGTACAACGGCCAGGGTGAAAGTGGCATCCCGCCAACGCCCGGCGGCACCACATCGCAGCAAGCATCCGACCATTTCAGCCAAGCCCACGACCACGCCACCTCCGCGCAGGGCAACCTGGTCGGCGGCAATGCCCCCGTATGGCACGGCTCAGGTGGCGGAAGCGGTGCCCACCGCAACGCCTCCGCGCTGTGGGGCGTGCGCAGCAAGGAGTTCGGCGGCAACGGCTATAACCAGCTTGTGTTCGACGACACCGACAGCCAGGGCCGCGTGCAACTGCGCACCACCCAGGCCGCCACGGAACTGAACCTGGGCCACCTGGTCCACAACACCGACAACTACCGCGGCAGCCTGCGCGGCCAGGGCGCCGAGCTGCGTACCGACGCTTATGGCGCAGTACGCGCCGGCGCTGGCCTGCTGGTCACCAGCTACAAGATCACACACGGCGCCTCGCAGCGCGAACCAGCGGGAGACAACACCGCCGGCATCGCCATGCTGAAGCAGGCCGTCAAGCTGGGCGAGACTTTCAGCGATGTCGCCGTGAAGAACGGCACCGTCGGCCTTGCATCGCACATGGGCGCGCACAAGGCCAATGCCAGCGCACTCGATGAAAAAGAAGCCCCGCTGAAATCGCTGCTGACCGCAGTCTCCGGCATGGTGGGGGACGCCAGCCTCGACGCCGCGCAAGCCGATGCCGGGGAGCGCAAGACCGGGGCCGGAGCGGGCAAATTGCCGCACAGCGCCGATCCGATCATCGCCATCACCGCCAAGGACGGCCTGTCAATGAGCGCCGCACGCGACCTGCAAATAGTCGCTGGCGAAACCGCAACTGTGATGAGCGGCGCCGACACCCAGCTTGCCACAGGCGGCCAGATGCGCATCCACACGCAGCAAACGCTCGGCATGCTGGGCGGCGCGGTCAAACCGGGCGAGCAGGATGTGGGCGTGCAGGTGATCGCCGCGCGCGATCCGATCGATGTCCAGGCGCAGGCCGGCGCGATGCTGGTGCAGGCGCTCGACGTGGTCAACGTGAAGAGCTCCAACGCCCATATTGATTGGGCTGCGGCGAAGAAGATCAGCCTTTCCACCGTTGGCGGCGCAAACATCACTATCGATGGCGGCAATATCACGGTGCAGTGCCCGGGCAAGATCGAGATCAAGGCCGGGAAGAAGTCCTTTGTCGGACCAGCCAAGACTGACTACACGTTGCCTGCACTGCCCACAAGTGTTTGCAAACCTTGCTTGCTGGCAGCACTACGCAGCGGCAGCCCATTCATCGCACCGGCAGCGGCATGAGGTAGAACATGTACTTCGCAGTAAATCCAACCGCACCAAGATTGCCAGCGCAGATTGCGCAAGAGATCGAGTCGTTGCAGGTGCAGCACGAAGGTGCTCCGTTCTACGTGATGGCGCTTGTGGATGGAGCCTTCGATGAAGAGTTTTTCAATTCCTATCCGCGAAGCCGCTGGCCACGCCATTCGCTTTACGCGAACACGTCACTGCATTCCCTTGGGGCCGCAGCACCGCAGCTAACTACTTTCAATGGCCAGCCTGGCGGGCTAACCAAGTGGCTGGAAAATCTCTTCTCTGAATGTAGTGGGAAGCCAATGCTCAGCATCATCGCAAGCGCACTTGATGCCGAATCTTTGCAGCGGCATCTTCTGCCCTACCTCATATGCCGAACTGAAGACACTGTCGAATGGCCTGTGCGCTGGGGCGATACGCGTGCCTTATCCAGCTTGTTGGAGTCAATCACTACAACCCAACAAGGGCACCTGCTTAGCCCACTTTATTGCTGGTGGTCGCCAAATCGACAGGGAAATGAATTGAAATGGCGCGGTGTTGGCGCGGCTTCTCCGCTCGCAGCGGATTTCGATAAGTTGCCAATAGATGACGCCACCTTTGCAGCGCTGGTTGACGCTTCCGAGCCGGATGCGGTTTTAAGCCGTATTTATGACAGTCAGCCAGACGTCCTGCGTGCTCACAGTCCCCTTCATGCGTACGCGACGGTGTCGCGACATCTGAAGGTGGCGTCTGTCCACCGAATTGATGCTGCAACAGCCCGACACCACTTCGGCGTTTTGTCGCTAATCCTCTGGGACGAATTCACACAACATCCGGCAATGGCGGCTGCACTGAGCCGCGTACTGCGCGGGAGCGACTACTTTGAGGAAATTTCCAAGTTGCCATCTAGCTTTTGGAGCGTTGCAGAGGAAAACCGCTTCTTACAGCAAAATTATCAACTCACAAACATAAATTAGAGGTGAAAAGTGAAAGTGCTCTTAGCATTTGGCGTGTTACTTCTAGCTGCGTGCTCTACTCAGCCCAAAGCAGATGAGTCCAATTACGGCGCGAGCGTAGGCATCGTAAACCATACCGGCAATTTCATATATTCAGCATCTGTAAATGGCGGTGGCGGCGGTCATATGGAAGCTTGGGGGGCCGGCGCAGCGAATGTTTGTTGCGTTATGGTTCCGAAGAAGTGGTACCCGGGTATGCAAGTATCGGTACGCTGGGATATGCCTCAAGGAAGCAAACACATCTACAAAGAGAAGCTCGTCGAGGTCGAGCGATACGAGGAGTCTGGTAGCGTCTACATTCACGTTTTCCCAAACGATGAAGTCAGAGTCGTAATTTCAAACTATGACGGCTGGAGCTCTAAGCATCCCATCCAGGCTCCTAAGCAGCCGGTCACTCAACGCGCACAACCACAGTAGAACATGATCAACGCTACTCCTATACCTGCACCTTTCCCGGTAGCCGGCTTTCTTGCCCACACCGCATTAGAGCAATCTAAAATTTCTGAGAAAGTTGTCCGTGATGAGAACGGGCCTTGCTCCATTCCAGTTCATGTTGCCATCTTTTTTGACGGAACGAATAACAATCTGTATAGAGATAAAGATGGCGTACGCGTGGGGGTTCCAGATGCGAAAGGAAATCCCACTGCGATCAGCAGAAAGCCAGTGGAGAAGGAGAGCGCAGACCACAGTAACGTTGCTCGTCTCTTCCTCGCTTTCCCAGGGAACAAAGTACCGGAAGGTAAACTCGCCTACTATATTCCTGGCCCTGGCACGCCTTTTCCCCAAATCGGTGAGCAAACTGAGACGCAGGAAGGAAAGGCCTTCGCAAAAGGCGGTCAACCTCGGATTCTGTGGGGTTTGCTACAGACGTTGAACGCTGTTTCCCGAGTTATCGACGATGGTCGCTTACTTTTCAAAGATGAGATCGCCGGCGAATTAGTTCGCCAATATGATGATAAGGTCGGCACGAAAACTCGTAACGAATACGGCGAGGCCGTGCAAATTACGCACAAAAGCTGGTTCTCCAAGCACATCGACAAGCTAGCAAAGAAGTTGGCCGATACACCGAAGCCGACTATTCCGTCGCTGACCTTGTCCGTGTTTGGCTTTTCTCGTGGAGCGGCAGAAGCCGCTGCCTTTTGCCATATGTTTGACGAGATCCTCGTCAACGGAAAGTTGGCAGGAATTCCGGCGGAGATCGGCTTCTTAGGTGTTTTCGACACAGTTGCGTCAGTTGGTGGCTCCGCGTCAGTTGCACTGACTTTACCTATGCCAGGTGCTATTTTTGACGGTCACTGGTCATGGGCAAATCGCATCCTCAAGCCGCTCCCACCGTCTGTGAAAGCAGGAAGGCATTTCATAGCGAGCCAAGAAGTGCGGATGAATTTTCCTGTAACGCGCCTAAGTGCGCAAAGTGGCGATTTTCAGGAGGTCTATTTCCCAGGCATGCACTCCGATGTCGGCGGCGGTTACGGTCCTGGCGATTTCGGTAAAGGCCGTAACTCGCAAGGCGCCCTGGTTTCACAAATACCGCTGGCATATATGTTCAAAGAGGCACGCCTCCACGGCGTGCCTCTTACGCCTTTCAGCGAGCTAGAGCAATCAATCCAGGACGATTTTGCTATCAACGCGGAATTGGCGTCAGCATGGAATGCCTACACCGCAGAGTTGGGCACGGAGGGTGACCTCCTCATGAAGCACATGGAACTCTATTACCGCTGGCGTGCAGCGCGTTTAAAGACCCTGGAAGAGACCGAAAGCTTCAAGTCCGCTAGCAAACAAGCACAGCAAGATATGCGTGACGCCAATCGAATGCTCGCAGGCGATCTGGAAGCATTGGAGTATCGCAGTACTGAACCAACTCGGATGTCAGGGGATAACGCTTACGAGCCGTATACCACGCTAGATCTTCCTCGTATCAATCAATGGCATCTTCAGCTCGCGATGAATCGCGTTAAGCTCGATGCATGGGAAAAATGGGCATTGGAGATCTTTCGGAAACGCCAGCCGCTACCATCCGATGTCATGCGGTTCTTCGACGACTACATTCACGATTCGTTCGCTGGGTTCTACATGGCTGGCGAAGTAACGGAATACGATAGGCGAAAGAAAGTGTCGGAGGTGCTCAAGCGCGATCGCCAACACTTGAAAGGCTTCGACTTAAGGGTATATGACCTCGCAAAGCAAACTGAAGCTGCAGTTCGCAAGAAGAAGGCTGGAGAGCCGCTTTCTGCTGAAGAAGAGGCTTTGGCGTCCGAGGCGGAATATGGGACTCCGTATCCCGTGATGAGCGATGACGATACAGCAGACATGCGCAGCACTGTCATTCGAACACAAACTGCGACTCGTCGTGAAGGTGGTGGTTACATCATTATGCGCGGGAACTACCCCCACAATGGATTCATCCGTAAGAGCAATCATGAAGCGGAATTGCGTAGAAAACCGAAAGTCAGCGCAACAACCCAAAAGGCACAGCAAGAAGTGTTCGAACTGGTATGGAGCGGCGATATTCCCGCTGACCTGTTCCTCATCGCAGCTCACGACACTGGTTCACATGAGCTGAATCAGCAAGCGCGCGAGACTGAACTAGCGTAGCCGAGCCGCACGGACTGATCACGCGGCTGACTAGTCCGCTTTAGTCAGCCGGTTCGGCATCAAAACGCAGCCTCGCCCCATTGATATGCGCCTTCCTAGAAAGCGCGCTGAAAGTGAAACTTGCGAGCAAAACGGAAACACCAACTGATGCCATGGAAGCATAAGGAAATGGAAAAAATTAGTCTGACATTACTTGCGTTTCTGCCCGCAGCAGCGTTGTGCGCGCCCCTCCAAATTGGAGTGAATGCCCTAACCCGTACAAAAATTTGAGGAACCTTACGGCCGCGACCATTGCACTACTGATGGTGGGGTGTACCAGAGCAGCGGACATTTTGAGTGATGATGTTGGAAAAAGCACTGCTCACTCAGGCTGGGGATCGATCTGCCTGGACTCTAAAGCTAGGTGCTACTGAATCCGGGGAGACGTCGGGCTCGCAAGCCTATGCGATGGTTTCGGATAGTTGCGCATTGGCGCGCAAGCACGATGTGACTAACTGGGCGGATGTGGTTTCGCTGTCGGTTGCAGCTTTCTTGACATAGGGTAAGAAAGCTTGACCGCATACCTCGCCAGGAAACAGTGGCCAACCGGCGATCTCGGGACAAGTCTGGTAAGCGAGAGCTTTCTGTGATCCGAAGCTTGGCGTCGGATCGATGTGCGATTGAAATTGATTGAAGGTCCAAGATGAAAGGAACATTTTTTGCAATCCTGAGCGTTGCATTCTTATTTTTACTGGCCTCCTGCGAGGAGCGAACAGTTGGCGCAGCCGTGGTGGGGTTTAATCATACGAAAGACAAGTCCATCTACATGTTCGCTGTAAATGGAGCACCGGGGCCCGACGTCGATCCGAAAAGTGGAGGAGGCAAGTCAATGTGTTGCATCAGCCTGCCTGCTGAATGGCGTCCTGGCATGCAGGTCAAGATCTGGTGGCAGTACAGCCGCAAGAACCAGGGAGATCCGCAACCGCCGTCAAAGCAGGTTGAACTCGACGTTCCTCAATACGGACGAAGAGTAGGCGATATCCATGTGCATTTTTATGACCAGGACCAGGTGAAGGTTGTTGTTTCCAATTGCCAGCCAGGCCACCCATTTTACCCAATGGACGAAAATTCTCTTCTGCCATGGAAGGCCAAAGGAACGAAAGAGGAGTACTTGGAGTGGGAAAAAAAAGCGGGGGAAAGTCATGACTGTTAATATCCAGCTCGCAAAAAATCCGGAACTGTTTAATATCAGGTCCAGGTTTCGCCCACTGAGCGCAATGGGGACCATGCAGCGTGTGAAAGCGCTGGTCGCCGTCAAGACCAAAGAAGAAGTGAAGCGGTGCTGAGGGCAAGTATTTATTGGCATGTTTTTTGACGGCACGGGAAACAATCGCGAAATCGACTACTTGGCCGCACAAAATGATCCGTCACAACAGAAGCACAGTAATGTGGTACGGCTTCTCCACACGTTCAGGGCCAACAAGGAGGGTGCGGATAAATACTACGCCGGCTATGTACCTGGAGTCGGGACGCCGTTCAAAGATATCAGCGACACGGGCGGGAAGATGGGTAGATTCATTCGTACAGATGCTTATGGAGCGTGCGCGCCGGCGCCGGCCTGCTGGTCGCGAGGAGGATGTTAAATTGATTGCACGAATAAACAAATGAATTTAATTAACCCGATTCTCCTGACATTACTTGCTGCCCCCTTATTAGGGGCCTGCAAAGAATACACCTTTCCGGCTCAGCTAGTTGCATACAATCATTCAAATACGCCGATCTATTTTTTCTCTGTCAACGGCACGGTCGGCCCTAACGCAATGCCACATGGCGGCGGCGGAAAGTTTAGCTGTTGTGTATCTCTACCGGAAAAATGGAAACCAGGGATGCAAGCGAAAATCACGTGGGAATATGATCGAATGAAAGAAAGCGACCCACAGTTGCCACCACAATCAATCGAAATAGCTATTCCCAAGTATAAAAGACCTGGAGATGTCCATGTTCACTTCTACGAGAACCATAAGATAAAGATGGTCATCTCGTCCTGCAGCGCAGGGCATCCATTTTACCCAATGGATCCGGACTCATTACTGCCGTGGAAAGCAAACCGGACGAAAGAAGAATACTTGAAATACGAGAACACGAATGGTGACAAAGATGCCTGCTAGTATTGAATAAGCAAAGAACCCAGATCTTCGTAATACCGTTTCCGTTGTGCGCTCTCTCAATAAAAAGGAATTAATGCTGAGAGCGAAGACCATCTGTACTCAACAAGGATCACCTTCGTCGGCTTCAATAATGGCGCAGTTGGCTGGAGGACAATGCATCTCCGCTCTTGCAAGATGCTGAAGCCCCCGAACGAGACATCCTCAGCGTCGTGCAGACGCTAACTGATGTCCCTCAGCCAAAAGAGATTGTCGACTTCTTTGATCACTGGGTACACGATTCCATGGCAGGCCTCCACAGTGATAAGGTCGACGAATTCCTCCTCAACGGTATTGGACTGGCAAAGTTCCGCCGAGTTTACTTTGGCAATCGTGCGGATGCGATGACAAGGGAAGCGACGAAGGCAACGAATGAGTCGAAGCTAGCGTCCGCCAAATCTCAGCGAGCGCGGCTTAAACAATGGAGGTTAGAGTCTACGGAGTTTGCGCGCACAAGGAGTTGAGTGAAGCTACTTACAGTAAGCGATAGACTGCTGCTGGGTCCTCCGCGAAGAATTACATCGCTACGACAGAACACACCTCGCCTCAGGCCTCTCAAGAGAAGTCGGTTACCTGTGCGGAATGCAAAGGCTCGACTGCGCTACTTTGAGCCTTGAGGCAGCCAACGCGCGCTCCAAAAACAGGAACGAATTCTTGAACCCCATCGCGCCAAACCAGCAAACGATATATAACGATTTTGCTCGCCTTTCTCTCTGCATGCGGCACCTGTGCTTCCGCCTGCTTCCAGGGGCCCAGCCGAATTTCGACAAGCAGAAGACGCAAGTGGAGTTTGCCCATTTCGAGGCGCACCTGCGGAAGGCGGCCGATGATGTGAGTGATGTCGAGCCATCGCGTACTGGCGAAACTGCCAAACTAAACGCGGTGCGCATAGCGTTCGAGGGGACAATCGCGATAGGGGCGTGGCTTCGCCATTGGGATCGATGCTTGAGAAAATCATGGGGAAAACATGCCCTGCAGGATTTGGCGGCAGCTTCACCGACGACGGCAATACTGTCGAGCTTTGGTATGTGGGTCTCGACTGGTGGGGCGCCTAGTTAATGTAGTCGTCAGGCTCGGAGAGCGCCTTACTTGAGTAACGAAAATAGAAAGGCACGACATGAAGAGGTCAATTCGCGTGCTGGCGGGCATCGCCTTCTCATTCCTGGTCGCATCTTGCGGTGAAGGGACTGTGGATGTCCACGTCACAGGCTATAACCACACTATGGATAAGTACGTGTACATGTTTTCCGTAAATGGGGCAGAAGGCCCCAATATTGGGCCATATGAGGGCGGTGCAAAAATGGTGTGCTGTGTCTTATTGCCTGCAGAATGGCGTCCGGGGATGCGCGCCAAGATTTGGTGGCAATACGGCCGCATGAATGACGGGGACCCGCAACCGCCGTCCCAACAAATTGAGCTTGAAGTTCCAAACTATGGAAAAAGAGTCGGAGACGTTCATGTCCATTTTTATGACGACGACAAGGTAAAACTTGTGATTTCCAGCTGCGATCTGGTGCACCCTTTTTATCCGATGGATGAGAAATCTCGCTTACCTTGGAAGGCAGAAAGTTCAAAGGAAGACTACCTGAAGTGGGCAAAAAAAGTCGGGCAAACTCATGATTGCTAGATGGCGAATTACACGACGTCGGCAGGCTGAGTAAGCTGCAAAGGCTCAGGCCGCCCTACCCCATAACCCTGGGCGAAGTCGACACCCATGTTGCGCAGGCAGGCCAGCACTGCATCATCTTCGACGAATTCGGCGATGGTCTGCTTGCCCATCACATGGGCGATCTGGTTGATCGATTCAACCATGGCGCGTTCGGTCGGGTTGTGCAGGATGCCTTTGATGAAGCTGCCGTCGATCTTCACGTAATCGACCGGCAAGTGCTTCAGGTAGGCGAAGGACGACATGCCGGCGCCGAAGTCGTCGAGCGCGAAGCGGGCGCCTTGCGCTTGCAGGTCCTGGATCAGGGTTGCTGCCTGCGCGAGATTGGCCACTGCCACGGTTTCCGTGATTTCAAAGCAGACGTCTTCCAGCGCCACGCCGGTGAGGCGGCGCTGCTCCAGCACGAACTCGAGCAAGCCTTCATCGCACACCGAGGCGCCGGAGAGGTTGATGGCCCAGCTCGTGCCGGGCGGTTGCTGCGCCAGCGCTTCGAAGGCGTGGCGGATCACCCAGCGGTCGAGCATCGGCATCAGGTCGTAGCGTTCGGCGGCGGGAATGAAGGCCATCGGCGGCACCAGGCCACCCTGCTCGTCCAGCATGCGCACCAGCACTTCGGCGTGGGCGCGGCCGCCACGCAGCGGGGCGATGGTTTGCAGGTGCAGGCAGAAGCGGTCGTTCTCCAGCGCGGCGCGGATGCGCGACACCGCTTCCATTTCCGTCTGCCGCACCGACAGTTCGGCATCGTCGTCGCTGTACAGGTGGATGCGGTTGCGGCCCTTTTCTTTCGCCATGTAGCAGGCGGCGTCGGCCGCTTTCATCACTTCTTTCAGGCTGCTGCTGCGGCTATCGAGCAGCACCAGGCCGATGCTGACGCCGATGCGGTAGCTGCGCACGCCCCAGGCGAAATGCAGGTCGACCACGGCCTTGCGCACTTTCTCTGCGACTTTCAAGGCATCCTCGTGGCTGCACTGGGTCAGCATGATGCCGAATTCGTCGCCGCCCAAACGGCCGACAATGTCGCGTTCGCGCAGCGTGGCTTGCAGCAGCTGGCTGACTTGCTTGATCAATTCGTCGCCCGCGGCGTGGCCGCTGGTGTCGTTGATGATCTTGAAGCGGTCCAGGTCGAGGTAGAGCACTGCATGTTCGCCGCCGCTGCCCTGGCGCAGGGCAGCCAGCAGTTCGCGCAGGCGGCGTTCGAACTCGCGGCGGTTCAGGATATCGGTCAGGTCGTCGTGTGTGGCCTGGTAGCTCAGTTGCGCGGCGTGGCGGCGTGCTTCGCTGGCGTCGTGGAGTACGATGACCTGGCCGATGGCTTCTCCATCGGGCGCGTGGATCAGCGCTTCGGAGCGGTCGACCGGCAGCAGTGTGCCGTCGGCTGCCAGTACGTGCAGCGCACTGCCCTCGCCTTCCAGCCGGCATACTTCATCCAGCGGGCGGCCCAGCATATCGGCGCCGGACAGCCCGAGCATCTGTTCGGCATTGCGGTTGCTGTAGCTGATGCGCTGTTCGCGATCGGTGGTGATGACGGCGTCGGCAATCGAAGCGAGAGTCACTTGCACCAGTTCCTTTTCGGCGAAGGCTTCCGCTTCGCTTTGGCGCAATTGCTGCAGCAGGCGCTCGCGGCGTGCGAAGGAGCGGCGCAGGTAGCCATTGCCGCTCCAGGCCAGCACGGCGGCGGCCAATAGCAGCACGGCCAGCAAGGCTCTTGAGACCTGGCGCGCGGCATCGTTGATGGCGGCGGCAAAGCCGGTGGCGAGCGGCGTCAGGCGGCGATCGATTTCCTGGATTTCCAGCAGCACGGCCGGTGCGCGGCGTGCGGCCGGCGTCATCTCATGCACGTGCTCGCCCAATTCGCGCAGGCGCAGCAGGTGCTGGTCGCTGTGTTCCCAGTAGGTGATGGCGCGGGCCATCAGGTACAGGTCTTTGAAATTGCGGTATAGCCAAACCATGCCGCGCACGTCTTCTTCGGCATTGCGGCCGCCGAGAAAGCCTTCGCGTACCACTTCCCAGTCCATCTGGTCCTTGTCCATTTCGCGCCGTGCGCGCATGTCGGAGAGCGGCACGGCCAGTTCGGACTGGAATTGGGCGTAATCCTGTTCGTCAGAGGTAACGAGGTAGCGCTGCAGGGAGGCAATGGCGGCCTTCTGGCCTTTGGACCAATGGCTTTCGCCGCCGACGTAGGCGCGCAGCGTGGCCGCTATCGACAGGCTGAAGGCCGCCACGAGGGTGAGCGCGGCCACGGCCAGCACAAAAGGCAGGACCACGGTGGCGTAGCGTTCCTCGGGACGAGCCATAAACTTGCACTGCTGGGATGAAAAATCCCATGATGGAGAATCCCGGCGTGGTGTGCAACGGTGCGCGAGCACGTCGTTGCCCGGCAGCAACAAACTTAATGCAATATTAATTCAACGCCAAGATTTGTGTGGCTTTGGCAGCATTGTTTTCAGCGTTTTTCAGCAAACTCATTTGCGTTTCGAAAGAACGTGCCAAAGTGATCATATTGACCATGGCGTCGATCGGGTTCACGTTGCTGCCCTCCAGCGTGCCATCTGCCAGGCGCACGTTCTGGTCGGGATCGGCAGGCAAGCCGCTTTGCTGGCGGAACAGGCCATCGTCGCCGCGCACCAGGCCCTTGACGTCCGGGTTGACCAGCTTGATGCGGCCCAGCACGTTCGAAGGGCCGGGCTGGGTCTGGGTGGTGTCGATGGCCGACACGGTGCCGTCGGCGGCAATGGCCACCTGGGCATCGGGCGGGATCGCGATCGGGCCGTTCTCGCCCACCAGGGTCAGGCCTGCTGCGGTTTGCAGCATGCCGTTTTCGCTGACCTTCAGGCTGCCGTTGCGCGTGTAGGCTTCGGAGCCATCGGTCGACTGCACGGCAATAAAGCCATCGCCGCGCAAGGCCACGTCCAGCGCACGCCCCGTGGTCTGCATCGCGCCGGCACGGAAGTCCGAGCCGACCGTGTTGTCGACTACAAAGGTACGGGTCGGCAAACCTTCCGCCACCACCGGCACGGCGCGGAAGGAGTCGAGCTGGGCGCGGAAGCCTGTCGTGGTAGCATTGGCCAGGTTGTTCGACGTGGTGGCCTGCTGCTCCAGGATATGGCGCGCGCCGGTGGCGGCGGTGTAAACAAGGCGGTCCATCGCTTGCTCGCTTTATCCGGTTAACGCAGGTTGACCAGGGTTTGCAGCACCGAGTCCTGGGTCTTGATGGTCTGCGCATTGGCCTGGTAGACGCGCTGCGCGGTGATCATGTCAACCAGTTCCTTGGTCAGGTCCACGTTGGACGATTCGACCGAAGACGAACGCAGCTGGCCCAGGTTGCCTTCGCCTGGCGTGCCGATCTGCGGCTGGCCGGACGCCGAGCTTTCAGCCCAGACATTGTTACCGAGCGGGATCAGGCCGTCCGGGCTGGCGAAATTGGCCAGCACGAATTGCGCGAGTGGCCGCGACTTGCCGTTGCTGTACTGGCCGATGATCGTGCCGGTGGCATCGGTCGAGAAGCGCTGCAAGCTGCCGGACGAGTAGCCGTTCTGGGTCGATTCCTTCTCGTTGGTTGGCGAGCCGTATTGCGTGGTGCCGATGAAGTTGGTGGAAATCGTCATCGTCAGGTCGGCGCCGTTGTCCGGGAAGATCGGCAGGTCGATAGAGAATGGCAGGGTCTGCGGCGGCGTCAGCAGCGCCATGCGGGCCGCGCTCAACTGGCCGTTGGTGTCGAACGCCAGGGTGCCCACCTTGACGGCCGGGACCGTGATTGCCGCTGCCAGCTTCTGGTCGATGATGTCTGGTGTATTGCCAGGAACAGCGCCAACGTCGGTCGGCGGAGTGTATACCGCAGCCAGTTTCGCCAGTTGCGCAGGAGTGGCGCCTGCCGCTGTCGCAGCAGCGGTCATGGCCGCGCCGGCGGCAGCGGAATACGCTTGCTGGGCCGCCAGCATGCCGGCGGCATTGCCAGCCGCCGCTGCCGTGTTGTAAGCCGCGCGCGCTGCCAGGGAAGCAGGGTCCGTCAGCACTGCTTGCGCAATCGCCTTGGAGTCGACCTGCACGCCATCGCTGCCGGCATACACATCCCAGACGCCGCTGCCCTTGTTCACGTAAAACACGGACATGGTGTGAGCATTGCCCAGGCTGTCAAACACATCCATGACGGTCTGCTTGGTGTAGGTCAGCGGATCGCTGGCGTCGAACGGCACCTTGGTCGGTACTGGTGAGGTGGACGACAGGTTGATCTTGAAGTTCGCTTCGGTGGTCTCGACCGGGGTCAGGTCGGCCGTATCGATCTTGATCGGCACCGGCGCGCCGGCCAGGATCACACCTTGCTGGTTGGCCAGGTAGCCGGTGATGGCATTGCCCTGGGCATTGGTGATGATGCCATTCTTATCGAGCAGGAACTGGCCATTGCGCGAGTACTGCACTTCACCGCTTGGCGCCACGGTGCGGAAGAAGCCGCCACCGTTGATGGAAACGTCCAGCGGGTTGTTGGTGGTTTCGATATTGCCCTGCGTGAATTGCTGCGCGATGCGCGAGATGCTCACGCCGATACCCGGGTTATTGCCCGCCACGCCGTTCAGCGAGTTGGCATACAGGTCGGCAAACTGCGCCTGCGAACTTTTGAAGCCCACCGTGCTCGCGTTGGCGATGTTGTTGCCGATCACGTCGAGCGACTTGCCTGCGGCGTTCAGGCCGCTGAGACCTTGTTGAAACATGCTATTTCCCCTATCAGGTTGGGCTTACAAAACTTGTTTGATATCGTCCATGGTCAGCTGACCGATGGCTGGAACATTGAGCTTGGTGCCGCCGGCGCCGGTAGACACGCTGGCCACGGTGCCGAAGGTCAGCGCCTGCACGCCTTCGGCAGCTTTGCCGCCCAGGGTGCCGCTGACGCTGACGGTGTACATGCCGTCCGCTGCGGTTGTGCCGTCTTCCAGCTTGCCGTCCCAGCCCAGTGGCAGCACGCCGGCATCGACTGCCTGCAGCGTCTGCGTATGCACCACTTTGCCGGCAGCGTTCTTGATGTCGATCTGCAGCGTGTCGACTGCGTTTTTCAGTTCAACGCCGAACAGGCCTTTGCCGGACACCAGCTGCAGGTTTTTGCCTGCGGCCAGCACGCCGTGATTGATCAGGTTGGTCGCCTGCAGTGAGGCCGAGTTGGCGTAATCCTTTTTCAGCGACTCGATCGTCTCATTCAGCTTGTTGATGCCGGTGACGGTCTGCAGCTGGGCGAGCTGGCTGGTGACTTGTGCGTTGTCCAGCGGGTTCAGCGGGTCCTGGTTCTTCAGCTGCGTAATCAGCAGCGTCATGAATTTGTCCTGGTCGGCCGACACGCTCTTGTCGGAAGTATTGTTGCCACGTGTGTTGACCGCGTTGAGCAAGGCTTGCGACGGGGTGCTGCCGCCTGTGACTGGGGTGTTGGTGATGGCCATGGTTACTGTCCGATCGTCAGGGTTTTCAGCAGCATGGTCTTGGCTGCATTCATGGTTTCTACATTGGTCTGGTACGAACGGGAGGCCGACAGCATATTGACCATCTCATCGACCACATTCACGTTCGGCATCGTTACATAGCCCTTTTCGTCCGCCAGCGGGTGCTTGGGGTCGTAGACTTGCTTGAGTGGCGACGGGTCTTCCACCACCTTGCTCACCTTCACCGAGGTGGCGGCGCCGTTGGCGCTCGGGGTCGCTTCGAACACGACCTGCTTGGCGCGGTAGGCTTCGCCGCTGGCCGAGGTGGCGCTGTCGGCGTTGGCCAGGTTGGAGGCGACCACGTTCAGGCGCTGGGCCTGGGCACTCATGGCCGAACCGGAAACATTGAAAATGCTGAACAAGGACATTACTGGCCTCCCTGGATCGCGGCCAGCAGGCCTTTGATCTGCGAATTAATAAAGGTCACGCCTGCTTCGTAGCGCAATGCATTGTCGGCAAAGTTGTTACGTTCGACATCCATGTCGACCGTGTTGCCGTCCACTGCGCCTTGCGCCGGATGGCGGTACAGCAGCGGCGTGCCGTCGGGCAGCGTGCTGCCGTCCTGTGGCGGACGTGGGAAATGCTTGTTGGCCGTCGTATTCAGCGGCTGCGGAGTGGCCGCGCGCTGCATGGCTTCCTGCAGGTTGGCGGAAAAGTCGATGTCGCGCGCCTTGTAATTGGGCGTGTCGGCATTGGCAATGTTCGAAGCCAGCACGGCCTGGCGCTTCTCGCGCAGGCTGAGGGCGGTTTCGTTGAACAGCAGGTAGTTGTCGAGTTTGCCTAACATGGCACTTCTCCGCTTGATGACAGGTTCGATGATACGGAGCAACGTGCTTGCTTGATCGGAAGAGAAAGGCGGGGTTTTTGCCCTTATTCCCGGCTTGCGGCTTTCGCGCGAGGGCTAAGATGGGCACCATGAAACAAATCCTCATCATTGCAAGCCTGTCTGCCGTTGCCGTGGCCCACGCCGCTCCGGCGCGCATGGAGCCAGCCGCATTGCGCCAGGTAGCCGAACAATTCCTGCAAGTCCAGACTGCCGGCCTGCCGGGCAAGGTCACCGTCAGCGTCGGTACGGTCGACCCGCGCCTGAACCTGGCGCCCTGCCCTGCGCCGGAAGCCTTCCTGATGCCGGGCGCCCGCGCCTGGGGCAAGACCACGGTTGGCGTGCGCTGTGCGGCGCCTTCTCCTTGGACGGTATATATTCAGTCTCAGGTATCGGTGTTGGGCAGCTATGTGGCCGCCGCCGTGCCGCTGGTGCAGGGGCAGGCCATCGAAGACGGGCAGTTGGCGATGATGCAAGGCGAACTGACTGCCCTGCCGCCCGGTATTGCGACTGACAAGGCGCAACTGGTGGGCAAGTCCAGCAGCATGTCGATCTCGGCCGGCACCCCGGTACGGGTCGACATGGTGAAGGCCAAGCCGGTGATCCTGCAGGGCCAGCTGGTCAAGCTGGTCACCAAAGGCAATGGTTTCTCGGTTTCGGCCGAGGGCAAGGCAGCCGGTTCGGCAGCCGAGGGCCAGGTGGTGGCAGTCCGCACCGGCAATGGCCAGCAAATCAGCGGGATTGCCCGCATGGGCGGACTGGTCGAAGTAGCTTTTTGAACAAGTTTCACGATGCCAGCTAAAGTTTGGCCGCAGGTTGCCGTAATAGACTCGTATGCCGGGGTAAAGTACTCCAACCAGACGAGGATAAAGCTGTGAAGATCAACGATACATTGAAGAACACGCCGGGCTTGCCAAGTTCGCCCGCGACGGGCACGAACGCGCGCGGCGCGGACAAGGCCGCCGCAGCAACTTCGACCGCACCACAGGCAGGTACCGACAATGTGCGCCTGTCCGCGCAAGGACAGGCAATGGCGGCCAGTGGCGCTGCAGCCAGCAATGCCGTGT
>Ga0102594_1000930_pt1 | contig 21265 bp, 10 predicted proteins | sample AraplaCol_mLB_r2_2_FD_76863 | JGI IMG/M metagenome (GOLD analysis project Ga0102594, IMG submission 76863) | Arabidopsis root microbial communities from North Carolina, USA - plate scrape MF_Col_mLB_r2 (SPADES assembly) (version 2) | ecosystem: Host-associated > Plants > Roots > Endosphere...
GAGCAGTTCCTGCTGCGCGGCCACGTGCCGTGGACCATCCACCGCGCCGAGCCCGACAACGTGCGCCTGAAGCCCGCGGCGCAAGCCAGGAAGATCGCCTACCCCAAGCCGGACGGCAAGCTGACCTTCGACCGCCTCTCCTCGGTGTTCATCAGCAACACCAACCACGAGGAGAACCAGCCGGCGCACCTGACGCTCAAGGACCCGACGGTCCCCACGCGCATCAACCTGCCGCAGTACGCCGGCCCCGAGCAGCGCTACTGCCCGGCCGGCGTGTACGAGTTCGTGCCCGACGAGGCCAACGCGGGCAAGGAGCGCCTGCAGATCAACGCGCAGAACTGTGTTCACTGCAAGACCTGCGACATCAAGGACCCGACGCAGAACATCGTGTGGGTCACGCCCGAAGGCGGCGGCGGCCCCAACTACGTCGGGATGTAAGTCCGGCGCAGGATGACGCTGCGCGAACTGCATCTGCCCACCGGCCGCCGCCTGGCCGTGTGGGCGCTGCTGATCGCGGTGCTGGCCACCGTGCTGTGGCTGGTGGTGCGCTACCTGAGCCCCGCCCCGCCGCGCACGCTGGTGATGAGCACCGGCGTCACCGACGGCGCCTATCACCGCTTCGGCCAGCGCTACCAGGAGATCCTGCGCGCCAACGGCATCCGGCTCGAGTTGCGGCCCTCCAGCGGCGGAATGGAGAACATCCAGCGCCTGAACGACGGCAGCGTCTCCGTGGGCTTCGTGCAGGGCGGCACCGGCCTGCTGGCCACCGACCCCGAGGCCACGCCCGACGGCACGCCGCTGCGCGCGCTGGCCACAGTGGCCTACGAGCCGGTGTGGATCTTCTCGCACACCCTCGACCTGGACCACGGCCTGGGCGTGCTGGCCGGCAAGCGCATCGCGGTGGGCGTGCCGGGCAGCGGCAACGAGCGGGTGGCGCGGCAGCTGCTGTCCAGCTACGGCGTGCGCCCCGATGCCGGCGGCACGGTGTTCGTCACCGACGGCGGCACGGCCGCCGCCAAGCTGCTCCTGCAGCACCAGGTGGACGCGGTGATCATGATCGCCGCCTCGCAGGCGCCGGCGGTGCAGCAGTTGCTGGGCGACCCCCGCGTGCGCCTGGCTTCGCTGGACCAGGCGGAAGGCCTGGCACAGCGCCATGCCTACTTCCAGCCCCTCGTGCTGCACCGCGGCGCCGTGGACCCGGCTCGCAACCTGCCGCCGGCGGACGTGCACCTGCTGGCCACCACCGCCAACCTGGTGGTGCGCGACGAGTTGCATCCCGCCCTCGCCTACCTGCTGCTGGAGGCCGCCAAGCAGGTCCACTCGCAGCCCACCCTGCTGCGGCGCCCTGGTCAATTCCCCAGCCCGAGCGACACCGACTACCCGCTGTCGGACCAGGCGGAGCGCTACTTCAAGCACGGCCGGCCCTTCCTGCAGAACTACCTGCCCTTCTGGATGGCCATCTACGTGCAGCGGCTGCTGCTGTGGCTGGTGCCGCTGGCGGCCATCCTGGTGCCCCTGATGCGCGTGCTGCCCGGGCTGGTGAACTGGCGGCGCCAGGGGCGGCTGTTCCGCCGCTACGGCGAACTCAAGTACCTGGAGCTCGACCTGGCCTCGCGCCAGCTGGACGAGGAAGAGCTGCGCCGCGCGCATGCACAGCTCGACCGCATCGAGGACGAGGTCGTCAAGACCAAGTTCCCGATCGATTTCTCCGACCGCGTGTACACGCTGCGCCAGCACGTGGACTACGTGCGCGCGCAGATCGACCGGCAGGTCCAGCCGGGCCGCCGGCGCTGATTCGTCCCGGAATCTTCGATGCGCCGCAGGCGCGCCATGCGCGCGACGTGGCGCCTGGGCCCTGGCGCGGCGCAACTCCTCGAGAAATGAGTACTTTTTTCTCGATTCGTCCGGGTTAATCCGGCTGCACGTAGGCGCTCGTTGTAACCAAATTGTTAACATTGTCATCACTTTGTTTTCATTTGGGTCGCAACGCATGAACCGAATCCACCGCATCGTCTTCAATCGCGCCAAGGGCGTCTGCCAGGCCGTGTCGGAGGTGGCCAGCGCGGCGCGGCCCGGCGCGGACGGCTCCGCCAGCGTTGTGGCGTCGATGCCGGCGCGCTCGGCCCTGGCCTCGGCCTGCCTGCTGGCTTTGGCGGCGATGGCGGCCCTCGGCGCTGCCAGCGCGCGGGCGGATGGTGGCACCGGCGGCAGCGGCTACCTGGGCAATGGTTCGCGTGGCGCCGGCGGCACGGCCGCACAGCCCGCAGGCAGTGCAGGTGGTACCGCGTCCTACGACAGCTTCACCCTGGGCGCCGGGGGCGGCGGCGGCGCCATGCTGGCCAATGGCGACGGCGCTGCCGGCGGCAATGGGGGTGGCCCGGCGCCGGTTGCAGCCGGTGGCGCAGGCGGCACGACGACGCGGCGCATCGCCAGCGGCAACACCACGATCACGGCGGCAACCACGGGCGGCAACGGCACGGCTGGCGGCCCGGCGACCACGGCCGTGTCCGGCTTCGTCGACGGCGGCGGTGGCGGCGGCGGCGGCGCTGGCGCGGGCATCGCGAGTTCGAGCACCGGCTCGCTCACCATCGGCAACGCAGTCGCCGGCGGCCGTGGCGGCGACGGCGGCGCCGCTGCCGCGGCCGACGGCTGGGGCGGCGGTGGCGGCGGCGGCCAGGGCGGCATCGGGGTGCTGCTGACGGGCGCCACCGGCGCCGTGACGGTCAACGCGGGCGCTTCCGTGCGCGGCGGCAACGGCGGCAACGGCGGCGCGGCCTCGCAGGGTTCGGGCGGCAACGGCGGCGACGGCGGCACCGGCATCCAGTTCTCGGGCGTGCGCACGCTCACCAACCGAGGCACGATCGCCGGCGGCAACGGCGGCGCCGCGGGCGCGTCGACGCAGGGCGGAACGGCCGGCACCGCGGGCGCGGGCGGCGCGGCCATCGTGGCGGGCGGCGGCGCGACGGTGCTCAACATCGGCACCATCACGGCAGGCAACTCGGGCGCGGGCGTGGCGGGTGACGCCATCCGCTTCAACGGCGGCGGCGCCAACACGCTGTCGCTGGAAGGCACTTCGGTCATCACCGGCAACGTGGTGGCCACCGCGGGCGGCACCGACCGGCTGGTCCTGGGCGGGACCGCGGCGGGCAGCTTCGATGCCAGCGCCATCGGCGCCGGCGCGCAGTACCGCAACTTCGCCAGCTTCGTGAAGTCGGGCAGCTCCACCTGGACGCTCAGCGGCACCACGGCGGACGTGACGCCCTGGTCCATCACCGCCGGCACGCTGTCCATCGCCTCCGACGCGAGCCTGGGCAACGCGGCCGGCGCGCTCGCCCTCAGCGGCGGCGGCACGCTGCTGACCACGGCCAGCACCGACTCCACCCGCAGCGTCAGCATCGGCACCGGCGGCGGCAGCTTCAACACCGCGGCCGGCACCACGCTCACCCTGGGCGGCACGGTGTCGGGCGCGGGCCGGCTGACCAAGCTGGGCACCGGCACGCTGGTGCTGACCGGCACCGACACCTACACCGGTGGCACCACGATCTCCGCAGGCACGCTGCAACTGGGCAACGGCGGCACCGGCGGCTCCATCACCGGCAACGTCACGGACAACGGCGTGCTGGCCTTCAACCGCAGCAATGCATTGACGGTCGCGGGCGTGATCTCCGGCACCGGCAGCGTGCGCCAGGTGGGCAGCGGCACCACCACGCTCTCGGGCGCCAACACCTACAGCGGCGGCACCACGGTGACGGCCGGCACCCTGTCGGTCTCCACCAACGCGAACCTGGGCAACAACGCCGGAGGCCTCACGCTCGACGGCGGCACCCTGCAGACCACGGGCAGCTTCAGCGCCAGCCGCACCGTCTCGCTGGGCAGCGGGCACGGCACCATCGACACCACCACGGGCGCCGTGACCCTCAGCGGCGTGGTCTCGGGCGACGGGGCGCTGACCAAGACGGGCGCCGGCACGCTCACGCTGAGCAATGCCGCCAACACCTACGTGGGCAGCACCGCGATCACGGGCGGCACGCTCGCCGTGTCGCGCGACTCGAACCTGGGTAACGTGAACGGCGGCGTCTGGCTCGACAACAACGCGGCGCTGCAGGCCACGGGCACCTTCACCACCAACCGCACGATGTCGATCGGCAACGGCGGCGGCACCTTCAATACCAACAGCGGCACCACGCTGACGCTGGGCGGCACCGTCCAGGGCGGCGCCCTGCGCAAGACTGGCGCCGGCACGCTGGTGCTGGCGGGCGCCAAGACCTACGCGGGCGGCACCACCGTGTCGGCCGGCACGCTGTCCGTGGCCGCCGACGCCAGCCTGGGCGCCAGCACCGGCGCGCTCACGCTGGACGGCGGCACGCTGCTCGAAACGGCCAGCTTCGCTTCCAGCCGCGCGGTGACGCTCGGCGCGGGCAACGGCAGCTTCAACACGGCCACCGGCACCACGCTCACGCTCGACGGCACCGTGTCGGGCCCGGGCGGCCTGGCCAAGCTCGGCGCCGGCACGCTGGTGCTGAACGGCAACAACGACTACGCGGGCGGCACCACTTTCTCGGCCGGCACGGTGACCATCGGCTCGGACGCGAACCTGGGCCGCGCCACCGGAGGCCTGGCCTTCAACGGCGGCACGCTGCTGACCAGCGGCACCATCGTGGCCAACCGCGCCGTCACGCTCACCGGCACGGCCGGCGGCATCAATACGGGTGCGGGCAGCTCGCTCACGCTGGCAGGCACCGTGTCGGGCACGGGCCGGCTCAACAAGCTCGGGGCGGGCACGCTGGTCATCGCGGGCAGCAACAGCCACACCGGCGGCACGAACGTTTCCGCGGGCACGGTGTCGATCGCCTCGGACGCGGCCCTGGGCGGCGCGGCCGGCACGCTCACGCTCAGCGGCGGCAGCACGCTGAAGACCACGGGCACCACCAGCGGCACGCGGGCCGTCAGCCTGGGCTCGGGCGGCGGCAACTTCGACACCGCGCCGGGCACCAGCCTCACGCTCGGCGGCACGGTCTCGGGCAGCGGCCGGCTCACCAAGCTGGGCGCCGGCACGCTGGTGCTGGCCGGCACAGACACCTACACCGGCGGCACCACGATCTCCGCCGGCACGCTGCAGCTGGGCAACGGCGGCACCAGCGGCTCCATCACCGGCAACGTCACGGACAACGGCGTGCTGGCCTTCAACCGCAGCAATGCATTGACGGTCGCGGGCGTGATCTCCGGCACCGGCGGCGTGCGCCAGGTGGGCAGCGGCACCACCACGCTCTCGGGCGCCAACACCTACAGCGGCGGCACCACGGTGACGGCCGGCACCCTGTCGGTCTCCACCAACGCGAACCTGGGCAACAACGCCGGAGGCCTCACGCTCGACGGCGGCGCGCTGCAGGCCACCGCCACCTTCGCCACCAGCCGGCCCGTCACGCTGGGTGCCGCGGGCGGCACCTTGAGCATCGACAGCGGCGTGACGCTGACCGAAAGCGGCACCGTCTCCGGCACCGGCGCCCTCGGCAAGATCGGCGCGGGCACGCTGGTGCTGACGGGAGCCGGCAACTACCAGGGCGGCACCACCATCTCCGCCGGCACGCTCCAGCTGGGCAGCGGCGGCACCACCGGCTCCATCGCCGGCGACGTGGTCAACGAAGGCACGCTGGCCTTCAACCGCAGCGACGCGCTCAGCTTTGCCGGCAAGGTATCCGGCTGGGGCATGCTGAGCAAGCGGGGCAGCAACACGCTGACGCTCACCGGCGACAACAGCTATGGCGGCGGCATCGACATCGCGGCGGGCACGCTGCAGGTCGGCAACGGCGGCACCAGCGGCTCGCTCGCGGGCAATGTCACCAACGCGGGCACGCTGGCATTCGACCGCGCCGACGAAATCACCTTTGCAGGCATGGTCAGTGGCGCGGGCCGCGTGGTCCAGGCCGGCACGGGCACGACCGTGCTCACCGGCGACAGCGCCTACGGGGGCGGCACCACCATCTCGGCCGGCACGCTGCAGCTGGGCAACGGCGGCACCAGCGGCTCCATCACCGGCGACGTGGCCAACGGCGGCACCCTCGCCTTCGATCGCTCGGACAACCTCGCCTTCGCCGGCACCATCACCGGCACCGGCGGCGTGAAGCAGATCGGCGCCGGCACCACCACGCTGAGCGGCACCAGCAGCTACGGCGGCGCCACCACCGTGTCGGCCGGCACCCTGCAGGTGGACGGCGTCCTTGCCAACAGCGCGGTGGGCGTCGGCAACGGCGGCACGCTCGCCGGCCGCGGAACGATCGTGGCGGCGGTGACGGTGGCCGATGGCGGCACGCTGCAAGGCAGCTCGGGCCAGACGCTGCAGACGGGCGCCCTGTCGCTGGCGAGCGGCTCGACCGTCCACGCCGTGCTGGGCACGCCGGGCAGCACCGCCCTCTTCCAGGTCAACGGCGCGCTGACGCTCGACGGCCAGGTCGTCGTGAGCGACCTGGGCGGCTATGGCGCGGGCGTCTACCGCCTGATGAACTACACCGGCACCCTCGTCGACAACGGCCTGCAGGTGGGCAGCCAGCCGGCCGGCTCCGCCGTGACCGTGCAGACGGCCATCGCCAACCAGGTCAACCTCGTCAACACGGCCGGGCAGACGCTCGCCTTCTGGGACGGCGGCAGCGTCTCGAACCTCAACAACAACCGCGTGGACGGCGGCACCGGCACCTGGACCGCCACGGGCGGCAACTGGGCCGACGCCTCGGGCGCGCTCGACGCGCCGATGACGCCGCAGCCCGGCTTCGCGGTCTTCCAGGGCAGCGCCGGCACCGTGACGGTGGACAACACCCAGGGGGCGGTGGCCGTGAACGGCATGCAGTTCGCCACCGACGGCTACGTGCTGCAGGGCGCTGCGGTCGAGCTCGCCGCCGCGCAGTCGATCGTCCGCGTGGGCGACGGCAGCGCCACGCCCATCACGGCCACCATCGCCTCGGCCCTCACCGGCGCCGCGCAGCTCGAGAAGACCGACCAGGGCCGGCTGGTGCTCACCGGCACCAACAGCTACGGCGGCGGCACGCGCATCTCCGGCGGCACGCTGCAGATCGGCAATGGCGGCACCAGCGGCTCCATCACCGGCGACGTGATCGACAACGGCACGCTGGCCTTCAACCGCAGCGACGCCGTGACCTTCGCCGGCGCGATCTCGGGCAGCGGCACGGTCGAGCAGATGGGCAGCGGCACCACCACGCTCACCGGCAGCAACACCTACAGCGGCGGCACCGTCATCAGCGCCGGCACGCTGGCGGGCACGGCCGGCAGCCTGGGTACCGGCCCGATCGCCAACAACGGCCGGCTCGAGCTGACGCTGGCGGCCACCGCCAGCATGGCCAACGCCATGTCCGGCAGCGGCATCTTCGTGAAGCGGGGCGCCGGCGCGCTCGACCTCGTCGGCAACAGCACTGCTTTCACCGGCAGCACGCAGGTCGCGGAGGGCACGCTGGCCGTCAACGGCACGCTGGGCGGCTCGCTCACCATGGCCGGCGGCACGACCCTCAAGGGCAACGGCACGGTGGGCAACACCGTGGTGCAGAGCGGCGCCACCGTGGCCCCCGGCAACTCGATCGGCACGCTGCACGTGGCCGGCAACCTGACGCTGGCCGCCGGCTCGACCTACCAGGTCGAGGCGCAGGGCAGCGGCCAGGCCGACAAGATCCAGGCCAGCGGCAGCGTCACGCTGCAGGGCGGCGCCCTGTCGGTGCTGGCCAGCGGCAACTGGAACCCGATCAGCACCTACACCATCCTCGAGGCGGGTGGCGGCGTGAGCGGGAGCTTCGGCGCCGTCACGACCAACATGGCCTTCCTCGACCCCACGCTGTCGTACGACGGCCAGGGCGTCGCGCTGCGCCTGCAGCGCAACGACGTGAGCTTCGAGTCGGTGGCCGGCACGCCCAACCAGCAGGCGGTGGCGGAGGCCGTGAAGGCCGGCGATCCGCTGTACGACGCCATCGTCCAGCTCGACGCGGCCACCAGCCGCGTGGCCTTCGACCAGCTCTCGGGCGAGGTGCATGCCTCGCTCAAGACCGCCGCCATCGAGGACAGCCGCTTCGTGCGCGACGCCGGCCTGGACCGCGTGCGCCAGGCGCTGGGCGCGGTGGCCGCGCCGACCGATGTCGCCGCCTCGCGCGGCGTGTGGGCCCGTGCCTTCGGCTCGCGCGCCGACTTCGATGGCGATGGCAATGCCGCCCAGGTCGACCGCTCCATCAGCGGCCTGTTCATCGGCGCCGACACGGTGGTGGCCGACGACTGGCGCGTCGGCGCGCTGGCCGGCTACAGCCACAGCGACGTGAAGCTGGACACGCCGGCATCCTCCGGCACCACCGATGCCTACCACCTGGGCGTGTACGGCGGACGCCAGTGGGGCGCGCTCGGCCTGCGCGCGGGCGCCGCCTGGACCGATGGCAGCGTCGACACGCAGCGCACCGTCGACGTCGCCGGCATGGCCGGGCAGCCCACCGCCAGCTACCACGCGCAGACGGCGCAGGCCTTCGGCGAACTGGGCTGGCGCATCGACGCCGGCGCCGCCGCGCTGGAGCCCTTCGCGGGCCTGGCGCACGTCAACCTGCGCACCGACGGCTTCACCGAAAGCGGCGGCACCGCGGCGCTGGGCGCCGACAGCAGCACCAGCAACACCACCTTCAGCACGCTGGGCCTGCGCGCGGCCACCCAGGTCGACGCGGGCGGCATGCCGCTCAAGCTGCGCGGCATGGTGGGCTGGCGCCATGCCTTCGGCGACGTGTCGCCGACGGCGGCCCTGGCCTTCGCCGGCCAGCCGGCCTTCACGGTGGCGGGCGTTCCGCTGGCCAAGGACGTGGCGGTGATCGAAGCCGGCGTGGGCCTGGCGCTGGCCCGCGACCTGAACCTGGGCGTGAGCTACAGCGGGCAGGTCGGCAACGGCGTGAAGGACCACGGCCTGCGCGCCACCCTGGCCTGGAAGTTCTGAGAAGGGGCCCGCCCGGGCCGGGAGGCCGCTGCAGCAGCACGTAGACTACGCGCGCTTCAGCTTCCTCCCTTCTCATGGCATCCCTGGACTTCGACGCACTCGTCGTCGGCAGCGGCCTCGCGGGCCTGTCTGCCGCACTGCATCTGGCCGCCACGCACCGCGTGGCCGTCATCACCAAGGGCCGGCTCAACGACGGCGCCAGCCAGTGGGCGCAGGGCGGCATCGCCGCCGTGCTGGCCGAGGGCGACACCTTCGAGGCGCATGTCGAGGACACGCTGGTGGCCGGTGCGGGCCTGTGCGATGCACAGGCCACGCGCTTCGTCGTCGAGCGCGCGCCGCAGGCCATCGCCTGGCTGCGCGAGCTGGGCGTGCCCTTCAGCGAGGAAGGCGGCGCGCTGCACCTCACCCGCGAGGGCGGCCACAGCCAGCGGCGCATCGTGCATGCCACCGACGCCACGGGCGCGGCGGTGCAGCAGACGCTGATCGAGACGGTGCGCGCGACGCCGGGCATCACGCTCTTCGAGGGCCACATGCTGGTGGACCTGATCGGCGCCGCCAGGCTCGGCCTGCCCGGCGAGGACCGGTGCCTGGGCCTGTACGCGCTGGACAACGCCAGCGGCGAGGTGCGCACCTTCCGCACCCCGCACACGCTGCTGGCCACCGGCGGCGCCGGCAAGGTGTACCTCTACACCACCAACCCCGACAGCGCGACCGGCGACGGCATCGCCGCGGCCTGGCGCGCGGGCTGCCGGGTGTCGAACATGGAGTTCATCCAGTTCCATCCCACCTGCCTGTACCACCCCTATGCAAAGAGCTTCCTCATCAGCGAGGCGGTGCGCGGCGAAGGCGGGCTGCTGAAGCTGCCGCCCTCGCTGGGCGGCACGCGCTTCATGCCGGCGCACGACGAGCGCGCCGAGCTGGCCCCGCGCGACGTGGTGGCCCGCGCCATCGACTTCGAGATGAAGAAGCACGGCCTGGACTGCGTGCACCTGGACATCTCCCACCAGAGCCCGGAATTCCTGCGCGAGCACTTCCCCAACATCCTGGCGCGCTGCGCGCAGCTGGGCCTGGACATCACGCGCGAGCCGATTCCCGTGGTGCCGGCCGCCCACTACACCTGCGGCGGCGTGCTGGCCGACCTGGCCGGCCGCACCGACCTGCCGGGCCTCTACGCCATCGGCGAGACCGCCTGCAGCGGCCTGCATGGCGCCAACCGGCTGGCCAGCAACTCGCTGCTGGAATGCATGGTGTTCGCCCAGGCGGCCGCCGATGCCATCCGCGCAACCCCGTCGACTTCGACGGCCCGCGCCGAGCTGCCGGCCTGGGACCACAGCCGCGTGAGCGATGCCGACGAGGCGGTGGTGGTCTCGCACAACTGGGACGAGCTGCGCCGCTTCATGTGGGACTACGTGGGCATCGTGCGCACCGACAAGCGGCTGGAGCGCGCGGCGCACCGCATCGAGCTGCTCACGCGCGAGATCGCCGAGTTCTACGGCAACTTCCGCATCACCCAGGACCTGCTGGAGCTGCGCAACCTGGTGCAGGTGGCCGGGCTGATCGTGCGCAGCGCGCAGGCGCGCGGCGAGAGCCGCGGGCTGCACTTCAACCGCGACCATCCGCACACGGCGGCGCAGGCGCTGCCCACCGTGCTGTCGCCGCGCTAGACGCTGCCGCTCAGGCCGCGCCGATGCCGGCCACCAGACCAGCCACCGGCGCGCCCTTCTTCAGCGCCGCGGTGAAGGCCAGCATGCGGTCGATGGGCACGCGGGCGCGCTCGCCCAGCTGCGGATCGACGTGGATCTCGCCCGCGCCGCTTTCCAGCGCATGCGCCAGGTTGACCAGGCCGTTCATCGCCATCCAGGGGCAGTGCGCGCAGCTCTTGCAGGTGGCACCGTTGCCGGCCGTGGGCGCCTCGATGAAGGTCTTGCCCGGGTTGAGCGTGCGCAGCTTGTGCAGCATGCCGTTGTCGGTGGCCACGATGAAGGTGCTGGCGTCCATGCGCTGCGCCGCCTGCAGGATGGCGGAGGTGGAGCCCACCGCATCGGCCAGCGCGATGACGTCGGCCGAGGACTCGGGATGCACCAGCACCTTGGCATCCGGGTGCTGCGACTTCAGCAGCTCCAGCTCCAGCGCCTTGAACTCGTCATGCACGATGCAGGCGCCCTGCCAGCTGACCATGTCGGCGCCGGTCTCGCGGCGGATGTAGTCGCCCAGGTGGCGGTCGGGCGCCCACAGGATCTTCTGCCCCTGCGCCTTGAGCGCGCCCACCACGTCCAGCGCGCAGCTGGAAGTGACCACCCAGTCGGCCCGCGCCTTCACCGCCGCGCTGGTGTTGGCGTAGACCAGCACGGTGCGGTCGGGATGGGCGTCGCAGAAGGCGCTGAATTCATGAACCGGGCAGCCCAGGTCGAGCGAGCAGTTGGCGTCCAGGTCGGGCATCAGCACCCGCTTGCCTGGCGAGAGGATCTTGGCCGTCTCGCCCATGAAGCGCACGCCCGACACCACCAGCGTGCGCGCCGCGTGGTCGCGGCCGAAGCGCGCCATCTCCAGCGAGTCGCCCACCAGGCCGCCGGTTTCCTCGGCCAGGTCCTGCAGGTCCGGATGCACGTAGTAGTGCGACACCATCACCGCGTCGCGCTCGGCCAGCAGGCGGCGGATGCGATCCTTGAGCATGCCGCGCTCGGACTGCGAGGGCTCGGCCGGGATGCGGGCCCAGGCGTGGCGCGTGCTGCACGCCGCGCCCTCGGGCTGCTCGAAATCGACTTCGATGAGGGCGCTCATGCCGAGGCCTCCGCGAAGCGCATCGAGAAGTCGATCGCCTTCACGTCCTTGGTGAGCGCGCCCACCGAGATGCGGTCCACGCCGGTCTCGGCCAGCGGGCGCAGGGTGTCGATGGTGACGCCGCCGGAGATCTCGAGCACGGCGCGCGCATCGCCGGCCGCTTCATTGCGGCGCACCGCTTCGCGCAGGGTCGGCAGGTCCATGTTGTCCAGCAGCACCATGCGGGCGCCGTGGCGCAGGGCGTCGTCGAGCTGCGCCAGCGTCTCGACCTCGATCTGCACGAACTTCGCGCCGGGCGCGGCCGCGGCGGCGGCCTTGAGCGCCGCAGCCACGCCACCGGCGGCGGCGATGTGGTTTTCCTTGATGAGGATGGCGTCGTACAGCCCGATGCGGTGGTTGGTGCCGCCGCCCACGCCCACTGCGTACTTCTGCGCCAGGCGCAGGCCGGGCAGCGTCTTGCGGGTGTCGACGATGCGCGCGCGCGTGCCCTCGATCGCCTTGACGTACTGCGCGGTGCGGGTCGCGACGGCGCTGAGCATCTGCAGGAAGTTGAGGGAGGTGCGCTCCGCGGTGAGCAGGCTGCGGGCATCGCCCTCGATGGTCAGCACGGTCTGGTTGGGCTCGCAGTGCTGGCCTTCGGCGCGGTGCCAGCTCAGGCGCGCCTGCGGCGCGAGCTGCGAAAGCACCGCCTCGACCCAGGGCGCGCCGCACAGCACGGCGTTCTCGCGGGTGATCACGCGGGCCACGGCACGCTTGCCGGCGGGCACCAGGGCGGCCGTCAGGTCGCCGTCGCCCACGTCTTCCTGCAAGGCGCGGCGCGCGTCGGCGCGCGCCAGTTCGGCCACGCTGGCCGCGGAGAAATTGAAACTGCTGCTGCTCATATCGGGGGGAGTGGAAGGGCCAAGTGCAGGCCGGGCCCGAAGGCCCGCCCACCCCGCATTCTGCCGGGCCCAGCAGCTGCGTCCGGCTGCCCTAGGGCAGGAAGATGCCCGCGACCCGGGCGGCGTCGCGCACCGAGGGCGGCCAGTTGATCATTCCCGGGTTCTGGCCGCTGGCCATGCCCATGAGGTAGGCGGGCTCGGTGCCCGCATTGCGGAAGCCCCGCGAGACACCCGGCGGGATGCTGATGGTGTCCCACGGCTCCAGCACCACGCAGCGTCCGCCCTCGGGCCCCCAGAACACCTCCCACCGGCCGCTGAGCGCCACGAACACCTCCTGCGTCAGGTGGTTGTGCAGCGGCGCCGACTTGCCGGGCTCGCAGCACACGATGTTCAGGTGGAAGCCCTCGGCCGCCAGCGGCGCATCCGGCGGCGTGCCCAGCACCCGGAAGGTGGTGCGCTCGCAGCCTGGCAGCGCCGAGTCCACGTAGTCCGTGGTGGGCGCGAGGCGGCGGAAGCGCGCGACGCGGGCCTCCATCTCGGCAACCGTGGGATTCATGTCCGTGATGGGTGCTTGCATGACAGGCTCTTTCCAGGAAGTGGCCGTGACGCCAGCATAGTCGCCCCTTCCATCCCTTACACTCGACCGGTCAGGAGAGAGCCCCGCGCGACGGGGCCGCCGAAGGCGCAGGGCCCGCAGGTTGCGGAGCCCGAACGCTCAGGCAAAAGGACTGGCAAGGCGCCCGGCCGATGAGGCCGGGCGTTTCCCGGCTGGAGAGAGATGCAGTGCCCGCGAGGGTGCGCATCCACCGAAGGAGCAAGCCCCGATCGTGGGGTGAATCTCTCAGGTAAAGCGGACAGCAGGGGTGGCCCATGGCAAAGCCATGGATTGCGACTGCCCCTTTGTTTGGAGAAAGCGACGTGACCGCCGCATCCGACGACCTGCTGAAGACGCCCCTCCACCCGCTGCACCTCGAGCTGGGTGCACGCATGGTTCCCTTCGCCGGCTATTCCATGCCGGTGCAATACCCCGCCGGCCTGATGGCCGAACACAAGCACACCCGCGAGGCCGCCGGCCTCTTCGACATCTCCCACATGGGCCAGCTGCGCCTGGTGGGGCCCGACGCCGCCGCGGCCTTCGAGAGCATCATGCCGGTGGACGTCATCGGCCTGGCCCCCGGCAAGCAGCGCTACGGCCTGCTGCTCGACGAGGAAGGCGGCATCCTCGACGACCTGATGTTCTTCAACGAGGGCCACGACTCCCTCTTCGTGATCGTCAACGGCGCCTGCAAGGCGGCCGACCTGGCCTACATCCGCGAGCGCATCGGCCATCGCTGCAGCGTGCAGCCCCTGCCCGACCACGCCCTGCTCGCGCTGCAGGGCCCGCAGGCGGCGGCGGTGCTGGCGCGGCTGTCGCCCGGCATCGAGCGCTTCGTGTTCATGACCGGCGGCGCGGTGAAGATCGGCGACGTGCCGGCCTTCGCCACCCGCAGTGGCTACACCGGCGAGGACGGCTTCGAGATCTCGGTGGCCGCCGACCAGGCCGAGAAGCTGGCCCGCCTGCTGCTGGCCCAGCCCGAGGTCAAGCCCATCGGCCTGGGCGCACGCAACTCGCTGCGCCTGGAAGCGGGCCTGTGCCTCTATGGCAACGACATCGACACCACCACCACGCCGGTCGAAGCCTCGCTGAACTGGGCCATCCAGAAGGTTCGCCGCCAGGGCGGTGCGCGCGAGGGCGGCTTCCCGGGCGCCGGCAAGATCCTGTCGCAGCTGGCCGTGTCGGCCGACCTGGCCGGCCATGCCGACCAGCAGGTGCTCACCCGTCGCCGCGTCGGCCTGGTCGCGCTGGAGCGCGTGCCGGTGCGCGAGGGCTGCGAGCTGCAATCTTTCGAAGGCCACCCCATCGGCCAGGTGACCAGCGGCCTGCTGGGCCCCACCGCCGACCGGCCCATTGCCATGGGCTACGTGGCCACGGCATTCTCCGAACCCGGGACGCGCGTGCAGGCCATCGTGCGCGGCAAGCCGGTGCCCATGGAAGTGAGCACCCTGCCCTTCGTGCCGACACGCTACTACCGCGGATAGATTCCCTCTTCCTCTACCTACCTACCTCATCCATCTGGAGCCAACCATGAGCCTCAAGTACACCAAAGACCACGAATGGGTTTCCGTCGAGGGCGACATCGCCACCGTGGGCATCACCCAGCATGCGCAGGACGCGCTGGGCGACGTGGTCTTCGTCGACCTGCCGCAGGTGGGCAACGACTACGCGCAGGGCGAAGTGGCTGGCGTGGTGGAGTCGGTCAAGGCCGCCGCCGACGTCTACATGCCCATCGCCGGCGAGGTGACCGAGGTCAACGAGGCGCTGCGCGCCGACCCGTCGCTGGCCAACAGCGACCCGATGGGCGGCGGCTGGTTCTTCAAGCTCAAGCTGGTCGACGCCAGCCAGGTCGACGCCCTGATGGACGCCACCAGCTACGAGAAATTCGCCGCCGACGCCTGAGCGGCCTTCCCGCCTTCCCCGTCTTTTCCTTTGCTGTCACCGCCCTTCCCGCCATGTCGTCTTCTTCCGCCCTGACGCCCCAGAACTCCAACAACAGCACCTCGGCCACGCTTCGCGAACTGGAGAACCACGAAGAGTTCATCGCGCGCCACATCGGCATCAGTGCCGAGGACGAGGCCGCCATGCTGCGCGTGGTGGATTCGAAGACGCGCGCCGAGCTCATCGACGGCATCGTGCCCGCGGCCATCCGGCGCTCGCACCCCATGCGGCTGCCGGCCCCGGCCAGCGAGGCCGAGGCGCTGGCGGAGATGAAGGCGCTGGCGGGCAAGAACAAGGTCTTCAAGAGCTACATCGGCCAGGGCTACTACGGCACCCACACGCCGGGCGTGATCCTGCGCAACATCCTGGAGAACCCGGCCTGGTACACCGCCTACACGCCCTACCAGGCCGAGATCTCGCAAGGCCGCATGGAGGCGCTGGTCAACTTCCAGACCATGGTGACCGACCTCACCGGCATGGCCATCGCCAACGCGTCCATGCTCGACGAGGCCACCGCCGCCGCCGAGGCCATGACGCTGGCCATGCGCAGCGTGAAGAGCAAGAGCCGCGTGTTCCTCGTCTCCGGCGACTGCCACCCGCAGACCATCGAGGTGCTGCAGACGCGCGCCGCGCCGCTGGGCATCGAGGTCAAGGTGAGCACGCTCGGCGAGACGCTGCCGCAGCTCATGGCCGGCGGCGAGTTCTTCGGCGCCCTGGCCCAGTACCCCGGCACCACCGGCACGGTGCACGACCTGCGCCCGCTGGCAGGAATCGCGCACGCCAAGGGCGCGGCCCTGTGCGTGGCCGCCGACCTGCTGGCCCTGACGGTGCTGACGCCGCCCGGCGAGTGGGACGCCGACATCGTCTGCGGCACCACGCAGCGCTTCGGCATGCCGCTGTGCAACGGCGGCCCGCACGCCGCGTACCTCGCCTGCCGCGACGAGTTCAAGCGCTCGCTGCCCGGCCGCCTGGTGGGCGTCAGCGTGGACGTGCACGGCCAGCCCGCCTACCGCCTGGCGCTGCAGACGCGCGAGCAGCACATCCGTCGCGAGAAGGCCACCTCCAACATCTGCACGGCGCAGGTGCTGCCGGCCGTCATCGCCAGCATGTACGCCGTCTACCACGGCCCGCACGGCCTGCGCCGAATCGGCGAGCGCGTGGCCCTGCTGGCCGACGTGCTGGCCCACGGCTTTGAGCAGATGGGCCTGAAGGTGGTCAACCCCACCTCCTTCGACACCCTGACCGTGAAGACCGGCGAGGACACCGAGCGCATCGTGCAGGCCGCCCTCGCGCGCCGCATCAACCTGCGCCGCAAGCTGCGCCAGCACCTGGGCATGTCGCTGGACGAGACCACCACGCGCGCCGACGTCGAGGCGCTGTGGTCGCTGTTCGCCGCGCCCGGCAAGAGCGCGCCCAAGTTCGACGAGGTGGCCGCCGGCGCGGGCTCGCGCATCCCGGCCGAGCTGCGCCGCACCAGTGCGTACCTCTCGCACCCGGTGTTCAACACCCACAAGAGCGAGACCGCGATGCTGCGCTACATCCGCAGCCTGTCGGACAAGGACCTCGCGCTGGACCGCAGCATGATCCCGCTGGGCAGCTGCACCATGAAGCTCAACGCGACCAGCGAGATGATCCCCATCACCTGGCCGGAGTTCGCCGACATCCATCCCTTCGCGCCGGCCGACCAGCTGCTGGGCTATGCGCAGCTGGACGCGCAGCTGCGCGCATGGCTGTGCGAGGCCACCGGCTACGCCGACATCAGCCTGCAGCCCAACGCCGGCTCGCAGGGCGAATACGCGGGCCTGCTGGCCATCATGGCCTTCCACGAGGCCAAGGGCCAGGGCCACCGCAAGGTCTGCCTGATCCCCTCCTCGGCCCACGGCACCAACCCGGCCAGCGCGCAGATGGCCGGCATGAAAGTGGTGGTCACCTCCTGCGACGCGCAGGGCAACGTGGACATCGACGACCTCAAGCGCGCCTGCGAGGCCCACAAGGACGACCTGGCCTGCGTGATGATCACCTACCCCAGCACCCACGGCGTGTTCGAGACGCGCGTGAAGGAGCTGTGCGAGATCGTGCATGCCCACGGCGGCCGCGTGTACGTGGACGGCGCCAACATGAACGCACTGGTGGGCGTGGCCGCGCCGGGCGAGTTCGGCGGCGACGTGAGCCACCTGAACCTGCACAAGACCTTCTGCATCCCGCACGGCGGCGGCGGCCCCGGCGTGGGCCCGGTGTGCGTGGTGGAGGACCTGGTGCCCTACCTGCCCGGCCATGCCACCGCCGGCGAAGCGCCGCACGTGGGCGCCATCTCGGCTGCGCCGCTGGGCAACGCCGCGGTGCTGCCCATCAGCTGGATGTACTGCCGCATGATGGGCGCCCAGGGACTGAAGGCCGCGACCGAGGTCGCGATCCTGAGCGCCAACTACATCAGCGCGCGCCTGGCCGAGCACTACCCCACCCTCTACGCCAGCCCCAACGGCCACGTGGCACACGAGTGCATCCTGGACCTGCGCCCGCTCAAGGACACGAGCGGCGTCACGGCCGAGGACGTGGCCAAGCGCCTGATCGACTACGGTTTCCACGCGCCCACGCTGAGCTTCCCGGTGGCCGGCACGCTGATGGTGGAGCCCACCGAGAGCGAACCGCTGGCTGAGCTGGACCGCTTCATCGACGCGATGATCGCCATCCGCGGCGAGATCCGCCGCGTGGAGGAAGGCGTCTGGCCCAAGGACGACAACCCGCTGAAGAACGCGCCGCACACCACTGCCAGCCTCATGACGGCGGAGTGGACGCGCGCCTATTCGCGCGAGCTGGCCGCCTTCCCGCTGGACAGCCTCAAGCAGGGCAAGTACTGGTCGCCGGTGGGCCGCGTGGACAACGTCTACGGCGACCGCAACCTGTTCTGCTCCTGCGTGCCGGTGGGCGACTACGCCGACAGCGACGCCAGCTAGCCGGTCAGGCCGCGCGCAGGCCCTGGAGGGTCTGCAGCAGCACGACCCGCGACTGGCCGACGATCATGCCCTTCCAGGTGTCCTCGTCGCAGTAGAAGGCCTCGCGCAGGCCTTGACGGATCTCGCGGCGCTGCGCGGGCGTGGCCTCGGGATGGCGGTGGAGCCAGTGGTCGGCGCGCAGCCGGCGCAGCACTTCCATGTTGGGCAGCGTGCCGAACTCCAGGCCCATGAGGGCCACGTCGGCGCCCGGGCATTCGTCGTACACCGTGGACACCACCGGCCCCGACACGTCGGGCGAAGCGGAATTGCCCTCGAAGGGCGCGAACACGTCCGCGCCCCACCAGGCGCGCGCCCGCGCCAGGCCCCCGGGGCGGCCGGGGTAGATCTTCTCGCCGTGGCCGTAGGGGCCCAGGCCCGTGTGCACGTCGATCCAGCCGATGTGTGTGGCGCCGGCGGCATGCTCGCGCAGGACGGCGCGCACGGTGCGGTTGCTCCAGCTGGGCGCGGTGCCGCCATAGAACACGCCGTCGGGCGTGGTGTACTGGCCGCGCGTGGCGGTGGCGCGGTACGCGGTCTCGCCGTGCTTCGCGATGTAGGCGGCCAGCGCCTCTTCGTCGGCCGGCGTCGGCGGCCAGGTGGCCGGCAGCACCAGCGGATCGACCTCCGCATAGCCGGGGTTGGCCGGCAGCGGCTGGCCGAAGTCGATGTGGTTGCGGTTGAGGTCGATGTTGTCCTCGTTGGTGCGGCGCAGGTGCGAGAAGCCGTGCGGATTCACCGCGTGGATCAGCAGCAGGCCCAGCTTCGCGTCGGCCAGGCGGGCCAGCAGCTCGTCGTCGTTCAGCAGCGCCACCTGGCAGCCCGAGCCGCAGAAGCCCTCGGGGCCGTGCGTGCCGGAGCTGACGATGAGCAGCCGCTTCGCATCGGCCGGGCCCAGCCGCGCCACGTCCATGGCCAGCATCTCGCCCAGCGCGCCGCGCAGGCCGGGCAGCTCGTGGCTCTGGACCTGGGCTTCGCGCGCGGCCGCGGCGTCGAGGAACTTGGCGCGCGCCTCGGCGTAGGTGCCGGAGAAATACCGGGAGTTGGCTTGGGAGTTCGTCATGGCCTTGATTCTGGCGTGAAGGCGAAGGCGCATGTGGACGCGGCTTCTGCTTGATCAGGTCGAGGACGAAGGCCCGATCGCGGCCTTCGGGTCCGAGAGCGGTGGCGCGAGAGGCAATCCTTCACAAATCCTGGAACCGCTTTCTCGAAATTTTGTTACGCGGCGGCGGACGAAGGCCCGCCTTCTGGAACGTTGGTTCTAAGAAATGCAATCTCTCGAAAGAAAGTGAAGGAAAGCGAAATTTTCATCTCGTTGCATTCGTACACACTTCGCGTCCGTCTCGATTTCCGTGGGTCCTCCACCGAAATGCGAGACGCAGATTTCCAAAGGAGTGCGACGGGTGAATCGAGGTTACAGAACGGTCTGGAATGCGGCGCTGGGCGCCTGTGTGGCAGTGGCGGAAGACGCGAAGGCGCCGCGTGGCGGGGCACGTGGTTCAAAGCGTGCAATTGGTGCGAAGACAGCGCTTGCCTTGGCCGCCTTGGGCGCAGCCGGCATCTCGCAGGCAGCGACTTTCACGGTCGCCACCGAAGCTGATCTGATCACCGCGATCAACGCGGCGAATACCAGTACGGACCCGGCTTCGACGATCACCATCACCAGCCTCATGGCGATCACCGGACCGCTCCCGCCGGTTCAGTCGAACGTGACGATCAGCAACACCAACGTGACGGCAATCGAGTCGAAGGGCGGGGCATTGTTGAACATCCAGGCCGGTGCTACCTATAGCGGCGCCATCATTCGCATCGGCAATACCGCGGGCACCTCCGGTAGCCTCATCGTCCAGGGAGCCGACTCCAAGGTGACTGGCACGACGCTTTCCGCCCTCGAGGGTCAAAGCAACATAAGCGTCCTCGATGGGGGAAGCCTGAGTGTGCCAAGCGGCATCTTCCTGGGCGGCTCGGCCGCCGCAACCAATGGAGGCGTGGCGAACGTAGCCGTCAGCGGCACCAACTCGAGAATCACGTCCACCGTCGGCTACCACCACCACAGCGGCACGCTCGAAGTCTCTGGCGGCGGTTTGGTGAGTTCGAAGATCATGGCATTGGGCGCGTTCGCAGGCGATTCCGTTACCGCCCTCGTGACGGGAGACGGCTCCAGGCTCTCGAGCGTCGGCATTGCGATCGGCGTAGGCGCGGCCGGGACGGCGACGGTGACCGTCGCTGAAGGAGGCACGCTTTCCGGGAACAACGGAACCACCGCAATCAATCTCGCGGCAAACGCCACGGGCGTTGCCACGTTGAACATCGGGGCCGCCGTGGGCGGCGCGGCAGTGGCACCGGGCACGGTGGTCGCATCGAAGATCAATGGCGGCCTCGGGACGGCGGTCGTCAACTTCAACCACAACGCCAGCGCCTACGACTTCGCCACGCCGATCACCGGCAGCACCAGCGTGAACCATGTAGGCAGCGGAACGACCACGCTCACCGGCGTCAGCGACTACACCGGCGCCACGAACGTCGCCGGTGGCACCTTGCGTGCGGGCGCGGCCAGCGTCCTGAGCTCCGCCTCGGCCCACACCGTCGCCGCCGGCGGCACGCTGGACCTCAACGGCTTCGAGCAGACGCTCTCTTCCCTGAGCAACGCCGGCACGGTCTCGCTGGCCGGCAGCACGCCGGGCAACACGCTCACCGTCACCGGCGCCTACTTGGGCAACGGCGGCACGCTGCGCCTGGGCACGGCGCTGGGCGACAGCAGCAGCGCCACCGACCGCCTGGTGCTCAGCGGCGCAGCGGCCAGCGCCAGCGGCAAGACCACCGTCCAGATCACCAACCTCGGCGGCCTGGGCGCGCTCACCACGGGCAACGGCATCGAGGTCGTCACCGCCACCGGCGGCGCCACCACCACCGCGCAAAGCACCAAGGACGCCTTCGCACTTGCCAACGGCCATGTCGATGCCGGCGCCTACGAGTACCGCCTCTATGCAGCCGACGCCAGCGGCGCAGGCGAGAACTGGTACCTGCGTTCCACCGCCCTCGCGGTGCCCGGTCCTGCAGAAGAGCCCGGATCCACGCCCGGACCCGTGCCGCTGTACCGCGCCGAAGTGCCCAT
>Ga0102594_1000935_pt1 | contig 21143 bp, 19 predicted proteins | sample AraplaCol_mLB_r2_2_FD_76863 | JGI IMG/M metagenome (GOLD analysis project Ga0102594, IMG submission 76863) | Arabidopsis root microbial communities from North Carolina, USA - plate scrape MF_Col_mLB_r2 (SPADES assembly) (version 2) | ecosystem: Host-associated > Plants > Roots > Endosphere...
CGCAGGCCGAAATGTGCGCCCATACCGGCGCGCAGTACTTTAGGCGCCCAGAGCGCCGCCGTGCCCTTGAGCGCGACCACCTGGGTGAAGCCGAAGGCCGCGGCACTGCGAAGAATCGAGCCAGCATTGCCGGCATCCTGCAGGCGGTCGAGCACGACGCTGGGCGCATCCAGAATGAGTTCAGGGCGTGACGGCAGTTCGAGCACGAAACCCATCGGGGCCGGTGATTCGAGTCCGCTGGCACCGCGCAGCAGGTCGTCGCTCACCACGACGGTCTTGACAGCGTCACGCGACCATTCCGGGGGCGCGCCGGGCCAGAAGGATTCCGCAAACACGGCCATCGCCGGCTTCACGCCGCGTGCAAGTGCAGCGCGGCACAGGTGGTCGCCTTCGAGCCAGATCCGGCCCAGCTTGCGGTAGGCGCCAGGGTCTTGCGCGAGCTTGCGCAGGTCCTTGATCAGAGGGTTGTCGCGCGAGCTGATGTGGCTCGCGCCGGTGTCGGAGGTCATCGAGGATCAGCGCGCCGCGCGCAGGTCGAGCCGCACCGGCTCGGCGACGCCGACCATCATGGCCGGCTGCGCCGAATCTGCCGGCAGCATCACGCTGAGAGTGCCGCCCGTGCGCGCGAGTGCCGCAGCCACCGGGCTGAAGGACTTGCGATGGTGCACGCAGGCGCCGTGGCGCTGCAACGCATCCAGGTGCTCGGGCGTCCCGTAGCCTTTATGGCCGGCAAAACCATAGTGCGGGAACTCGATGTGAAGCTGCTCGCACAGCCGGTCGCGATGCACCTTGGCCAGGATCGACGCGGCGGAAATCGCCTTCACGCGCGCATCGCCCTTGACGATGGCCTCAGCCAGGACGTCGAGCGTGGGCAGGCGGTTGCCGTCGACCAGCACCTTCACTGGCTTCAGGCGCAGTCCTTCCACCGCACGCCGCATGGCGATCATGGTCGCCTGCAGGATGTTGTGGGTGTCGATTTCCTCGACAGTCGCCTGCGCGATGGAGCAGCACAACGCCTTGGCCAGGATCTGGTCATGCAGGCGTTCGCGTTGCAGGGCGGTGAGGGTCTTGGAGTCGGCCAGGCCGCGGATCGGCCGAAGGTCGTCGAGGATCACCGCCGCGGCCACCACCGGCCCGGCCAGGGGTCCGCGGCCGGCCTCGTCGACGCCCGCCATCAGGCCGGGTGCGTCCCACACCAGCGGGGCCTGCTCAGCCTTCAAGAACTTTCTGGATCGCATCGGCGCAAAGTGTCGGCGTATCGCGCTGCAATTGCACATGCAGCTCTGAAAATCTTTGTTGCAGTGCCTGCGACTTCTCCGGCGCGTCGAGCCAGCCCAGCGTGGCCAGGGCCAGCGCCTCGGGGGTTGCGGCTTCCTGCAGCAGCTCGGGCACCACGAAGTCGCGGCACAGGATATTGGGCAATCCAACCCAGGGCTGCAGCTGCTTGCGCTGCATGAGGCGCCATGACAACGCGTTCATGTTGTAGGCAATGACCATCGGCCGCTTGAACAGCGCCGCCTCGAGCGTGGCGGTGCCGCTGGCGATCAGCGTGACGTCGCAGGCGGCCAGCGCAGCGTGTGACTGGCCATCAAGCAGCTTCACATGGCCGGTCATGCCGCTGGCCTGGAGCAAGGCTTCGACGTCGGCGCGCAGGCCCGGGAGGATGGGCGCCACGAACTGTAGACTGGGGCGCTCCTTGTGCATGAGCGCTGCAGCGGCAAAGAAGCGCGCGGCCAGGTAGCGCACCTCGGAGCGCCGGCTGCCGGGCAACAGCGCCACGATCTGCGCATCGGGCGACAGGCCCATCGCGGCGCGCGCGCCTGCCCGATCGGGCGTCATCGGGATCACGTTGGCCAGCGGGTGGCCCACGTAGCTCCCCGCCACGCCGTGCTCGGCCAGCAAGGCCGGCTCGAATGGAAAGATGCACAGCACGTGGTCGGCCGCGGCTCGAACCTTCTCGATACGCTCCGGGCGCCAGGCCCAGATCGACGGGCAGATGAAATGCACGGTCTTCATGCCGCGACTGCGCAGGCCGGCTTCAAGATCGAGATTGAAGTCGGGGGCATCGACGCCGATGAACAGTTCGGCCCATTCGCGCAGCAGCCGCGCCTTGAGCTGGCGGCGGATGCCGGCAATTTCGGCGTAGTGCCGCAGCACCTCGACATAGCCGCGCACCGCGAGCTTTTCCTGAGGCCACCAGCTTTGGAAACCATGGGCCAGCATGCGAGGACCGCCGATGCCAACCGTTTCGACACCGGGCCAACGGGCTTGCAGCCCATCGAGCAGCAGCCCGGCGAGCAGGTCACCGGACGCTTCGCCCGCGACCAGCGCGAAACGTCGCTGCCCGTCCTTCTGCATCGCCGTCACGTCAGCGCGCGATGCCGCGCGTCGAATTGGCGAGGAAGGCTTCCATCAGCGCCACGTCGCCGGCAGCCTCCGGCATCTCGGTCGCGAGCGCGGTGATGCCGGTTCGCGCCTCGTCGAGCGTCTTGCCCTGGCGGTACAGCAGTCGGTGCATCTGCTTCACCGCCGCGAGGCGCTGTGCGGAGAAATCACGACGGCGCAGGCCGACGATGTTGAAGCCGCGCACCGCCAGCGGGTTGCCGTCGACCAACATGAAAGGCGGCACGTCCTGCGTGACCGCGCTGGCGAAGCCGACCATGGCATGCGCGCCGACCGACACGAACTGGTGGATGCCCGTGAGCCCGCCTACCGTGACCCAGTCGGCCAAGTGCACGTGCCCTGCCAACGTGGTGTTGTTGGCCAGCGTGGTGTGGTTGTCGACATGGCAGTCGTGCGCGATGTGCGTATACGCCATGATCCAGTTGTCGTTGCCCACGCGCGTGATGCCGCCCGCGCCCGGCACGCCGAGGTTGAAGGTGCAGAACTCGCGGATCACGTTGCGGTCGCCGATGACGAGCTCGGTCGGCTCGCCGGCATATTTCTTGTCTTGCGGCACGGCGCCGAGCGACGAAAACTGGAAGATGCGGTTGTCGTGCCCGATGGTGGTGCGCCCCTCGATCACGCAGTGCGCGCCGATGGTGGTGCCCGCGCCCACCCGCACGTGCGGGCCGATCACGGTATAGGGGCCGACCGACACCGAGGCGTCGAGCTCGGCCTGGGGATCGATGACGGCTGTGGAATGAACCTGGGTCATGCCTTGTGGTGACTGCAGCCGGATCAGTTGATCTGGCGCATGGCGCACATCAGCGTCGCTTCGCAGGCGAGCTCGCTGCCGACCAGGGCCCTGCCCTTGAATTTGGAGATGCCCGCCTTCATGCGCTCGATCTCGACTTCGAGCGTCAATTGATCGCCCGGTTCCACCGGCCGCTTGAAGCGTGCGCCGTCGATGGCCGCGAAGTAATACACGGTGTTGTCGTCCGGCACGATGTCCAGCGAGTGGAACGACAGCAGCGCCGCGGCCTGCGCCATGGCCTCGAGCATCAGCACGCCCGGCATCACCGGACGGTGCGGAAAATGGCCGTTGAAGAACGGCTCGTTCATCGTCACGTTCTTCAGCGCCGTGATGCGCTTGCCCTTCTCCATATCGAGCACGCGGTCCACCAGCAGGAACGGATAGCGGTGGGGCAGCAGCTTGAGGATTTGATGGATATCGAGCGCAATCGCTGGCTTGGTCATGATTTTCTGTTCCTGCATCGTCGTCATTTTTTCGAGGGAGCCTTCTCCAGCGCCTTCAGTCGTTCGCGCAGGCTGTGCAACTGCTTGAGCGTTGCCGCATTTTTTTCCCAGCTAGCATTGTCATCGATGGGAAACATGCCGGTGTATTGGCCGGCCTTGTGGATCGAACGGGTAACCACCGTGGCGGCCGACACGTGCACGCCATCGGCCACCGTCAGATGCCCCAGCACGATGGCGCCTCCGCCGAAGGTGCAGTTCTCGCCGATGACGGCGCTGCCGGCCACGCCGACACAACCCGCCATCGCGGTGTTTTTGCCGACGCGCACGTTGTGGCCGATCTGGATCAGGTTGTCGAGCTTCACACCGTCTTCGATCACGGTGTCGTCGAGCGCGCCGCGGTCGATGCAGGTGTTGGCGCCGATCTCGACGTCGTTGCCGATGCGCACCGCGCCCAGTTGCTCGATCTTGACCCACTGGCCCTGGTGCAGCGCCAGGCCGAAGCCGTCCGCGCCGATGACCACGCCGGGATGCAGCAGGCAGCGCTCGCCGATGACGCAGTCTTCGCTGACCGTCACACGCGACTTGAGCACCGTGCCCGCACCGATCCGCGCGCCCCGCTCCACCACGCACAACGCGCCGACGCGCGCTGTCGGATCGACCTGCGCTTCGGCGTGGATCACCGCGCTGGGATGCACGAGGTCGGCGTCCGGACGCGCATGGTGCGCCTTCCAAAGCTGCGTCAGGCGAGCGAAGTAGTGATAGGGATCGGGCGTGACGATATAGGCACCACGCGCCGCCGCCGCCTCGCTCATGGCAGGCGAGACAATGACACAGGCGGCCTTCGAGGCCGCCAGTTCCTGTTGGTACTTGGGATGGCTCAGGAAACTGAGCGCATCGGGCTGTGCATTCTGCAGCGGCGCAAGCCGCTCGATGGACAACGCCGAATCGCCATGAAGCTCGCCCCCGAGGGCGTCAACGATGGCTCCGAGCTGCAATGACACGCCGACTCCCGGCGTTACTTGCCGGCCGCAGGCGCAGGAGAGCTGACTGACGCGTTCAACGCCTTGATCACCTTGTCGGTGATGTCGTGCTTCGGATTGATGTAGATCGCTTCCTGCAGGATGGCGTCGTACTTCTCGGCTTCTGCGACCTGCTTGACCACGCGGTTGGCGCGTTCGTAGACCTGTTGGAGCTCTTCGTTCTTGCGCGCGTTCAGGTCTTCCTGGAATTCGCGGCGCTTGCGCTGGAAGTCGCGGTCCTGGTCGACCAGGGCGCGCTGGCGGCTGGTCCGCTGGCTTTCCGACAGGGTCGGCGCTTCGCGCTCGAACTTCTCGGAAGCCTGCTTCAGTGCATCGCCCTGCGCGGTCAGGTCTCGTTCGCGCTTCAGAAACTCGGCTTCAAGCTTCGCCTGGGCGGTCTTGGCCGGTTGCGCCTCGCGCAGCACGCGGTCCGGATTCACGAAACCGATGCGAAAGGCTTCCTGCGTTTGCGCCTGGGCAGACGCAGCAGCGAGCACAAAAGCGGGGACCAACAACGCGCCGGCCGCGGCGCGAATCAAATGCTTCATTTAGAAAGACGTTCCGATCTGGAATTGGAGGCGCTGGATTCTATCCTTTGGGATCGTGATGAACCCGGTGCTGGGATCCACCACTTCCTTCTGGGACTTGATGGGGAATGCATAGGCCAGGCGCAGCGGGCCGAGCGGCGAGATCCAGCTGACGCCAAGGCCGACGGAAGCGCGCAGCTTCTTCTCGGCTTTCCACTGTGCGTCGGTGAGGCCTGCAGCACGCGAACCGAACACATTGCCGACGTCGAAGAAGCCGTACAGGCGCAGCGTGCGGTCATTGCCGGCACCGGGGAACGGCGTGCTCAGCTCGGCGTTGAAGATCGCCTTCTTGGTGCCACCAATGGCAGCGCCTTCGGTCTGGCCGAACAGCGGCAGGTCGCGCGGACCGAGCGAGTTCTGCTCAAAACCGCGGATCGAGCCCAGGCCACCGGCGTAGAAGTTCTTGAAGATCGGGTAGACCTTGCCGCCCAGCGCCTTCGCGTAGCCCACTTCGCCGTTGATCGAGAAGGTGTACTGCTTGTTGATCGCGAAGAACTGCTGGTACTGGTAGTTCGTCTTGACGTACTTCATGTCGCCGGCCGCACCGACTTCGAGGTTGGCGCGTTGCAAGCGACCCGTGGTCGGGATCAGCGCGCTGTCGCGGCTGTCGCGGCCCCAGCCTACGCTCAGCGGCACGCCCCACACGCTCTTCTGGTCGCAACCGATCACCAGGATACCCGTCGGGTCCTTCTGGCACTGGAAGTAGTTGAGGTACGAAGGCGGCGTGGTCAAACCCGAGAACGCCGTCGAACTGTTGGCGTCGAAAGCGTAGCGCTCGAGGCCGATGCCGAAGAAGACAGTGTCGACTTCGCTGAATGGCACGCCGAAGCGGATCGACGCGCCCTGATTCACCAGCTTGTAGTCGCCGTCGATCGACGACGAATACGGACGCGTGGTGGTGTGGTACACGCTGATCGTGCGAGAGATGCCGTCCTGCGTGAAATACGGATCGGTGGTGGTCAGCGACAGCGTGCGGTTGTACTTGCTGGTATTGACCTGCACGCCCAGGAAGTTGCCCGAGCCGAACACGTTTTCCTGCGAGATGCCAAAGGTCAGCGCGACCTTCTCGGCACTCGAATAGCCGGCGCCGAGCTGCAGGCTGCCGGTGGGCTTTTCAGCCACGTTGACGGTCAGGTCGACCTGGTCGGGCGAACCGGGGACCTCCTGCGTCTCGACGTTGACTTCGGTGAAGAAGCCAAGGCGGTCCACGCGGTCGCGCGACAGCTTGATCTTGTCGCCGTCGTACCAGGAAGCTTCGAACTGGCGGAACTCGCGGCGAATGACTTCGTCGCGGGTCTTGTTGTTGCCGCCGACGGACACCTTGCGCACGTACACGCGACGCGCCGGCTCGGCCTGCAGCGTGAGTGCCACGCGGTTGTTGGTGCGGTCGATTTCGGGACGCGCTTGCACGCGGGCAAACGCGTAGCCGAAGGTGCCGAAATAGTCGTTGAAGGCCTTGGTGGTCTCGGTGACCTGCTCGCCGTTGTAGGGCTCGCCCGGCTTGATGGTGATGAGCGACTTGAACTCGTCGTCACGGCCGAGGTAGTTGCCGTCGAGCTTCACGCTCGAGACCACGAACTTCTCGCCTTCGGTGATGTTGACCGTCACCGTCAGGTCCTTGCGGTCCGGCGAAATGGCGACCTGCGTCGAGTCGATGCGGAACTCGAGGTAGCCGCGGGTGATGTAGTACGAGCGCAGGGTCTCGAGGTCGGCGTTGAGCTTGGCGCGCGAATACTGGTTCGACTTGGTGTACCAGCTCATGAAACCGCCGCTGTCCTGGTCGAACAGGCTGAGCAGCGTCGATTCGCTGAAGGCCTTGTTGCCGACCACGTGCACTTCGCGGATGCGAGCCGACTCGCCTTCTGTCACGGTGAAGGTCAGGTTGACGCGGTTGCGTTCGATGGGCGTGACGGTGGTCACGACCTGCGCGTTGTAGAGGCTGCGGCTCACGTACTGGCGCTTGAGTTCCTGCTCTGCACGGTCGGCCAGCGCCTTGTCATAGGGGCGGCCGTCGGTCAGGCCGACCTCGCGCAACGCCTTCTGCAGGGCAGCCTTGTCGAATTCCTTGGTACCGACGAAATCGACGTCGGCGATGGTAGGACGCTCCTCGACGATCACCACCAGCACATTACCGTTGACGTCGATGCGAACATCCTTGAACAATCCCAGATCGAACAGCGCGCGAATCGCGGCCGAACCGCGCTCGTCGCTGTAGGTATCGCCAACGCGCAGCGGCAACGATGCGAAGATCGTGCCGGCTTCGACGCGTTGCAGGCCTTCGACGCGAATGTCGCGCACCGTGAAAGGCTCTACGGCCCAGGCTGCAGTGGCCGCAAGCGCACTGACAACCACCGCGGCAACGCTACGCAGGCGAAAGCGATTGAAGTTTTTGTTCATCTGTGAATTGAGCCGGCACGGAAAGGGCCGGCAGAAAGTTAACCAAAGAGCCGCGTGATGTCGTTGAAGAGTGCGACCGACATCATGACCAGCAGCAGGGCGACACCCCCACGCTGAAGCCGTCCCATCCAAGCGTCAGAGACACTCTTGCCGGTCAGGCCCTCCCAAAGATAATACATCAGGTGCCCACCATCGAGGACCGGCAGCGGCATGAGATTCAGCACCCCGAGACTCACGCTGATGAGCGCCAGAAAGACCAGATATTGGGTGAATCCGAGGCTTGCGGACTTGCCCGCATAGTCGGCAATCGTGAGCGGACCACTGAGGTTCTTCAGTGATGCCTCGCCCACGACCATCTTGACCATCATGCGCACGGTGAGCGCCGACACCTCCCAAGTGCGCACCATGCCGTGCCAGATGCCGCCGACCACACCCTGGCGCACCGTCACCATTTCCGGCGCAGAACCCACGAAGGCGCCGATGCGACCGACCTTCGCGGCGCCTTCTGCCCGCACCTCAGGCTTGACGTCGATGGTGAGCGGCTGGCCGCCGCGCTCGATGTGCCATGGCTGAACGCGGGGCTGGTCGCCGTCGACCGACGCGCGGATCACTTCGCGCAGCTGCTGCCCGTCGACGATGGCCGTGCCGCCGATGCTCCGGACCACGTCGCCACTGCGCAGGCCGGAACGCTCGGCCGCGCTGTCCGCCATCACATCGCCGATCTCGGGCCGCGTCAGTGGCGCCAGCACGCCGATCTTGCGGAACATCTGCGGATCGGCGTCCCTGGTCTCCATGCGGCTGAGCGGAAGCACCATGGTGCGGGCCTGCTTGCCGCCCTCCCCTGCAATCTCCAGCGTCAGGTCGTGCCCATCGAGCGCGCCGCGCGTCATGCGCCAGCGCAGGTCTTCGAACGAATCCACGGGGGAAAGATCTCCGCCGAAGCCGGCGCGGGTGATGTGCTCGCCGCCGCGCAATCCCGCCGCCTCGGCCAGCGAAGCCGCCACCGGCCGACCCAGCTTGGCAACTGGCTCCTGGACCCCGATCCAGTTGACTGCGGTATAGAGCGCCACGGCGAGCAGCAGATTGGCGATAGGCCCTGCCGCCACGATGGCTGCGCGCGAGCGCAGCGGCTGGGTGTTGAAGGCGCGATGGCGCTCTTCCGGTGCGACAGGGCCTTCGCGCTCGTCGAGCATCTTGACGTAGCCGCCCAGCGGGAACAGGCCGATCACGAACTCGGTCTGCTGCCCCGGATGCTGGCGCTTGGGCTGCCAGCGGAACAGCGCCTTGCCGAAGCCGACCGAAAAGCGCTCGACCTTCACGCCGCAAGCCACCGCCACACGGTAGTGGCCATATTCGTGCACCGCGATAAGGACACCGAGCGCGACCACAAAGGCTATGACAGTAAGCAACATCGGGTTCCTCGGTATTCAGGAAACAGGAAGGATCAGGCCGCGAGACGCTGCGCCGCAGCATTCGCCGCCGCACGGGCGCTGGCATCGAGCGCCAGCAGGTCGGCGAGCGATGCAGGCTTCGAGGGCAAGACAGCTTCCAAAGTTTCCATGTTGACCGCGTGAATGCGATCGAAGCGCAAGCGCCGCCCGAGAAAGGCCTCGACCGCCACCTCGTTGGCCGCGTTCAGCACGGCGGTGGTGCCGGGCGATGCGCGCAACGCTTGCCAGGCCAGGCCAAGCCCCGGAAAGAGGGACGCATCCGGCGTCTCGAAGCTCAGTGCCGACATCTGGCGGAAATCGAGCCGTGCCGCCCCGCTCTCGATGCGCTCCGGCCAAGCCAGGCCGACCGCGATGGGGACACGCATGTCGGGCGTACCGAGTTGGGCGATGACCGATGCGTCCGTGAACTGCACCATCGAATGCACCACGCTCTGCGGGTGGATCACCACCTCGATCTGCTCGGGCGTCACACCGAACAGGTGACGCGCCTCGATCACCTCGAGCGCCTTGTTCATCATCGTGGCCGAGTCGACCGAGATCTTGCGGCCCATGACCCAGTTCGGGTGCGCGCAGGCCTGCTCGGGAGTGACTGTGGCCAGCGTGTCTGGCGCGCGCGTGCGGAAAGGGCCGCCCGAGGCCGTCAGGATGATCTTGTCGATGCGCCGCGGCCAGGTCGAAGGGTCTTCGGGCAGCGATTGGAAAATCGCCGAGTGCTCGCTGTCGATCGGCAGCAGCACGGCGCCGCCCTCGCGGACCGTGCGCATGAAGAGCTCGCCGCCGACCACCAGCGCTTCCTTGTTGGCCAGCAGCAGCCGCTTGCCGGCGCGAGCTGCGGCCAGACACGGCGCGAGCCCGGCGGCACCTACGATGGCGGCCATGACCGCATCGACTTCTTCATGCGACGCTATTGTTTCGAGAGCATCAGAATCAGTCAGGACGACCGTGTCGAGCCCGTTCTGCTTGACCTTCTCGGCCAGTTGCGCAGCATGCGGCGCGCTGGCCATGACCGCGAAACGTGGCGAGAACCGGACACACTGCGCCAGCAATTCATCGACCTTGGTGGCCGCGGAAAGCGCGAACACCTCGAAGCGCTCAGGATGGCGCGAGATGACGTCGAGGGTGCTGACGCCGACCGAACCGGTCGAACCCAGCACCGTCACGCGTTGTCTGGAAGTGTTCACAGGAAAGCCAGCATCATGGCAATGGGAAGCGCCGGCAAGAGGGCATCCACGCGGTCGAGAACGCCGCCATGTCCGGGCAGCAGCCTGCTGCTGTCTTTGGCGCCGGCGCTTCGCTTGATGAGAGATTCGACGAGGTCGCCCACGACACTCATCGCAGAGAGAAACAGCGCGCCCAGCAGCAACAGCCACCAGCCGCGCTCATGGAGCCGCGTGTAGAGGCTGGCCACCGTGGCACCCGTTGCCTTGTCGGCCCAGACCCACGCAAACGCGAGCACGACGACGCCGATCATTCCACCCCACACACCCTCCCAGCTCTTGCCAGGGCTGATCGCGGGTGCGAGCTTGTTGCGGGTGAATTTCAGGCCGAAGGCACGGCCGGCGAAATAGGCGAAAACGTCGGCCACCCACACGAGGACGAGGATCGAGAGCAGGAAATTGATGCCGACCATGCGCGCCTGCACTGCCGCGAGCCAAGCCACCCAGAGTGCCAGCAGGCCGCCGACCAGCCGCAGGCCGCGCGGAATGCGAGGCCAGCCAGGCACTGCAACACGCAGCAACACCGCGCCCCCGAGCACCCAGGCAGCACTGGCCAAGGTCCACATCAGCGCCAGCGATTGATCGAGCAGACCGAGCCACCAGGAGAGCGCGCACAACAGCACCGTCTCGGCGCCAAGGAACAGCGACATCCGCGGCCCATAGCCGTTCAGGCGGCCCCATTCCCACGCGGCGGCGCCGATCAGCACCAGCATGACGCAGGCGAAGGGAATATGGTTGCGATAGAACAGCGCCGGCAGCAGGATCGCGAGCAGCACGATCGCCGTGAGGATGCGTTGTTTGAGCATGCGTGGGGTGTCGTCGCCTTCAGGCTGCCTGCCCTTGGGGGGCTGCGACCTGGGCAGAGGTTTGACCGAAGCGGCGCTCACGGCCCTGGAAAGCGGCGATGGCTTCGTCCAGTGCTGCCTCGTCGAATTCGGGCCACAGCTTGTCGCTGAAGAAAAGCTCGGCGTAGGCACTCTGCCAGAGCAGGAAGTTGGACAACCGCTGCTCGCCGCCCGTTCGGATGAACAGGTCCGGGTCAGCCACGTGGGCCAGCGCCATCGCGCGATCCAGGCTGAGTTCGGTAATGGGCTCGCCTTGCGCAGCCAGCCTGGCGGCTGCCTGCGCGATGTCCCAGCGTCCACCATAGTTGAAGCAGACGTTCAGCACCATGCGAGAGTTGTGCGCTGTGGCGGCTTCGGCCTCGACCAGGCCCGTCACCATCTTCGGCGACAGGCCGGCGCGTTCGCCGACGAAATGCAACCGCACGCCGTCCTGGCTGAGCCTGGGCACTTCGCGCGCGAGCGCACCGACCATCAACTCCATGAGACCGGAGACTTCCTCGACGGGACGGTTCCAGTTCTCCGAGGAGAAAGCGAACACCGTCAGCACGCCCACGCCACGGTCGGCGCAGGCCTTGACGCAGCGGCGCAGCGACTCAACGCCTTGCTTGTGCCCTGCCACGCGGGGCAGGAACCGCCGCGTCGCCCAACGGCCGTTGCCGTCCATGACGATGGCAACGTGATGGGGAATGCGCGGCGATGACGAGGCCATGGCAGGCCTCAAACGGCCATGATCTCCGCTTCCTTGGCCGTGACCAGGCGGTCGATTTCCGCGATATGGCGGTCCGTGACCTTCTGGATCTCGGCTTCGGCACGCTTCTGGTCGTCTTCCGAAGCCGCCTTTTCCTTGACGAGCTTCTTGACCGCTTCGTTCGCATCGCGGCGCAGGTTGCGCGTGGCGATCTTGGCGCTCTCGCCTTCGTTGCGGACCAGCTTGGTCATTTCCTTGCGCCGCTCTTCGCTCATGGCGGGCAGCGGCACGCGAATCAGGTCGCCCATCGACGCGGGGTTCAGGCCCAGGTCGCTTTCACGAATGGCCTTTTCGATCTTGGCGCCCATGCCCTTTTCCCAGGGCTGGACGCTGATGGTGCGCGAGTCGAGCACCGACACGTTGGCCACCTGGCTCAGCGGCACCTGCGAACCGTAGTACTCGACCTGGACCGAGTCGAGCAGCGCCGAATTGGCGCGACCGGTACGGATCTTGGTAAGGTTGTTCTGGAACGCCGCGAGCGATTGGTTCATCTTCGCGTCGGTCGTGCTCTGAATGTCTGCAATGGTCATCTTGTATGGCTCCTAGGCATGCACCAGCGTGCCCTCGTCCTCGCCCATGACGACACGCTTGAGCGCGCCGTTCTTGAAGATCGAGAACACCTTGATCGGCAGCTTCTGGTCGCGGCACAGCGCGAAGGCGGTGGCGTCCATGATGCCGAGATTCTGCGCGATCGCCTCGTCGAAGGTCAGCGTGGCGTAGCGAGTTGCATTGGGGTTGGTCTTGGGATCGGCGGTGTAGACGCCATCGACCTTGGTCGCCTTGAGCACCAGTTCGGCGCCGATCTCGGCGCCGCGCAGCGCCGCGGCGGTGTCTGTCGTGAAGAACGGGTTGCCGGTGCCGGCCGCGAACACCACGACCTTTCCCTCTTCGAGGTACTGCAGGGCCTTGGGACGAACGTAGGGTTCGACCACCTGCTCGATGGCAATGGCGGACATTACCCGGGCCACGAGGCCCTGCTTGTCCATGGCGTCGGCCAGTGCGAGCGAATTCATGACCGTGGCGAGCATGCCCATGTAGTCAGCCGTGGCGCGGTCCATGCCGACCGAGCCGCCAGCAACGCCGCGGAAGATATTGCCGCCGCCGATCACGACCGCCACCTCGACGCCCATGTTCACGACCTCGGCCACTTCCTGCACCATGCGCACGATGGTGGCGCGGTTGATGCCGAAGGCGTCGTCGCCCATCAGTGCCTCTCCCGACAGCTTCAACAAGATTCGCTTGTGGGCTGGACGGGCATCAGACATGGGCAATTTCCTTTGGTTGGCGGGGGCGAGTGTAAAACGTAGCGGTGAAAAAGCGGCGGCACGCGCGAGCGCACCGCCGCTTGAGTGGCTGCAGGATCAGGCGGCAGCCTTGGCGGCGGCGACCTGTGCGGCCACTTCGGCAGCGAAGTCGTCGACCTTCTTTTCAATGCCTTCACCGACCACGTACAGGGTGAAACCCTTGATCGAGGTGTTGGCAGCCTTGAGCATGGCTTCGACGGTCTGCTTGTCGTTCTTCACGAACGGCTGGTTGTGCAGCGAGACTTCCTTGAGGAACTTCTGCACGCCGCCTTCGATGCGCTTGGCGACGATGTCGTCCGGCTGGGGCTTCTTGCCTTCGGCTTCGGCCGTCTTGCGGTCTTCGTCGGCCTTGCCCTTGGCAACGGCGCGCTCCTTCTCGATGAGGTCGGCAGGCACGTCCGATGCCTGGATGGCGACCGGCTTCATGGCCGCGATGTGCATGGCGACGTCCTTGGCCGACGTGTCGTCGCCCTCGAACTCGACCATCACGCCGATGCGCGTGCCATGCAGGTACGAAGCCAGCTTGCCGTTGCCCGCGAAGTGCTTGAAGCGGCGGAAGCTCATGTTCTCGCCGATCTTGCCGATCAGCCCCTTGCGCACGTCCTCGAGCGTGGGGCCGAAGCCGTCCTGCTCGTACGCCAGCGCGCCGAGCGCAGCGATGTCCGCGGGGTTGTGCTTGGCAACCAGCATGGCGGCAGCGTTGGCCATGGCCAGGAAGCTGTCGTTCTTGGTGACGAAGTCGGTTTCGCAGTTGATCTCGATCATGCCGCCGGCCGCGCCGTCGACGAAAGCCGTGACCACGCCTTCGGCAGTGATGCGGCCCGATGCCTTGCCAGCCTTGTTGCCGAGCTTGATGCGCAGCAGCTCTTCGGCCTTTTCCATGTTGCCGTCAGCCTCCGTCAGGGCCTTCTTGCACTCCATCATGGGCGCGTCGGTCTTCGCGCGCAGTTCGCCGACCATGCTTGCGGTGATTGCAGCCATTTGTGTATCTCCGTAAATCCAAAAATCAGGTTAAAAAAAAGGGGCACCAAAGCCCCTTCTTCAGGCTCGCGAGCGCGCCAATCAGGCCGAAGCGCCTTCTTCGACTTCGACGAATTCGTCGTTGCCTTCGGCGATGGCCTTGACCACGTCACCGGTGGCACTGTTGCGGCCTTCGATGATGGCGTCGGCGATGCCGCGGGCGTACAGCGTCACAGCCTTCGACGAGTCATCGTTGCCGGGGATCACGTAGTCGATGCCCTCGGGCGAGTGATTGGAGTCCACCACGCCGATCAGCGGAATGCCGAGCTTCTTGGCTTCGGCCACGGCAATCTTGTGGAAGCCCACGTCGATCACGAAGATGGCATCAGGCAGCGCGGTCATGTCCTGGATGCCGCCGATGTCCTTCTCGAGCTTCTCGATCTCACGCGTGAACGTGAGCTGCTCTTTTTTGCTCAGGCTGTCGAGACCAGCTTCCTGCTGGGCCTTCATGTCCTTGAGGCGCTTGATCGAAGTCTTGACGGTCTTGAAGTTGGTCAGCATGCCGCCAAGCCAACGGGTATCGACGAAAGGCACGCCGGCACGGCGGGCTTCAGTCGCCACGATTTCGCGAGCCTGGCGCTTGGTGCCGACCATCAGGATCGTGCCGCGGTTGGCGGTGAGCTGCTTGGCGTACTTCATCGCATCCTGGAACATCGGAAGCGACTTTTCCAGGTTGATGATGTGAATCTTGTTGCGATGACCGAAGATGTACGGGGCCATCTTGGGGTTCCAGAAGCGGGTTTGGTGACCAAAGTGGACACCGGCTTCCAGCATTTCGCGCATGGTGGTGGACATTGAAATTACTCCAAAGGTTGGGTCTAAAATCCAGCCCGTTTTGTGCTCTCTTGAACTGAGTCACAACACCTTGATTGGGCCGGTTTGCGGATGTGTTTGGCTGGATGCAACGGAAGCCGTTGCTCGGCCAGCGAAACCCAAAGAGTATAGCACGGCCGCACCCCTCTTCCTGAACCCGAACCGCTCCCGCGGCACCTGCAGCCCCCATGAACGACCTTCACGCCACCCGTCTCACCCTTCTGGCAGGTGGCTCCGATGCAAGCACCGAAATGGAGCACTCCATCGGCATCGCCCAGTCGCCCGCCTGCGCCCAGGTCTTCATTCGCACCATGTTCGACGAGGCTCGCCAGGCTGCTGCACGCTCGCATGCAGACAGCCGTCTGTCCGGCATGGCATTCACGGCGAAGGACTTGTTCGACATCGAAGGCCAGCCGACGCCCGCCGGTTCGGCGGTCCTGGCCCACGCGCCTGCCGCCAAGGCGGATGCCACGGCCGTCGCCCGGCTTCGAGCAGCGGGCGGCGTGCTGACCGGTCGCACCAACATGACCGAATTTGCCTTCTCCGGCGTGGGCGTCAATCCGCACCACGGCACGCCGGCGAACGCGAGCGATACCGCCACGCCGCGCATCCCTGGCGGCTCGTCGTCCGGCGCGGCCATTTCGGTCGCCACGGGCGCCGCGTTCATCGGCCTGGGCTCCGACACCGGCGGTTCGATCCGCATTCCCGCTGCCCTGAACGGCATCGTCGGCTTCAAGAGCACCGCGCGGCTCGTGCCCGCCGATGGCGCCCTGCCGCTGTCGACCACGCTGGACAGCGTCTGCGCCATGACCCGCTCGGTACGAGACGCCGTCACCGCGCACGAGATCCTTGCCGCACGCCGCGTCACAGCCGGCAACGCGCCGCTGGCCGCCTACCGGCTCGCGGTGGTCGGCAACGTGTTCCTCGACGGGATCGAGCCCGCGGTTTCCACGGCCTTCGAGCGGACGCTGAAGACCTTGCGCGCTGCCGGAGCCGTCATCGAGGAGATCGAGCTTCCCCAACTGGCCGAACTCGCAACCATCAACGCCACCGGCGGCTTCTCGGCAGCCGAGTCCCACGCCTGGCACCGGCTGCTGCTCGAACGCAGCGGCGCCGGCTACGACCCGCGTGTGGCCCAGCGCATCATTCGCGGCGCCACGATGAAGGCGCATGAATACATCGACCTGATCAACGCCCGCCGCGACTGGATCGTCCGCGTCGAGGAAGCGATCTCGCGTTTCGATGCCCTGCTCTCGCCGACCGTGCCGATCACGGCCCCGTCGATCGCCAGCGTTGCGCCGGGCGCCGAGCGCGACGACGAGTTCTTCCGTGTCAACGGACTGCTGCTTCGTAACCCGTCGATCGTCAACATGCTCGACGGCTGCGCCATCTCCCTTCCCTGCCACGCCGACGGCGAGCTGCCGGTCGGCCTGATGCTGTGGCATGCGGCCATGCACGACGACGCCGTGCTGGCGGTGGCGCTCCAGACCGAGCGCGCGCTGCAAAAACAATAGCATTCATCGTCCATCTCACGGGCGCATGCCGCTTCTTCCATCTAGATACTTTCAATGAAAATTGCGATCGTGGGCGCCGGCATCATCGGCGTCACCACCGCCTGGGAACTCGTTTCCGACGGCCATGAAGTGACCGTGTTCGAGCGCCGAGGCGCCGCCGCAGAGGAAGCCAGCTTCGCCAACGCGGGCGTGGTCGCCCCCGGATACGTGACGCCCTGGGCCGCGCCCGGCATGCGCGGCAAGGTGCTGCGCTCGCTGCTGTCGTCGCATGGCGCGATCAAGCTGCGCTGGCCGCTGAACGCGCGCGACATCGGCTGGATGTCGCGCTGGCAGAAGGCCTGCAAGCTCGAGACCTACCTCGCCAACCGCGCCCGCATGCAGCGGCTGGCTTTCTACAGCCGCACCCGGCTGCACGAGGTTTCCGAGGCGCGCGAACTCAGCTATGAGCGCAGCGACGGCTACCTGGTGCTGCTTCGCTCCAAGCGCGAGAAAAAGCTGGTTCAGCCCGGACTCGAGGTGCTGCGCCAGGCCGGGAGCGTCTTCCGCGAAGTCGACGCCGACGAGGCCCGCCTGCTCGAGCCGGCGCTCAACCCCGACACGCCGCTGGCGGGCGCCATCCACCTGCCCGAAGACGAGGTGGCCAACTGCCGCCAGTTCGCGCTGCTGCTCAAGTGGGAAGCCGAAGCGTTCGGCGCCCAGTTTCATTTCAACTGCGACATCGCGCCCCTTAGCCGCGCGGCGCCGACGTCGCTGACGCTGGCCAGTGGCTCGGAGGCGGTGCGCTACGACGCCGTCGTGGTCTGCGCCGGCCTGGCTTCTGCCTCACTGCTGCGGCCGCTGGGCCTTCGCATCCCGATGGCGCCCGTCTACGGGCATTCGGTCAGCGCGCCGATCCGCGAACCACTCAATGCGCCGCGCAGTGCGGTGATGGACGAGCGCTACAAGGTCGCCATCTCGCGCCTGGGGCAGCGCGTGCGCGTGGCCGGCAGCGCCGAGATCGGCGGGTCGCCCGACACGATGAGCCCTGCCGCGATCCAGACGCTCTACAAGGTGCTGCACGACTGGTTTCCGGGAGCTGCAACGTTGCAGTCCGGCATCCAGCAGTGGAAAGGCGCACGGCCGATGCTGCCGGACGGCCCTCCGGTGCTGGGCCCCAGCGGCATCCCCGGTGTCTGGCTCAACCTCGGCCACGGCTCGAGCGGATGGGCGCTGTCATGCGGCAGCGCGCGCGTGCTGGGCGATCTGATCGCCGGGCAGGACCCCGGCATCGACCTCGAAGGCCTCGGCGTCGAGCGCCTCAGTCTCTAGGACCCCAACGGCGCAGCTGGTCCGGGCTCGCGGGGCGCTCCACCGGCAGTTCTGGCTCGGGCAGCGGCGCCCAGCGGCCGGCAATCAAGGCCAGCAAGGCCGGCGCGATCAGCGCGAAGAACAGCAGGCACAGCAGGTCTGCGCCCAGCAACAGCCAGCTTGCCAGACCGGGCGCAACCGGCACGTCGAGCCAACGCACCACGCCGAAGCCGTAGCCCACGCCCAGTGCCCACGCAATGTCGCGCAGCGGCACGCGCCGAAGCGCCACGGACAGCAGGAACAGTCCCCACACCACGGCCAGCAAGCCGATGGCCCAGGCCGCGCCGGCAACCAGCGCGAGGGCGGTGCCGACGAAGCCGGCGAGCCACGCGAGCAACAGGATCAGCAGCCAGCCGAGGGTCTTGAACGTCATCGGCCGATGATAGATACGCGCGCAGACACGACGGCACAATGGATCGATGCACCGCATCACGTCCGCCACCGCCGCAGATCTGTTCGACATCGCAGCCACCCGCCGCATCGAGAAGGCCGCTGCAGCCGCCCTGCCCCCTCACACGCTCATGCAGCGCGCCGGCCTCGGGGTGGCGCGGCTGGCCATGGCGATCGCGCCCCACGCGCGGACCATCTGGGTCGCCTGCGGGCCCGGCAACAACGGTGGCGACGGCTTCGAGGCGGCCGCCCGGTTGCGACATCGCGGCTTCCATCCGGTCGTCACGTTCGCAGGCGACGAAGCCCGCCTGCCGCCGGATGCCCAGGCCTCGCTGCAGCGGGCGCGCGATGCGGGGGTCACCTTTGCCTCGGCGCCGCCCTCCAGCTACGAACTGGCCATCGACGCACTGCTGGGCATCGGGTCGTCCCGGCCGCCGGGAGGCACGATGGCCGAGTGGCTCGCGCAGATGAATGGAACCGCCCAGCCGGTGCTCAGCGTCGACGTGCCTTCCGGACTGAACGCGGACACCGGCGCCCTCTTTCACGACGCGCATCACACACCGGCAGCGAGCCGCGCATGCATCACCTTTCTCAGCCTGAAGCCCGGCCTGTTCACGGCGCAAGGCCGGGATGCGGCGGGCACGGTGTGGTTCGACGACCTCGGCTGTGGCGCGTTCGCCAACGCGCAGCAACCGACGGCACGAATCGCCGGCGCGCCCACGCAGCGGCCCCGAACGCACGCGTCGCACAAGGGCAGCTACGGCGACGTCGCGGTGATTGGCGGGGCATCCGGCATGGCCGGCGCCGCGCTGCTTGCCGGCTCGGCCGCGCTGCATGCAGGAGCGGGGCGCGTATTCGTCGGCCTGCTGGACCCGGGCGTGGCGGCGGTCGACGTCTCGCAACCCGAACTGATGCTGCGGGACGCCCGTTCACTGGACCTCTCGGGCATGACCGCCGTGTGCGGTTGCGGCGGCGGCGATGCGGTGCGTGACCTGCTGCCGCGCGTGCTTTCGACCGCAGCGGCACTGGTGCTCGACGCCGATGCGCTCAACGCCATCGCCGCGGATGCGGCGCTCCAAGTCCAATTGGCGGCACGAGGGAAGAGCGGTGCGCCGACGGTACTGACGCCGCACCCGCTGGAAGCTGCACGCCTGCTGGGCCGGACGGCCGGTGAAGTGCAGGCCGACCGGCTGTCGGCAGCCCGCCAACTGGCATCGCGCTTCGTCGCCGCAGTGGTGCTCAAGGGATCGGGCACGGTGATCGCCAGCGCTGAAGCCGACCGGCCTCCGGTCGTCAACCTGACCGGCAACGCCCGCCTCGCCACCGCGGGCACCGGCGACGTGCTGGCCGGCATGGTCGGCGCGGCACTGGCCATGCGTCGACCGGCATTCGATGCCGCATGCGAAGCGGTCTGGCTCCATGGCCACATCGCCGACACCTGGCCGGCCGATGCGGCCCCGCTCACGGCCGGCACGCTGGCCCGCCGCGCACCGGTCTGACCGGGCGGCTAGCCGCGGCCGACGAAGGGCATCTTCGTGGCCATGATGGTGTGGAACAGCACGTTGGCTTCCAGCGGCAGGTTGGCCATGTAGAGCACCGACTGGCCCACGATCTTCACGTCGATGAGCGGCTCGATCGCCAGTTCGCCATTGGCCTGCGGCACGCCCTTGGCCATGCGCGCAGCCAGTTCGGTCATGGCGTTGCCCACGTCCACCTGCCCCACCGCGATGTCGTACTTGCGCCCGTCGAGCGACGCGGTCTTGGTCAGCCCTTCGACCGCGTGCTTGGTGGACGTGTAGGCGGCCGAATTGGGACGCGGCGCCGTGGCCGAGATCGAACCGTTGTTGATGATGCGCCCGCCCATCGGCGTCTGCGCCTTCATTGTGCGGAATGCCTGCTGGATGCAGAAGAACATGCCGGTCAGGTTGATGTCGACCACGCCCTGCCACTGCTCGGGCGTCCAGTCCTCGAACGGTCCGGGCGGGTTGCCCACGCCGGCGTTGTTGAACAGCAGGTCGACGCGGCCGAAGCGCTCGACGGCGGCAGCGAACAGGGCTTGCACCGAGTCGGCCTTCGACACGTCGGTCGGCACGGACAAGGCACGGTCGCCAGCGCCCGATTCTTCAGCGACCTGCGCCAGCGGTTCCAGTCGGCGGCCGGCGAGAACCACGCTCCAGCCGTCGCCCAGCAGCGCCAGCGCCGCGGCGCGGCCGATGCCGGAGCCTGCTCCGGTGACGATGGCGATACGGCCCTTGTTGTCTTCAGCACTCATGCTCTGTGTCTCTTTCTTTCTCTGTTGTCATGTTGTCGATGGCGCTTGCAGCTGCAGGCTCAGCGGCGCGGCTTGCGCCCCTTCATCTTGTTGGCGGCCTTCTTGACCGCCGACTTGAAGGCCTGCATCGCCGACTGCGGCCCTGCCGAGGCCGATGTGCCACGTTCGTGCGGTTGCTCGGCAACGGCATCGGACTTGTGGCGCGAACTGCGTTTGGTCGATGCCTTGACCGGCACGCCCGAGGATGCTGCGCCCTTGTCCTTCATGGCGCGCGCAGTCAGCTCCTCGCCTTCGCGCACGAGGCGGAAGTCGATCTTGCGGCCATCGAGGTCCACGCGGCTCACCTGCACCCGCACGCGGGTGCCGATGGCGTAGCGGATGCCGGTGCGCTCGCCGCGCAGTTCCTGGCGCATCTCGTCGAACTTGAAGTACTCGCCGCCGAGTTCGGTGATGTGCACCAGCCCTTCAACGTACATCGCATCGAGCGTGACGAAGATGCCGAAGGTGGTGGCCGCGGTGACCACGCCGCCGTATTCCTCGCCGAGATGCTCGCGCATGTACTTGCACTTGAGCCAGGCTT
>Ga0102594_1000937_pt1 | contig 21093 bp, 16 predicted proteins | sample AraplaCol_mLB_r2_2_FD_76863 | JGI IMG/M metagenome (GOLD analysis project Ga0102594, IMG submission 76863) | Arabidopsis root microbial communities from North Carolina, USA - plate scrape MF_Col_mLB_r2 (SPADES assembly) (version 2) | ecosystem: Host-associated > Plants > Roots > Endosphere...
TCAAGATGCAGGCGCTGACCAGCTACATGAAAGGCCAGCCCAGTATCAAGAAGGTCTACCTGATCAATCAGGACTATTCCTTCGGTCAGGCTGTGCGCAAGGCGGCCAACGAGATGCTGAAGGCCAAGCGGCCCGATATCCAGATCGTCGGCGACGAGCTGCACCCGCTGGCCAAGGTCACCGACTTCTCGCCCTATATCGCCAAGATCAAGGCGAGCGGCGCGGATACCGTGATCACCGGAAACTGGGGCAGCGATATCTCGCTGCTGCTCAAGGCTTCGGCTGATGCCGGCCTGCAGGTGAATTACTTCACCTACTATGCCGGTGGCGCCGGTGGCCCGACCTCGGTGAAGCAGACCGGCCTGAAGGACAAGGTCTTCCAGATCACCGAAGGCATCGCGAATATCAACACCAAGGAAAACTTCGCCTGGGAAGAGGAGTTCCGCAAGAAGAGCGCCGGCCAGGGCTGGTGGTATCCGCGCGTACGTAACGAGATGGACATGCTGGCCAAGGCCATGAATGAAGCCAAGTCGAACGACCCCAAGGTCTTCGTCGAGAAGCTGCGCGGCATGAAGTTCAAGGACATCTATGGCAAGGACACGTATATGCGTGCCGAAGACCATCAGTTCTTCCAGAACATCTACATCTCTGCCCTCACCCCGCTGGCGGGCAGCGACATGAAGTTCGACGAAGAGAATACCGGCTGGGGCTGGAAGCTGACGGCGACGGTGCCGATGGGCGAAACCGACGTCGCCACCACCTGCAAGATGGCCAAGCCGAGCTGACGCTCTGAACGGACATGCGGCCCCGGTTCATCCCGGGGCCGCACTGTCTCTGGATGACGATCCTGGTGTATGCTGTTGCTTCATAGTCTCGCGGGGGCGCTTTGCTCGAACTGGTGATTTTCTCCACGCTGAACGGCGTGCTCTACGGCATGCTGCTGTTCCTGCTGGCCAGCGGCCTCACCCTGATCTTCTCCATGATGGGCGTACTGAATTTCGCCCATGCCAGCTTCTACATGCTGGGCGCCTATTTCGGCTTCCAGATCAGCCAGTGGCTCGGCTTCTGGGTTGCGCTCGTTGTGGCACCCGTGCTGGTCGGCCTGATCGGCGCCGCGGTCGAGCGCTGGGGCCTGCGCACCGTCCATAAATGGGGCCATGTGCCCGAACTGCTGTTCACCTTCGGCCTGGCCTTCGTGGTCGAGGAACTGGTGCAGATGATCTGGGGCAAGCTGCCGGTGGATTACCGCGTGCCACCGCTGCTGGATTTCCCCGCCTTCGAACTGTTCGGCACGACGTATCCCGCCTTCCGCATGTTCATGCTGCTGATCTCGGTCGCGATCTTCCTCGTGCTGCTGATGATCCTGACCCGCTCGCGCATCGGCCTGATCATCCAGGCGGCGCTGACGCATCCGAACATGGTGGCGATGCTGGGCCATAACGTGCCCAAGGTCTTTATGATGGTCTTCGGCTTCGGCTCAGGCCTGGCCGCCATCGCCGGCGTGATCGCCGGCCCGGCCCTGGTGACGCAACCGAGCATGGCGCATGTGCTGGGACCCATTCTGTTCGTGGTCGTCGTCTTCGGCGGCCTGGGCTCGCTGCCCGGCGCCTTCATCGCCTCGCTGCTGATCGGGCTTATTCAAACCTTTGCCATTGCCATCAACTATTCGCTCGGCGATGTGCTGACCGCCATCGGCATGGCGCGCCCGATGCAAGGCGTGCTGAGCGATCTGTGGCAGGTGACGGTGGCGCAGGTCGGCCCGGTGGTGCCCTACCTGATGCTGGTGCTGATTCTGGTCTTCCGGCCCACGGGCCTGATGGGCACGCGGGAGAGCTGAGATGACCACGCCCGCCTCATCCGCCACCCTTTCCGCCACCCGCAGCCTGTCGGCCATGGACCTGCTCAAGCGTTACGGCATCTGGCTGGTCGCTGCCGCCGTGATGCTGGTGCTGCCCAAACTCTTCACCTCGGGCGCCGCACTCACCACCATGTGCCTGATGGGCATCATGATCGTCTTCTCGCTCAGCTATAACATGCTGCTGGGCCAGACCGGCATGCTCAGCTTCGGCCATGCGGTCTATTACGGTCTTGGCGGTTTTCTCGCCGTACATGCAATGAACGGGATCGCGGGCGGTAAGCTGCCGATCCCGCTGCCTGTGGTGCCGCTGGTCGGCGGCGTGATGGGGCTAGTCTTCGGCGTCATCTTCGGCGCCGTCAGCACGCGACGCGCCGGCACGGTCTTCGCCATGATCTCGCTGGGCCTTGGCGAACTGATCGCCTCGCTGTCGCTGATCCTGCGCGGCTTCTTCGGCGGCGAGGAAGGCATCACCGCCAACCGCACCAAGATGCTGACGCTCTGGGGCGTGCGTTTCGGGCCGCAGATCGAGGTCTACTACCTGATCGCCGCCTGGTGCTTCGTCTGTGTGATCGCCATGTATGCCTTCACTCGCACGCCGCTCGGCCGCCTGTGCAACGCGGTGCGCGACAATCCGGAACGCGCCGAGTTCATCGGCTATTCCACCCAGATGGTCCGTTTCATCACGTTCTGCATTGCAGGATTCTTTGCTGGCATCGCGGGCGGCCTGGCCGCGATCAATTTCGAACTGATGAACGCCATCAACGTGTCGGGCGGCCAGTCGGGCACGGTGCTGCTGATGGCCTATATCGGCGGCATCGGCCATTTTGCCGGGCCGATCCTGGGCGCGATCCTGGTCGTGCTGCTGCAGGTTTTCCTGAGCGACCTGACCGGCGCCTGGATGCTGTATTTCGGCCTGATCTTCATCGCCATGGTGGTCTTCGCGCCGGGCGGCATGGCCGGCCTGATCATGCTGCACCTGCCGCTGGCCAAGCGCGGCAACCTGCACCGCATCCTGCCCTGGTACGGCCTCATGGCCATTCCGGCCGTGCTCGGCCTCGCCGGCCTCATCGCCCTGATCGAGACAGCGCATCACCAACTGGTCAAGACCGCCACCGAAGGCCCGGCGATGAAGCTGTTCGGGCTCAGTTATGCATCGAACACGGTGCTGCCCTGGCTCCTGGCGCTGGCGCTGATCGCCGCCGGCCTCGGGCTCGGCCGGGTCTGGGGGCCGAAATTCGCCTCGGCCTTCTCCGATGCCGCGCATGGGAGCAAGTGACATGACCGCTCTCGCGCTGAACGACATTCACAAGAGCTTCGGCATCACGCCGATCATCCGCGGCGTGACGCTGGACGTGAAGAAAGGCGAACGCCACGCCATCATCGGGCCGAACGGCGCCGGCAAATCGACGCTGTTCCACCTGATCTCCGGCCGCTTCGGCGTCAGCAGCGGGCAGATCATGCTGCATGGCGAGGACATCACCGGGCTGAAGCCCTATGAGATCAACCGCCGCGGCCTGTCGCGCAGTTTCCAGGTCACCAACATCTTCCCCAAGATGACGGTGTTCGAGAATGTGCGCTGCGCCGTGCTGTGGCATATGGGCTACCGCTATTCCTTCTGGCACAACGTGCGCAAGCTGTCGGGCGCCAACGAGCGCGCCGAGGCGATCCTGCAGCAGATCGGCCTGGCCGACCGCCGTGAGTTCCCCGCCGGCATGCTGACCTATGCCGAGCAGCGCGCGCTCGAAATCGGCATCACCATTGCCGGCGGCGCCGAAGTCGTGATGCTGGACGAGCCGACGGCAGGCATGAGCCGCTCGGAGACCGCGCATTTCGTCAACCTGATCCGCAAGGTGACGGAAGGTCGCACGCTGGTGATGGTGGAGCATGACATGGGCGTGGTCTTCGACCTGGCCGACCGCATCTCGGTGCTGGTCTATGGCCAGATCATCGCCTCGGATACCCCGGTCAACATCCGCGCTAACAAGACGGTGCAGGAGGCCTATCTGGGCCAGGCGCTGGAAGCGGAGCATTGAGATGGGTGAAGCAATGCTGAAAGTCAGCGACCTGCACGCCTATTACGGCAAGAGCCACATCCTGCATGGCGTGAGCTTCGAGGTGAAGCCAGGCGAGATCGTTTCGCTGCTGGGCCGCAACGGCGTCGGCCGCTCGACCACGATCAAGGCGATCATGGGCGACGTGCCACCACGCGGCTCGATCCTGTTCAAGGGCGAGGAGATCGCCGGCTGCAAGCCGCATGAGGTCGCGCGTAAAGGTCTGGGGTATGTGCCCGAGAACCGCGACATCTTCCCGGCGCTGACCGTGCGCGAGAATCTCTATCTCGGCCAGAAGAAGGCGAACAGCACCGGCCGCTGGAGCATGCAGGACATGTTCGACATCTTCCCGCGCCTGCAGGAACGCGCCGACACGCCGGCCGGCGTGCTGTCGGGCGGCGAGCAGCAGATGCTGACCATGTGCCGCACGCTGATGGGCGATCCCGACCTGATCATGGTGGACGAGCCGACCGAAGGCCTGTCGCCGATGATGGTTGAGAAGGTAGGCCAGCTGCTGGAGCGCATCGCCGCGCGCGGCATCTCCATCCTGCTGGTCGAGCAGAAGCTGACCATCGCGCTCAAGATCTGCCAGCGGCTTTACGTGATGGGCCACGGCCACATGGTCTTCGAGGGCACGGCGCAGCAGCTGATGGACAACGCCGCCATCCGCAAGGAATGGCTGGAGGTTTGAACCGCCGGCTTACGCCGCGCTCACCAGCTTGAGCCCGACGATGCCGGCCACGATCAGACCGATACAGACCAGCCGCAGCACCGCGGCGCTTTCACCGAACAGGATGATGCCGAGCACCGCCGTGCCGACCGTGCCGATGCCGGTCCAGATCGCATAGGCCGTGCCGAGCGGCAGGGTCTTCAGCGCCAGGCCGAGCAGCACCAGGCTGATCACCATCGAGGCGGCCGTGCCGACGCTGGGCCAGAATTTCGTGAAGCCTTCGGTGTATTTCAGGCCGACGGCCCAGCCGATCTCGGTGAGCCCCGCGACAAACAGAATGATCCATGCCATGGCGAATTGCCTTTCGCTCTGTGAGAGCCGGCACTGACATGCCGGTGGCGCTCTGCAACGCGCACGTCAACCTGGCTCTCTACGACAGGGTCGTCCCCGCCCGATATGCAAAGAAAAAGCCGGGTCGTCCCGGCTTTTTCCCATATGGGATTCAGATTTCCCGAAGGCAAGAGGGTCTTAGAATTCCTGCCAGTCGTCATCGCCACCGGCAGGCGCGGGCGCGGGCTTCGGGGCCGGCGCGGGCTTCTCGACCGGCTTGGGCGCGGCTTTCGACACCGGAGACGAGGCCGGGGCCGGCTTGGCCGCCGCCTTCACCTCAGGCTTCGCCGCGGGCCTGGCAGCCACCGGAGCCGGCTTCGGCGACGATGCGGCAGGCGCGGCCGCCGGCTTCGCCACCGATGCAACCGACATCGCGCCGGTCTTGAAGAAGGCGACCAGGTCGGCGATCTCGCGGCCCTGATTGGCCAGCGCCTGGGCCGAGGCCGAGGTTTCTTCCACCAGGGCGCCGTTGCGCTGGGTCATCTCATCCATGCTGGCGACGGCGGTGTTGATCTGGTCGAGACCGGTGGCCTGCTCACGGCTGGCAGCCGCGATCTCGGCGACGATATCCGAGACCTTCTTGATGGCACTGACGATCTCGGTCAGCGACGATCCGGTCTGGTTCACGAGCGCCGCGCCGGTCTTCACCTGTGCGTTCGACTCCGTGATCAGCGCCTTGATGTCCTTCGACGCATTGGCCGAACGCTGGGCCAGTGCGCGCACTTCCTGCGCCACCACCGCAAAGCCCTTGCCGGCTTCACCGGCGCGGGCCGCTTCGACGCTAGCATTCAAGGCGAGCAGGTTGGTCTGGAAGGCGATCTCGTCGATCAGGCCGACGATGTCGCTGATCTTCTGCGCGCTGCTTTCGATCTGGGTCACGGCGGTGACAGCATCGGCCACCACGCTGCCGCCCTTTTCCGCCGTGTCGCGCGCCACGGTGGCGAGCTGGCTGGCGGCCTGGGCATTGTCGGCATTCTGCCGCACCGTGCTGGTGATTTCGTGCATCGAGGCAGCGGTTTCCTCAATCGAGGCAGCCTGCGATTCCGTGCGGCTGGCCAGGTCCTGGCTGCCGGTGGAAATCTCGCTGGAGGCATCGCGCACCGTGCTGGCGCTTTCCGCCAGACGGCCGGCGAAGTCGCGCAGGCGGGTCACCGTCTCGCGCGCGGCATCGGCCAGGGTGCCGAAGGCGCCCTGGTAGCTGCTGCCGGTATTGGCGGTGAGGTCGCCCTGGCTCAGGCTCCGGAGCACGTTGCCCAGATCGGACAGCACGCCACTAATCGTGTCGGCCAGGCCGTTCATCTGCTGTGACAGTTCGCGGAAGACGCCATCCTTGTTGGCCAGATCGATCCGGCGCGAGAAATCACCCGCACCCACGGCCGAGCAGAACTGCGCGATCTCGCGGCTGACGGCTTCCTCGGTGGCGCGCTGTTCGGCCAGACGGGCGCGCTCGGATTCGGCGCGGCCGCGTTCCTCGGCTTCCATCCGGGTCTTCTCGTCGGCATTGCGCTGGAAGATGCCCAGTGCCTTGGCCATGTCGCCGACCTCGTCGGTGCGATCGGTATACCCGATCTCGGCCGACTGGCCCTCGGCGATCTGGGTCATCGTCGTGGTCATGGTGCCCAGCGGGCTGATCACACGGCGCAGGAAGAAGATGGCGCCGATGACCAGCAGGGCAAAGCCCACGCCGGCAATCACGGCATCCGTCACGATGACGCGGGTCCGCTCGACAATGATGCTGTCGGCAGTGGTCATCGCGTCTTCGATGGCGGCGTCGCGCAGGTAACCGGCGGTGTACAGCAGCGGATTCTGCCGGCTGCGGAAATCGGCCATGGCGAAGGGATAGGGCTCGCCCTTGTCGCTGGCGTCTTTGATAGCCTTGTAGATGCCCGGCAGGGTTTCGTAGAAGGCCTTGCGCGTATCTTCGACCTTGGCCTTCAGGTTGGGGGAGACGTCGATCGATTCCACGCCCATGACGATGCGCGACCAGATCGCATCCACCTTGCCGGCCTGTTCCGACAACATGATCTGGCTGGCCGGCGGGATCGGCTTGCCGGAGGCGACGATATTCACGGTCGCGGTGCCGCGCACGCTGGCTTCGGCGCGCATGTCGGCGGCAAGGCGGGCGATTTCCATCGGCGCCGAGATATCGCCATCGGCCCGGTTAGTGGCGGCACCGATATTGTTGAGCAGCGGCATGATGTCGTTGACCATCTTGGTCAGCGCCGGCACATAGCCGTTCATCACGTCGGCGGAGCGGTCGGCCAGCGGCCGGTTGATCACACCATCGGCGCGCTTGCGCCAGTCGTCGAGCGAGGTCTTGATCGCCTCGATGCGACGGATATCGATGGCCGGATGGCCCGAGGCGCGGGCGGCGGCGAGCGCCGCAGCAAAGGTATCGTCGGTCGTCTTCTTCGGCTTGGCGATGAAATCGCTGGCGGGATCGGTGGTCTTATCATCGCGCAGAGCGGCGTTATAGGCGCCGCGCTCGATGCCAAGCAGTTCCACGGCGCGCAGCAGCTCGCCCTGCGTGGCGGCAAGACCGCGTGCGGTCACTGCATTATGCCGGTCCTGGTAGGCGTCCTGGAGGACCAGGGCGGCCTGACCAAGAACGATGAGGCCGATGACGGCGATGAACAGCAGGAAGCTGGCTCGGATACGCATGATATGTCCCCACCCCAAATCGTCCGCATCCTGCGGACCCAATGATTGAGGACGACAATCTACTGAAAGGCGTTAAGTCCCGGTATACCAAGAAATGACGGGTTACCAGGATTTAACCCGTGGGGGTAAGCCACAACCGCGCGGCTGCACGCCAAGACTGCGGTTCTGCAACCTAGCTTCTACATTTTATGTCAGGCGAGGCGGAAGAAGCCGACCAGATCGGAAAGCTGGCGGCCCTGATCGGCGAGATTCTGGGCCGAGGCCGAGGTCTCTTCCACCAGGGCACCGTTGCGCTGGGTCATCTCGTCCATGCTGCCCACGGCGGTGTTGATCTGGTCGAGGCCGGTGGCCTGCTCGCGGCTGGCCGCCGCGATTTCGGCCACGATGTCGCTCACCTTCTTGATGGCGCTGACGATATCGGCCAGCGACGATCCGGTCTGGTTGACCAGCGAAGCACCGGTCTTCACCTGCGCGTTCGATTCCGTGATCAGCGCCTTGATGTCCTTCGACGCATTGGCCGAACGCTGGGCGAGCGCACGCACTTCCTGCGCCACGACGGCGAAGCCTTTACCCGCCTCGCCCGCACGCGCGGCTTCCACCGAGGCGTTCAGCGCCAGAAGGTTGGTCTGGAAAGCGATTTCGTCGATAAGCCCGACAATGTCGGAAATCTTCTGGGCGCTGCTTTCGATCTGGGTCACCGCGGTGACGGCATCGGCCACCACGCTGCCACCCTTTTCCGCCGTGTCGCGCGCCACGGTGGCGAGCTGGTTGGCAGCCTGCGCGTTATCCGCGTTCTGCTTCACGGTCGCGGTGATCTCGTGCATCGAGGCAGCGGTTTCTTCGATCGAGGCGGCCTGCGATTCCGTGCGGGTCGCCAGATCCTGGCTGCCGGTGGAGATTTCAGCCGAGGCCACGCGCACCGTATCGGCACTTTCGGCCAGGCGACCGGCGAAGTCACGCAGGCGACCGACGGTCTCGCGCGCCGCATCGGCCAGATCGCCGAACGACCCCTTGTAGTTGCCCGAGGCGTTGGTGGTCAGGTCACCCTGGCTCAGGCCCTTGAGCACGCGGCCAAGATCGTTCAGCACACCCTGCAGCGTATCGGCCAGGCCGTTCATCTGCTGTGACAGGTCGCGGAACACACCATCCTTGCCGGCCAGGTCGATGCGGCGGGAGAAGTCGCCCTCGCCGACGGCGGCACAGAATTGCGCGATCTCGCGGCTGATCGCCGTCTCGCTGGCACGCTGCTCGGTCATGCGGGCCTGCTCGGCTTCGGCGCGACCGCGCTCTTCGGCTTCCAGCTTGGACTTTTCCTGCGCATTGCGCTGGAAGATATCGAGCGCCTTGGCCATGTCGCCGATCTCGTCGCTGCGCTGGCGGTAGCCGATCTCGGCCTCATGGCCCTCGGCGATCTTTGTCATCGTCCCGGTGATCACGCCCAGCGGGCTGACGACACGGCGCAGGAAGAAGACCGCACCGGTCAGCAGCACGGCGAGCGCCAGCAGCACCACGACGCCCTGCACGACCAGCGCGCGCGTGCGCTCGGCGATCAGATCATCAGCGATGCGCAGCGCCTCGGTCACCGCGGCATCGCGCAGGAAGCCGGCGAAATAGAGCTGCGGATTGTGGCGGGCCCGGAATTCGGCGGCGGTAAAGGGCCACTGGCCGCCCTTGTCGCTGCCGGCGATGATCTCGTCATACATGCCCGGAATGGTCTTGAAATAGGCCTGGTAGGTCTTGTCCACCTCGGTCTTCAGCACCGGCGAGGCGTCGAACTGCTGCATCGTCATGGTGACGCGGTCCCACATCGCCGTCAGGCGGCCGGTGAAATCGTTGTATCGCGGCATCACCTCCGGCGTGATCGGCTTGCCCGAGACGATCACGTTGGTCATGCCGGTGGCGCGCGCGCTGCCGGTGGCGCGCATGTCGGCGGCCAGGCGCGCCAGCACCATCGGCGCGGCGATGTCGGAATCGGCGCGGGCGATCGCCGCGTCATGGGCATTCAGCGCCGGGGTCATGCTGCTGACCAGGTCAATGAAGGCGACGGAATAGCCCTTCAGCACATCCTGCGAGCGGCTGGCCAGCGGCAGGGCCAGCGTGGCATCGACCTTCTTGCGCCAGTCGAGAATGGTGGCCTGCGCGGCCTCGATGCGGCGCAGGTCGACCGCCGGATGCGGCTGCTTGCGGGCCAGATCGAACAGGCTCTTGAAGGCGGCATCGGTGGTGGCGCGCGGCTTGGCGACCGCTTCTGATTTCGGATCGATGGTCCGGTTTTCGAAAATGAAGGCGTTGTCGGAGCCGCGTTCGATGCCGATCAGCTCGTTCAGCCGCATCAGCTCGCCCTGCACGGCCGAGAGATGCCGCGCGGTCACCGCATTGCTGCGATCCTCCCAGGCATCCCGGATCAGCGCGCCGGTGACGCCGAGCACGATGACCGCGATCACGGTCATCAGGAGCAGGAAACTGTTGCGGATACGCATGGCTCTTCCCCCGAAAGGTCTGACTGCAGCGGTATGCTGCGCGCGGGCCAATCTAGGGGAAGGCGTTTAAGCGATATATCGCGATTTTCCGGGGTTATCGAGAAATAACCCCAGCGCACACTGTCACAAAGCGGCAGTCCTGCCGGGCGCCGCCGCAGCGGCGGCACCCGTAAGACATGATGAAGCCTGCCTTACTCGGCGGCGAGCGCGTAATCGTACTGCTGCTGTTCGGTACCGAGGCGGAAGAAGCCGACCAGGTCGGAGAGCTGACGGCCCTGACCGGCCAGGGCCTGGGCCGAGGCGCTGGTTTCTTCCACCAGCGCGCCATTGCGCTGGGTCATCTCGTCCATGCTGCCGACCGCCGTATTGATCTGGTCGAGGCCGGTGGCCTGTTCGCGCGAGGCAGCGGCGATCTCGGCCACGATGTCGGTGACCTTCTTCACGGCATTGACGATCTCGTCAAGACTGCCGCCGGCCTGGTTGACAAGGGCCGCGCCGGTCTTGACCTGCGCATTCGACTCCGTGATCAGCGTCTTGATGTCCTTCGACGCATTCGCCGAGCGCTGCGCCAGTGCCCGCACTTCCTGCGCCACCACGGCGAAACCCTTGCCGGCATCGCCCGCACGGGCGGCTTCGACCGAGGCGTTCAGCGCCAGAAGATTGGTCTGGAAAGCGATCTCGTCGATCAGCGAGATGATGTCGCTGATCTTCTGCGCACTGCCTTCGATATGGGAGACGGCGGTGACGGCATTGGCGACCACCACGCCGCCCTTCTCGGCGGTTTCGCGCGCGGCGGCGGCAAGCTGGTTGGCGGCCTGGGCGTTATCCGCGTTCTGCTTCACGGTCGTGGTGATCTCGTGCATCGAGGCAGCGGTTTCCTCAATCGAAGCGGCCTGCGATTCCGTGCGCTGAGCCAGGTCCTGGCTGCCGGTGGAAATCTCGGCCGAGGCGGTGCGCACCGTCTCGGCGCTTTCGGCCAGCCGGCCGGCGAAATCGCGCAGGCGGTCGATCATGTTGTTGACGTTCTGCGCCAGCTGGTTGAAGCGGCCATGGAAACGCTGGTCGATCTTGGCGCGCAGGTCGCCCTCGGCCATCGCCGAGGTCACGCCGATCACGGCCGACATCACCTCGTCGGTGCGGTCGAGCAGGCTGTTCACACTGTTGCCGACGCGCTGCAGCACGCCGTCCAGGCCGGCGGTCTCGACACGCTGGGTCAGGTCGCCATCGGCGGCGGCGAGCACGACGCGGCCAATGGCCTGCTCAAAGCGCTGTTCCTGCGCCTCGCGGTCGGCGGCGAAGCGCTGGCGCTCCTGCTCCTGCTGGCGTTCCATCTCCAGCTTTTCTTCGGCATTGCGCTTGAACACGGCGACAGCACGGGCCAGTGCGCCGATCTCGTCGCCGCGCTGCTGGTAATCGATCTCCACCGTCAGGTCATTCTCAGCCAGGCGGTTGGTATAGCCGGTGAGGCGCGGCAGCGGCTTCATCATGGTGCGCGTCACGACCAGCGCGATGCCGGCGCCGATCAGGATGGCGATCAGCGAGGCGAGCAGCATGTTCTGCGCGATGCTGTCGGCAAATGCCTCGATGCGGGATTTCAGCACGCCGGCATAAAGGATGCCGATCACCTTGCCGGACGGATCGTGGATCGGGTGATAGACGGTGTAATAGGGCTTGCCGAGGATGACGGCCTCGCCCAGGAAAGTGCGGCCGGACGAGACCGGCGCAAAGGCGGCGCTGGCCTTACCCAAAGCCGTGCCGACGGCGCGCTTGCCCTCGGCATTGACGATGTTGGTGGTCTTGCGGACGAAATCCTGCTCGGCATCCTGCCAACGGAACAGCGTCGCCGTCTCGCCGGTGACCAGGCCGACCTCGTCGATCATTTCATGGCTGGCGAATTCGGGAATCGCGCTCATGGTGACGCGGCCGACGCGGCCCTGCGCATCGACCTCGAATTTCGCATCCGGGAAGCTCTTCTGCACCAGCACGGCCAGCGTGCGCAGGCTGTTGTTCTGGCGCTGGATCACCTGGTCTGCCAGTTCGTTGCGGATCTGCCAGACGGCGACGCCGCCCACGGCGGCAGCCGTAAGCACGATCAGGCCGACGACGATGAGGGCGATCTTGGTGACCAGCGAAAGACGTCCGAGCGACACGCGATACTCTCCTGTCAGAGTCGTCCCGGCACACAGAGGCGCGGCAACGGCAAAACGGTATGGCTGACGCGGCGCCTCATGCGCCGCATCCGACTGGCCCTCCCAGGGCAACCCTTTGTTTGTTTTCTGGCGCCGATCGCATGACACGCGATGGCAGCGGCTCGATACTGTTGGCCGAATGCGGCGCAGCTTTTACAGGCTGACCATGATTAGACAAGACCTATTTTCAACTTTGTGCGCGTGGTCACGTCGACAGGATGTCGCAGACAGGAACGCCATGTCGCGGCCCTTCACGGCGAAAGAATCCATGCATTCGGCCATGAAAAACGGGCGTCCTCTTGCGAGGACGCCCGTGAGACCGCCGGGCGGAGGGGCAGGAGCCCGGGCGGGAAGCGGAGAGGTGTCTGAATATTTACGCGGCTGCTTACTCGGCAGCGGCGGCAAGACCGCTGTTGAGCGCGGCTTCGCCATCCAGCGTCGCGGCCACGGCATGCACCACGGCGGCGATGCGCACGGCGGCCTGCACCTGTTCAGTCGAGAGCCCGCCCTTGCGCAGCTCGTGCTCATGCGCGGTCAGGCACATGCCGCAACCGTTCACGGCGGAGACGGCGAGCGACCACAGCTCGAAATCGACCTTGTCGACACCGGGCTTGCCGATGATGTTCATGCGCAGCTTCGCCGGCAGCGTCTTGTACTGGTTCTCGACGCCGCCCTCGCCCATCAGATGGACGAAGCGGTAATAGATGTTGTTCATGCCCATGATGGCGGCCGCGGCCTTGGCGGCTTCGAGCGCTTCCGGCGACAGCTTGGGCGCAAATTCGGCCACGATCGCCTGGATCACGCTCGGCTCGCGCGAGGCCAGCGCCGAGGCGACGAAGGTGCCGGCACGCTGCTGTTCGGTGAGGCCGGGTTCGGTGGCCAGCGAGCCCAGGTTGAGCTTCAGGTCGCGGGCATAATCAGGCAGGCGGGTCTTGAGGCTTTCGAGGCTCATGGGGAGGCTCCTTCTTACTTAGTCTGCGAGAGGGACCGCCGCGCCCCGCAAAGGATGGGACGCGGCGGAACCAGTCAGTCTGCTTAGGCAGCCGGCTTCAGGACGTCTTCGCCCTTCTGCCAGTTGCAGGGGCAGAGTTCGTCGGTCTGCAGCGCATCGAGCACGCGCAGCACTTCGGCCGGGTTGCGGCCGACGCTGAGGTCGTTCACCGAGACGAAGCGGATGACGCCTTCCGGATCGACGATGAAGGTGGCGCGCAGGCAGACGCCTTCAGCCTTGTCGAGGATGCCGAGCTCCTGGCTCAGCTCGCGCTTGATGTCGGCGAGCATGGCGAACGGCAGGTCCTTGAGGTCGGCGTGGTTGTTGCGCCAGGCCAGGTGGACGAACTCGCTATCGGTCGACACACCGTAGACGACGGTATCGCGATCGTTGAAGTCGCCATTCAGCTTGCCGAAGGCGGCGATCTCGGTCGGGCAGACGAAGGTGAAGTCCTTCGGCCAGAAGAAGACGACCTTCCACTTGCCCTTGTCGGTGGTGTTGGAAATGTCGGTGAAAGCCTTCTTCGGGTCGGTCGAGACGACGGCCTTCAGGTTGAAGGCGGGGAAATTGTCACCAATGGTCAGCATGCAAATGCTCCTCTCTTGAACACATGTGTTTTTCAGTCCGGGGCAGCGGGCAGGTCTCGTCCGACAATACCGGCCGGTACTGTCCGTTCCCGCTGGAAGTGATACTTAGAGGCATTCTAGTAAGTGTTCAAACAGATAATTCCATTGAAACTGATCGATAAAATCGATTAAAATCGGCTATGCTCAACATCCCCACCCTGCGGCAATGGCGCTACCTGGTCACCTTGGCGGAAAACCGCCATTTCGGCCGCGCGGCCGAGGCCTGTTTTGTCACCCAGTCGACGCTTTCGGCGGGGATTCAGGAGCTGGAAAGCCAGCTCGGTGCGCCGCTGGTCGACCGGACCAAGCGCAAGGTTGTCCTGACCCCGCTGGGAGAGGATCTGGCCGGCCGGGCGCGTGAACTTCTGGCCAATGCCGAGGACATGGTGCTGCTGGCGCGCGCAGCAAGCGCACCCCTGAGTGGTCCGCTGCGGCTGGGCGTGATCCCGACGATTTCGCCTTTCCTGCTGCCGCGCGTGCTGCCCGCTTTACGCAAACGCTTCCCCGATCTGCGGCTGTTCCTGCGAGAGGACCTGACCGCGCGGCTGGTGGACCAGCTGCAGGCCGGCAAGCTCGATCTGCTGCTGCTCGCGCTGCCCTATGAAGGCGCCGGGCTGGATACGATGACGCTGTTCGACGACGACTTCCTGGTCGCCAGCCGCAGCGATCACCAGCTTGCCAAACGCGCCGGCGTCAGGCTGGGCGACCTGACCGACGTGCCGCTGCTGCTGCTCGAAGACGGCCACTGCCTGCGCGACCATGCGCTGGCTGCTTGTAGACTCCCGCCTTCACCTCGTAGAGACGGCTTCGCTGCCACCTCCCTGCACACACTGGTTCAAATGGTCGACAGCGGCCTGGGCGTCACCCTGCTTCCGCAGCTGGCGCTTGATGCCGGCATCCTGCGCGGCACCGATGTCGTCGCGCGGCCGCTCGCCGAGGATGCCGCCCGGCATATCGGGCTGGCCTGGCGGCGCGGCACGCAGCGCGCCAAGGAATTCACCCTGTTCGGTGAAGCGCTGGTCGCAGCACTCAAATCCGATTCCGCTTCATCAAAGAAAGCCTGACATGTCGAAGACCCTGATCCGCCCGGCGACACCGGACGATGCCGCCACCATCGTGTCCCTGGTGCAGGCGCTCGCCATCTATGAGAAGGAACCGCTCAGCAGCGTGAAGATCACGCCGGCCGATGTGCTGCGCGACGGCTTCGGGCCGGAGAAGCGATTCGAGGCGCTGATCGCCCTGCTGGATGACGAGCCGGTCGGCTTCGCGCTCTATTTCCACAACTACTCGACCTGGGAAGGCCGCGCCGGTCTTTTCGTGGAAGACCTCTTCGTGCTGGAACGCGCACGCGGCCATGGCCTGGGCCGCCAGCTGATCACCGCCCTGGCCGCCATCGCCGATGCGCGCGGCTGCAAGCGGCTCGACCTCAACGTGCTGGACTGGAATCCGACGCGCGATTTCTACCACCGGCTCGGGATCAACCATAAGACCGAGTGGCTGCCTTACCGCATGACGCAGCCCGAGCTTGCCAAGCTTGGCGCGGCGGCGGATCCGGCCTGGTTTCCGGTCAATCCGGCCTAGCACGTCAGGGTGATGGCGACGGGAAGAAAAGCTTTTGTTCTTCGCCCGGCGATTGTGACAGACTGTCTGTAATGCTGACAGTCAGGGCCCAGTCCGCGTGAAGGCAAACCGTGACGTGACATTCAGGCCTACCCGCAGCGGCACGTCGCGCGGTTTCGTGATGCTGGTCGGCGCCGTTCTGCTGCTGCTCGCCGCGACCGGCCTGCTGTCCTGGTCGCTGGTGCAGAACCTGCGCGACGCCGAACAGGACCGCCTGACGCTGCAGGCCGAATCCCTGAGCCGCACGCTGGCCGATTCCGCACAGCGCCAGATCGACGTCGCCGACCTGCTGCTGCAATTCGCCGCCGCCGAGACCAGCGAGCGCATCAGCCGTGGCCTCACCCCGAGCGACGCCATCATCAAGCTGCTGGAATCGCGCCTGGAGGCGATGCCGCAGGTGAAGGCGGTGCATGTCTATGACGAGCGCGGCCGCTACTGGTTCGCGGTCGGCTCGGTCGGCATGCCGCTGGATATCGGCTGGCATCCCGGATTCACCGCGCATCGCGACGGCGTGATGCAGCAGATCAGCGCCGCCCAGCTCGGCACGCCCGACAACGAGAATACCGCGCGGATCTGGCTGACCCGCCGCATCGGCATGCCGGGCGAACCTTTCGCCGGCGTGCTCATCGCCACGCTGAATCTCGATCTGCAGGATCTTCTCGACCCTGCCTATTTCACGCTGCCAACCGCGGCGCTGGCGATGGTGCATGATGGCGGGCCACTGATCGCCGGCTGGCCGCGCAGCGCGGCGCAGACCCTGACCGGCCTGACCACTTTCGTCTCGGGATCGCATGGCCATGCCATGGCCGGTGACAGCATGCTGTACTGGGCCAAACTGAGCGACCTGCCGGTCACGCTGCTGATGCAGATCGACATGGCGCTGGTGCAGAGCAACTGGCAGCGTCCGGCGATCGGCTATGCCGTTCTGTTCGGCGTGTTCGCGCTGGGCGCCATCGCCACGCTGTGGGGCAACTGGCGGCAACTGCGCCGCCGTACCGCCACCGAAGCGCTGTTGCGCGGCATGATGGACAACCCGCCGCTGATCATGGCGCTGCAGGATGCCGATGGCCGCTATCTGATGGTGAACCGGCATTACGCCGAGCAGCTGGGCCGCGAACCGGATTCACTGGTCGGACGCACGCCGCGCGACATCTTTCCGCCGGCAATGGCCGGCGAACTGATGCACCAGATCAGCCAGACGCTGCAGGCCGGCAAAGCCATCGTGTTCGATTCCGCCACCCGCATCGGCACCGTCGAACAGCGCGACTATATCGTGGTGCGCTTCCCGATCTACGACGCCGCGCGCCGCCTGCTGGCGCTTGGCAGCATCGCCACTGACATCACCGAACGCAAACAGCTGGAAGCCGAGCTGCGCGAACAGGCGGCGGTACGCGAGAAGCTGGCCGAGAATTACGCGCGCCAGCGCGAGGTGGCGGAAACCGCCAATCGCGCGAAAAGCGAATTCCTCGCGCATATGAGCCACGAGCTGCGCACGCCGCTGAATGCCATCATCGGCTTTGCCGACATGATCGCCGGCCGTCTGCTGGGCGCGCAGTCGGACAAGTATTTCGAATATGCCCGCGACATTTCAGGCAGCGCGCATCACCTGCTAGGCGTGATCAACGACATCCTCGACGTCTCCAAGATCGAGAGCGGCCGCTTCGTGCTGGAGCAGGCCGTGCATGATCCTTACGATCTGGTGGAAGACAGCCTGCGCCTGGTGAAGGGGCGCGCGCGCGAGGCCGGACTGCAGGTGCATAACCGCCTGCCGCACGAGCTGCCACGCCTGCATGTGGATGCGCGCGCGGTGAAGCAGATGCTGATCAACCTGCTGGGCAATGCCGTGAAGTTCACGCCGCAGGGTGGCACGATCACGGTGGAGGCCGTCATCGAGACGAGCGGCGGCATGGCGATCACGGTGGCTGATACCGGCATCGGCATCGCCGAGGAAAACCTGGAGAAAGTGTTCGAGCCCTTCTGGCAGGCCGATGCCGGCGTGCGCCGCAGCGAGGGCAGTGGCCTGGGCCTGAACATCTGCCGCAAGCTGATCGACCTGCATCAGGGCCGCGTCAGCGTGACATCCGTGCTGCAGCAGGGCACGCGGGTGACGCTGCATTTCCCGCCCGCCTGCATCGTCCCGGCCCAGGCGGCCGACTGATCACACGACATTCTGTGGTTCTGGACAAACAAAAACGGCGCGCCGTTCAAGGCGCGCCGTCTGTTTCGGGATAACCCGGAAGATTACTGCTTGCCGCTTACTGCTTGATCGGCAGCGTCTCGATCTGGCTGCCAGCATCGGCCGCCTTGCTGATCGAGGTGGGCGACACGTTCGGCTGCTTCGAGGCGCGGTTGGCGATCTCGTCGGCGCGGCGCTGGCGATACACGGTGCGCAGCGTCACGTAATAGTCGAGCGAGGTCTTTTCCAGATTGTCGAGGGTCTCGAGCAACTGGGCGCGGGCATCGATGCCCGAGACGGCGGCGCGGGCGATGATCCACTCGTCGCGGTCGGTGTTGCGCAGATACCAGTTGAGCGGATCGGCAACGCTGTCGACCACATAGCCGCCGAGATCGCGCGGATTCGACGGGCCGAGGATCGGGATGAAGAGATACGGGCCTTCCTCGGTGCCCCAGACGGCGAGCGTCTGGCCGAAGTCTTCGGTATGCGGCGCGATGCCGAACCACTTGTCGGCGGCGTCATAAAAGCCCAGCACGCCGACGGTGGAGTTGATGGCAAAGCGCTGCAGCGTCTCGCCGGCGCGGTTGGTCTCGCCCTGCAGCAGGTCGTTGGCCAGGTAGATCGGGGTCTTCAGGTTCTGCAGCGCGCTGCGGATACCGGTCTGCAGCGGCGGCGGCAGCAGCGTCGAATAGGCAAAGGCCAGCGGCTTGAGCAGCAGGTTGTCGATCGCCTGGTGGAATTCGAACATCGCGCGGTTGACCGGCTCGAGCGGGTCATTCACTGCCTCGAAGTCAGCGCGGGCCTGCGGATCGGCGGGCGGAGTGGCGCAGCCAGCGAGAAGGCTGGTCGACAGCAGGGCAGCGGCAGCAAAGGACTTCCACTGGAACGGGCGCGAACCAACGACGCGCGGGGCAACAGACATGATGCTGGACCTCGTTATAATTCTTGAGCTTACTTATCCGGTAAACCGCGAACGGTGGCAAGCCGAATCCCGGTTCCTGTGATGCACGGCACCGCAACCGCGCCGGGCGTTCCGCTTTTTCCGATACGGTGATGCAGTTGGGCAACACACCCCCGGTTGCCGTCTGCCGATTCGGGACAGGCAGTACCAGAACCGGCTAATGCAGCTTGTCGCCGCCACCCCCGGACTGGTCGTCGGTTTGGCCATCCCCCTCCTCGTCCTCGTCCGACTCGACCGCAGGAATCGCATAGGTGCCTTTCAGCCAGCGGTTCAGGTCGACATCGGCGCAGCGCGGCGAGCAGAACGGGGCGGATTTGGCGACCGCCGGCTTGCCGCAGATCGGGCAGGCCTTGGGAGTCGGGTCGGCCATGGCGGTTAGCGGTCCGGCCGGCTTATTGCGAACGATTCGCGACGGCGACCGCTTTCCGGCTTCACATGCACCATCGAGCCGAGCTGACGCTCCAGCTTGGTGCGCAGATCGGCGTCGAACAGGGCGGCCACATCCGGGGCACAGGCGATTTCCAGCTTGCCGCCCGGGCTGGCGGCAGCCTCGCGGCCGGCCCGGCGCAGCAATTCGGCCAGGACGGCGGGCAGCGAGGGCAGCCGACCGTCGCCGTCGCAGGTGGGGCAGCTCTCGAACAGGCGGTCGGCCAGCGGCTCGCCAACCCGCTTGCGGGTCATCTCGACGAGGCCGAGCGCCGACATGCCCAGCACCTTGGTCGGCGCCGGATCGCGCTTCAGCGCCTCGCGCAGCGCATTCACCGTGCGGGCGCGATAGGCGGCGTTTTCCATATGCAGGAAGTCGATCACCACGATGCCGCCGATGCCGCGCAGGCGCAGCTGGCGCGCGATCTCGGCGGCCGCCTCGACATTGATGCCGAGGGCCTGTTCCTCGAAGGCCGAACCGCGTGACGAGGCGCGGCCGGAATCGACATCGATGGCGGTGAGTGCTTCAGTTTCGCCGAATACGATGGCGCCGCCGCCGGGCAGTTCGACGCGACGGCCGAGCGCGGCGGCAATGTCATGCTCGATGTCGAAGAGATCGAACAGGCTGGTGGGATCGTCAAACCGCTGCAACCGCGCCACATGGTTGGGCGCATGCTCGAACAGCCAGGCACGGGCCTCGGCGAAGCCGGCGGCCGCATTGACGCGGATCGCATCCAGCCGCGCGCCGACATAGTCGCGGAGCGCACGACCGACCGGGCCCATCTCGCGCCAGAGTTCGGCCGGCACGTCGCCGGCATCGGACGCCTTGTTGCGGCGTTCCTCGATGGCGATCCAACGCGCGCGCAGGCGCTCCAGATCGGCGAACAGCTCTTCCTTGGCCACGCCATCGGCATTGGGATTGAGGATGCAGCCCATGGTCTTGCGGCGCTCGCCCTCGCGGCGCTCTTCCGCCACGGCCTTTTCGTTGGCGCGGCGGTCGCCGGCGCGGCGCTTCAGCCGGGCCGTGACTTCCAGTGGTGTGTCGGCGGCCAGCGCCATCAGGCTCTGCATCACGGCGGCGAGCCGCATGCGTTCGGCATCCTGGGCGATGCGCCGGGTGACGCGCACGCCGGCATCATAGGGTGTAAACGACAGGAAACGGCCGGGCAGCGCGATATGGCAGGTGAGCTTGACGCCCTTCTCACCCACGGGATCGCGGATCACCTGGACCAGGATGGTCTCGCCTTCATGGATCAGCTGCTCGATCGGCTTGTCGCCGGCATCCCGCAAATCGTCGCGGCCGAGGAAGCCGTCGCGGCTGAGCCCGATATCGACATAGGCGGCCTGCAGGCCCTTTTCGATGCGGCGGATACGGCCGAGGAAAATCGCACCGAGCGCGGAGTCGCGTTCGGGGCGTTCCAGATCGAGGTGTACCAGGCGGTCGTCCTCGACCAGCGCCACCCGCGTCTCGGTCAGTCCGACATCGATCAGAAGCTCGTTGGCCATCGAATCGACTATACCTGATCTTGCGGCCAGAGCGGATAGCCGAAGCCGCGCAGCAGCCCGGCGGTCTCGGCCAATGGCAGCCCCACCACGTTGGAATAGGGCCCACCCAGCCAGGTGACGAAGGCTTCGGCGCGGCCCTGGATGGCATAGCCGCCGGCTTTGCCCAGGCCCTCGCCGCAGGCCACGTAAGCCGCGATCTCGGCATCTTCCAGGCGACGGAGGCGCACGATGGTCTCGACCGTGCGGCTGGCCCGGCGGCCATCGGGATGGATCAGGCACAGCCCCGTGGTGACGCGATGCCGCCGGCCCGACAGCATGGCCAGACAGGCGCGCACCTCGTCGGCCGTTTCGGCCTTGGGCAGGATGCGGCGGCCCAGACCGACCACCGTATCGGCGGCCAGCACCAGGGCATCGGGGCGTTTTTGCGCGATCAGCGCGGCCTTGGCCGCACTCAGGCGCGCAGCCAGGGCGCGCGGCAGTTCGGCCGG
>Ga0102594_1000939_pt1 | contig 21078 bp, 18 predicted proteins | sample AraplaCol_mLB_r2_2_FD_76863 | JGI IMG/M metagenome (GOLD analysis project Ga0102594, IMG submission 76863) | Arabidopsis root microbial communities from North Carolina, USA - plate scrape MF_Col_mLB_r2 (SPADES assembly) (version 2) | ecosystem: Host-associated > Plants > Roots > Endosphere...
CGCCGAAGAAGGCGCTGGCGAGGTTCTCCGCGCCGGTGGCGAGCAGTTCGCGATTCGCGCGCGGCAACGGCTCATCGCTCGCCTGGAACGCGCGGCCGACGGCGATGGTTTCGGTGAAGCTCATCAACGCGATGCCGCATGCACCGGCCCACAATTCCTTCGCCATCGCGAAGTCGGGCATCGTCAGCGCAGGCAGGCCGCTGGGTACCGCGCCGACCAGGTCGATGCCGCGGCTGCCCCAGCTGAACAACGCGGCACCCGCGATGGCGGCGGCGACCGCGATCAGCGGCGCGGGCCATCGGGGACGGAAGCGTTCGATCAGCGTCAGTGCCGCGATCGTTCCCAATCCAACGGCCAGCGTCGGCCACGAGACATGGCCCAGCCCGCGCACCACTTCGCCGAGGTTGTGCAGGAACGGGCCCTTGTCGAAATGCAGGCCCAGCAGCTTCGGCAACTGGTCGACGATGATCACCGTGCCGATGCCGGCCTTGAAGCCCACCAGCACCGGCAGCGAAATGAAGTTCGCGACGAAACCCAGCCGCAACAGCGATGCGGCGAGGAGCAGCACGCCGACCATCAGCGTCAGCGTCGCGGTCACGGTGATCAGACGCGCCGGGTCGGCGTCGGGAACGAGCGTGGTCAGCTCCGCGCCGGTGAGGATCGCGATGGTGGTGGTCGTACTTACCGACAACGGCCGCGACGTACCGAGGAAAACGTACACCAGCATCGGCACGAACGCGGTGTAGAGGCCGACCTCGATCGGAAGGCCGGCGATGGTCGCGTAGGCCATCGCCTTAGGAATGACGACGGCCGCAGCGGTCAGCCCCGCGACCGTGTCGGCGCGCAGCGATTTCGCCCGCGGTACCGGCGCATCAACGACTGCCATGGTTCTGTTCGTTCTCCATGGCCTTGCCCACGATGTCGCCGTAGAGCTGCGCGATCTGCGCGCCGAGTTCATGGAAACGCGGATTGCGCGCGACGTATTGCTGGCCGTCCTGCGCATCGGCCATCGCGGCCTTGAGGAAGCCGATGTCCTCGTCGGTGAGCCGCTCGCCCTTGTCGACGCGCGCCTTTACCGCTTGCAGGCGCGGGAGCCGGAACCGGAGCAACCGGTCCAGCAGCGTTTGCAGGACTGCCTCGTCGTGTTCGTCGGGCATCGTGGCCGCTCCGTGACGATCTTGTGACCGGCGAAGATCACCTTAGGAGCGTCCGCGAGCGGCCGGTATTGGCCCTTGGCCCATGTGACCTTGTTGTCGGGAGTTCAGCGGCGGCCGGGCGCGGCCATGCAGCTACCTGGGCAGGTTCGAACGGATCAGCCTCGCCGTTTCAGCTAGTTGCCTTTCGGATACCTGGACCCGCTCGCGACGCCGCGCATCGCCGCCGGGATCGTGCGCCGTTCCCCGTTCGCGTCCGGCGCCATCGAAGGTCGCCAGCTGCGGCGGACCGATGCCCCAATCGCTGCCCTTCTGCCGGGGCACGACGTGGAAGTGGAAGTGCGGTGTTTCCTGCCCGCTGTAGACGCCGTTGTTCTGGAACGTGAGGATCCCCAGCGGCCGATAGCTCTCGACCAGCGCCTGCGCGACGCGTTTGGCCGCGAACAGGATGGTGCCGAGTTCCTCCCCGGAAAGATCGAGGAGCGTCGCGACATGCCGGCGGGTGATGACGCAGCACTGCCCCACTTCGAATTGCCATGGGTTGATGACGGTCAGCGTGTGTTCGCCCTCTTCGATGATCGCCCATCGTTCCTCGCGGCCGGCCACTTCGCACAGGTCGCATGGGTCTTTCGTGGGGAGTTCGATCATCTTCATGCTCCGATGGCTTGTGCTGCGTGCCGCGTCGCAATCGATGTTTTCCATCGATCAAGGGCGGACATCGTCGCGTCAGCTTTCGGGCCAACCACGATGCAGTCCCGGGACACGAATGCAACGCGATGGTAGGACCGGCCTCGTTGCGCGTCCAGGCAGCCTGCGCTCCGATACGCGCCGCCTACAGGTTCCCCGGAAGCCGATCGTTACCTCGCAGCGGCGACCCCGCTGCGCTGGCACAGACCCGTGCCGGGAATGGGCTGATGCAGATCCCGCTCGTCCTCGGTCATCAAATCGAAATCCGTGCCGGACAGCGGCTTCAAGGCAAGCACCAGGTCGTCGAATCGCCGCTCGCCTTCGCGTAACTCATCGGGCGTCATCACCAGCTGCAAGCTGCGAACCTCCGCCTGAAGCGCCAGCGGCGTGGTGCGGGACGACGTCGCCGTCGGCAGGACATGCTGCGCGAGCAGGTAGTACGCAAGCGATTGCGCCGCATCGGGCGTCACCGCCTGGCGTAGCAGCGGTGTCAGATCGGGCCCCGTAAGACGCGGCGCGTAAGCGCGTGCGAGCACGAGGCTGGCCTCGGCATTTCCACTCTGCGCAACGCGCCTGGTCATTTCGACACCGTCGCGCCGATAGACCTTCAGCTCGTCCAGGGTATCGAGCAGGCGGTCGTGACGGAACGCGCGTCCGGTCCCATATCGCAGCATGGAAGGAAGGTGTCCTCGCAGGGCAGCCTGTCGCCAGAGATTGACCGTTTCGGCCGGCGTGACCGGAGGCATGCCCATGCAGTACTCGCTGCGCACCTTGGCCAAGTCGGCCATCGTCTGCACCACGTCGTTCAGAACGACCGCGCCCTCGGCTTCGATCGCCTTTATCCGTTCCGCCGCCATCCCCATGCGCTGACTCGTCGTTTCGGCATCCGCACAGAACTCGACTTCGCGCGCGAGCTGACACGCTGCTTGTGGATCTCCCGCTTCGATTCGCTTGCGCAACTGCGCCGTCACTTCGCGCGCGGTCGTGCCGTGGGGCAGAGGCGTCGAACTGTCATCGATGCGTGCGGGGGCCGCCAACGGCGCGTCGGTCCGGTCCGCTTCTTGCTCGACACTCACCGGCGGACTCGCAGGCGCGCGCTCCTGGCTGCACCCTGCGAGCTGCAGGAGCATCCCAATCGCAAGTACCGTCCTTTTCATTCTTTGCTCCTGACTGCGCGGCCCGCGCACGTACCGGAAAATCACGAACGCGTACGGCGCCAGATCCAACGCTTCGCGCAGTAGTACGCAGCAACCGAGAACGAAAGTTGCCGGGAAGCGCTTGCCTGTATCTCACCGGCCTCCCCGAAGGCTTCGTAGGAAATGAATCCCCGCAGGATGCCTTTGGGCTCTATGCGGATTTCCCTGGAGCACCCTCCCGGGCAATAGGGCTCCAGCAACGGCGGCCTCGAAGGCAGCACGCCTTCCGAAGTCTCCACCGATGCGAATTCGTCGCCCAACCAGAACAAGCCTGTTGGCTTCGGCCACAGCGAGTCGGCAAAACAGATCGCCCGGTCGGAATGCGATGTCAACACGATCTCGAACCGTTGCTTGTCGGGCCGATCCATCGACTCCAGCTCATATTCCTTTCCTTGCGTGACGTGCGTAACGCCCGTGGCGCAAGCACACAACGTCGTCAAGGAGAACAGGCACAAAAGCGCACTGAAAACATTCATCCGGCAAGTTCCATATGCGTGCCCCGTCTCCCCTTCCCTGGACCCATCGCAAGAGGTCGCATCAGCGTTGCCCCCGGTGCCGGTCAAGCCCCCTCCCGGCCGAGGCGATCCTCGCACGACGCTTGAGCGCGGACAACGGTCCGACGGGATCCGCCAGAAAAACAAATCGCAGTACGAATGTCCGCTATCGGCCAGAAGCGGACATCAGAGATCCTGATCGGCCCCGGGAAAAACCTCGCTGTGCCATACGGAGCCATCTTCTCTGTACCAGATGTATCGTCCCACACGCTTCCCGTGAGCGAACACGCCTTTCTCCTTCAGCTGACCCGTGTTCCACCAGCTTCTGTAGGGGCCGTTGAACTCGCCTCTTGAGACTGTCGCCAGCAAAGTTAGCGCCCCAGCTTCCGTCCATTGGCGTATCGCCCCATTCGGAAGGCCATCCATGTACTCGATTTCAGAGAACAACGCGCCGTTTTCCGTCCATCTCTGAAGAAGCCCTGCCTTCTTTCCATCCACTTCCGTCCAGCGCGACTCCAGCTTGCCAGAGGGGAAATGGTTCTCCACGAGCGCTGGTATCGACGGCATTGGAAGATCTCTCAAGGGCCGACCCATGTTCGCTATGGGTCGGAAGCGGACATTTGTATCGCCTCGGCGGGCTCGTCCGGCCGAACGTCCGCTATCGGCCAGGAGCGGACACTGGTGCCCTTCGGCGTGAGCATGAAGCGGCCCGATTGCCCGGGAAAGGAAGCCTGATAGCACTAGCTGTGCCCGTGCACCCGCCATAGCGCTTCGAATGTTTCCGCGGCGACCGACTGGGCATCAAACTGTGCGTCGCAGTTGATCTCGTCTATGGATGGTAGCGGTTCAAGACTGAGGGCTGCGCCCAAAGTGGCGCTCTTCTCCGAAGCAAACCCAACACGTCCATCGGAGTAGAACTCAAGCTTCCGTACCTCCCAGCGATCCTCGTCCAGCTCGGATACTAGGCGTGATGGATCACCAGGGTTGGTGTGGTGCCATTTCACGTCGATGTAGAACATCGCCACCTTCCCCGGCTGAGTGTCCGCTTTGGGTCGAAGGCGGACATTAGCATCGCCCCAGCGGGCTCGTCCGGCCGAATGTCCGCTATCGGCCAGGAGCGGACATCAGTCCGTCGGCAGAAGCGCCTCCCTGCGCGTACTGCTGATCTCAGCGCAGTTCGACTTGATCGATCAGCGCCCCGTAGCCGGCAGCTTCCATTTCCTCCAACGGAACGAAGCGCAAAGAGGCAGAGTTGATGCAGTAGCGCAGGCCACCTTGATCGCGGGGACCGTCGTTGAACACATGGCCCAGGTGGCTATCGGCGTGCGCAGAACGCACCTCCGTACGCGACATGCCGTGCGACGTGTCGTCGACTTCGCGGATCGTTTCGGACTGGATGGGTTTGGTGAAGCTTGGCCAGCCGCAGCCTGACTCATATTTCGCCGACGAAGCGAACAACGGTTCGCCAGACACGATGTCGACGTAGATTCCCGGTCGCTTCTCCTGCAGCAATGCCCCCGTGCCGGGACGCTCCGTAGCGCCTTCCTGGGTCACGAGGTACTGCTCGCGGGTCAGCTTAGCAACGGCTTCAGGGGTCTTGCGATACTCGGCCATGGTGGGCTCCAGTCTGGCGACGTGGAACGGAGATGAGGGCGCAGGAGCAAGAGATCAACATGTGGAGCCTCGGAATCCGAACGAAGTCACCGCCCTGAATGCCGCGCCCGGCATGGTGCTCGTGTTCCTCGACGCCTTCCAACATCATCCAAGCGGAGCAATGTCCGCTATCGGCCAGGAGCGGACATTACGGGGGCGGCGGCAATTCTTCCCCGACGCCCTCTCCGTACTCCATCTCCATGGCGATGCGAACCAGTGCGGGGTAGGCAAACCAGTACTGACGTCTTGTCGCGTCCCTCACGAAGGACGCTCCGAAAGTTTCGGAGAAGTGGCGTTGCTCCCACGGAGCCAGCCTATCGCGGTCCACCTTCAGCAAGGCCCGCCGATGCCGGAGCATCAGGCGCCGGAACGGACCAAGAGCGCGCACACCCACCGCGTCGAGTTCCGAAACGAGTTCGTCGAATGAGCCTGTGCCGTAGTCGTTCCTGCGAGGGAACATCCGCGACATAGCGATGTGTATGGACTCGCCGGTCAACGGACGGTCAAGCACCTTCCTTCGTGCGGGAACACGGTCTATCACGCCAAAGTCCTTACAGGTCCGGGTGTTCGCTATAGGTCGAAACCGGACATTAGCATCGCTGACCGCCTGCTGAGAGGTCGATGTCCGCTATCGGCCAGCGCAGCACGTAGGGCGCAATAGCATTGCGCCGTTCATGCCTTGAGGTGCGGCGCAATGTCATTGCGCCCTACGTGCTATCGCACGGGGCCACTCAGGATGAGGGCTGGGCCTCGGGGAACGTCCATGTTCCGTCAAGTGCGGCCTCGCGCGGCCGATATAGGCGCACCATGTAATTCCACCCTTTCATGATCGGCAGGCAATTGGGGACCTTTCCGTCGCAGCCGCCGAACTGGACTGTTACGGAGCCATCGCCCGCCTGCTTTGCGGTGACGTTATTGATCGAGTACGCGTTCTCGGAATTCTGCTGAAAGAACCCATCGGCGTTGTACAGGCTGATCGACCAGAACCCGTCGACCGGCACGTCCTTTACCGTGAGTCGGTGAATCGTCGTGCCGTCATTCTTCTCAGGGACAACATTCAGATACAGCGCGTCCTTGTCCGGGTTACCGCCCCACGCAGAGGCCGCACCGATCAGTCTGCGCACCGGATCGACGTCCGCCTTCATGCCAAAGGCTTTGCGTGTGTCCGGCAAAGTCGAAGCGAGCGACAGTAATGCATCGCGCACCTTCTTCTGGCTGACCTGGTCCCAGCGAGGAGCTTCGAATGTACCGGGGCCGCCGGGTTGCTCGACCTTGATAGCATCCTGCAACGCACGTACTTGTTCGAGATCGCCAGGTTTGGTCGGATCGACCAGGATGCGTACGGGGGCCATCACGTAGCGGGTGCCGATGTCCTTGCGCGTGAGCGTATGCGCGCCCGGTGCATAGATCACTTTATGCGTGTACTGATCTTCATCGATCAGTTGCATCGACATGAAGCGGGAACCGACATCCGGAAGCGTAATGGTGACCGGGCCTGCGTCCAGATCGAACACCGCACCGGAGTAAAGCGTGTCCCGGTTCTGTCGGACCACGGTTTGATGATCGATTGGAGTCACGTCGCGGTTGTGGTGGTACTTGCCGACCTGCCCCGCGTCCTGGATGACCTTCCCGAAGTAGAGGTCAGTTTCGGCCCGGACGAAGTTGTCGGCGGTGACAGCCGCGAGGGCGGTGCCCGCAGCAGATGGAGAAGTGGGCTGCGCTGGCGCTGGCGCGGGAGCTGGAGCCGGAGCGGCCGACGTCCCGGCGGACACCGACGGCTCCGGCGAGGGCTGGCACGCTGCAACACCAGCCAGTAGCAAGAGCAGACTCAATGGGCCGCGCATTGGCGTACTCCGACAGGGTGGATGCGCGGATACTCCGAGAGGGCACCGTCAAGGCAACGTGATGTCTGCTTTGGGTCGAAGTGGGCATTAGCACCACAAGCAGCGAACTTGCGAAGACCATCACCCACGCCCGATAACACCGCAGGGTTCGCCACTCGCTTCGGACAATCCGAACACACAGCCTTATCGACCCGCATGCCACGCTCCGACACCGGTCGTCGGGAGCCGCTGATGGACACGTTTCCTGCAGCACCTGCCGCATTTCTCGGACACGGTAGTCCCATGAACGCGCTGGAGACGAACCGGTATTCGGCGACCTGGCAGGCCTTGGGGCGAAGTGTCCCCCGTCCCCGCGCGATTCTCATGATCTCGGCGCACTGGTATGTCAACGCGACTGCGGTGACAGCCATGGAGCGTCCACGCACCAACCATGACTTCTACGGCTTCCCCCAGGCGCTGTTCGACGTGCGATACCCGGCGCCTGGGCTTCCGCAACTGGTCGAAGAGATCGCCGAGGCGGTAAAGCCCGAAGCCGTCGGTGCGGATCACGACAGTTGGGGGCTCGACCATGGCGCATGGTCGGTTCTCAGACACGTCTACCCGGCAGCCGACGTGCCGGTAGTGCAGCTTTCGATCAATGCGCTCAGGTCACCGGACTACCACGTCGTGATGGGCGCGCGGCTTGCGGCCTTGCGCGAGCGGGGCGTGATGCTGATGGGCAGCGGCAACGTGGTGCATAACCTCCGGGCGATGGCCCGCGACCATCCCGACGCCGCCTTCGACTGGGCACAGCGCTTCGATGAGGCCGCGCGGGACGTCATGCTCACGCGTCCAGCTGAAGTCGCGCGCCTGATCGACCATCCCGATTACGCCATGGCGGCGCCCACGCCCGAGCACTTCCTCCCGCTGCTCTACGTCGCCGGCGCCGCGGCTGCCAGCGGCATGACGCCCTCCGTTTTGGTCGACGGCTACGCCTATGGCTCCCTGTCGATGACCGCGTACGGCGTAGGGGTGCCTTGTCCGCCGGAGGTCGACGGGCTGGGCGGCGCGGCACCGCTGGGGACGGATCTCCCGGCGGATGCGAGCAATGTCTGACCGCGTCCGTCGCGCCAGCTGGGTAAGAGGTTTCGTAGAGGCCCGATCGCGAGCGCATGCCGTCATCGATCCTGCAGCAGATCTCTGAAAAAAGAGAATCGCTCAGGGTTGCAATCCGCGTCGGGGGCTGCGACAACGAAGTCTCCTCGATCGGGTCCGCGCATGTCCTACATCCGCTGTGTTCGCGGTATCGCCTCTGGCGTCGAGTATTCCGCCGACGTACCGATGAACCTCGATCCTGTCGACGGCCGGCCGGTCGAGATGGTGCTCGACCTGGAGCGACTGGCGCGGGAGAAACCGGATGCCGCGTGGTATCGCCCGCAGCGTCGCGACCTGTGGCGCTTTGGCGCGTTGATGGCGCTCGATGCCGACGATCCGGTCGACGCCGCGCATCTCGTTCCACTCGGCGAAGGCGCGACGCCGCTGCTCGATTATTCGACGCATCCGGTCGCGGCAAAAGCGGGCCTCGCGCTCCAGCTCAAGGACGAAGGCAAGGCGCATCCCGGCTACGGCGCGAACCCGACGCAGAGCTTCAAGGATCGCGGCATGGCGATGGTCGTCGCGCAGGCGCGACGCCTGGGTCTGACCAGGCTCGCGGTGCCGACGCAGGGCAACGCCGGAGATTCGCTGGTTCGTTACGCGCTGGAAGGCGGGCTGAGCGTCGTTGTCGCGATGCCGGACGACACGCCGATGCCGATTCTCGGCGGCGTCGCCGCAGCCGCCAGACGCCATCCCGATCGGGTGATGCTTGAGCTGGTCGGCCCGACCATCCGCGAGGCCGGCGCGTTCCTCAAGGAGCGCTACATCCCGAATGGCTGGTTTTCCGTCGCGACGTTCCAGGAACCGGGGTGGCGGATCGAGGGGAAGAAGTCGCTCGGTCTCGAACTCGCCGAGCCGGCGCCGGGCGAAACACGCTGGTCGTTGCCTGATGCGGTGATCTATCCCACCGGCGGCGGCACCGGGGTATTGGGCATGTGGAAGGCGTGGGACGAACTCGAGGCACTGGGCATGATCGACGAGCGACGCCCGCGCATGCTGTGCGTGCAGAGCGCGCGAACCGCCCCGCTGGTGCGTGCGTTCGACGACGGCGCGGCGGACACGACAGTCGTCGAGGCGGGCGCGACCCTCGCCGTGGGCCTGAACGTGCCCGGCGGCGTCGGTCATTTCCGCGTGCTGGACATCATCCGGAAGAGTGGTGGCGCGGCGGTCGCGGTCGATGAAGCCGGGATCGAAGCCGAACTCGCGGCGACCTGGCGCCGCACGCACGACTGGATCTCGCCGGAGGGCGCAGCCTGCCTGGCGGCCCTGCCGCAGCTGCTCGACCGCGGCCTCGTCCGGCGTGGCGAGCGGGTGGTCGCAGTCAACACCGGCTCCAGCGAAAAGTACCTGCCGACGCTGCGCCACCTGCTATGACGACGTCGTAAGCGAGCGACCTGCGATCGAGGACGCAGGCAGTCAGATCACTGCGGACACGGCCGGCGTTGCCGCCGCGTCCGCCGAGCAGTGCGATCTGGAACTCGATGATCGGCGGGTTAGCAAGCGACCCTGCAACGGATCAAGCCGTCGCGTTCGACCGCACCTCGATCGTCACATGCACGATCTCCTCGTGCACGGAAAGCGCCTTGTGGAAGGCGTCCGGCTCGACCGGATCGCGCGTCACCACTTCCGCGGTGCACGCGTACTTGCCGCGCCCGACCTGCCACACATGCAGGTCGCTGATGCGCGCGTGGATGTCGCCGTCCTCGATCGCCTCGCGGATCTCCTCGACCACCGGCGCATCCATCTGCGCATCGAGCAGCACGCGGCCGGAATCGCGGATCAGGCCCCAGGCCCAGATCGCCACCAGCGTCGCGCCGACCAGGCCCATCACCGGATCCAGCCACGAAGCGCCGAAAACCATGCCACCCAGCAGCGCAACGATCGCCAGCACCGAGGTCGCCGCATCGGCGATGACATGCAGATAGGCCGAGCGCTGGTTCAGATCGTGGTGATGGTGATGGTGGTTGCCGTGTCCATGGTCGTGATGACCGTGGTGGTGATGCCCATGATCGTGATGGTGATGTTGATGGTGATCGTGCCCATGCGAATGATGGTCGCGCAGCCACCACGCGCACAGCAGGTTCACCGCAAGGCCGACGATGGCGATCGCGATGGCCTGTTCGTAATGGATCGGGCTCGGGTTGAACAGGCGCTCGACCGACTGGAAGGCCATCAGCAGTGCCACGCCCATCAGCAGGATCGCGCTGGTGTAGCCGCCGAGGATCTCGATCTTCCAGGTGCCGAACGCGAAACGGCGGTCGTTCGCGTAACGACGCGCGCAGGAATACGCGAACGCGGCCATACCCAGCGCGAGCGCGTGCGAACTCATGTGCCAGCCATCGGCCAGCACGGCCATCGAGTTGAACCACCAGCCGCCGGCGATTTCCACCACCATCATCGCGAGCGTCAGCCACATGGCGCGACGCGTGTTGCGCTCGGCCAGCGGGTTGCCCTCGTCGAAGGCGTGACTGTGGCGCCGGCTTTCGGCGATGGCATCGATGTTCATGGGCGCGGGTCTGTACGGATACCCCCATAGGGTATATGGTCCGGAACCATGGCGCACGTCACCAAAGACAAGAAGAAGCTCCTCGCGCGCGTCCGGCGCGTGGCCGGACAGGTCGCGGCGCTGGAAGCGGCGCTGGAGTCGGATGCCGACTGCGCCGACGTGCTGATCCAGATCGCCGCCGCGAAGGGCGCGATCCACGGGCTCATGATGGAAGTGCTGTCCGGCCATCTCGTCGAGCACGTCGTGGCCGAGAAATCGGACGCGAAGCGGGCGAAGGAAGCGCAGGCCGTCATCGAACTGCTCAAGGGCTACGCGAAATAGTCGGCCAGCGCCCGGTCCGAGGTGTAAAGCGCCATCGGCCCATGCGATGCTGCCCCCCAGGGGAATGGGGAAGCAGGAATGCAAAGGATTGAACCGCCCGGACGACCGACGGGCGCCGGCACGGACCACGTCCGCGAAGGACACCGACACCACACCACCGCAAGCCTTCCCAGGCCGCCTCGCCGTTCGTCGGATCGGGGCTCCCGGCCTGTTGACGAATCTTACATGTAATCCCTACTGTAACTTTCATGAAAGGACCTCGCCCGAAGTCGTCCACCGAGTACGTCCGGGAATTCCGCGAACGGATGCGGCGGGATGGCTTCATCAAGAAGGATGTCTGGATCCTTCCGGAACATGCGCAGGAGCTGAGCGCCGTCGAGCGCCGCCTGCGCATCCCCGGAGGGTCGGACAGCCGTCTGGGCGACGCGTCCGCCGCGGCCTGGACCGCGCGCAGCCTGCACGCGGCACTGGCCGGGTCGCGGCCGGTGCTGGCCGGTTACGTCTCGCTGGAACTGCTGGAAGGCGTCGAGCCCGGGCTGCACCTTGAGATGCACGAACACGGCGACCTGCCCGTCTTCATCGCGGTGAGCGGCGAACAGATCGTGGTCGAATCCCTGATGTGGCCCGTCGCCGACGTGCTCGATGCCGCCGCCTTCAACGCGCACGTCCTGCGCACGCACAAGGTATTGCCGCTGTCGAACCTCGCCATCGAGGCGATCGGCGGCGTGCCCTGCTACATCATGTACGGCGCGCTGGACACGCGTTCCAGTCTCGCCAACGTGCTGTTCGAGATCGAAACCCTCGCCGAGAACGTGCTCAACGCCGCCGAGGCCTACGCGCCCTTCCTGCGCGGCGAACCGCTGGAGGGCGCCGCATGAGCGCGCTGGCCCGCATCTTCGGCCGCGTGCGCGAGCAGCTGGCCGAACTGAGCGACGCGATCGCCCCGAACCAGGCGCAGCGCGAACTCGACGAGGACATCCGCACCAGCGACGCGCGCGTGCGCGAGCTGCGGGCCGCGCTGGCGGAACTGCAGGCGCGCCGCTTCACCGCGATGGAGCGGATCGACCAGACCGTCGCGGCCATCGTGCAGCGCGAGGCGCAGGCCGTGGCATCGCTGCAGGCCGGCGAACGCGCGCTCGCGCAGGACGTGGCCGCGGAGATCGTGCAGCTCGAACACGCGCGCGACGACGAGCAGGCGTTCGTCGCGCAACAGGACGTGCGGATCGCGCAGCTGCGCCATCTGGTCGAGGAAGGCGAGAACCAGCTGCGCCGGCTTCAGCTGCAGCTGGACGCGCTGCGTGCCGCCGAGACCGTGCAACGCGCCCAGGAAACGGTCGCCGGGCGACAGGCCGGCAGCCCGGGACTGCCGCAGAACGCCATCGAATCGCTGCTGCGTGCGCGCCGCCAGACGACACCGCGTGCGGCCGGCGAAACGGACGCCGAACCCGCCGGCAATCCCGATCTGGACGCGCGCCTGCGCGCGGCCGGCATCGACGAACGCAATGCGCGCGCGCAGCAGGTGCTCGACCGCCTCGCGCAGCGCTTGGCGGACACGTCGCCCGCACCGCGTCGCGGCAAACAGGCAAGGACACCCAAGGGTTCACGATGAACGAGTTCCTCACCACCGCACTCACCTTCCCCACCCTGCCCTACAGCATCGTGCTGGCGGTGTGCGTGATCTATTGGCTGCTCGCCGCGACCGGCATGGTCGATGCCGACGGCCCCGATGGCCTGATTGGCGGCGAAAGCCACGTCCATGTGCATGGCCACACTCACGGCCATGACACCGATGCGAACGCAAGCGGCATCGCCGCGATGCTCGCGCGCCTGGGCCTGAGCGGCGTGCCGGTGATGATCGTGCTGACCGTGCTCGCCTTCCTCGGTTGGCTCGGCACCTATTTCGTGCATCTGCTGGTGCTGGGCAACCTGCCAGACACCTTGCGCCTGATCGCAGGCATCGGCGTCGCCATCGGCATGCTGGCGCCCGGCGTGTTCGCGACCTCGCTGCTGCTGCGCCCGGTGAGCCGCCTGCTGTTGCGCCTTCGCCCGCCGACGGAAGCGTCGATCCTCGGTCGCGTGGCGATCGTGAGCACGCCGAGCGTCGATGCCGCCTACGGCCAGGCCACCGTCGACGACGGCGGCGCCGGACTGATCCTGCAGATCCGCGACGAGCGGGCCGGATTCAGGCGCGGCGACCGCGTCGTGCTCATCGAATACCTCCACGCACAGCACGCCTATCGCGTGGTGTCCGAGGAACAGTTCCAGCGTCTGTGACCGACGCACCGCACCAAACAACCGTACCGTCCAAGTGCAGTAACCGTTACAACAAGGAGAAGTTGCAATGAGCGTGTCCCTGGTCCTTCCCTTCCTGATCGGAGCGGGCATCCTGCTCGTCGTGATGCTGGGGCTGTTCGGCCTGTTCAAGGCCTTCTACATCAAGGTCGACCAGGGCACCGCCCTGATCGTCAACGACATGAGCTCCATGCCGAAGGTGCGCTTCACCGGCGGGCTCATCATCCCGGTGCTGTACCGCGCCGAGCACATGCGCATCAGCCTGATCACGCTGCAGGTGGACCGCCGCGGCAAGGAAGGCCTGATCTGCCGCGACAACATGCGCGCCGACATCACCGTCGCCTTCTACCTGCGCGTCAACGAGACGCAGGCCGACGTGCTGCGCGTGGCCAAGGCCATCGGCGCCGATCGCGCGTCCGACAAGAACGCGGTGGACGAACTGTTCAACGCCAAGTTCTCCGAGGCGCTCAAGACCGTCGGCAAGAAGTTCGAGTTCACCGAGCTGTTCGAACAGCGCCAGGAATTCCGCGACGAGATCATCAAGGTCATCGGCAACGACCTCAACGGCTACGCGCTGGAAGACGTCGCGATCGACTACCTCGAACAGACGCCCAAGAACCTGCTCGACCAGAACAACATCCTGGACGCCGAAGGCATCCGCAAGATCACCGAGCTGACCGCGAAGCAGAACGTGGTCACCAACGAGCTCGAACAGAACGAGCGCCTGGCGATCACCAAGAAGAACGTCGAGGCGCGTGAAGCCACGCTCGCGCTGGAACGCCAGCAGGCCGAGGCCGAGGCGCGCCAGAAGCGCGAGGTCGACACCATCCGCGCCCGCGAGGAAGCCGAGACGGCGAAGGTCAAGGAAGAACAGCGCCTGCTCGCCGAACAGGCGCGCCTGGCGTCCGATGAGCAGATCCAGATCCGCGACCAGAACCGCCAGCGCGAGGTCGAAGTCGCCGAGCAGAACCGCCAGCGCGCCGTCGCCATCGAGGCCGAGCGCGTGGATCGCGCGCGCCAGCTCGAGAAGGTCACCACCGACCGCGAAGTGCAGCTGCAGGGCGTGGAACGCGACAAGGTCGTCGAGAACGGCAAGATGGACGTGGCGAACATCACCCGCGAGCGCATCGCCATCGACAAGACCGTGGCGCAGGAAGAAGAGCGCATCAAGGAAGTGCGCGTGGTGTCCGAGGCCGAACGCGAGCGCCAGTCGCGCGTCATCGCCGCCGAGGCCCAGGCGCAGGAAAACCTCGTGCGCACCGTGAAGGAAGCCGAAGCGTCCGAATCGGCCGCGCGTTTCCGCGCGAACGAGATCTCCACCCTCGCCCAGGCTGAGCTCGAAGCCGCCGCGAAGAACGCCGACGCCAAGAAGCTGATGGCCGAAGGCGTGCGCGCCGAATCCGCGGCGCCGGGCCTGGCCGAAGCGCAGGTGCGCGAAGCCGAGGCCAACGCGATCGAGAAGGTCGGCGTCGCCGAGGCGCGCGTGATCGAAGCCAAGGCCGAGGCCACCTACAAGCAGGGCAGCAACGAGGCGCGCGTGCTCGCCGAGAACCTGGCCGCGCAGGCCGAGGGCGAGGAAAAGATGGGCCGCGCCCGTGCAACGGCCGTGGAATCGGTCGGTGTCGCCGAGGCCAACGTCACGGTGAAGAAGCTCACCGCCGAGGCCGAAGGCCTCACCGCGAAGTTCGAGGCGATCGATTCGCTCACCGACACCGCGCGTGCCCACGAAGAGTTCCGCATGACGCTGGAAACGCATCTGGAACAGGCGATGGCCGCGATCGAAGCCGGCCGCGAAGTGTCGAAGGAAAACGCGGAAGTCATCGCCTCGGCGCTGCGCAACGCCAACATCGACCTGGTCGGTGGCGACGGCGGCCTGTTCGAGAGCTTCAGCAAGGCGCTGTCGCTGGGCAAGTCGATTGAAGGCTTCGCCGGCAAGAGCCCGATCGTGCAGGACCTGCTCGAACGCTACCTCGGCGTCGCGCGTCCCGCGCCGCGCGAGACGGTGATCGATGGCGCGTCCGCACCGGTCGTGCCGATCAACTCGGCCGAAAAGTCGCGCCAGGAACCGGTCGGCGCCTGATACGCCGATCCATCCGGATCACGGGCGGCATCCCGCGCCCGTGATCCCGGACGCTGTCATCCAGACGCTCCACCCCGCTCCGCATCACGCAACGACAAGGATTTCAGACATGAGCAAAGAGAACCGCGACTTCCTGGAAATGGCCTTCCAGTCCATCCAGTGCTTCAGCAACGACGGCCGCCTGGACGCCGCCGAACTCGGCCGCATCCTCGCCATCGCGCAGCGCGACGGCGTGACCGACGACAACGAGCGCCGCGTGCTGGGCAACATCATCGCGCGCATCCGTCCCGACGAGATCGACGCGGCGATGAAGGCGCAGCTGGATGCGATCGCGCGCCAGTTCGGCATCGAGGTTCCGGCCTCGGCGTAAGCCGGACGGACGCAAGGGTTCGCAAGGTTTTGAAAGTTCGCCGGCCCGTCATCGGGCCGGCACGACCGCGAAGGTCCGGATCGACCTTAGGCCGCTGTTTTCCCGACGCCCAGGACCGGGCGAGGTATCACGATGTCGCAAGCAGTAACCGCCGAACACGCCGCGCCTTCCGGCACTGCCAGCCCTTCGCAGGCCGGCCCCTCGCAGGTCGACCAGGCCGTCGCCGAAGGCGGTGCCTATGAAGTCCTGCGTCGCCGCCTCGACACGCAGGGCCAGCGGCTCCAGCAACTGGCCGGCGCGCTCAACCAGCGTCGCCTGAAGGAATTCGGCGACAGCAGGCTGGAAGTGGTCGGCCGCCTGCGCATCCGCACCGAGAACAACTGCATCGGCCGCGACATCGTGCCGGTCGGCGAGATGCTGCTGTTCGGCTACAACGTCTTCATGGGGCTGAAGACCGTCACGCGCGTGCAGGACGTGTTCGGCCTCTATCGCCTCGTGCAGAACGAGGAAGGTTTCGACGTCGCGCCGGTGGAGATCGCCGGCAGCTTCCTCGGCGATGCCGCGTTCGTGCGCGACTTCGACGAGCTCTACGCCTACTACAAGAACGCGCGCCTGCTGCAGCTGGACGTATCGGGCAGCAAGCTGCTGGCGGCGTTCCAGATCGGCGAGCGCGCCTCCGACGTGCGCGTGTTCCGCTGGGCGATCTCCAACCAGGGCGAGCTCACCTATCTCGACACGCGCGGCGCGCAGGACCTCGTGCTGCCGCCGCCGTTCGATTTCGACTGGACGCGCGCCACGCGCGAGCGCATGGTCAGCGGCCGCTTCCCGCACCTGAACATCCTCGACACGATCTTCGTCGAAACCACCGGCGGCGACCTGACCATCAAGGTCGAGAACAACACCGAACGCGGCGAAGGCATCTACAGCGAGCCGGTCGAGGACAAGACGCAGTCGCTGGACGACGCGACCTTCGATTACGCGCGCGTGGGCACGCTGATCCTGCTGAAGGTGCTCCCGTACCGCGAAACGCAATGGCGCGGACTGGTCTACAACACGCTCACCGGCACCGTCACGCGCAACGACGCGATCACCCAGGCCTGCGTCCAGCTGCCGGAAGACCACGGCATCCTGTTCCCCGGCGGCTATTACCTTCAGAGCGGCGAACACAAGGCGTTCGACGCCGGCATGGACGGCATGCAGTTCCAGCGCGCCATCCACTCGCCCAACGGCGAGGACGTGATGTACGCGTTCTACGAGCCCGAACAGGGCCGCAGTGCGCTGTTCGTCTACAACATGATCCAGCGCAACCTGCAGAATCCGCTGTTCGGCCACGGCCACGCGGTGCTGCCGGACGGACGCATGGTGCTGTTCCATGCCGAAGGCGACGGCGCCACGCGCGTGCATCCGATGCAGGTCTGGCAGACGCCGTTCGCCAGCGACGAGTTTGCCGCCAGCCGGCCGCCGGGCACCAGCTTCATGGGCCGCATCGGCAACGCCGAGATGGTCCGCGGTGTGTCGAACCTGCTCGACCTTGCTCGACGCATCGAGGATTCGGATGTGTCGGTGCAGCGCTACCAGCTGCTGGTACAGCATGCGCGACGCCTGTTCGACGCGCACCACTGGCTCGACGACACGAACTGCGACGGTGCCGCCACCGTGCTGCGCGAGATCTGCGCGACCGGCGAATCGGTGCTGGACGAGTTCGAGAAGGTGGAGGACATCCGCCGCCAGTCCGATGCGGCGATGGCGAAGGCGCGCGCCGACCACAAGGCGCTGATGGGACAGCTCCTGCCGGAGAACTGGACGCAGATCGCCGAGTTCGTCGAAGCCCTCGGCGCGATCGCGCGCCTGCGCGGCCAACTGCTGACGATCCGCGACTACCGCTACATCGACGTCGCCGCCATCGACGCGATGGGCACCGAATTGCAGGCCGCGCACGAACGCATCGGCCAGGCGACCGGCGCGTTCCTCGGCAACGACAAGGCGCTGGCGCCGTTCGCCAGGCAGGTCGAGGAACTCGACGCCGCCGCGCAGCAGGCCACCACGGCGAAGCAGCTGGCCGAGCACGTCGCCGCATTGCAGGCGCGATCGTCCGACCTGGACATGCTGTCGGAGCTGGTCGCCAGCCTGAAGGTCGACGACGCCACGCAGCGCACGCGCGTGGTCGAGGCGATCTCGCTGATCTATTCGAAGTTGAACCAGGCGCGCGCCCGTGCCGAACAACGCCGCAAGACGCTCGGTTCCAGCGAAGCGGTCGCGCAGTTCGGCGCGCAGTTCGCGCTGTTCGGGCAGGCGATCACCAACGCGCTCGCGCTGGCGAGCGATCCGGAACGCGCGGACGAACAGCTCTCGCGCCTGATGGTCCAGCTGGAAGAGCTCGAAAGCCAGTTCGGCGAACACGAACAGTTCCTCGGCGACATCCTGGCCAAGCGCGAGGAATTGCTGGAGGCCTTCGACGCGCACAAGCAGGCGCTGCTCGACGATCGCCAGCGCAAGGCGCAGTCGGTGCTCGATGCCGCCAACCGCATCCTCGAAGGCCTCGGGCGGCGCACGGCGAAGCTCGCCGGCATGGACGAGCTCAACGCGTTCTTCGCCGGCGATCCGCTGATCCTGAAGATCCGCGAATTGGCCGAACGCCTGCGCGCGCTCAAGGACATCGTGAAGGCCGACGACGTCGAGGCGCGCCTGAAGGGCGCGCGCGACCAGGCCGTGCGCGGCCTGCGCGACCGCAGCGAACTGTTCGAGGACGGCGGCAACCTGATCCGCCTGGGGCGTCATCGCTTCAGCGTGAACACGCAGCCGCTCGACCTCACGCTGCTGCCGCGCGGCGACGAACTCGCCCTGCACCTGACCGGCACCGACTTCATGGAGCCGCTGCACAGCGACGAACTCGCCGCCTTGCGCGAGTTCTGGCCGGTGACGCTGGAATCCGAATCGCCGGCGCTGTATCGCGGCGAATATCTCGCTGGCGCGGTGCTGGACGCCGCCGAAGCCGGCACCGATGGGCTTTCGGTGGAACTGCTGGACAGGCAGCTCGGCGACGCGGACGCGCTCGCCAAGACCGTGCGCGATTTCGCCGCGCCGCGTTACCGCGATGGTTACGAGCGCGGCATCCACGACTTCGATGCCGCGCGCATCCTGCGCGTGCTGCTCACGCAGCGTGCGGCCGCGGGAAGTCTCGTGCATGCACCGCTCGCCCGCGCGCTGGCAACGCTGTTCTGGGCCCATCACGCCAACGACGCCTCACGCGCGTGGACGCAGCGCCTGGGCGGCGCGACCGCGATGCGGGCGCTGTTCGGCAGCCGTGCGGGGCTGGACGCGTTGCGTGCGGAAATCGCCACGGCCGTGACGGGTTACATCGAAGCCGACGCGATCGACATCGATGCCGCCGTCGCGAACGATGCCGCCGACTACCTCATGGACGAACTGCGCGAAACCGACGTTGCGCTGCAGTTCTCGCGCCATGCACGCGAACTCGTCGATGGCCTGCACGAACGGCTGAAGGCCGGCAACGCGCGGGACGCGTTCGACCGCACGCTCGCGGGCCTGCCGATCCCGGCGCGCTGGACGCATGCGCTGCACTGGCTGGAGGGCCTGTGCACGCAGCCGCAGTTTGCCGCGCTTGCGCCGTATGCGCCGGAGGCCGCTGCATTCCTCATCACCGGCAATGCGCTGAAGCGCCGCAACAGCGAGGCCTCGCTGCTGGGCAGCGTGGATGGCCTGCTCGGCGAACATCCGCGCATCGAAGCCGGACGCATGTCGCTGGCGGCGGACGATCTGCTCGCGCGGCTGCGTACGCATCGCGAATGCTTCCTGCCGGGCTATCGCCGCTTCCAGGCGATCCGCCAGGACACCGTCGCGCGCGAGCGCGAAGCGCTGCGGCTGTCGGAATTCCAGGCACGTCCGCTCAGCTCGTTCGTGCGCAACAAACTCATCAACGACGTGTACCTGCCCATCATCGGCGACAACCTCGCCAAGCAGATGGGCACCGCGGGCGAAAACAAGCGCAGCGACCTGATGGGCCTGCTGATGATGATCTCGCCGCCCGGCTACGGTAAGACCACGCTGATGGAATACGTGGCGCACCGGCTCGGCCTGATCTTCATGAAGATCAACGGCCCCGCATTGGGCCACGAAGTGCGTTCGCTCGACCCGGCGCAGGCGCCGGACGCGACGTCGCGCCAGGAACTGGAAAAGCTCAATCTCGCCCTGGAAATGGGCAACAACGTGATGCTGTACGTCGACGACATCCAGCACACGCATCCGGAGTTCCTGCAGAAGTTCATCTCGCTGTGCGACGGCACGCGCCGCATCGAAGGCGTGTGGAAGGGCCGCACGCGCACCTACGACCTGCGCGGCAAGAAGTTCTGCGTGGTGATGGCCGGCAACCCGTACACCGAGTCCGGCGAGGTGTTCAAGATTCCCGACATGCTCGCCAACCGCGCCGACATCTACAACCTCGGCGACGTGCTCGGCGGCATGGAGGACGCATTCACGCTCAGCTACATCGAGAACAGCCTGACCTCCAACGCGGTGCTCGCGCCGCTGGCCACGCGCGACATGGCCGACCTGTACCTGCTGGTCGAGAAGGCACGCGGCAAGGACGTCTCGCTCAACCAGCTCGGCCACGGCTACAGCGCCGCCGAGACCAGCGAGATCATCGCGACGCTGCAACGGCTGATGCAGGTGCGCGACGTGGTGTACCGCGTCAACCAGCAGTACATCGCCAGCGCCGCGCAGGCCGACAAGTACCGCACCGAACCGCCGTTCCGCCTGCAGGGCAGCTACCGCAACATGAACAAGCTGGCGGAGAAGATCTCGCCGGTGCTCAACGAAGCGGAACTGCAGCAGCTGATCGGCGACCACTACCTCGGCGAAGCGCAGCTGCTGACCACCGGCGCGGAAGAGAACCTGCTCAAGCTCGCCGAACTGCGCGGCACGCTCGACGAAGCGACCGCCGCGCGGTGGGCGCAGATCAAGCGCGATTTCCAGCGCAACAAAGCCATGGGCGGCGCGCAGGACGATGTCGGCGGGCGCGTGGTCGCGCAGCTGGCGGATATCGCCGGCGGCTTGCAGGCGATCGGCAACGCCGCGCACGCGCCGGCCCCGGTCGCACCGCCGGTGGTCGAGCAGGCACCCGCACCGTGGGAAGCGATCCTCGCGCAGCTTGAACGTCTGGCCGAACGGCGCGAAGTGGAACCGCTCGTCGCGCCCGTCGGCGCACCGTCGGCGTCGTCGTTCGATCCGGCGCTGGCGCAGGCGTTGCCCGATTCGATGCGCGCGGCCGTCGCGCCGCTCCTCGATGCGGTGCGCGCCAGCCAGGCCGGGCAGGAACGCATCGGCGATG
>Ga0102594_1000940_pt1 | contig 21066 bp, 25 predicted proteins | sample AraplaCol_mLB_r2_2_FD_76863 | JGI IMG/M metagenome (GOLD analysis project Ga0102594, IMG submission 76863) | Arabidopsis root microbial communities from North Carolina, USA - plate scrape MF_Col_mLB_r2 (SPADES assembly) (version 2) | ecosystem: Host-associated > Plants > Roots > Endosphere...
CTCAACAAAAGCGTCGATGATCCTGGCTGGATTGTCCTCGGCGATGAAGTCATCGAGGCATTCTGGAAGCAGTGTGGCTTGCTTCCTATCTTCTCCCTCTATGAATCGCTTCATCCGATCCCCCAATCTGAATGCGTTGACTCAGTCTAGGTGATCGAGACGTTTTCACACAGCCTCGGTCGGCCACGGACCCTCAACGCCGCTATTTTTCGGCCGCGGTGGTAACGGGCACTCCTCGGCCGTCCATTGACACCGCCAACTGCATCATGCCCGATCGACGTGCTGCAATTGCGCTTTAGCCAGATTAACCATCCGCAGCGCCTCTAGAAAGACGCCATCACCCTTCTTGCCGCTCTCATTGACGGATGCCGATGCCTGGTCTGCCGCAATGCCTTCCGCCATCTCAAGCAACATACCCGGCCGGTCGGATTCCAGCCGTTGCAACAGCATGTGCAGAATATAGACACACGCGCCGACTTGATTGTCCTGAGTGGAACTCATGAATTCACCTCGTCTGCAGTAGGAAGATCCAATCCTAACGCGGAACTTACTTGCTTTTTGTAGGTAGGAATGGGTGGGATGTTTCGACTGGAAACGACAGGACTGAGGATGATCTTCTCCGCGCCCGGGGCTGCTGCCGTTGACACCGTCCAGACACTCGCCGTCGACGCAGGCCTTGACAACGGGGCGCCGCCATTCTAGTTTAAGGGAATTACTATCCATTAAAATGGAAACATGGATATCAACACGGTCATCGCCCACCGCCTAAAAGAACTTCGCGATTTGCAAGGCTGGTCGCTTGACGTGCTGGCTGAGCGCAGCAATGTTAGCCGTTCCGCCATTTCCCTGATCGAGCGTGGGCAGAGCAACCCCACCGCTTCCGTCCTGGACAAACTCTCTGCCGCGTTGAACGTCACGCTTGCTTCTCTGTTCGAGCAAAAGGCCGAGGTTGCCGCGGACCCATCGCCAATGTCGCGCACCGGCGAACAGGCCGTCTGGACCGATCCGGCGTCAGGATACGTCCGTCGCAACCTGTCGTCCGCCGCACCGTCCCCGATCCAACTCGTCGAAGTCAGTTTTCCCGCTGGACAGCGCGTTACATACGAGACGGGGGCACGGGAGACAGAGGTTCATCAGCAGGTCTGGATCATCGAAGGGACCATGGAGATGACCGTCGGCGACACGGTTTGGCGCCTTGAAACAGGAGACTGTCTATCCATGCGCCTGGACGTGCCGATCACTTTCCGAAATCCGACTACAAAGCCTGCGCGCTACCTCGTGGCGCTCGCGAATATGAACAATAACTTCAGGGTAAACAGATGATCGGCACTGTGACTATACGGCGTGTCTGTGCGGAAGACGCTCAGGCTTGTGTGGACGGACTCGTGGACGTGCTCATTGATTGCGTTGAGGGTGGTGCGTCGATAAGCTTCATGCTACCGATCGGACGAGAAAAGGCCATTGCGTTCTGGCGCGAAGTTGCTGATGAAGTTCAACAAGGCGCGAGAATCTTGCTCGTCGCCGAGGATGAAGCGGGCCAGATTGTAGGCACGGTGCAAGTCATCACCGCACAGCCGGAGAATCAGCCGCATCGCGCCGATATCGCCAAGATGCTCGTGCACCGGCGCGCCCGGCGAAACGGCGTCGCTCAGCAACTTATGATTGCTGCCGAGGTGGCCGCGCGGCAGGAGGGCAAAACCGTTCTGGTCCTCGATACCGTCACGGGCGGTGCGGCAGAACGTCTCTATCAGCGAGTCGGCTGGCACCGCGTGGGAGACGTTCCGAACTATGCCTTGATGCCTACCGGCGAACTCTGTGGGACGACGTTCTATTGCAAGCAGATTTGATCAGCCTCCCGCTTTCGTATCTGCCGTGACAGGAACGGGCGCGAAGAGAGATGGCCTTCTTCGGCCATTTGCTGTCGCTCGACATCCATTTTCTGCAGTCGGCACTATTGCGTTCATCAGCCATTCATCGCTCCGACCAGCTCGCGGGGCATAGGACAGAGCCTAACCCATCGCCACCTCACGGAAAGCCCGGCTGTCAAGCGCTGTCCACAATGCTTGGGTTTTGACATTGCGCCCTGTATGGGGTCTGCCTGGGTGGCGCGTGGTTAGCGCCCCGGCTATTCGCACCGATGTGCAGCTATCTCAGCATGGCATCAAATGCAAATTGGGGGACGGCTGAGGCAAAGCCACAGCACCGCGATCCACCTATCTTTATATAAAGCTCGCTGGATGTTGTCGGTAGGTGGATTCTCAGCCGACCCTACCCACGCAGCGACTAATTCACGGCCGCGCCGAGAGAAGGCAGCAAGAATTCAATCCTGGTAACGAAGCACCCATCATGAACAAGACCATCACGGCTCTCCTAGCAGCCGGCATTCTTTCGGCCCCTCTCGTCGTACATGCCGAATGGATGCCGGTCAGCAAGGACCAATCCGTTTTGATAAATAACGAACAATTCGTTGTCAATGGCGATAAGCGCGTGGCTTTTGTCAAGTTCAAAGGCGAAAAAGGAGACAAGTACGGAAGCGTCATTGTTCGAACTACGTTTGACTGCACCAACCTGACAACGCTCGACACTTACAGGGCTCTCTACGATTGGAAAGGTAAGGTTGTCGACTCCGGAAATCTGTATAGGGAACCGAGCCCGACGATACCCGGAACCCTTGGCGCGAATATGCTCAAGGTTGTCTGCAGTAAGACCGGTGGCGACGTAGGCAACGCAACCGACTCGGGAGCGAGCACGAGCTCGGTCTCGGGTGGTAACGTCTCGCTCGGGTACCTGGATCGGACGCAGACGAGCTTGTCGGCAAGCATCCCTGACCTGAGCGGCTACGACAACGAGACGCGACGAACCATGGAGCTCGCTTGCATTTCGGAGAGGTCAAACGGGCCTGTCGGGTACGGTGCGTGCCTGAACCGCCAGATCGCTTCATTGCAAGCCTTGCCGGGTATCCCAAATCTAAGCGGCTACGACAGCGAGACGCGACGAACTATGGAGCTTGCTTGCATTTCGGAGAGGTCGAACGGACCCGTCGCGTACGGTGCGTGCCTGAACCGCCAGATCGCTTCACTGCAAGCCTCGCCGGGTATTCCAAAACTAAGCGCCTACGACAGCGAGACGCGACGAACTATGGAGCTTGCTTGCATTTCAGAGAGGTCGAACGGACCCGTCGCGTACGGTGCGTGCCTGAACCGCCAAGTCGCTTCGTTGCAGGGCTCCCCTGGAATTCCAAATCTAAGTGGCTATGACAACGAGACGCGACGAACTATGGAGCTTGCTTGCATTTCGGAGAGGTCGAACGGCCCCGTGGCCTACGGCGCCTGTCTGAACCGCCAGATTGCTTCACTGCAGGGCTCGCCTGGAATCCCAAATCTAAGTGGTTACGATAACGAAACGCGACGGACCATGGAATTCGCTTGCATTTCTGAGAGGTCGAACGGACCTGCCCCCTACGGGGCGTGTTTGCGCAAGCTGAGCCGGTAACGGCCCGTGGCTTCTCTCAAGGTGATGGACACACGAGGGCTTTGGGAGGCCGACCGATTTCGGCCATCCTCGGTCATTCATATACGGTTCGACGAGATCGGAGTCGCATCGTCTTAGGCCTTGGAGTCAACGAAGCGCACACCAGACACCATAGGCTACGGCCACCCAGATGCAGACCACCAACGCGACGCCCCAGTAGGACGTTGGTTTCTGTTGCTGCTCTTCAAGCCACTGGCCGGCCTTTACACGGCGGGCTGCCAGCACGCGCACGGGTATCAGCCTTACCGCGAGCCAGATGAGGCCAGGCAGCAATAGGATATCGTCGACGTACCCCAAATCGGGTACGAGATCTATTGGACTGAGCGCGTATGCCACCACGAACATGCACAAGCATTTGGCCAGCATTGGTGGGGCAGGATGCCGACAAGCGAACCACAGAGTCACGCCGTCACGGGCCACGTAGCTCAGAGGGGCCAGATATCGCGGAAGGGTCGCTTGTCGCCTAAGTTTCAGGAAGCCTGGCTGCGCGGGCAAGCCCATCGGGCGGCGATTGATCTGTCCTACCCAACGTTTGGTCATGCCACGCTGACCATCGACGAATTTCTGAAAACGCTGAACGCCGAATCCGCATTAGCAAGGTAGCCCGGCCAGTTGCGTGGACGGGCCGACGCGAGTCCCTATGGCAAATCAGGCTGCAGCGCGCTCCTCGTAGAACGGGTAGTCGATGTAGCCGACTTCCGTGCCGCCGAAGAAGGTCGGGCGGTCATAGGGGTTCAGGGGTAGATTGCGGCGCAGACGCTCGGGCAGGTCGGGGTTGGCAATGAAGTCGCGGCCGAATGCAACCAGATCGGCATCGCCCGCAGCGATGACCGCCTCCGCAGTATCGCCCTTGAAGCCGCCCGCCGCGATGATGGTGCCCTTGTAGAATTTGCGGATCAGTTGCGCGGCGACGGGGTTGGGGTCTCTGGAATCGTCATCGACATTGCCGAGCACACGCGGCTCGATCAGGTGCAGGTACGCCAGGTCGAGCTTGCCGAGTTCGGTCGCAACGTAGGTGAACAGCCCTTCGGGGTCACTATCCGACATGTCGCCCCATGAGCCGCTCGGACCTAGACGCACGGCGACCTTGTCGCTGCCCCACACGGAGATCACAGCGCGTGTGGTATCGAGCAAGAAGCGGGCGCGATTCTCGAACGAGCCGCCATAGATGTCGGTGCGCTTGTTGCTGCCGTCCTGAAGGAACTGGTCGAACAAGTAACCGTTTGCGGCATGCAACTCCACGCCGTCGAAGCCCGCTTCCACGCCACGCTGTGCCGCACGGCGAAAGCTCTCCACGAGTTCGGCGATCTCTTCGATCTTCAGTTCACGATTGGGCGTGTTGGGCACCCAGCCGGATTTCGTGTAGGCCACGCCGCCATGCGCAATGGCCGACGGACCCACCGGCTGGCTGCCTGCCGGCTGGACTTGCTCACTCGACTGACGGCCAGCATGGTAGAGCTGCAGGAAGATCTTGCCGCCCTTGGCATGCACGGCATCGGTGACCAGACGCCAGCCAGCAATCTGGCTGTCATCGTAAAGGCCCGGGGCGCCGAGGTATCCGTTTCCATTGGGGGCCGCAATGGTGGCTTCCCCAATCAGCAGCGCGCCGGCTGAGGTGCGTTGGGCATAGTACTCGGCCATCAAGGGACCGGGGATGGCGCCCTCTTCGGCGCGCATGCGGGTCAGAGGCGCCAGGACGACGCGGTGCGAGAAGGCGTAGGAACCAACCTGGACGGAGGTGAAGAGACTGGACATGAGTAACTCCTGTATGCGGATCAATTTGCGTTGCATGCGATGTGGCATGCGATGAAACCAATGTAAGTGATCAAGCGAAGCTGAAAACCGGGGTTCGACTCCGAACATTGCGGACTTCCGTGTCCGCAATCGGAGCCACGACAGAGGCAAATGCGCTTCAAGCCACCTTGCCGGCTGCGACAGATCCGCTTTTGTGCGCGAGGATCGTCAGCGTGACGGCTACTGAAGCCAGTTCGAAGAGTCCGCCAATCCATCCAAGGTTGCCGATATGGCTGTGGGCAAGCGTCAAGCCTCCTGCCGCCGCGCCAATGGAGACGCCGATATACATGAATGACGCATTCAGGGACAATACGATCGACGCCACCTTTACGCCAGCCAGCTCGATCAGGCGCGCTTGCTGTGCTGGGTAGAACGCCCAGTGGCACACCGCCCAGATCATCAGCGCTGCCGGCACAGGCCATGTGGCGTGCACGGGTTGCAGGACCCTCGCATCGATCGAAAGACTCAGGAATGCGAGTCCCATGATGGCAACCGCAGGCACGATCACCCGTGGCGGGCTCAGGCGGTCGCTCAGGCCACCTCCCAGGAATACGCCGAAAGCGGCCGAGATGCCCCACGCGAACATGACAAGGCTGATTTGCGTGTCATGCAGGCTGGTCAGGCTGGTAACCAGCGGCGAGAGGTATGTGTAGACCGTGTAGGCACCGGTCGCCCACAGCGTGGTGGCCAGCAGCGTCGCCAATACGACGGGTCGTACCGCTACCGACACACGCTCACGCAATGTGGCGCTCGGAATGCCCTGGCCGATCTCTCTTGGTACGCCGACGTATACGCCAAAAGCCGCAATCGCCGACAGTCCCGCAACGCCGGCGAACGTCATGCGCCAGCCAAGTGCGTGCCCGATGACGGCCCCCAGCGGCACACCGAGTGCAAGCGCGACCGTAATGCCGGCGTTGACGACCGCTATCGCGCGTCCGCGCCGTGCCGGGCCGACAATCGCGCCGGCCAGCGCATTGGCACCCGGCACAAACAGGCCGGCCGACAGCGCCAGCAATACGCACGCACCCATGAGCCACCAGAACCCGTCGGCGACGTAGGCAAGCAGGTTTGATAGCGCGAAGGTGATCATGCTGGCCAGCAGCAGCGTCCGCCGATTGAGGTTGCCGGTGGCGGCGGTCAGTATTGGCGAACTGATGCCGTAGGCCAGCGCGAACACGGTAACAAGCTGCCCGGCCCGTTCGATCGATACGCCGAGATCCGTAGCCAGACCGGGCAGCAACGGCGAGATCATGAAGCCTTCGGTGCAAATGGCAAAGGCGCCGAGAGCCAGCAGGTAGACGGTAGTGGGAATCCTGTCCGTGGACTGGTTGGAAGACATGCAGGTGTCCTGGTTGCGCACAGCCCGGGATCGGTGCATCGGAATCAGGCCCGGGATGCCTTGCATCTTGGAGCAGCCAAAGCCAAGCAGATCAGCCGATTGCTCCGGGTATTGCGGACAGAACTGTTCGAAGTCGGCGCAGCCCAGGTGCGCGATGCCGGCAGACGCCGCAGCCGGTCTTCATTGGCAACCTGGCGGATCAAGTGTTTGGCCGTAATCCGGATACTGCAGCCAGCGTCGGTATCTATAGTTTGTTGATCATCCACTCATGGCAGTAGAACCATCATGTCTTCGAATCTGACGCCCACTTTGACCCGGCCTATTCGCGTTGGCCTGATCGGCATCGGCAACTGGGCCATCCATGGCCATGTGCGCGTGCTCAACCTCTTGCCCCAGTACGAGTTGCGGGCGCTGTGGAGTACGCGCCCCGATGCCGCTCGCGCCGCGGCTTCGATACATGGCATCACGGAGGTGGTCGACACGCTCGACGATCTGGTGAATCATCCTGAAGTCGATCTGGTCGTGGTCCTGAACACGGCGCCACAGCATGCGGAGACCGTTCGCAAGGCCATCGCGGCAGGCAAGCACGTCTACTGCGAATGGCCGCTGACGGTAACCACGGAGGCCTCGCGCGAGTTGGTGATGCTGGCAGAGCAGGCCGGCGTACGACATGTCGTGGGACTGCAGCGCCGGCTGGCACCGCACAACCGCTATCTGCGCGATCTGCTGCAGAGCGGCTATGTTGGCAAAATTCGCTCGGTGCGCATCCACGTCAGCATGAACGCGTTCGGTGCTGACCGCTCCCAGTCATTGCGCTGGACCGTACCTGTCGAGAATTTCTCGAGTGCGATCTCGATCTACGCGGGGCATTTCCTCGACATGCTGTTCACGGCCACGGGCTGGCCCACGCATGTGTCGGCGCTGGCATTGAATCAGTTCAAGACGGTGACGATCCGCGAGACTGGCGAGGTATTGCCATCGACCGCACCGGACCAACTGATGCTGGTGGGCCGCATGGCCGACGAAGCCGTAGTTTCCGTGCATGTCGAAGCCGGCAAACGCAATGGCCGTGGCGTGCAGATCGACATCACTGGGGACGCGGGCGATTTGCGTATCACAAACGCATCGGCGTTCGGCAACGTCGGCGATGACTACGTCATCAAGGGCGCGCACGGTCAGGACATGCCCATGCAGGTGCTGGAAGTGCCGCTCGACTATGACCGTCTGCCGCATTCGGAATTGCCCTCTGCCGTACTGGAACTGGCTGAATTGTATGTCGCCTACGCAGAAGACCTGCGTGCAGGCAGTGCCAACGCACCGACTTTCGCCGATGCCGTGCGTCTGCATCAGCTTATCGATGCGGCCATCCAGTCCACGACGGAAGGCCGTGAAATACCGCTACCGTAATCAGCCGGCCACGCGCGAATCATCGCGCTTCGGCTCTGCCCCGGTGTTCGGAAACAGGTGCTTCGCCATATAGTCGACAAAGACACGGATCTTTGGTGACAGATGCCGGCCGGAGGGCCAGACCGCCCGAAACACCTTGCGGTCGGTAGCGTACTGGGGCAGGACAGGCACGAATCGCCCATCGGCCAGCTGTTGTCGCACGAGAAAGTTCGGGAGATAGGCCAGTCCATGCCCCTGCTCGGCAAACGCAATCAGCGGTTCGACGGTGTTGGCGGTCAGCAGCGGGGCGAGGTCCATTTCCAGTACGTTGTCGCCGTCGCGCAGTAACCAGCGGTCTACCTTTCCAGTCGACGGGTAGCGGTGCAGCATGCAGACGTGCCGGTAAAGGTCGTCAGGCGTCTTGGGTACGCCGTGCCTCGACAAGTACACAGGCGCGGCCAGGATCATCGGCGTGTAGTAACCAAGCGCGCGCGTCATCAATCGCGAATCAGTGGCCTCGCCGGTACGGAGCACCACGTCGAAACCCTCGTCGATGACGTTGACCATGCGATCGGAGAAATCGAGTTCCAGCCGGATCTCGGGGTACTCGCGAATAAACGAACTCAGAACGGGCAGCAGTAGGGTTTCAACCAGCGGCAGGCTCACGCGCAGTTGCCCCTTCGGTGACGACGCTGCGGACAACTCCGATTCGGCGGCTTCGAGTTCGTCGACGATGCGCTGACAGCGGCTGAGAAACAGTTGCCCCTCGGGTGTCAGCGTGATGCTGCGCGTGCTGCGATGAAACAGACGAACGCCGAGACGCTCTTCCAGACGGGAAATGGCCTTGCCCACGGCCGATGACGAGATGCCAAGTTGCCGGCCCACTTCACTGAAATTGCGAAGCTCGGCCGCTCTGACAAAAGCATCGACGGATCCAAATTTGTCCATGACGCGCGCCTGCAAGGTTGGGATATCGCGCGGAATATATCACGGCCTGTTCCGTGATGTTCTCGGGTTGTGAGGTACAGGTATCCGAAAAAAAATGTCCGAAGTGTTCGGCCCGATGGCGCGTTGATGGGCCCCTGTTCGACTCATACATTCCCAATACACTTAACAGCTTGAAGGAATCTACGATGTCGAGTATCAATGCAGCCGCCACGCCTGAAGTGGCATCTTCCATACAGCAGCCACACAGCGAATCCACGCCACACACAAGCCGGCAGTATTGGGGTGCCGTCTTGTCGCTGGCACTGACCGCCGCCATGTTCTGTACGACCGAATTCATGCCGGTTGGACTGTTGCGATTCATTGCCGACGGTCTCTCCATCAGCGAAGGCAGCGCCGGCCTGACGGTCACCGCGCCGGGCTTGTTTGCCGCCCTCGCCGCGCCAGTTCTGACCGTGCTCGTGCGCAAGCAGGATCGGCGCCTGGTGCTGTGGGGGCTGGGCGTGCTGCTGGTGGCATCGAACCTCATTGCGGCTCTCGCCACGTCATTCCCGATGCTGCTGGTGGGTCGCGTGCTATTCGGTGTGGGTCTCGGCGGCTTCTGGGCGATCGGCGCCGGCATGGGCGAGCGGCTTGTTCGCAAGGAAGCAGCGCCCAAGGCTACCGCCATCATCTTCGCAGGCGTGTCGCTCGGCATGCTGGTCGGCGGCGCCGCGGGCGCGCTGATCGGCCAGCTATGGAACTGGCGCGCCGGCTTCGGTCTGACTGCGGCGCTGGCAGCAGTGGCGCTGGCGATCCAGTTGATCACCCTGCCACCGATGTCGGTTAGCCAGCATGTCACCGTCGCGGATATCCTCGGCATTCTGAAGACCCCGAAAGGGCGAGCCGGGCTACTTGCGATGATGCTGGCGCTGCTCGGGCAATTCGCGGCGTATACCTACATCACGCCGTTCCTGGCGCAGCAGGGGCATTTCGACGGTAAGACCATCTCGGGCATCATGTTCGGCTACACGCTGATCGGAATGGTCGGCAATTTCATCGGCGGAGGCTATGCTGGCCGAAACGTGAAAGCCGCATTGGCGACGACGATTCTGCTGATCGGAGTTCCGCTGCTGCTCCTGCCAATTCGTGGCGCGCATCCACTCGACGTGCTGGTGCTGCTGGCGATCTGGGGCCTCGCCTACGGGGCGATGCCGGTTGTGCTGCAGGTATGGATGGCTAGTGCGGCGAGCCAGGCACTGGAGGGAGGCATGGCGCTATTCGTCGCCAACTTCCAGATCTCAATTGCCTTGGGTGCACTGCTGGGAGGAACTATAGTCGATCGGGTTGGCATGGCGGGTGCGATGTTCGGTGCGGCGGGGCTTTCCCTTGTAGCTCTTGTCGTGACGCTGGCTATGGGAAGACGGGACTGACCGGCGCATCGCGAACTCGGGTAACGGTTCTCCCTACCCCCATTTAGCGCCAACGTGATGGTGTGGCCAATGAGCCGGAGTTATCGCATACCGAAAACGTGCGTGACTAGTCGATGTTGGCGTCAACAGCGTCGTTTAATTATGCTGGGCTGTCGGAAGCGCCAGCTCAGTGTATTCGTCATGCCTCCACCTGTGGCCGTCCTGTTTGCATCTAGCTTCGGTCATTTGCAGATAGATGCGTGAATGACCGTGACGGGTCGCGAGCCGCCGATGGAGCCGGGCCAGCCTGCGAAACATGGGCCGAAGTCCGAGACCGGCCAGGAAGGGCCGCTGGAGGCAGCGGAGACCGATGTCTGCTTTGGATCCACCATCGGCCATCGCCGGGAATTTTTTGTGTTCCGGGAAAGTGTCTGAAGGCACTCGCATTATTGCATTACATAGTGCTCCTTGTTGTCGTTATGCCTACGCCTAAGTGTGAGAATTAGCGGCCCAAGGCAGAAGCGAAGCCGGCGCTCCGACTCAATTTGCACAACGCACTTCTCATCCGGCATACACGCACGAACTGCGTACGCGCGAACCGTTGGCCTCTTTTACGGGCGTAGACTTTTATCGCCGTCGCCACCAGGGGCGCTACGATCAATAGCAAGCCGGAGCTCGTGGCCAGACGACTGACTTGCCGAAGCCATTGCACTTCGGCCGTATTCCAGCCGAGACCCCAGTATTCATTGAACGAGCTGCACGCCACCGCGCTAGATTTTCCTCCAAGCGCTTCACGGACGCGTGCGATTTCTGACATGGCAAGGCTCATGACGGTTGCCCAATTGCCATTGTGCTCCGGTTGCGCTGCGTGCTGACATTCCTTTTTCATGCCGGTACTCCTGTAGTCCCGAGGGTCATCTCCACATCCTCCTCGACCGCAGAAGCAGCAAGGAAGGCCCAATCCACTTCCATTACTTCCCGCAACTCCTGCGCGATGCATTCAATCTAGCAACGTCCACCTGCCATGCCAATGCCGACAGCCTATGAATATCGGCCAAGTTTGGCCTCATTGATGCCAATCATCGGCGCGCGGGGAAGCGCTAGACTGCTGGCACGATCAGATTGGCTGCCAACGCGGCAAGCCCGGTGCAAACGTTCTCGCTGTCTCTGGTAGATTTCCAGGACAACCTTACTGGAGAGCGTTATGCGCTGGACACCGGACCAGATGGCGGAGCAGGCTGCAACAGCCCTGCGTGATGGCGAATTTGTGGACGTCAACGGAGACCTTGCAGAATCCGTGCTCGGGCACGTGCCTCCCGGCACCGAACTCTGGATCCACCTCGGAGAAGCCCGGCCTGGCATGACACAGTATCCGACCGACGACTACATGGACGCGGGCTTCATCGTCACCGGACTGGATGCCCCACAGGCGCGGCGGACCATCATGTTCCATTCATCGGAATCGTTCGCCGGAATGTCAAGCACCACGGCGGATGTTGCCATTCGCGAAGCAGAAGACGTGGCCCAGGTGCCGGCTATTGTCTCCAATGCGCTCCAGTCCACCCGCGCGAAGCGCGTGGTAGTGTTGATAAACAGCCACGGCGTGAGCAGCGATATCTGGCAAGGGTCTGGCCCGGGCGTTCCGGTGAAAATCGTTACGCGGAACGAAGTCCGCGACATTTCGCCGGATGGGTGTCGGCAGCCCGCATGAAACAGGTCTCCATGCCTGTCCGGCATGGAGACCTGTTCACTTCAACAGCGTTACGGGATCGACGACGTCTGTTCATTCATGCGGCCTGCGCCCGGATACATACGGGCCAAATGCGCCCGCGTGTACATCCCGGCTGAAGTGCTCGAGCCAGTCGGACTCGTCGCCGATCAGGTATTCGTGCTGCAGGTTGTTGGAGAGCCGGCGGATGCTCAGCCAGCCTTGCAGCGCAAAGATCTCGTCCGTCTTGGGGTCGGTCGTATCCACTTCGGACAGTATGAAGTCATTGGTAGGAAGACCGTGTCGCTCGAGCATCGAGAGGAAGCGAGAGTGTTCATCGGTATCGATCAGTTCCATGATGGCTATCCTTCGGCGTTGTCATGACCCGTGGCGGGCTTGCTAAAAATCTAGCAGCCGGAGCCACGGCGTTGAAGGAAAATGGCATGGCAGTTTGCGCCAAGGACAACGCATTCTCGGCCCAACGGCATGCCGGCGCATCGCTCAGAAGGTGTAGCGAACGCCCGAGAGCGCCATCACCGACATGCGGCGCTCGACAATCGGACTTCGCCCGGCCTTCCCCACCAGCGACGACACGCTCACCGTGTTCATCACCATCCAGTGACGATCAAAGCGGTGTTGCCAGGCAACCGAGGCTTCCGTAGCAAACGGGCCGCCATCCAGAGTATAGGGAGCAAAGCCCGAGCGCGCCGATTGCGCGCCACTCACGCCGAAATACGTGCGGTTGAATTGTCCGCTGCCGATCACCAGACCCGCCTGGAGCGCCACATCGTCATGCGCCGAGGCGAACAGCAGATACTGTGCCGAGGCCCGACCGAACATGCCGCGCCCATGGGCAAGTGGAATATCCGCCGTACCGCTCACGAAAAGGCGCGGCGTCAGCGCGTAACCCAGCGTCAGGCGGGTCCGTGCCGACCCATCGATATTGCCCATTCCCCGAAGATGATCCGAGCCCGGCAATCCGGCACGATTGTGCTCGGTCCGGCCGAAGTCGTAGCCCAATGCCACGGAGCCAGACAAGCCCGACGCGGAGGAAAAGCGATAACCGACGCCTTCCCACAACGATGCGAAATACCCGGCGCTGGTGGCAATAGCGAAATCAGGGGCGACCACGTGGCGATAACTGTCGCTGCCGAAATATCGCGGAGCAACGCCCCCGCCCATGCCAATCGTGACGGTGGTGGTATCGCCCTCTGGAATTGACGGCGCAAGCGACCGCAGATCCTGGGCGTTTGCGGCACACGTCATGGCGAACGCCGCGAATGAAACAAGAATGGATTTCATAAAGCAGATCGAACCGCGGGAACCGCGGCCTAAAGTGAGGAGAGTCCGGCCGGACGGCGGGACTCCGGGAGTTGATCGCAGGGATAGGGCACGCGCAGTCTAGGTCCGCACCGGGCATGGCGTTGCGCCAACCTGCGCGCAGATTCGGACAGCCGCCAGGCCATTGGCCGAAACTTTCACAGTCCTGTCTGATCGGTGACGATGGCGCTGCCTATCATCCAGACTGTCAGAACCCGATAGAGAGCAGTGCCATGGCATCGAACCAGCTTGAGGACATCGTCGCGCAGATACGGCAGCACAGTGCGCGGCTTGGCGAGAACAGCAGCGTGCTGCAGATGCGGCAGCATTTTGATGCGCTGTACGACGCACTCACAGTTCCAGACGGCGTACGTTTCGTCGAAGGTGACGAGGTGCCGGGGTTATGGACCACGTTCACCGGTGCACGTCGGAACCAGGCCTTGCTGTACCTGCATGGCGGCGGCTATGTCATGCATGCTCCCGCGCAGTACCGCACCCTCACCGCCGCACTGGCTCTGGAAACACAACGCGAAGTGTTTGCCGTGGACTACCGCCGCGCCCCCGAGCACCCCTTCCCGCACGGACTCCACGATGCCTTGAATGCCTACAAGTGGCTGCTGACGCGCCTTGGGGAAGACCCGTCCATCGTCATCGCCGGTGACTCCGCCGGCGGAGGAATGGCCATTGCGCTGATGATGATGTGTGTGCACCACGGGCTGCCGCTGCCGCGCGGCGCCTTCCTGATATCGCCGTGGACCGATCTGACCCTTTCCGGGGATTCGATCCACTCACGCGCGGCGTTCGATCCGGTGATCACGCTGGCGGGCCTGCAGAACTTTGCCCATGCCTACCTGCAGGATCATCAGGATCCGCGGCATTCGCTTGCGTCTCCGTTGTTCGGCGACCTGACTGGGTTGTCACCCCTGCTGATCCACGTTGGCGGCAATGAAATGCTGCTGGACGATGCCACGCGGCTTGCCGCGCACGCAGCCGCGGCTGGGGTGGAAACGACCCTGAAGGTGTGGCCGTCGATGTTCCACGAATGGCATATGTGGCACACGCGCTTGCCTGAGGCCTCCGACGCGATTCGCCAGGCCGCCGTCTTTATCCGCGAGCGCTTCTCTTCCTGAACCCATCGTGGCTTGCATCACCATTTCCATCGCCCCGCGCGTCGGGGCGAATTGCCGTATCGATTGCAACATAACGGGCCAATGGCGTGGCGACGCCGAACCGGTTGTCGCCCTTCTGGCGTTGACTATGGTTGCCGACAACATGTTTGCCGTCGCACCGGTGCCCGTCCCGGACGAGCCAGCCACGCGCCTTGCCTCGTTTGATGTACTCGCGGACATGGCCGTGCCTTGCGCCATGGCCATGGAGTCGACACTATGCTTTCTGGGCCTGGATGCCCGGTTCCCGATGGGAACCATCGATCTTCCCGGCCAGCACGGCGAAATCCAGGAGAACGGAGCAAAGACGTGAATACGAAAGCATCGCCAACTGCATCGGTATCGCTGGCATTGAAGGACCCTCGTGCACTGGAAGGCGCCTGGCATGGCATCCTCGATATCTGGAACGACCTGCACAATCCCTATTCATTGCGTTATGACCAATTGATCGCAAACGGGCATGCGTCGCTGGTGTCGGGATGCCTGGCCGCGATGGCGCTGGAATTGCAGATCGACGAGGTTGGAGCATGCGGCGAGCGGGCGCGGATCCGGATTGTTGGCTGCATGTACGGGGCCGCGCCCAGCACAAGTTGCATGCACGAGGTCATCCACGGCCTCTTGCTGCGGGAACTGGCGCGAGATTTCGACTTCGAGGCGTGGGATGGCAACTGACATTCGCCGGGAGGGGCAGGCATGCTTATCAATGGCATTGACGTTAATATCGAGGAACGTGGTGCAGGCGCTCCGCTCGTACTCGTACACGGGCTGGGGGCCAACCTTCGCATTTGGGACGCCGAGGTCGCGCACTTTGCGCCACGATTCCGCGTCATCATTTACGACGCGCGCGGTCACGGGAAATCGACGCGCCCAGCCAGCTTCTCGTTGGACGATCATATTGCCGACCTACACGCGCTGGTCGGAGAGCTCGCCGGGGGTCCCGTCGCATTGGTGGGCGTCTCGATGGGCAGCTACGTCGCCCAGGGACTCGCGTCCCGCTTCCCATCGCTTGTGAGCAAACTGGTTCTGGTCGTCCCGAAGAGCCATGGAACCACATCCTCGTCGGCGCGCCTGCTGGCGGCCCATGCCGACGAAATCTCACACCTCTCGCACCGGGACAGGCAGGTATTCCTGCTTGACAAGGCGTTCGCGCCGCAAACACCCGCGAGCGTACGCGAGCAGGTCATCGCCACGGAACTGTCATGCCTTCTCGACGACAGGGCGATGCAGGCTGCCTCGAAGGCGCTGGCCGGCTTCGATTTCCGCGGTGATCTGCCGCATGTCACCTCCCAGAGCCTGGTCATTAGCGGTCGCCATGATGTGTTGAATCCTCCCGAGGAAGGACGCACCTGCGCCCGACTCATCCCACGTTGCGAGTATGTGGAACTACCCCATGCGGGGCATTTCCCTAGCGCGGAAGCTCCCCAGGCCTACTTCGCTGCGCTCGATGCATTCCTCGGCCGGGCCGCACAGCCATAGCTGACAGACGATTGGCTGAACCCAACGTAAAGCCGGCGTGCCGCGAGCAAATACCGTGGCGCCGCACGCCGGTCTCGGCGGCGCGATTCAGTGCACAGCCGGCGACGCCAGCTTGAGCCCGACGACGCCACAAAGGATCAAGCCGATGCACGCGATCCGGGCCAGGGACGCGGACTCACCCAGAAAAAGCATGCCGACCATCGCAGTGCCAGCAGCCCCGATGCCGGTCCAGACCGCGTAGGCGGTACCCACCGGCAGCACGCGCAACGAAAGCGTCAGCAGGAAGATGCTGGAGACACCCGTCACCACCGCGTAGATGCTGGGGCCGGGTCGGCTGAAGCCGACGGACCATTTCATCCCGAACGCAAAGGCAATCTCGAGCAAGCCGGCTATGCCGAGCAAAATCCATGACAAGTTCAATTCAATCTCCAGGCTTTCAGAAACAGCAAAGGCCCCCGAAGGGGCCTGATGTGCGATGACAACGGGATCAGCCAACCAGCAGGCGGTGGGTAAAGAGGCGGTGAAGCGTGCGCACCAGCAACACCAGGATCGCGGCGGTGAGCAGGAACAGCAGGACACCCGCCAGAAGGTTCAGGACCCACGTGTTGGCATACATGGCGTACTTCAACGCGGCATTCACGAGCGCGGCCATCGGGAAGCTGATCGCCCACCAGGAAGCGGCAAACGGGATCGAGCGGCGGAACACCTTGAATGACAGCGAAATGAACAGGAACAGGCCGAAGTAGAACAGCAGTCCGGCGAACATGTCCACGTGCTGCGTCACGTTGACATAGGCCAGGAACCCCACTTCGAACGGCGCAATCATGATGATCAGCGACGGCACCATGCCGTTGGGCAGCGGATCGTGATGCACGACACGAGAGAAGATCATCGTGAAGAAGACCAGCGCCATCATGGTGCCCACCGCAATCGCAAACATGGTGACTTCGTGGGCCCACGCCATCGGCATGGTTCCTCCGGCCACGGCAATGTCCAGCGTCGCGACGCCGGGAATCAGCCAGGCCGGCGCGGCGTGCGTGGGATCTTCCTTGCCGCGGAACAACCGGCTGGCAATCACAAAGGTCAACGCGATGGTCAGGACGGTACCGATGGTCCAGACGATCTGGCCGAACAACTCGTTGTATTCGCCCACGATCGACGACAGCAGCAGGATGGCGATGGTGACCGTCCCGAAGAAGTTGCCGGCGATCGGATGCATGAACTCGGCCTTGACGGCTTCTGGATAGCGCAGCCATTTGGCCAGGTATCCGGCCGCGAGCGCCAGGAACGTCACGATGGCGATCACGCCGACACCGTGTGCAATGACCGGGTCCACACCGAACAGATGATGCGCGCCGCGCCACGCAAGCGATAGGCCGGAAAGACCCATCACTGCGCCGAACAGATTGACGGGAAGATGCTTGACCGAACTGCGCGGAACCGAAGAGTGGTTGGCGGCGGTGGAGACAGTAGTCATGATGTCCTCAGTGTGCTTTGGCTTCGTTCAACACCCCGAACTTGTCTGGCGTGCTGATAGGCGTTGCGAATATCGCTGCCTGGTGAACCGATTATGGAAGCCGGAGGGGCGGACCGAAAGCTCACTAGGATGTCAGTTTCCGCCAATCGCCTTGAGATGAAGGACAGCGGGAATCGAAGTGCCGCGCACGGCGTTTCATCGGCGACGCCCGCCGCATCCATGCATCAAAAAATGGGCAGTCCGCACGGAACTGCCCGCAAGAAGCAAGGGTCGGAGCACGCCAGCCGAGCCCCGCAAAGTGCATGGCGGGCTGTAGCCACCTCCGCCAAGGAGCGAAAGCGGCCACACCTGACGGAGCATCAGGCTGCCCACTGCGCTGGCGTGGCCGACTCACGCCACGACTGGCGCAAATCGACCAGGGCATGATAACGATGCCCGACTTCGTGTATCGGCCATCGTGATTTCACTCTCGGCCAGATCCGCCATCCGCCTCTCTCGCGCCCGGCCCATAGTCATGGAAACTTGTCGCTCGTCAGCACATAGAGCACGCCGCTGCTGGCCTGGCATCGCCCCAGTACGGTCGGCCCCTGATACGCAAAATCGCACTGCAGGTTGGTACCGTCGGTGGCAAAGAGCAGGGCCTGCCCCGAAGAGCCTGACGACGTCCATGCCGCCGCCTTGTGCCGGTCCCGCGCGTCCGCCAATACGGGGCGCCACGTAGACTGGTTCAGTACATAGCTGCCGGCGTAGCGCTTGCCGTCGATCGCACCGGAGACGGTGCGCACGGCGGGGTTGAGTTCGAAGTAGCTGGGTTTTCCGGCAGGGTCGACCAGAGCGACCTGCGCCACGCAACCGGTTACCAGCCAGGTCAGTGCAAGGATGCTGTATTTCATGGGCGCCAGCTTAAGACCAGGCCGCCCCAGATTTGCATGCCGCGTCCGCTCCTGCGACGAAGTTGGCCGCAACTGCCACGCGAACGGCGACGCCGCGCACCGAGTGAGCAAAAGTCCACATCAACTTGCGCGACATTCCGGCCAACGTGAAGGCATACCCTGCCATTCCAACTGGCAGAAGCCTAAACTGTGCTTAGAATCCGGCCATCGACATAGCTGGATCGGGGTGCCTGCCCACACCGCCCATGAGCTTTACCCATGAAGATTGCTGTACTGGCCTTTCCCAAGGTCCAAATGCTCGACCTCGTCGGACCGATCGATGTTTTTGCCGAGGCTGCCCGCCAGTTGGGCGATCCTGCCGCCTACTCGTTCGAAATCGTTTCCGCCGTGGAGGGCCCGCTCGTGGCTTCCAATGGCATGCGTATCACTCCGGACGCCACGCTACGAACCAGCAGCCCGGACATCGACACACTGCTCATTGCCGGCAGTTCCTCGGTGAAGCTGATCGAGGAGGACCCGTCAATCGGTGAGTGGCTGCACCGGTATGCGCGGTCGGTGCGCCGGCTTGCCTCGGTATGTTCCGGCGCCATGTTGCTGGCCAACGCAGGCCTGCTCGACGGCAAGCGCGTGACGACCCATTGGAACGAGACATCCCGCCTGTCCGAGCGCTTCCCTTCCGTGCACGTGGAGCCCGATCAAATCTATGTGAAGGACGGCAACCTTTACACGTCCGCCGGCGTCACGGCCGGCCTTGATCTGGCGCTGGCAATGGTGGAAGAAGACTTCGGCCGGCCTCTCGCCCTGAAGGTGGCGCGTGAGTTCGTGATGTTTCTCAAGCGCCCCGGCGGCCAGTCCCAGTTCAGCACGCACCTGGCCGCACAGGTGGCCCAGAAAGGCGGCATCAGGGATGTGCAGGACTGGATCCTGGAGAACCTCAGCCAGCCACTTTCCGTTGAGGATCTCGCCGGACGCGCGGGCATGAGCACTCGCAATTTCGCGCGCATCTTCAAACGCGAATCGAAGGTTACGCCGGCGGAATTCGTGGAGCGCGCTCGCGTGGAGGCCGCTCGGCGCCTGCTGGAAGATACCCGCAGCCCGCTCAAAAGAGTCGCAGCCGTGACGGGCTTCAACGATCCCAACGGTTTGCGGCGCGCATTTCTACGGCAAATGCGCGTGTCCCCTGCCGAGTACCGCGAACGCTTTCAAAGCGATTGACGCTCGAATCGCCAGGGGGGATTACCGCGGGCCGAGTTCAGCCCTATACCGGTCATCGCTGCTGAGAGCGCTGGATGACCGAGAAGGGTCGCGAGCCGCCGATTGTGCCCGGCCTGGCCTGCGCCTGAGCAGACGACTGGGACCGGCCAACTTCGGTCGTAGCCAATTGCGCGCAATAGCGGCCATTGATCGGAACTGATGGAGTGGCACGGCGCGTCACCCGGAGACGCTTGCACGTGCGCCGGGCTTTCGAGCGGGCGCGCGATGGCCCGCTGTCTTTCCTTGCCTACGCGCTATATTTGTCCTTATAGGGCGCATTGCGGGGGAGGAGATCCGTGAAACACATCCACATTGTTACCACCTTTCCGCGATTCGTGCTTCTGGGACTCACACTTCAATCGGGCGTCGCCTTGGGCGAACAGCCACTGGACCAGCAACTGGCCGGCGCATGGACGTATGTCTCGGTCGATACTGTCCGCCCGGATGGCGGCCGCACACCAATGTATGGGCCCAATCCCCAAGGTCTTGTGATCTTTGACGGTCATGGTCACTACGCGCTGGTGAATTCGCGCGATGACTTGCCCAAGTATGTATCCAACGATCGAATGAAGGGCAACGCGGAGGAGTATCGCGCCGTGGCACAAGGTTCGATCGCCCACTTTGGCAAATACGTCGTAGATGAAGCAGACAGAACCATCACGTTTCACATAGATGCAAGCACATTCCCGAACTGGAATGGGGTCGAGCAGCGCAGGCCGTTCGTTCTCTCGGGAGATGAACTCAGGTGGACCACTCCTACCGCCTCCGGAGGCGGCTCGGGAGAGGTCGTACTGAAGCGAGCCAAATGACTTTGGCTCGCACAAGCTGAGTACTCCCCCCGCCCCTCGCAAGGACCGAACCCCAGAGTGAGCGGACCCTCTTGGCTAGCTTCATCGATATCTGCAAGCAAGGCGGCCGGTCGGAAAGGTCGGTACCAAGTTAAAGCTAACTCGGCGTTCGACCGGGCGCCCGGCTAATTGTTGCTTCCAGCGTCCGGTTTCCGTGGGGTCAATGGCGGTAGTGGGTCGAGGCCGTGTGGAAACGCCGCTGGAACTGCATAGCACCTCCTTGTAGGTGTCCATATTCGTTCAAACGGCGATATCAGACGATGGGGCTGGGGAGCGTGACGGATCGCGCAATTTTGGCGAGCGGCTTGGAGAGCCGCATTTGGGGCGGATTTTCTCCTCCAAAAGGGAGCTTACGCCCCCACCAGGCTCATTGCCTTCATCGTTTTCGCATATCCAAGAATGCGGAGCACGCGCTTCAAGTTGTAGGCCAGTACGAGCAGGCTCATCTCAGTACCGACATTGGGAAGCCTTCGTGTTAGGAAGTGCGTATAGCCCATCCAATGCTTGAAGGTACCGAAGACATGCTCGACAGTGCGCC
>Ga0102594_1000958_pt1 | contig 20562 bp, 23 predicted proteins | sample AraplaCol_mLB_r2_2_FD_76863 | JGI IMG/M metagenome (GOLD analysis project Ga0102594, IMG submission 76863) | Arabidopsis root microbial communities from North Carolina, USA - plate scrape MF_Col_mLB_r2 (SPADES assembly) (version 2) | ecosystem: Host-associated > Plants > Roots > Endosphere...
GGCCGCAAGGCCGGCTGCTACATGACCACCAATTACGACCCGCGCAGCGGTCACATGCGGCTCGCCACGCTGAACATCAACCTATCGTCCCAGGGCCTTGAACGCTGCATCGTGCACGAGACGCTGCATGGTTTCGGCCTGTTCAACCATCCCCACAAGCTGCATTCCGTCCTGAGCTACTACACCAATGCCTTCGTCTTCGACCTGACCGAGCCGGATATCGTGATGCTGCAGACGCTGTACGACCCGCGGCTCAAGGCGGGCGCCTCGCGGCTCGCCGGCCTGATGCTGGCCGACAGCATCATCGAGGAGAAGCGCCGCGCCCTGAATCCGGCGGCGCCGCCGAAAACAGATTCGACACCGGTCTTCCAGGCGGTGATCGCCGATCTGGAAAAGGCCGCCGCCAGCGGCAACATGCGCGCCGCGCTGTATCTGGCCGAAGCCTATCGTTTCGGGCTGGGCGTGCCCAAGGATCCGGCGCGCGTGCAGACCGTGCTGGACGAGGCCGAGCGGCAGGCCACCGATCAGGACAGGCGGTTCGAGCTGGCCTATGCGCTCTATGGCGGACAGTATGCCGGCAAGCATGAAAGCCGCGCCGTGGCGCTGTATCGCCGCAATGCGGAGCTCGGCCATCATATCTCGCAGAACAACCTGGCCGTGGCCTTGCGCGACGGCCGCGGCGTCGCGCAGGACAAGCGCGAGGCGCTGATGTGGTTCACCATCGCCGCGGTGTCGCGCAATTACGAGCTGGCGGAACGCAACCGGCAGGGCCTGCTGGCCCAGCTGACGCCGGAAGACCAGGCCGAGGCCGAGAAACGGGCGGCGGCATGGAAACCGGCGGCGGAAGCCGCTAGATAGGGTCCATGACCGATATCCAGTATCTTTCCCGCCCTGATGGCACCCGGCTGGCCTATTGCGCCACGCCGGCCGCTGCCAGCCAGACCGACAAGCCCGGCATCCTGTTCTGCGGTGGCTTCAAATCCGACATGACCGGCAGCAAGGCGCTGGCGCTCGAAGCCGCCGCGCAGCAGCGCGGCGCCGGCTTCGTGCGTTTCGACTATTTCGGCCATGGCCAGTCGGACGGCGCCTTCCTCGATGGCAGCATCGGCCGATGGAAGGAAGACACGCTGGCGATCCTGCGCGAGGTCAGCCCCAAGGTCAGCCACGCACCCCAGATCGTGATCGGTTCCAGCATGGGCGGCTGGCTGGCGACGCTGGCCGCGCTCGCCCAACCGGATCGCGTCGCCGCCCTGGTGCTGATCGCTCCGGCGCTGGATTTCACCGAAGACCTGATGTGGGCGCAGATGACCGAGCCGCAGCGCAAGGTGCTGCTGCGCGACGGCATCCTGCGCGAACCCTCGCAATATTCCGACCAGCCCTACGAGTATACGCTCAAGCTGATCACCGAAGGCCGCGACCACATGATCCTGAAGCCGGGCATCAGCTTCGACAAACCGGTGCGGATTCTGCAGGGCATGGAGGATCCCGACGTGCCTTACCAGCATGCGGTGAAGACGGCTGCGGCCTTCCAGGGCCCCGATACGCGGCTGATCCTGCTGCGCGATGGTGATCACCGCCTGTCGCGGCCGCAGGACCTGGACCTGCTGATCGACACGGTGTGGAGCCTGCTGTGACTCCGGCCGTCAGGTGCCGGAGGCAATCGCCTTCAGCCCTTCGCGATAGGTCGGGTATTTCAGCGTCACGCCGAGTTCGGTCTTGATGCGGTCGTTCTTCACGCGCCGGCAGTCGGCATAGAAGCTGGCCGCCATCGGCGTCAATTGCGCCTGGTCGTACGGAATCTCCGGCGGCACCGGCACGCCGGCGATCTCGGCGGCGTATTTCACCACATCCTGCGGCGGCGCCGGCTCGTCATCGGCGAGGTTGTAGATCGCGCCGGGATTGGGCTGCGCCATCGAGGCGCGCAGGGTCTGCGCGATATCGGCGACATGGATGCGGCAGAAGACATGGCCGGGCTTGTTGATGCGATGCGCCTTGCCGCTTTTCACGCCCTCGATCTGGCTGCGGCCGGGGCCGTAGATGCCGGCCAGCCGAAAGACATGCACCGGCACGCCATGCGCGCGCTGCAGCGCCAGCCAGCTGGCCTCGGCTTCGGCACGGCGCTTGCTGCGCATCTGCGTCGGATTGACCGGCGACTGCTCGTCGACCCAGCCGCCCTGCGTATCGCCATAGACGCCGGTGGTGGAGAGATAGCCGAGCCATTTCAGGTTGGTCAGTTTCGCGATGTCTTTGGCATGGAAGCGCAGCACCGCATCGGCCTCATCCTCGGCCGGCACCGAGATCAGCATATGGCTGGCGGCCTTCAGCACGCTGGCATCGCTTAAGGCCGAGACGCCGTCGAAGACATGGGCATCGTAGCCGGCGGCGGCGAGATCGGCAGCCTTCTCCAGGCTGCGGCTGGTGCCGATGATACCCCAGCCCTCGCGGCGCAACTCGGACGCCAGCACGCGCGCGCTGAATCCCAGACCAAAACAGAAAAGCGTGCTCATGGGGTCTCCGGGCCGCTTGCGACAGCGGCAAGAATGTCGATTTCGATGGCAAGCTCCGGGCGCGCCAGCGCCGCGACCACCAGTGTCGTCACGGCCGGCGGCTGCGACGATGCCCAGCGCTGCTGCCGCAGCTCGGTCAGCAACGGCAGATCGGCCGCCGAAGTCAGGTAGTACGTGATCTTGACGATATCCGGCAGCCCCGCGCCCATATCGGCAAGCAGGGCTTCGACATTGTCCATCGCCTGCAGGCACTGGCTGCGGAAGTCGGGTCGCACGGTGCCGTCGACAGCGATGCCGACCTGGCCGGAGAGAGTCAGCAGCCGCATGCCGGACGGTATCGCGACGGCGTGGCTGTAGATCGCGCGAAAGGCTGATGAAGCGGGCCAGACAGACTCCGGATCATGCCGTTTCGCAGTCTTCATGAGCGTTGCCGCCTTTCCTGTCCATGCCTTGATTTTGCCATGCAGGCGGATCACTCTGCCGCGCCATGATCACCGCCCGCAAGATAGGCCTTCTGCTGATTTTGACCAGCCTCGCGGCGCCGGCCCTGTCGTCTGTCGTCCGGGCGCAGCCCTCGCCCTCGCGGGCGCTGGAAGACCAGGCCTATCAGGACTGTCTCGCCCTGATGCGGCGCAATCCCGAGGAAGGCTTCGCCCAGGCGCAGACCTGGCAGGCGACCGGCGGCGGCCTGCCGGCGGCGCATTGCGCGGCACTGTCGCTGGTGGAGATGAAACATTACGGCGATGCCGCCGACCGGCTGGAAAAGCTGCTGCCCATGGCCGAGAAGCAGGCGCCGCATCTGTCGGTCGCGCTGCTCGACCAGGCCGCCAATGCCTGGATTCTCGCCGACCAGCCGCAGCGCGCCGTGCAGCTGCTGACCATCGCGCTGAAAGTCGTGCCCGACACGCCCGACCTGCTGATCGACCGCGCCATGGCCCATGCGGCAATGCAGGACTACACCTCTGCGCGCAGCGATCTCGATCGTGCGCTGGGTATCGCACCGATGCGCGAGGATGCCATGGCCTTGCGCGCCGCAGCGCGCCGCCAGACCGGCGACACGGCCGGCGCGATGCAGGATGCGGAAGCCGCCTTGACCATCGAGCCGCGCATGCCGGAGGCTTTGTTGGAGCGTGGCATCCTGCGCAGCCTCGCCGGCGACAAGCGCGGCGCGCGCGCCGACCTCATTCAGGTGCGGCTGCTGGCGCCGGATACGGCGGCGGCCGTGACGGCGGGCCAGTATATCGAGCAGATCGACGTCAAGCAGTAAGACGCTTCAGCGCCTGCTGCGCCTGCGCCCGCACAACCTCTGACGCATCTTCCGACAGCTTGCGCAGCACCGGTTCGGCGGCGGCATCGCTGCTGTTCCCCAAGGCAATACACACATTGCGCACGAAACGGTCGCGGCCGATGCGTTTCACCGCCGTGGTGCTGAAGCGGTTGCGGAAACTTTCATCGTCCAGCGCGGCGAGCTCCAGTAAAGCCGGCGCATCGAGGTCCGGGCGGCTTTGCAAAGTCATTTCCCGCGTTGCGGAAGCAAACTTGTTCCACGGGCAGATGGCGAGACAGTCGTCGCAGCCATAGATGCGGTTGCCCATGGCATCGGCGAAATCCGGCGCGATCACGCCGTCATACTCGATGGTGAGATAGGAAATGCAGCGCCGCGCATCCAGCTGGTAGGGCGCGGGAAACGCCTTGGTCGGGCAAATATCGAGGCAGTTCGAGCAGGAACCGCAATGGTCGGTCTCGGCCTCATCCGCATCGATTTCAAGGGTCGTGAGGATCAGCCCCAGAAACAGCCAGGAGCCGAACTCGCGCGAGACCAGATTGGTATGCTTGCCCTGCCAGCCGATGCCGGCGGCCGCCGACAGCGGCTTTTCCATCAGCGGCGCGGTGTCGACGAAGACCTTCACATCATTGCCGGCCTCGCGGTGCAGCCAGCCGGCCAGCGCCTTCAGCTTCTTCTTGACGACGAGATGGTAGTCGCGGCCCTGCGCATAGACCGAGATCGCGGCGCGGTCCTTGCGCGCCAGCACGTCGAGCGGATTGTCGTCGGGACCGTAATTCAGGCCCAGGGCGATGATGCCGCGCGCCTCGGGCCAGAGCGCATTGGGATGGCGGCGACGCTCGGCCTTGTCTTCCAGCCAGCGCATCTCGCCGTGACGCTTGAGCGCCATGAACTCATCCAGCCGGGCGGCAAGCTCCGGCCCGATGCGGTCGGCGCTTGTGAAGCCGACCGCATCGAATCCTTCATCCAAAGCGCGCTGGCGAATGCGCGCCTTGATGTCTGTCTCAGTCCGGGAGCGCAGCAATGACGGCGATCTCGACGCGGTAATCCGGGCCGGCCAGCTTGGCCTCGGTGGTGGCGCGGGCCGGCGTGTTGCCCGGCGACACCCAGGCGTCCCAGGCGCTGTTCATCTCGGCAAAGGTGCCCATGTTGCTGAGCCAGATGGTGGCCGAGAGGATGCGGGTCTTGTCGGTGCCGGCTTCCTTGAGCAGACGGTCGATCTGGCCGAGGATCTGCTCGGTCTGGCCCTTGGTGTCGGCCTTGTTGTCGGCCGCGACCTGACCGGCGAGATACACGGTCTTGCCATGCACCACGGCCTGGCTCATGCGGGGACCGACATCGATGCGACGGATGCTCATGACTCACTTCTCCTAGTTTAATGGAAGACTGGGGTGTTTCAGAAATCCAGATCGGCGTAATGCTTCGGTGGCGGCAGGCCGGGAATATGGTCGGCCAGCAGCGGACGGAAGGACGGCCGCGACTTCACCCGGGCATACCAGTCATGCGCGCCGGGATAATCGGACCAGGGCACATCGCCCAGATAGTCGACGCAGCTGATATGCGCGGCAGCGGCAATATCGGCCAAGCTGAAGTCTTCGCCCGCCAGCCAGTTGCGGCGCTCGGTGAGCCAGGCGATGTAATCCAGATGGATCTTCATATTGGCATGGGCGATGCGGATCACGGTGCTTTCCGGATGCCCCATGCCGAGGAAGCGCTTCATCACCTTCTCGAAAACGAGAGGCTGGCTGACCTCAGGCCCGAATTTATGGTCCCACCAGGCGACCAGGCGGCGCGTCTCGGCGCGGCTGGGCGGATCGAAGCCGACCAGCATCTTGTTGGGATAGACCTCGTCGAGGTATTCGCAGATCGCCTGGCTGTCGGCCAGCACATGGCCGTCATGCTCGATCAGCACCGGGCCCTCGCCGCTCGGGTCCATGGCGAGGAATTCCTCGCGGCGCTCCCAGACCTTCTCGACCTCAAGGTCGAATTCCAGGCCCTTTTCCTTGAGCAGGACGCGGACCTTGCGGGACTGCGGGGAAAGCCAGAGATGGTACAGCTTGCGCATGGGCGCGGAGTTTAGTCGTATTCGCGGGTACGAAAAAGATTCGGACCATAAAGAATTGGGAAAAAACGCCGATGTCTCAAACCGGTAAGATCACCATCTGGGGCCGCCACACGTCGTCGAACGTGCAGAAGGTGCTCTGGGCCGCCGACGAGCTGGGGCTTGGCTATGACCGTGTCGATGTCGGCGGCAAATTTGGCGGCAACGACGCGCCGGAATACCGTGCGATGAATCCGAACGGGCTGATTCCGGTGCTGCGCGACACCGATGGCAGCATCCATTGGGAAAGCAACAGCGTGCTGCGCTACCTGGGCAGCCGCTATGGCAACAATGGCACGCTCTGGCCGGCCGATCCGGGGCAGCGCAGCCTGTCGGACCGCTGGATGGACTGGGCGACCTCGCTGATCGGCGAGCCGATGCGCATCCTGTTCTGGGGCCTGGTGCGCGACCCGGCCGGGGCCGACCTGAACGCCATGACCCGCGCCGAGGAGCAGGCGGCGGCGTATTGGGCCCGGCTGGACGCCCATCTGGCCAGCCAGCCTTTCGTGGCCGGCGATCACCTGACCCTTGGCGACATCCCGGCGGCCTGCCAGTTGCACCGCTGGATGGTCTTCCCGGTCACCCGGCCGGCTTTGCCCCATCTGGAAGCCTGGTATGCCCGGCTGCAGCAGCGCCCGGGCTACCGGACCCATGTGATGATCCCGCAGGGCTGACCAGACCGGGGCTGAACCGGTCAAATCCGGCCTGCCTCGGCCGATTTCGCGGCTTTTAAAGCTTGTTTTGGGTCAATTCTGGCTCGTTCCGGGCTTTCAGGGGCAATTTCAGCCGGTTTCGAGGCCCTGATTCCATCCAAAAGTCCGGAATCAGTGCGAGTTCCCTGTTTTTGACCCTGTTTCTGCGCCAAACCCCCGGTTTTGGCCCCTGTCGCAGAATAGCGTAAACGTCCTCTTCACCCTATGCGGGAAGCCGCCCACCGGCGTCGGCGGCTGGGGGAGATCCATTCTATCCGATTGTAATCTATGGAAGATTCCTGCTTTTGCTACACCCACAACCGGTTTTCAACTTTTTACATCACTTAACTCACGTATAGGTCGCCGGCCCGCCCATCATCCCCGCCGCAACAGGTGGTGACGATGACCGACGACAAGACCCTCCGCGCAGTGATGATCATGACCTCCCACGGCCAGCTTGGCCGGGCGGCGCGGAAAACCGGCGTCTGGCTCGAAAGCTTCGTCGCCCCCTATTTTGCCCTGCGCGATGCCGGCATCGAGCTGACCCTGGCCTCCCCGGCCGGCGGCATGCCGCCGATCGATCCGGTCAGCCGCCAGGTCGCCTTCCCCACGGCGGCACGCTTCGCCGCTGACGACTGCTGCCGCGCCGCCCTGGCCGATACCCTGCCGCTGACCGATATCTATGCCGAGGATTTCGACGCCGCCTTCTACTGCGGTGGCTTTGGTGCCTACTGGGACCTGGCCGAGGACCCGCTCTCCGCTTACCTGATCGCCGACCTCCATGGTGTCGGGAAGCCCGTCGCCTTTATCGGCGCGGCCGTTGCCGCGCTCTGCCCCGCACTGGGTGCAGGCAAACGCCCGCTCGCGGAAGGCAAACGTGTCACCGGATATTCCGACGATGCGGCCCGCAGCGCCGGCATTTTCGACACCCTGCCCTTTTCGCTGCAACAGCGGCTGGGTCAGCTGGGTGCCATCTTCGAGGATAGCGAGAGCAATCCGGTCATCCGCGACGGCCTTCTCGTCACCAGCGCCAGCGATTCGGCCGGCGATGCCGCAGCCGAGGATCTTCTTCACATCGTCCGCTCCAAGTAGAGCCATTAGACAGGAAAGGGTACAGAGATGGAAAAACTGACAACTTCGCGCCGTACAGTCCTCATTGCCGCAGCCGCGACGGCGGCGACTGCAGCACTGCCGTTCAGCCACGCGGCGGCGCAAACTGCTTCACAACCCCCCAAGCCCACCAAAGGAAAGAAAACCATGAGCTACGTAACGATGAAGGACGGGACCGAGATCTTCTACAAGGACTGGGGCCCGAAGACCGCGCAGACGATCGTTTTCCATCACGGCTGGCCGCTGAGCGCGGACGACTGGGATGCGCAGATGATGTTCTTCCTGGAGAAGGGCTATCGCGTCATCGCCCATGACCGTCGCGGCCATGGCCGGTCGACCCAGACCTATACCGGCAACGAGATGGACACCTACGCGGCCGACATGATCACCGTGGCGGCCACGCTGGACCTGAAGAACGCCATCCATGTCGGCCACTCCACCGGCGGCGGCGAAGTGGCGCATTACGTCGCCCGCGCCGAGAAGGGCCGCGTCTCCAAGGCCGTGCTGATCGGCGCCGTGCCGCCGGTGATGGTGAAGTCGGACAAGAATCCCGATGGCGTGCCGATGGAGGTCTTCGACGGCATCCGCACCGCGCTGCTGGCGAACCGGGCGCAGCTCTTCATCGACCTCCCGACCGGGCCCTTCTTCGGCTTCAACCGGCCGGGCGCCAAGGTCTCGCAGGGCATGATCGACAACTGGTACCGGCAGGGCATGATGGGCGGCGCCAAGCCGCATTACGACTGCATCAAGGCCTTCTCGGAAACCGACTTCACCGACGATCTGAAGAAGATCGACGTGCCGGTGCTGCTCATGCATGGCGAAGACGACCAGATCGTGCCGATCGCCAACTCCGCCCACAAGGCGATCAAGCTGCTGAAGAAGGGCACGCTGAAGGTCTATCCGGGCCTGAGCCACGGCATGGCGACCGTCAACGCCGACGTGATCAACGCCGACCTGCTGGCCTGGTTCAAGGCCTGACCGATCTGCAGGCGTCGCCCAGGCAATGTCCTGGCGGCGCCTGCATTTCCAGAAACACACGGAGAGGATCATGGGCGAGACAGTCACCATCAAGACGCCGGACGGCAGTTTTTCTGCCTATCTGGCACACCCCAAGGCCGCCGCCGCGCCGGCCATCCTGGTCATCCAGGAGATTTTCGGCGTCAACGCCGACATGCGCAAAACCTGCGACGACCTAGCCGGGCAGGGCTACATCGCCATCTGTCCCGATCTCTACTGGCGCCAGGAACCCGATGTCGAACTGTTCGACAAGACCGAGGCCGACTGGAAAAAGGCGCTGGCGCTTTACAACGCCTTCGACGTCGATGCCGGCATCAAGGATATCAACGAGACGCTGCGCTATGTGCGTGGCCTGAAGGGCACGTCGGGCAAGGTCGGCGCCATGGGCTACTGCCTGGGCGGCCTGCTGGCCTATCTGACGGCCACCCGCACCGATGCGGATGCCAGCGTCGCCTATTACGGCGTCGGCGTCGACAAGCTGATCGGCGAAGCCGGCCGGATCAGGCAGCCGTTCATGACGCATATCGCCGAAGAGGATGAATTCGTGTCGAAAGATGCGCAAAAGATCGTGCGCGACGGCCTGCAGGACAATCCGAAAGTCGCAGTTCACTCATACCCCGGTATGAGTCACGCTTTCGCCCGCAACAACGGCATCCATTACGACAAGGCCAATGCCGACCTGGCCAATGGCCGCACCCTGGCTTTTTTCAAGACCGTGTTAGGCTGAACATCCCAGTGAGTTTCCCGGTGGCCTCCCCCAGGCCACGCCGGCCCGGCCGCCACTCACCTCCCCCTGTCGTGAGTGGCGGCCATTTCCCGACAAGCGCCAACGGAAGGACCCGCATCATGACCGACAGCAGCAAGCCCAAGCATCTCACCCATGCCGCCGGCGCACCGGTAACCGACAATCTCAACATCATGACTGCCGGTCCGCGCGGACCTGCGCTGCTGCAGGATGTCTGGCTGATCGAGAAGCTGGCGCATTTCGACCGCGAGGTGATCCCGGAACGCCGCATGCATGCCAAGGGCTCGGCCGCTTACGGCACCTTCACCGTCACTCACGACATCACGAAATACACCAAGGCGAAGCTGTTCTCGGCCGTCGGCAAGAAAACCGATCTGTTCCTGCGCTTCTCCACCGTGGCCGGCGAGCGCGGCGCGGCCGATGCCGAGCGCGACATCCGTGGCTTCGCGGTGAAATTCTATACCGAGGAAGGCAACTGGGACCTGGTGGGCAACAACACGCCGGTCTTCTTCTTCCGCGATCCGCTGCGCTTCCCCGATCTCAATCATGCCGTGAAGCGCGATCCGCGCACCGGCATGCGCAGCGCCAACAACAACTGGGATTTCTGGACCCTGCTGCCCGAGGCTCTGCATCAGGTCACGATCGTGATGAGCGACCGCGGCATCCCGAAGAGCTACCGCCACATGCACGGTTTCGGCAGCCACACTTTCAGCTTCATCAACGCGCAGAATGAACGCTTCTGGGTGAAGTTCCACTTCCGCAGCCAGCAGGGCATCGAGAACCTGACCGATGCCGAGTCTGCCGCGGTGATCGGCGCCGACCGCGAAAGCCACCAGCGCGACCTGTTCGGCAGCATCGAGAAGGGTGACTTCCCGCGCTGGACGCTGTTCGTCCAGATCATGCCGGAGAAGGATGCGCTGACCTACCGGCTCAATCCCTTCGACCTGACCAAGGTGTGGCCGAAGAGGGACTATCCGCTGATCGAGGTCGGCGTGATGGAGCTGAACCGCAACCCCGAGAATGTCTTCGCCGAAGTCGAGCAGGCCGCCTTCACGCCGGCCAGCATCGTGCCGGGCATCGGCTTCTCGCCCGACAAGATGCTGCAGGCGCGGCTGTTCTCCTATGGCGATGCGCATCGCTATCGCCTGGGCGTCAACTTCAACCACATTCCGGTCAATGCGCCGAAATGTCCGTTCCACAGCTATCATCGCGACGGCGCCATGCGCACCGACGGCAACAAGGGTGCGACGCTGACCTACTTCCCCAACAGCTACGGCGAATGGCAGGACCGGCCCGATTTCAACGAACCGCCGCTGGCCCTGCGCGGCGATGCCGACCATTTCGACCACCGGCTGGATGAGGATTACTATTCGCAGCCGGGCGACCTGTTCCGCCTGATGACCCCGGCGCAGCAGCAGGTGCTGTTCGAGAATACGGCGCGCGCGATGGGCGATGCCGAGCTGAAGATCAAGCAGCGCCACATCGCCAATTGTTCCAAGGCCGATCCGGCCTATGGTGCCGGCGTGGCGAAAGCGCTCGGTCTCAGTCTTTCGGAGGCCGCGAAGTAAAGGTCAGAGTATTTTCAGCAGGGCTTCGGCCCGTCGCAGGTCGGCGGTGCCGAAGCCCTCGCTGAAACGGCCGTAAACCTCTTCGAGCAGCGCCTTGGCTTCCGCGCCGCGATCCTGCTGCTGCCGCAGCCGGGCGATGCTGTCTGCCACGCGCAGCTCCCAGGAGGCCGCGCCCTGCTCGCGCGCCATCCGCAACGCCTGTCCGAATAGCGCGTCCGCCTCGGACATGCGCCCTGCCTGCAGCAGCCGGCTGCCCGCAATCCGCAGCAGTTCCGGCGCGCACCAGCGGCGCCCGGTCTCGCATAGCGGCGCAAGCACCCGCTCCGGCACGAGCGCGGCCTGCGTAACGGCCAGACATTCGTGATGTGTGGTTCCGAACATCAGACCGGCCGGAATCGCGGTTGCACCGTCGTCCAGCGCCAGATCGAAGCAGTCCGCCCAGCGTTTCCAGTATGTGAAGGCGCTCTTCAGCGAGCGTTCGCGCAGCAGCGCTGCCCAGGCCGTGGCCTGCGCCGTGTCACCGGCGAACAGGGCAACCGGACAGGCGCCGACCGCAAGGCCGTAGCAGAGCGAATACATGTGGCCCACCGCCAGGGCATGCGAGACGAGGTCGCGGGCCAGGGCCAGGGCCTGGTCTGGATAACCCTGCAGCCAGAGGACGCGTGCGAGCACGGCATTCACCGCGGTGCGCTGATCCAGCTGGTAGCCGGTGTTGCGCGCCGCCGACTTATCCGTGACCGGATCGGACAGCACCCGCGTGGCGTAGGCCTTGCTCTCTGCCTGCCGGCCCAGCAGGTGGCATGACCGCATCATCATGCGGTCACGGATCACCAGGGCATTGCGATCCTTCTCGCTCTCGGCGAGCGAGCCGAATTTCTCGGCCAGCATGGCCGCCTTTTCATATTCGCCCGCGACGTTATAGCCGGCCCAGAGACCCCAGATCGCCTGCATCTCGAATTTCGTCTTGCCGTTCTGGCGCGCGCCTTCCAATGCACGATCGAAGACGACCAGCATGTCGGCGAACATCGCGTCCGTATTCAGGTAGGAATGCCCGAGCGCGATCAGCAGCCGCGTTTCCAGCACCGGGTCGACGCCCGCCTTCGCGGCGCCGGCCAGCGCCTTCTCGGCGCGGTCGCGGAATTCGTCCTGCAGGGACAGCTGGTACCAGACCGGCGCCGACGAGGCCGCGAGCGAAAGGCTGATCTGCGGATCGCCATCGGCCGACAGCGCCCAGTCCAGCGCCGCGCGGATATCGTCTATCCGTCCGCCATAGGCATCCAGCCAGTCCGCCGCGGCCAGGTTCTGCCACTCCGCCTCCGCCGTCTCGCAGATGGCGCAGCAATAATCCGCATGCCGCCGCAGGACGGCGCGGCTCTCGCCGGTTTCCTTCAGCTTCGACAGGGCATAGGCCCGCGTGGTCTCCAGCAGGCGATACTGCGTCTCCGCGCCGACCCTGTTCACCACGACAAGCGACTTCATGGCCAGCGCCGCGACATAGTCGTGGATATCGCCATCCAGGCGATCCGTACCGACGACCGCCTGGGCGGCGTCCAGGCTGAAGAAGCCCGGGAAGACGGAAATGCGCTGCAGGATGACCTGCTCGGCGGCGGACAGCGTCTGATAGCTCCAGTCGAGCGTTGCGCGCAGCGTCTGGTGCCGCGGCAATGCCGTGCGGCGGCCCTTGGTCAGAATCTGGAAGCGGTCATCCAGGCGCTGGGCCAGGCCCTGGATGCCGAACTGGTCGACGCGCGCGGCGGCAAATTCGATGGCCAGCGGAATGCCGTCGAGACGGCGGCAGAGATCGGCGACGATCGCTGCTTCCTCCGCACTGATCGTGAAATCGTCGCCGCGCGCCGTCGCGCGTTCGGCGAACAGCTGCACGGCCGGGAATCGCATGATTTCGACATGCGTCTTCACGGCGCCGGATGGCGGCAGGTCCAGCGGCGTCAGCCGGTGGACATATTCCCCTTCCACCCGCATCGCCTCCCGGCTGGTGACGAGCAGATGGACGTCGGGCGCATTGCGGAAAATGTCTTCGGCCGCCAGGGCGGCGGCCTCGATGACATGCTCGCAGTTATCCAGCAGCAGCAGCTTGCGCTGGCCTCGCAGGCAGGCCACCACGCTTACAAGCGCCGTCTCGGCCGTCACCGAGAGGCCAAGGCTGGCGGCGATGGCGCTGGGCACCAGCGCGGGATCGGTCACCGGGGCAAGGTCGACAAAATGCCGGCCGTCTTCGTAGCTGCGCTCCAGCCGGTGCGCGACGGCGATCGCCACGGTGGTCTTGCCAATGCCGCCCGGGCCGACGAGCGAAATGAAGCCGCGCGTCCCCAGCTGCTCGACAAGGGCATCGATGGTTTCATCGCGGCCGAACACGCGGCTGCGCAGGGTGGGCAGGTTATCGCTGGACGTCGCGGAAAGAGGCGCCACGTCGCTTGCCGAGGGCTCGACAAGGCGTTCCGTCATCGCGCCGATGAAGGCATAGCCCCGGCCGGGAATATTCGCGATGAAATTCGGCTGCGCCGACCGGTCCTCGCCCAGCGCCTTGCGCAAGGCCGCGACATGGACGCGCAGATTGGCGTCATCCACCGTGGTCTCCGGCCAGACGCGCGCGATCAGGTCGTCCTTGGAAACGGTTTCGCCCGGCCGCGACACCAACACGATCAGGATTTCAAGCGCACGGCTGCCCAGCCGCACGGGCTTGCCATGCTCCAGCAGGCGTCGCCGGCCCAGCTCAAGTTTGAAATCGCCGAACTGCAGATCCTGATCCGGCACGACCATCCCCCAATGGGTGGCGAAGGCCGATGCTGTCGCATCGACTCGATACCCGGGCGAATGCTTAATAACTCAGTGGGTTAGTATCAAGGATTCTGCGCCATTTGCCGGTACGACTTAGGTCGGACCAATGGAGCAGTGGTACACGAAACCGACCAGGCCGGTTTCCAATGCGAAACCGGAACGATTCGGCAGATGGCCTTGCCGTTTTCGCCACGGGCAGGTCTTAATCCGCCGGCGCTCGCCTAGAGGTGGGCCGCAGGCTATGTGAAGCATGAAACATCCATTGCATTTGAAAACACCATGACCCCTTGTCCCTGCCAGTCCGGTCTCGATTTCACCGCCTGCTGCGGCCCGCTGCTGGCGGGCGGCAAGGCCGCCACGGCGGAAGCGCTGATGCGCTCGCGCTACACGGCTTACGCCCAGGGCGACGTGGCGCATCTGAAGCGCACGCTGGCGGCCGAACATCGCGCCGGCTTCGACGCGATAGAGATCGCCGCCAGCATGGCGCAGACGCAATGGATCGGCCTGCAGATCCTCGACCGCATGGATGGCGGCAGTGCGGACGAGACCGGCATCGTGGAATTCGCCGCGCGCTATCTCCTGCGCGACGGCCAGGTGCATGTGCTGCGCGAACGCTCGCGCTTCCGCCGTGATGCGGACGCCGGCTGGGTCTATATCGACGGCGCGGTCGAGGAGAAACCGGCCACGAAAAAGGCCGGGCGCAACGATCCCTGCCCTTGCGGCTCAGGCAGGAAGTTCAAGCAGTGCTGCGGGCGAGTTTGATTTAAACGGGGCTCATCATGCATTGCGCTTCTGCGCCCGCAGGGTCGGCAGGCCGATGCCGGTGGAATCGAAACCGCCATCGACGCACAGCACCTGGCCGGTGATGTAGCCGGCCTGGTCGCCGCTCAGGAAACAGATCGCGTTCGCCAGCTCGCTTTCCAGGCCATAGCGGTTGAGCGGGATGTGGTCGTGATAGTCGGCGCGGATTTCCGGCGTGTGCACGGCCTTGGCCATCGCGGTGTCGACCGGGCCGGGCGCCACCGCGTTGACGCGGATGCCGTATTCGCCGAGTTCGGCCGCCTGCTGCTTGGTCAGATGCGCCAGTCCCGCCTTGCTGGTGCCGTAGGCGACACGGAGCGTGGACGCGCGCAAACCCGAGATCGAGGTGATGTTGACGATGGCGCCGCCGCCGGCATCGCGCATGATCGGCGCCACGGCCTGGGTCATCAGGAAGGGCCCGGTGAGATTGACCGCCAGCACGCGCGACCAGTCCTCCAGCGAGACATCGAGGATCGGCTTGAAGATGGCGATGCCGGCATTGTTGACCAGCGCATCGATGCGGCCGAACCGCGCCTTCACCTGCTCCACGGCGGCCTGCACCGCTTTCGGATCGGAAACGTCGGCGGTCAGCGCCAGGACATCCTCCGCATGGCCAAGCTGTGCGGCCGCGGCCTGCACTGTATCGCCCAGGATATCGAGCAGCGCGACGCGCCAGCCGTCAGCCAGGAATTTCGTCGCCGTGGCGAGGCCGAGACCGCGCGCTGCGCCCGTGACAAGGGCGACCTTCTTCTGACCTGCGGCCATGCCGCCTCCTCCCGTTTTATGACTCTTCTGGTGCAGCCAGCTTAACCGTGCCTGCGAGTTGCTTGCAAACTGCGCGATTGATCCGGTCCGCAATGGGTCTATCCTTGAGCCGCATCCTTCAGGGAGGAGCCCATCATGAAAACCGCATCCGTCGTCGCCATCGCCACCGCGCTTGCCTTCAGCCTCGCCTGCGCTGCACCGGCGCTGGCCCAGACCGCCACGCCGGCCACGCCACCAGCCAAGGCCGACAAGGGCACGACCAAGAAGGCCGAGAAAGCCGGCAAGGAGAAAGCCGCCAAGGGCGACAAGCCCACGCCCAAGGGTATGGACCAGGGCCAGAAGAAAGGCATGGACCAGGGGCAGAAGAAGGGCGTCGAAAAGCGCAGCTGATGGTGGCACGCAGGCCCGCCGGCCGCTCCGGACCGGACAGGCCTGAACTGACCATCCGCCCGCTGACGCCGGATCTGTGGCCGGCGCTGGAAGACCTGTTCGGACCCAACGGCGCGGTCAGCGGCTGCTGGTGCATGTACTGGCGGCTGGGTGGCGGCTATGCCAAGCGGCCGGGCACGAAGAACCGCAGTGACTTCCGCAAGCGTGTGAAGGACGGAAGCCGGCCGCCCGGCCTGCTGGCTTTCGCACGCGGCGATGACGGCGACGAGATCGCCGTCGGCTGGTGCCAGGTGACGCCACGGCGCGAACTGACCTGGCTGGAAGAGAAGTCAAAGGTGAAGCATGACGATGGACAGCCGGTCTGGTCGGTGTCGTGCTTCTACATCCGCCGCGGCTGGCGGCGCAAAGGCGTGATGAGCGCGCTGATCGATGCCGCCGTGAAAGCCGCGCGCAAGGCCGGCGCACCGGCGCTGGAAGCCTATCCGCTCGATCCGGTGAAAACACCGAGCGCCTCCTACACGGGCTATACCACCAGTTTCCGCCGCGCCGGATTCACCACCGTGTCGCGGCCGTCATCCTCGCGCGAGACCATGCGGCTGGCGCTGAAAGGCGTTCGTAAACGACGCATCCCCTGACCCGTTTACTTTTTATTTTTCCGCAGGTTTCTGCGGTCCAGGCCCAGGCCACGGCCGCCCTATCGCGAAAAGGTCACAGTCGGCAGGCCCGAGGTATCCGGGAAATAACCTGCGGTGCGGCGGCGCGCTGTCTACACAGGGACACCGCAAACGACGCGACGACAGAGCCCCGCCAATGGCCCGCATCCTGATTGCCGAAGACGATATCTTTTTCGCCGATATCCTCGCCACCAACCTGGAAGACCTGGGTCATGCCGTGACCCGCAGCGGCGATGGCCTCGCGGCGCTGGGCAAGCTGAAGCAGGAACGCTTCGACCTGGTGATCACCGATTACCAGATGCCCTTCATCAACGGCTGCAGCCTGATCGACAGTCTGCGCCAGATGGAAACCGGCCGCGCCACGCCGGTGATCCTGATGAGCGGCGCGCTGCCGGCCGACATCATCGTCGACAGCCTGCCGATCCAGGGTTTCCTGCCCAAGCCCTTCACCCATGACGTGATGGCGGCGCTGGTGGACGCCACGCTGGCCGAGGCGACGCACCTTCCCAATATGGGCGTGCCGGCGGCCTGGTGAACGGCCCGCCGCTCTTTTCATTTTTCCTATAACAGCGTGCCTATAACAGCGTGTAGGTGATCGTCATCGATCGGTCGCCGGCTGGCGACGCGTCGCCGGTCGCAAGCGCATAGACCGTGGCGCCGAGCAGGAAGCGCGGCTCGTCGGCGTCATCCAGCAGCGGCATGACGATGCGTTCGCCGGTGCCGGTGCCACCGACGCGCTGGAAGACATGGCCGGCATTGTGCATGACCGACCGTGTGGCGCAGATATGCCGGAAACGCTCGGTCATCACCGGGAAGGCGCCTGCGGGAAACACCTCGGACAGGCGCGCTCCGGCGCGAGTGGTCTGCAGCATGCGCGAGATGTCCTCGCCGGCCAGACGGATCATGTAATCGCCGTCCGGCGTCGCCTCGTAGAGAAAGACATTGCTCAGCAGGCGCGGGAAATCCATCGGCGAAATCTGGCTGCGCCGCGGCATCTGCCGGCCCTGGCGCAGGTTGAGGTAATACGCCAGCAGGCCGGCCAGCTGCGAATCCTTCACATGCGCGAAGGCCGCCATGTCCGGCTGCTGACGCTCTGCCTGATCTGCCTGCACCACACTACCCGCTTCTGCCTCGCGACTACGATACTATCCGGCCATGGCAGAAGGAATAGTGGCGCGGGATCGTAGCGAGTCACTGCATCTGTCAGGCGGCTTCCGCGAGCTGCTGCATGAATTGCGGCAGCGGGCGCGCCTGGGTCAGCAGCCAGCGCGCCATGGCGCCCGCCACGATCTGCACCGGGCGGCGCTGCATCATGCGGTTGCGCCAGGCCAGCAGATGCGGTGCCATATCCGACATCGGCGCCTGCATGCGCGCGCCAAACACCTGCGCCATGAAGAAGGCGATATCGGCGTAAGTATAGTCGTCGCCGGCAAGCCAGGGACGGCCGTCGCTCAGGTGATGATCGAGCCGGGCATAGAAGCCGGCGCAGTTGCTGCAGGCCGTCACGGCGGCGGGATCCTGCATCTGGTCCTGCAGGCCCATCAGGCGGATCACATGCGGGAAATAGACCTCGTCGGATTCAAGCTCCAGCCGGCGCGCACGGGCGCGAGCGACGATGTCGCGCGGCCAGAGCGGACGCTCGGGTTTCAGGTCCTCGAGATATTCAAAGATCTGCGTGCTGTCGAAGATTTCCAGGTCGCCATGAACCAGCACCGGAACCTGGCGTTTCGGGTTGATGCGCAGCACCTCCGCATGCTTGGGCTCGTACAGCGCCTTCATCTCGAAGGGCACCATCACGATCTCGGCCGGAATGTCCTTCTCCAGCAGCGCGATCTGCACTTTCGCGCCGAACATGCTGAGTGGCCCGGAATACAGCGTCAGTTTTTCCATTGATCCCTCCCCTGCCCGCGCCATTACCGGACGCGGGTAAAATCCATGCGCCAGTTGGTTTCCCAGCTCAGGCCGTTGTCCAGCGACCAGGCCTGTTCCCAGCGCGGCGCCACCTCGTCGGCGATCCAGCGCACCCGCGCCTTCACGCTGCGGCTACCATCCATGTCGTCGCCGGTGAAGACGCCGATGCGGCGGCCATCCGCGGCCGTCTCGAAACGGCCGGCCAGCGGCGCGCGCAGGATGCCGTCGCCGTTGCAGACCCAGCGGATCCGCCAGGCGGCGGCGTCGATGTCATAGAGCCGGATGCTCATGCCGGCGAGGCCGCGCGTGGGAAAGCGGATCTCGTCGATATTGGCCAGGCCATCGAGATGGCCGTTGCTGACCGCGTAGCCTTCAAAGCTGTCCCAGGCATCGCTGCCGCTGAACAGCTGGGTCAGGCGGTGGCTTGTGACGTTCCAGCGCCCGTAGATGAAATCGAAATCGGCGCGGCCGCCGGTGTTGCGATGCGCCGCGATCTCGCAGAGCGCATTCGTGTTGGCGGGCATGAACGTTCCGGTCGGATGGGCAAGTGCGGCCATGACGGGCCTCCCTTCAAAAAACTTAACTGGTGGTGGCAGGGCGCTTGGCATAGCCCATCGCTTCCACGATCAGGCCGTCGCGCACCCGCATGACGTTGATGCCGCGCAGCGCATCGGCGCCTCTGGGGCCGAAGACATAGCGCCAGCGGATCAGCGCGCGGTCGCCGGCCACCAGCACCTCTTCCTGCTCGAAATGGCTGTGCGTCTCGGATACGAGGCCCTGCCAGTTGGCCAGCGCCGCCGCCTTGCCGAGCAGCAGGGCGCCGTCGGGGGCAGGCGTAATCGCCTCGATGACGCAGTCCTCGGCGACCAGGGGCGCGATGGCGGCCGGGTCGCGGTCAAAAAAAGCGCGGTTGAAGGCGTCGATCACCGCCGCCGTGGCCTGCGAGACGGGGTCGGAAGCGGCCAGCACGGCGGCGGTGAAAGTGCCGGAAGTCTGGGGAAAACCGGCGGACTGGGGGGTGGTATCGGACGCAACGTCGGTCTGGGGGGCGGTCATGACGGAGGCTCCTGTTTATTTGTTATGGGCAAATCCTAGTCCCCCATTCCTGACAGCCAGTGTCAGGTTTATCGGCTAGGATAAAAAAATGCGTGCGAGCCGACTGATCTCCCTTTTGATGCTGCTGCAGACCCGCGGACGGATGACCGCCGAGGCGCTGGCCGGCGAATTCGAAGTTTCCGTGCGGACCATCTACCGCGACATCGACCATCTCTCGGCGGCCGGCGTGCCGGTCTATGCCGATCGCGGACCGAGCGGCGGCTTCGCCCTGCTCGATGGCTATCGCACCAAACTCACCGGCATGACGCCGGCCGAGGCCGAGACGCTGTTCCTGGCCGGCCTGCCGGGTCCGGCGGCCGAACTCGGCCTCGCCGAGATCATGGCCACCGCCCAGCTGAAACTTCTTGCCGCACTCCCACCGGCTTTGCAGCAGCAGGCCGAACGCGTGGCGGCGCGCTTCCATCTCGATCCGGTCGGCTGGTTCCGCGACCATGATGCGGCGGCGACGACGCATCTGCGTGCGCTGGCCGATGCGGTCTGGAATTGCAAGCGCGTGCGCATGACCTATCGCAGCTGGCAGAAGCTGAGCGAACGCGAGCTGATGCCGCGCGGCCTGGTGCTGAAATCCGGCCTCTGGTACCTGGCCGGCCAGCAATGCGACAAAGCTGGCGAAATGCGCAGCTTCCGTGTCGGCAACATCCAGGCGCTGACCGTGCTGGAGCCCGATGACGCTATCAAACTGCCGAAGGATTTCGACCTGGCCGCCTGGTGGGCGGAGTCGACCAAACGCTTTGAATCCGAGGTCTGGCGCGGCGAGGCCAGTCTGCGCATCAGCCCGCGCGGCCTGCGCTGGCTGCAGGCGATCTCGCCGGCGATGCATGAAGCCGCGCAGCGCACGCTGCAGCCGGCCGACAAGGACGGCTGGCATACCGTCACCATTCCGATCGAGGAAACCAATTACGCGGCCGGCCTGATGCTGCGGCTGGAGGCGGAAGCGGAAGTGCTCAGCCCGCCCGATCTGCGCCAGGCGGTGTCGGCGCTGGCCGGCCGCGTCGCCGCGCTGTACGCGACTTCGTAAGAACGTGGACCTCCGGTTCCGCGGTGATGGGCGCGGAACCGGAGGCGACGACACAGGACGACGCAG
>Ga0102594_1000964_pt1 | contig 20525 bp, 23 predicted proteins | sample AraplaCol_mLB_r2_2_FD_76863 | JGI IMG/M metagenome (GOLD analysis project Ga0102594, IMG submission 76863) | Arabidopsis root microbial communities from North Carolina, USA - plate scrape MF_Col_mLB_r2 (SPADES assembly) (version 2) | ecosystem: Host-associated > Plants > Roots > Endosphere...
GCGCTACAGTAATACTTCCGGTACGTGAGGAGGGCGATATGGCTGAAGTAGCAATCCTGGGCGGTGGATGCTTCTGGTGCACCGAGGCGGTGTACCTGGAGGCGAAAGGTGTCACCAAGGTCGAATCGGGGTACATGGGCGGCGCGCAGCCGAATCCCACGTATGAACAGGTGTGTACCGGTGAAACCGGCCACGCCGAAGTGGTGCGGCTGGAATTCGACCCGGCCCAAGTCAGCTACCGCGACCTGCTGGTCATCTTCTTTACCATTCACGACCCGACTACCCTGAATCGCCAGGGCAATGACGTTGGTACCCAGTACCGCTCCGTGATCTTCTACGAGACTCCCGAGCAGGAAGCCACTGCGCGGCAGGTGATCGCCGAAATGGCTCACGTCTGGGACGCCCCGATCGTCACCGAACTGGCGCCGGCCGCGCCGTTCTACAAGGCCGAGGACTACCACCAGAACTACTTCGCCCAGCATCCGCTACAAGGCTATTGCGCCTTCGTGGTGGCGCCCAAGGTGGCCAAGTTCCGCAAAATGTATGCTGAAAAGCTTAAGTAGTTAGGCCTTTGGCTCGCGCCACGGCAAGAGGACCCACTGGGCATAGCGCGCGACATACAGCCTGCCAGTGCATCCCGCGATTGCGCGGCATGCTTCGACCGTCCGGTGAAAGTCAAGATGCAGTGCCAGGCGTAGCTGGTCTTTGAATTGTTCCGAGAATGTGCCTGTCGCGAGGCGGTCGATTATGGTGCCCACCAATAGGGCACTATCGGACTTTGCCAGCTCGCAATGTTTCAGCCGACGGCACATCATGGCCCGGGCCCGTCCATGCCAATGGCCGCGCGTTTCGGCCAAAACGAACTTCACGGAGAGATCGATTGCGGCGGGTTCTTGCTTCAGCAGGCGGCCAGCAAGCTGGAGCAGTTCGTACTTGGAAATCAGTTCAAATTCGGTGCCCGGTCCTGTCGTCGGAGATTTCGCCATGTTTGCTGTCCGTGACCTAAGAACCTCGAACGACGATTGGTAAGGGCGCACTCAGTCAATAAGAGCTAAGGCTACTTTTAACGCATGGCGCCTGTTTCTTAGAAGCGTGTGTTGCGAGGTCCCTGAAGAAAACTTGGCCTGTGCTTCTTCTGTCTTCGCAATCATCGATGCCATGCTCCGCCGCGCATCGTCCAATTCGTTTTGTGGGAAACGGGTTTTGATCGGCGGACCTTCTTCCATCAAGGCGTGGGCGATGCGCAGCGCCTTGAGGTTCGCCTCGAGCATGGAATGCTGCCACGTTCCGGGAGCTACTTTTCGAAGCGCTTTTTCGGACTTGCTGATCAAGGAAACGATAGGCTTGAGCGCATCCGCAGTTTCTTGCATGTCATATCCTTGGGCGATGGCCGGTACCTTCGCCCGGTGTGATGAACAGGACCTTGGCGCTTCGCGCGACGTTGGCCGTGTGCCAGGTGGCGCGCGGGACCAACAGGAACTGGCCGGGCTGGCTTAGCGCAACCTTGCGTTCGCCGCCATCCACTTCCAGGACGAATTCGAGTGCACCAGAAATCAGTATGACAACTTCTTCGCCGGCGGGGTGCTGCTCCCAGCTTGCCCAGTCCTCGCTAAAGTCGTAAGTCGAAACGAGCCGTCCCGGCCCGAGGTGCGCAAAAGCGCCTGAAGTCAGGTCTTGCCAGAACGAGTCGTTGACCTCGAGGGGGACTGAAGTCCCGTCCGGGCCAAGATGCAGGTATGTTTCGACGGCATTGAACGGTCCAACAGGTGTCTTCATGGTGGAAGCTCCTTGAGCGAACAGAATCACATTCCCGAGATCGCCCCGCAATAGAGGGCGGTCCTGCAAACAATGAGCTGCGCGATCCCAAAGCCTCCGGAACACGCTGCGAAGGTAGCAGCAAAGGCGCTGGCTGGCTTCAGGCCGCGGCGCCGCGCGAGCACTGCAACTATGACGGCAGCCAAGGCAAGGCCGGGCAGCGAAAACAAATGGCCGAGGCCCAACAAGCCCTCCGGTCGTGGCAGCGAAGCTTGCCATGCCCAGTAGCCGAGGAAGGTCGCAGCCAAGGCAGTCGCAGCACCCAATGTCGATAAAGGCGGCGCTTTGCCAATCTGGACCAGGCCGATCACGCCGCCCCAGGCCAGCGAGTAATACCATGGACCCAAATAGGCAGGATCACCGAAGATGAAAACTGCCGCGAGCAGTACTGCTCCGAGGCCAAGGGCAAGTGCGATGTCCAGCGTGCGTGTCAATTTGAATCCGAATCCAGTAAGAGGGCGCGAACCTGTTTGTATTCCTCGACCCGCGCAAAGTCCTTCTCGGTCGGGTTGGCGATGCGGCTCAGGTCCATATTTTCCGCATTGTCAGCGAGCTTGACGACGCGTGCAATCGGATTCGATGCCGCGCGTGCCGCGGCCTGCATCCTGGTTTCGCCGGGGCGTTTGGTGAGGGCCTCAATGGCGTCGACGACTTCCGTTGGAAAGCCGGCTTCCGTCAACTGCGCCAATGTAACCGGCGTGTCCTCCACCACGTCATGCAGCACTGCTGCCATGCGCTCGTAATCGGAAGCGACGCGAAGCATCACCCGCAGTGGATGCAGGATGTAGGGCTGCCCCGCCTTGTCAACTTGACCGGCATGGGCTGCTGCGGCAATTTCTATGGCTCGCTCAAGAGTAGACATTGCGATTCCTCCTGCTATCGAAGGATGAACATGATGACGAGTCCCAACGTCAATATGAACGGCGACACGAACAGCCAAAGTTCAACCTTGCGCAGCGTCGACCTGGGTGATTCCTGACGCCGGTACGACGCGATATTGAGTGCCGCGCCCAGGATAATTGCCACGACAAGTGCGCACATCAACGCCATCGCTTCGCCAAGGCCTTGCCCGACGCATGACATGCTTGGACACGCTTGTCCCCTGGGACGAAAATTGTCCCAGACAAGCGCTGCGATTACAAAGAGGATTGGGACGTACGAGAGTGGGCGCAGAAAGCGTACACGGGGCTTCAACACAGGCTTCATCTCCGGCGCCCATCGTTCAAACTTTTCATGGGCATTGCGCCCGGATCTATCCAGGCATTAAGTTAGCGATTTGGCAAATGGTAACACGCCTCCGCCGCACTAATGAATAGGGTTCATTGGCCGGCGCTCATCACCCGATTGAAGTAGACCGTTGGATGGCCGGCGCGCAGGCGGTACAACTGGGCCGGCCGGTTGCTGCCGTGGCGCTGCTTGCCCGGAATCTCCTCGAGGAAATCGCCTTCCTTGATCCGCTTGCGGAATGCGCTCTTTTCCACTGCGCGCCCCAGGATGGTTTCGTATACGCGCTGCAGGTCCGACAAGGTGAATTCGGTTGCCAGCAGATGCACGGGAATCGATGTGTACTCGACCTTGTTGCGCAAGCGCTGCAGGGCCACGTCGAGGATGGCCGAATGGTCGAAAGCCAGTGCATCTTTCGCCGTCAGGCCTTCCACCGGATGCCAACTGGCCGCGTCGCTGCCGGAACCATGGCGCAGCTCCACGCCGTCCGAACCGATCAAGGCAAAGTAGGCAAAGGTGGCAGACCATCCGCGCGGGTCGCGCGTGGCGCTGCCGAAGCCTTGCAGTTGCTCCAGGTAGGGCGCCTCGACGCCGGTTTTTTCGCGCAGCTTGCGCAGCGCCGTCGCATCGAGATCGGCGTCGCGATGGATGTCGATGAAGCCGCCCGGCAGCGCCCAGCGGCCCTTGTGTGGGTGCTCGCCACGATGCACCAGCAAGACATGCAGTGCATCTTCGCGGATCGTAAAAATGACGAGGTCGACGCTGGTCAGCGGCACATCGAAATCGTGAATATTGTATTTCCGCAGGAATTCCTGCTCGGTCTCGTCCCTGCTCATTGATGTCCTCACTTGTAGGCGGCCATTTTAACTTAGTGACATTCTAAACTAAGTTAGTGTAATATTTCCACTAACAAGAATACAGGCGACATCATGAAATCAGAACAATTGGGACTTGGCGTCTTTACGGTCGACCAGTTCCTCAACAAGGCCGAATGCCGGCATTACATCGAAATGGGCGAGGAGATGGGCTACCAGCCCTCTGAAGTCAACCTTGCTTCCGGGTCGGTACGGCGCACGGACATTCGAAATAACGACCGCGTGATCTTCGACGATCCATGCCTTGCCGAATTGCTGTTCACGCGCGCTGCGCCCTTACTGCCGGCAGCGATCGACGATTGGCGCCTGCACGGCCTGAATGAGCGTTTTCGTTTTTACCGCTACGGTCCGGGCGAATACTTCAAATGGCACAAGGACGGCTATTTCGAGAAGTCGCCGGACGAAGTGAGTTTGCTCACCTTCCTGATCTACCTGAATGCCGACTTCGAGGGAGGGGATACCCAGTTCAGGTGGGAGACCGTGCGTCCGCAGGAAGGAATGCTGCTTGTCTTCCCTCACAAGCAATCGCACCAGGGGGCGGAAATCAGCGCGGGGACCAAATACGTCCTGAGGTCGGACGTCATGTACCAACGGAGAAGCTAAAGAGGCCCCGCAGGGCCTCTCCATTGCTAGTTGAAGCGGTCCAGGTTCATGACCTTGTTCCAGGCTGCCACGAAGTCCTTGACGAATTTGTCGCCGCTATCGTTGGCGGCATAGACTTCTGCCACCGCACGCAGTTCGGAGTTCGAACCGAATACCAGGTCCACCGGCGTTGCCTTCCACTTCAGCTCTCCGCTAGTGCGGTCGCGTCCTTCGTACAAGCCTTCCGCGCCCGGCGCCTTGTTCCACTTGGTGTCCATGGTCAGCAGGTTGACGAAGAAGTCGTTGCTCAGGGCGCCCGGCCGGCTGGTGAACACGCCATTGGCCGAGTGGCCATGATTGGCGTCCAGGGCGCGCAGGCCGCCAACCAGCACCGTCATTTCCGGCACGGTCAGGTTGAGCAGGCTGGCTTTTTCGACCAGGGCGTCAGCAGGCGAGAGCTTGCTGTCGCTGTCGTAGTAATTGCGGAAGCCATCGGCTTTCGACTCCAGCACTGCGAAAGACTTCACGTCGGTCTGTGCCTGCGTTACATCGGCGCGGCCCGGCTTGAAGGGAACTTGTACGGAATGTCCACCTGCCTTGGCAGCCTTCTCGATCGCCGCATTGCCGCCCAGGACGATCAGGTCGGCCAGCGAGACCTTCTTGCCGCCTTTCTGGCTTCGGTTGAAATCGGCCTGGATGGCTTCAAGCTTCGCCAGCGTCTTGCCCAGTTGCTCGGGCTCGTTCACCGCCCAGTCTTTTTGCGGAGCGAGGCGGATGCGGGCGCCGTTGATGCCGCCGCGCTTGTCGCTGCCGCGGTAGCTCGCTGCCGCAGCCCACGCCGTCTTGACCAGTTCCTGCGTGCTGAGGCCCGACGACAGGATTTTTTCCTTCAACTGCGCCGCATCCTGGCTGCTGATGGCGGCATAGTTTGGCGCGGGGATCGGATCTTGCCACAGGAAGGACTGCTTCGGCACATCGGCGCCGATGTAACGGGCGCTTGGCCCCATGTCGCGGTGGGTCAGCTTGAACCACGCGCGGGCGAAGGCATCGGCAAACAGCTTCGGATCTTGCTGGAAGCGCCTGGCGATCTTGTTGAACTCGGGATCCTCCTTCAACGACAGGTCAGTGGTGAACATGATCGGCGCGTGGCGCTTGCCGGCGATATGCGCGTCCGGCACCAGGTTCGCTGCGTCGGGCGTGCTTGGCACCCATTGCGTCGCGCCGGCCGGGCTCTTGCTTTGCACCCAGTCGAAAGCGAACAGGTTGTCCAGGTATTGCGTGGTGAAGGCGATCGGGTTCGACGTCCAGGAGCCTTCCAGTCCACTGGTTACCGAGTCCTCTGCATTGCCCTTGCCGCACTTGTTCTGCCAGCCAAGGCCCTGCTGCTCAAGCGCCGCACCGGCGGGATCGGAGCCTACGCACTCTTCGGGCTTGTGCGCGCCGTGCGCCTTGCCGAAGGTATGGCCGCCGGCGATCAGGGCGACAATCTCTTCATCGTCCATGGCCATGCGGCCGAAGGCCTGGCGGATATCTGCCGCGGCGGCGATCGGATCAGGCTTGCCTTCAGGGCCTTCTGGATTCACATAGATCAGGCCCATCTGCGTAGCGGCCAGCGCGCCTTTCAGTTCACGCTTGCCGGAGAAGCGATCAGCACCCAGCCACTTGTTTTCGGCGCCCCAGAACACCTTGTCGGCTTCCCAGGCATCGGTGCGCCCGCCGGCGAAGCCGATGGTCTTGAAGCCCATGTTTTCCATTGCTACATTCCCGGCCAGGACCATCAGGTCGGCCCAGGAAATCTTGCGGCCGTATTTCTGCTTGACTGGCCACAGCAAGCGGCGGGCTTTATCGAGGCTGACGTTATCGGGCCAGCTGTTCAGCGGTTCAAAGCGTTGCTGGCCGCTGGCTGCACCGCCGCGTCCATCGCCGACGCGGTAGGTGCCGGCGCTGTGCCAGGCCATGCGGATGAAGAAGGGACCGTAGTTGCCGTAGTCTGCCGGCCACCAGGGTTGGGAGCTGGTGAGGATGGCGTTGATGTCTTTCTTGACTGCCTTCAGGTCGAGGCTCTGGAATTCTTTGGCGTAGTTGAAGTTGGCGCCGTAGGGATTGGATTCGGGGGAATGCTGGCGTAGGGCTTGGAGGTCCAGTTTTTCGGGCCACCAGTTCTGCCCGCCGGCTACCTTGTCGGCAGCGTAGGCGAGCTGCGGTTCGAACAGTGGAAGCAGGCCTGCCATCATTGCCAGCAGGGCCAATTTGCGATTGCTCATCACGGTTTCTCCTTGTCGTTGTTGTCGGGGAAACCTTAGGCTAAAGCAAGGGTTGTAATTGATCTAATTGATTGTTTACATGAAATCGATAGTGTAAACGCTATGGCGGCCAAGCCCGTTGCCGCGCCAGGGGCTGGACCTGTGGGGAATGGCTCACTGCAGGAAATGTGCGGCCAAGGTCGTATCCAGCTGCGCCAGGAAGCCTGAACCATATTTGTCGGACTCCAGGCCAAGCTGCAACTGCGGCGGAATATCATGCGTATATTCCCCAGTCAGCGAAGCCAGGCCCATGGCAATAGCCGCGACGCTATCAACGTCGCCGCCAAAATTCACGCAGTCGCGCAGCAGGTCGGACATGCGCCGGTTCCTGAGCAATGCGGTACTCACTGCATGCACTGTCTGGATGGCGTCGCATTCGACATTGCTTGTCCAATCTGCCCTCATCTCGAAGCTTGTCTCGCGTTGGACCACGCGCGGCAGGTCCGCGATGGCGGCTTTTTTATGCACCAGCTGGTGCGCCATCAATGCGATTACCTGCGAGGAGAGAATGCCTGCTGGCGTATCGTGCGTGACCATAGCTTGCGCGCGTGCTGTCTCCAATAGACGGCGTTCGTCAGGAATCAGCCCCAATGGGACTGAGCGCATAGCTGCGCCATTGCGCAGGCTGGCCGGATGGATTTTTGTCCGCAACTCGCCGCCGCTGGCACAGTTGTCCAGCAAGCCTTGCAAGCCCTTGGCGTAGCCCATTCTTGGATTGCGCTTATAACAGCGAACAAACGCGTCGGCGAAAGCATCGCTGGTCCAGTCAGTAGAGTCCAGCAGGACTTCCGCGACCGCTACGCTCATTTGCGTATCGTCGGTATAAAGTCCGGCTTCCATCCCGCATTCATGCGGGACATACGAGGCAAGGTTGTTGTGGCGTTCGATCTTCTCGCGGCCGCAGAATTCGAAACCCGCGCCATAAGCGTCACCAATGGCAATTTCCAACAGCACAATCACTCTCCTGAAATATGGACCATCCGTTGCGCGAAAAATTCTAGCACGCTGTCATGGCGCTGGAATGGTGAGGCTGTGGTCGGAGGGCTGCGGCGTGACGCCGAGGATCTTCAGGTGGTCAGAGTTTTCGAAGCGGTGCCAATGGTTCTGCGGCACCACCAGCAATTCGCCGGCATTCAATTGGATGCGTTGCTGTTCCCCGTCGACCAGGACGATGACGGTGGTGTTGCCCTCAAGCGCCATCACGATTTCGTCACCCACCGGATGGCGCTCCCACTCGCTGCTGCCGGAGTAGTAGCCAACAGAGATGCCGCCTTCGCGGTAAGCGGAAACTTCTGCGAAAGCCTGGTCGGCAACGCCGTCAAATGCCATCTCTGGCGTGCGGTTCGGCAGGTGTGTGAGACCGCCGAGAATGTCGGCCAACGAATTTTTCTTGATCAAGAGGGGAGCACTCCTCATGGCTGCGATTCGGAGATCTCTTCGCGGATCAGCCATTTGCCGTGTCCATCCGGCGCGACTAGTATGGCCAATGGACTCTCGTACTTCTTGAGTACAGAGTAACGAACCGCCTTGACACGGATGCCGTCCCGCTCATCGGAGTAACTCACTTGCGAGTAGGTGCTGAAGTCACCTCTCGACTTAGCAAGGGGCATCGAGTTGCGCACCAACGCCTTGTACTGTACGGCGGGAATCGTCAGCTCACGCACTTGCCCGGTTGGGTAGATACGCTTGTTCTTGATCAGGGCGTCGTCGGCGTAGAGATCAGCGACAGCGGGATTGAAGTCGGCTTCGAGCGACGAATATCGCTGAAATAGAGAGCGCGCTTCATCTATTGGTGCAGCCGAGGCCAACAAGCACGTCAAGGCGAGTGGGAGTGCAAACAGAAGTCGTTTCATGATTGCGTTAATTTGAGTGGTCTTCAGCGATATCTTTAATTATGACCTGCTTTGGATGGGATGGCAGAACTACTTCCCGCGAAGCGCGGCAGATCATCCTGGATTTCAAACCAAGGTACTTGTGATGCTGTCCAGACGTGATCATGGATCTGGATGCTGCCGGGATCGTCAAGGCTGCCAACACATACCTGTACCCGGTCGCTTAGCACTTCCTCGCGCATGCCGATGGTGCTTCCGCAGACCGGACAAAAACCGCGTTCCGCGAAATCGGATGAGCGATACCAGGCCGGTTGCGCGCGCAGCCAGGAAAACGAATGCTTCGCAAAGTGAACAAATGCCAGTGCAGGTGCACCGGAATGTTTGCGGCACATCTCGCAATGGCAGATAACGCCACGGAGTGGCTGTGCGGTCGCACGGTAACGGACGGCGCCACAGAGGCAGCCGCCTTCAAAGTGTTTGGATTCAGGCATACATGTATTTTCGTGACCATGGCAGGGCAGAGGGATGGCGCCCTGCCTTGCCGCATACGATTTGATAAAGGCTGATCCAGTCCTGGTCGAAGGCATAGGCGCAGCCGGCGAGGTAGACGTGCCAGATGCGGAAGCGCTTGTCGCCAGCCAGCTCGCGCACCTTGTCTGCGTGATCCTCAAAGTTTTCGGTCCAGATGGTGCAAGTGCGGGCGTAATGGCGGCGCAAGTTTTCCACGTCATATGCCTCCAGCTGGCCTTCCTGCATCGCATGCAGCACTTGCCCGATATGGGCCAGTTCGCCATGGGGGAAAACGTACTTCTCGATGAACTCTCCGCCACCATACGGCGTTTCGCCGTTATCCGGATCGGTCGACGTGATCCCGTGATTCATCGCGAAGCCGTCGTCGGCCAGCAGCTTGTTGATAATCCCGAAGTATTCCACAAGGTGTTTGACGCCCACGTGCTCGAACATGCCGACGCTGGTGATGCGGTCGAAGCTGCCGCGCACGTCGCGGTAATCCTGCAAGCGAATCTCGACGAGGCCGGAAAGCCCGGCGGCTTGCACGCGTTCCTGCGCCAGCGCGAACTGGTTTTCGCTCAATGTGATGCCAACGCACCGCGCGCCGTACTTTTGCGCGGCGCGGATCACCAATGCGCCCCAGCCGCAGCCGATATCGAGCAGGGCCTGTCCCGGCTGCAGCCGGATCTTCGCCAGGATATGGTCGATCTTCTTGATTTGCGCGGTAGCCAGGTCCTCGTCGCCATTCTCGAAGTAGGCGCAGGAATACACCATGTTCGGGTCGAGGAACTGCTGGTAGAACTCGTTGGAAACGTCGTAGTGGTAGCGGATCGCTTCCGCATCGCCCTTGCGGTTGTGGTGGAAGCTGCGCGCGATGCGGGCCAGGCTGCTGCTGTCTTTCAGCGAGCTGCGCGCGAGTGCGTTGACCACTTTGATCATGTCGACGGCGCGCCCGGTTACTTCGATGGCGCCTTCAACGTAGGCGGTGCCCAGGCTGGAGAGCGAAGGTTTGAGCAGGTAGCGCGCCGCGGCCGGGCTGGGAACGCGGATCGTCACGCGCGGCGCTTCTTGCGAGAAGTCGAAGCTGCGGCCATTCCACAGCTCTATCCTCAGGGGCAGGGCGACTTGCGGGGCAATGCTGCTGATCCAGCTATTGATGCGGTTTTGTACAAACATGCGCCTGCCCCTTCCCTGTGAGAGGACGGATCAGGGCTGGATGCGTTCCTTATGCCAGCTACCGTCCTGCAAGTCATAGACTATCCTGTCGTGGAAACGCGAGGCGCGCCCTTGCCAGAACTCTACGCGGTCCGGCACCAGGCGGTAACCGCCCCAGTGCTCAGGTCGTTGCGGCTGTCCGCCGCTGGCCGCTTCCACGGCGGCATAACTCTCTTCCATTGCTTCGCGGCTGGCGATCGGCCGGCTCTGCTGTGAAGCAATTGCCCCCAGTTGGCTCTTCACCGGGCGGCTATAGAAATACTTGTCGCTCTCGTCGGCGGAAGTTTTCTCGACGCGGCCTTCGATCCTGACCTGGCGCTCCAGCTCGGGCCAAAAGAACAGGATGGCGGCGTGCGGGTTCTCCGCGAGTTGCTGGCCTTTCTGGCTCTGGTAATTGGTGTACCAGGTGAAGCCGCGTTCGTCGTACTGCTTGATCAGCACGATGCGCGAACTGGGGCGGCCATTCTTGCCGACCGTGGCCACGCTCATCGCGTTGGGCTCGTTCACCTGCGCCTTCATGGCCTCATTGAACCACTTGGCAAACTGCGCAATCGGGTCGGCCAGGGTGTCGGCTTCCGACAGGCTGGCGCGGCCATAATCCATGCGCAGGTCCGCCAGGGCGATTCCGCCGGCGATGGCCGCCGGCAGGATGCCGCGGCGCTGCTGCATGGCCTCGCCCAGGATGGTCATCTGGGCGGGACTGAGTATCCGTTTGGCCATGGGCGCGATGTGCGCCTCTTCGGTTTCCATATGCGAGGTATAGGCTTGCACGAAGCGTTCTACGTCGGCAGCGTCCAGGGCTGCGCTGGAACCGTTGGCAATCTTATCAAGTTGCGAATCGAGTATAGCCCAGTCCAGATCCATCTGCTTGTGCTGTGCGAGGATTTGCGGGCCCAGCTGGGCCAGCAGGGCGGCGTCCTCGTTCTGGGCTGCTGCGGTCAGCAGGGGGAAAAGGTCGATCTCTTCGTCTGCGTGGTGCAGGTGGGCGGCCTTGTTGAAGTACTTCTGCACGGCCTGCGCGGCTTGCTGGGCGGCCGCGTCGGCGCCATGCTGAGGCAAATGGCTCAACAGGTTTTGCAAGGTTTGCAATTGCTTGCGGATCTTGTCGTGGCAGTGTTTCAGGACGGCGATCGGCTGGTCATAGCCGGGGGCGGTATCGATCAAGGAATTGCTCATGGTGCGGGTCTGATGAACTTGGCAAGAGAAAACATTGTAGCCCGGCTCCGGTAAAATGACGGGATGAATTCCCCGCAAATAGTTGATCCAGTTCTGGAAGAAGTTGATTTTGACCGCCGTTTTGGCGGCATTGCCCGCCTTTACGGTGAAAAAGCGCTCGCACGTTTCCGTGGGGCACATGTCTGCGTGATTGGCGTGGGCGGTGTCGGGTCGTGGATCGTGGAGGCGCTGGCGCGCTCGGCCATTGGCAAGCTGACCCTGATTGACCTCGATAATGTGGCGGAGTCGAATATCAACCGCCAGATCCAGGCACTGTCCGGCACCATCGGCATGGCGAAGATTTCTGCGCTGGCGGAGCGTATTGCACAGATCAATCCGTTCTGCGAAGTGGTGCAAGTTGAGGACTTCATCTCGCCGGATAACCTGGATGAGATGGTCGGGGCGCATCACTTTGATTATGTGGTGGATGCGATCGATTCGGCACAGTCGAAGACGGCATTGATTCACTATTGCCGCAGCAAGCAGATTCCATTGATTGTGATCGGCAGTGCGGGTGGACAGACGGATCCGACGCGCATTGAGGTGCGTGATTTGTCCAAGACGGAGCAGGAACCGCTGTTGAAGAAGGTGCGGCGGCGCTTGCGCAGCCAGTACAACTATCCGCCGAATTCAAAGAACAAACTCGGCGTCGATGCGGTGTTTTCGATGGAGCCGCTGAAATTCCCTGAGACGGGGGAAGCTTGCACTGTCGATGGCGATGAGAAGGCGGCGAAGCCTGGGGTGACCGGTATCAATTGTGCGGGCTTTGGCTCGGCGATGGTGGTGACTGCGACGTTTGGGATGGTGGCGGCGGGGCATTTGTTGCGGAAGTTGGCTGAGCAGGCTGAAACCGGTAAGCCAGTGTCTGACCCGCAGGGTCAGACACTTGACTAGCGGCGGTCGCAGGCCGGGTGTCTGACCCTGCGGGTCAGACACCGGTTTATCGGTTTTGCGCGAGCGGCACGTAACGCCCATCCGGCATCGACTCCACCAGCGCAAGCTCCCGAACATCCCACAGCACCGGCGCCCCGCTGAACCCGGCAGGCGCTTCCTTCGCCTCACGCGCCAGCGTGATATGCGGCTTGAAATCCCCATGCGTCGCCGCGCTGAAGCCTGCCGCCTCCAGCCGCGCCATCAGCTCCCCCTGCACAGCCAACAACCCTGAAGGCGGCGCACTCATCCCCGCCCAGGCAATATGCGGCCGCTTGAAGTAGCCATAACAATCAACGGTCAACTGCAACGGCGGCACATGCGTTGCATGCAGGATGTCGAGCAAGACAGGCAAGGCCTCCGCCGGCTGCTGCCCTAGAAACGCCATGGTCAGATGCAATTTCTCCGGCGGAATCAGCCGCCCGCGCACCGGTTGTTGCAGGCGCACCAAATCCTGGCGGACCTCGTTGTTCGGCCAGAGCGCAAAAAACAGTTTGTGCACAGCTTGTTTTGTTATCATGGCAGCCGCTTTAAAACCACTTAACGAATATACATGAAACGCACTTCGATCCTGTTCGCATTCCTGTGCGCCGCCGGCCTGGCGCAGGCACAGCAGCCTACCCAAGAACCGGCCCAGGCGCAGCAAGCTGCTCCAGTGGCGCAACAAGCAGATGCCGCAGCGTCGGCCCAGCAAGGCCCGGTCGTGCCAGGTTCGGCACAGCCAGGTCCGGCCGCCGAGCAACTGATCGTCACCGACCACAAGATCGGCAAAGGCGCCGAAGCCAATGTCGGCAACACCGTCTTCATGCACTACACGGGCTGGCTGTATCGTCCGCTGGCTAAAAACCAGCGCGGCCGCCAGTTCGACAGCTCGATTTCACGCGGCGAACCGCTGGACTTCAAGCTGGGCACCGGCAAAGTGATCAAGGGCTGGGACCAGGGCATCGTCGGCATGAAAGTGGGCGGCAAGCGCACCCTGATCATCCCGTCGGAACTGGCTTACGGCTCCCGTGCCATGCCGGGCATTCCTGCCAATTCGGCCCTGATCTTCGACGTTGAACTGATGGACGTCAAGTAACTCAGCGGTAGTCTTCGGCCGTCAGGCCGTACTTCTGCATCTTGTGGTACATGGTCTGTTTCGGCAGGCTCAGCGCGGTACAGGCGGTGGCGACGTTGCCGCCGGCCGCGCGCAGCGCTTGCTCGATCAGCATGCGTTCGAAAGCGCCGACCTGGTCTGCCAGCGAGGCAGGCGCCGCGCTCTCCGCAGATGCCGACAGTCCCAGCACGAAGCGGTCGGCCGCATTGCGCAATTCGCGCACATTGCCGGGCCAGTCCTGCGCCATCAACTGCTGCATCTGCGCGGCGGGCACCACCGGGCAAGGGCGCTTGTAGCGCGCTGCCGCATCCAGCATGAAGTGCTCGAACAGCAGCGGAATGTCTTCACGGCGTTCGCGCAGCGGAGGGATGTGCAGCACAATCAGGTTCAGGCGGTAATACAGGTCGCTGCGGAACTTGCCCTGGTCGGAAAAGTCCTTCAAGTCTTCTTTTGACGCTGCAATCACGCGCACGTCCAGCGGTACCGCATGGTTTGATCCTAGGCGTTGGATCGAACGCTCCTGCAGCACGCGCAGCAGCTTGACCTGCATGGCCAGCGGCAGGCTTTCAATCTCGTCCAGGAATAGCGTGCCATGGTCGGCGTGTTCGATCTTGCCGATCTGGCGCTTGGCGGCGCCGGTGAAGGCGCCTTGTTCGTGGCCGAACAGTTCACTCTCGAAAATCGTTTCCGGAATGGCGCCGCAATTGACCGGCACATAGTGATGCTTGCCGCGCTCGCTGAACTGGTGCAGGCAGCGCGCCACCAGCTCCTTGCCGGTGCCGGTCTCGCCGTAGATCAGCACGTCGGCCGGCTGCCCTGCCACGTCCAGGATCACCTGGCGCAGGGCCTGCATCGCTGGTGTGTTGCCGAGCAAGCAGGCTTCGATGCCTTCGCTGTGCGCGAGCTTCTGGCGCAATGCGCGCACTTCCAGTTGCAGGCGCCGCTTGTCGACGGCGCGGCGCACGACGTCGGCCAGCTGCTCCGACGAGTAGGGCTTTTCCAGGAAGTCGTAAGCGCCATCGTGCATGGCTTGCACGGCCATCGCAATGTCGCCGTGGCCGGTGACCAGGATCACCGGCAGTTCCGGATCGATGGCACGCGCCGCTTCCAGTAGTTCCAGCCCGCTCATGCCGGGCAGGCGCACGTCGCTGACCAGCACCAGCGGGCTGTTCGCTTGCAGCAGCCTGGCTGCCGGTTCGGCGCTCTCGAAGCTGCTCACCGTGAAATCGGCCAGCTCCAGCGCCTGTTCACTGCCAGCGCGTACGGTCGGGTCATCTTCGACCAGTAGCACTTGTATCTTGTCCATCACGTCTCCTGCGCTTCTTTTAATTCGATCACGAAACAGGCGCCGGCGTTGGCCTGTTCCGCTCTTAAGCTTCCGCCGAAATCGCGGATGATTTGTTCTGAAATCGCCAGCCCCAGTCCCAGGCCTTCGCCTTGCGGCTTGGAGGTGTAAAACGGCTCGAACAGCCGCTTGCGCGCTTCGTCGCTGAGGCCAGGGCCGCTGTCGGCCACGCGGATCAGGACGCGGCCTGGCTTGCTGCTCACTTCCAGCACCAGCTCGCGCACCGCGCAGCCGGCCATCGAGTCGAGCGCATTGGTCATCAGGTTGAGCAGGACCTGTTCCAGGCGGTTGCTGTCGCACAGCGCGTAGATATCGGCCTTGTCGATGCGCAGCTGGAAGGTGACCTGGTCGAGCTGGATGCGGCGCTCCACCAGTACCAGGGCATTGGAAATCGAGGTGTGGATCGACACCGGGCCCAATTCCGCGTTCGACTTGCGGGCGAAGCCCTTCAATTTGCCGGTGATGGTGCCCATGCGCGCCACCACCTGCGAAATGGTTTTCAGGTTGTTGCGCACGTCGTCCAGGCGGCCGCGCTCGAACAGCAGCACGGCGTTGTCGGACATCGTGCGCAGGGCCGTCAGCGGCTGGTTCAGTTCGTGCGTGATGCTGGCCGACATCTGGCCCAGCACGGCCAGCTTGCCGGCCTGGAACAGCTCGTTTTGCGTGATCTGCAGTTGCTGCTCGGCTTGGCGCCGCACGTCGATTTCCTTGCTCAGGTCCTGCGTCATGCGCGCCAGGCTGGCGGTACGCTCGGCCACCATGCGCTCCAGCTCCTCCTTGGCGCGCAGGCGCTGGCGCCAGTACAGGAACAGCAGGATCAGGAAGCCATAGGCCAGCAGCGCGAACAGGAAGGCGAGGCTGGCATTGCCGCGCGCTGCGTTCAGGTCGGACATGTAAATGAAGGTCCAGTCGCGCGGCGCCAGGGAGCGTGTCTGTGCCAGCATCAGGGGTGTCGAGGCTGCTCCGGGAGCGTTGCTGTTGCGGATGACCAGCAGGCGGTCGCCATTGGCCAGCGCTTCGTCGTGCTTCAGCGTCAGCGGCGGCAGCGCTTGCGCGAAATACTGGCGCGTCTGTTCGAGTTCGGCGCGTACGTTGTTGGACAGTGGCCGCAGGGCCCTGAACTTCCATTCGGGATCCGAACTGAGGAAGATCACGCCGTGGGGATCGACCAGCGCCACCTTGTCCGCGCCCTGCGTCCAGCTGCGCTGCTGGCTTTCGATGCTGACCTTGATGGCCGCCACGCCCAGCATGCGGCCGTCCTTGTAGATGCCGTGGGCGTAGAAGTAGCCCGGCTCCAGGCTGGTCGTGCCCACGCCATAAAAGCCGCCGGGGCGGCCGCGCAGCGCATTGCGGATATAGGGCCGGAAGTTGACATCATCGCCGATGAAGCTGTCCTTCTGGCGCCAGTTGCTGGCGGCCTGGGTGCGGCCCTGCAGGTTGACGATATAGATATTGCTGGATTCGGCCTTTTTGTTCAGGCCTTCCAGGTACTCGTTGACGCTGTTGCGCGCATCCTCGTCGCCGGGATTTTCCAGCAGCCGGACCACATCTTTGTCCAGCTCCAGCATGCGCGGCACGAGGTCGTACTTGTCGAGCAGGTTTTCCAGGCTGGTGGCATACACCTCCAGCCTTTGCGCCCCCGCTTCACGCAGGCGCTCGGTGGTTGCGCTGTCGGCCCACCAGTACGCCAGGTAGGGCAGGGCCAGGCCTGCCAGCAGCACCAGGCCCAGCAAGGTACGGACGTGTTGCGTCGGACGCGGCTGCGCCTGGGGCGTTGCGGTGATGTCGGGTTGGACTGGCATTACAGCCAACTATAGCAAACCTCAGTTACAGTTGATGGCGCAACCCCAGGTTAAAAGCGCGCTGGCCCTTGCCGTCGTCGGTGGCGTTGCCGACGGTGAAAGGGGCGCCATTGTGGCCATTGATGCGGCCATAGGCTGCATACAGGTCGGTGCGCTTGGACAGGCCGTACAGGTAGGCGATGCCGTACTGGCGCGCATCCTGGTTGGCTGCGCTGCGGTCCATATGCTGCACCACCGAGCCGGCGAAGCTGTGCGGGCCGAAGGTGGCGCACAGGCCCAGCACCAGGTCGCGGCTGGAAGCGCCGGGAATGCCGATGGTGCCGGCGGTGATGACGCTGGTCGCGCTGGTCACGGTGCCGGTTGGGCTGCTGGTGCCGTTTGACAGCGTGCTGCTGCCGCCGCCACCCACGGTGCCCATGCCGCGGTTGAAGGCATAGCCTGCGTGCAGCTGGTAGTTGCCCAGCTTGTAGCGCGCGGCCAGCAGCGTGTTATGCGCATGCAGGCCGGCGGTGGCGCTTTCGCGGCGGAAGTGCGAGAGCGACAGCGCCAACGGGCCTTCGTCGTAATTCAGGGCGCCGCTCAGCGCGCGCTTGCGGGTGCTGTCGCCCGCCACTTCGCCTGCGCTGTAAGCCAGCTCGGTCGAGAAGCCCGCCAGCTTGGGCGAAGCGTAGCGCAGCGAATTGTCCATGCGGCGGTTCGGCACCATCAGGTTGGCAGCCTGGCCGGCCAGGCCGTCGGAGAAGGGATCGGCGATGTCGCGCAGGGCCTTGTAGTACGGCGAATACTGGCGGCCGGCACTGATGGTCCCGAGCGGGCTGGCGAGGGAGACGAAAGACTGGCGGCCGAAGGTCAATCCGCCCTGGCCGGAAGCGCCGGTATCCATCGCGAAGCCGCTCTCGACGACGAAGCCGGCCGACAGGCCGTTGCCCAGGTCTTCAGTGCCTTTGAAGCCGATGCGCGAGCCGGAAGCGACGCCGCTGCTCACATTGGTGGTATTGCCGGCGGCGCCGCCGCGTTCGAGCACGATGCCCGCATCGGCCACGCCATAGACTTGGACGGAAGATTGCGCGTGCGCGCTGCAGCAAGCCAGGGCCAGCAGGGTGGTGGCGGTGTATTTCATTGGGGTTCTCCTGAGGTTATTGTTCTTATGCGGCGCGAATGTAGCTGTGTTCGTCCGCTTGTTCTTCTTCGCCGAGCGCGCCTTCCCACTTCGCGACGACTGCGGTGGCGATGGCGTTGCCGACTGCATTGGTGGCCGAGCGGCCCATGTCGAGGAACTGGTCCACGCCCATCAACAGCAGCAGGCCGGCTTCCGGAATGTGGAACTGGGTCAGGGTGGCGGCGATCACCACCAGCGAAGCGCGTGGCACGCCGGCCATGCCTTTCGAGGTCAGCATCAACAGCAGCAGCATGGTGATCTGGGTGCCCAGCGACAGGTCGATGCCATAGGCCTGGGCGATGAACAGCACGGCGAAGGTGCAGTACATCATCGAGCCATCCAGGTTGAAGGAATAACCCATTGGCAGCACGAAGCTGGAGATGCGGCGCTGCACGCCGAACTTGTCCAGCGCGACCAGCAGTTTTGGATAGGCCGCTTCCGAGCTTGCGGTGGAGAAGGCCAGCAGGAACGGTTCGCGGATCAGGCCTACCAGGCGCAGCACGCGCGGACCCAGCACGGCGAAGCCGGCGCCGATCAGCAATGCCCACAGGCAGAACAGGCCGAAGTAGAAACCGCCCATGAACTTGGCGAAGGTCGCCAGGATGCCGAGGCCGTTGGTGGTGACCACGGAAGCCATGGCGGCAAACACCGCCAGCGGGGCCAGGCCCATGATGGTGCCGGTAATGCGCAGCATGACTTGCGCCAGCTCGTCGACCACGTCCAGCAGGCGCTTGCCGGATTCGCCCAGCGCGCCCAGCGCGGAGCCAAAGAAGATCGAGAACACCAGCACTTGCAGGATCTCGTTATTGGCCATGGCCTCGATCGGCGACTTCGGCACCACGTGGGTGATGAAGTCTTTCAGCGTGAAGGCCGAAGTCTTCAGGCCGGTGCTGGCGTCAATGGCGGGCAGCGGCAGGCCAAGGTTGGTGCCGAGCTGCATCACATTCGACAGCAGCATGCCGAGCGCCAGGGAGACCAGCGAAGCGACGATGAACCAGGCGAAAGCCTTGGCGCCGATGCGGCCGGCAGCCTTGCCGTCGCTCAGGTTGGCGATGCCGACGGTCAGGGTGGAGAACACCAGCAGCGCAATGATCATCTTGATCAGGCGCAGGAAGATGTCGGTGACCAGCGAGATATGGGCCGAAATGTCGGCGGTGAGTTTCTTGTCAGGGAATACCGTGTGACAGGCGTAGCCGACGGCGATGCCAAGCAGCATCGCGAACAGGATATAGAGTGTGAGGGGGCGCTTCTTTTGCATTCCGGTCTCCGTTGTGTAGGCCCCCGCGCGTCTGGCGGGGTCCTAGGGCAACAGCAAGCTGTGTGCCCGCTGGACGGATTCCGGTAAGTGCTTGATTTATAAGCCTGCCGACATGCTAATAATGCCGGTTGGCAATTTTACCGTCCCAAGGTTTGGACGGCCTGGATGGGCTGCGTATGACTTCTTGGCTCAATGTGCATGGCCATGGTGGTGGTCGTGGTCATGGTCTTGATCATGGTCGTGATCGTGGTCATGATCATGCTTGTCCCCGGGCGCGTGGCCCTGGCCTTGCAGGCAGCATTCATGCTGCGTGGTGCCTTGCTCGGTTTGCAAGGTCGTATGATGAATGCCGAATTGCTCCTTCAACTGGCGCGCTATGTCGTCGATGGCCGCATCGCCCGGGTAGCCGCCCGGCATGACAAGATGGCAAGTCAGTGCCACATCGGTGGTACTCATCGACCAGATATGCAGGTCATGCACCCCGGTCACGCCCGGGCTGGCGAGCAGGAATTTCTCCACTTCGGCGGCATCCACGTTGCCGGGCACCGCGCCCAGCGTCATGTCCAGTGCCTCGCGCAGCAACGACCAGGTGCTCTTCATGATCAGCACCACGATTACCAGCGACACGGCAGGATCGATCCACGCCCAGCCGGTGTACATGACCACCAGGCCGGCGATCAGCACGCCCAGCGAGATAGCGGCATCGGCCGCCAGGTGCAGGTAGGCGCCGCGGATATTCAGGTCATCCTTGCTGCCCTTCATGAACAGCCAGGCCGAAATGCCGTTGACGGCAATGCCGATGCCGGCCACCACGGATACGGTCAGCCCCGCCACCGGCGTCGGCTCCATCAAGCGCTGGAAGGCGCCCCAGGCGATGGCGCCGGTAGCCGCCATCAGCAACATGCCGTTGAACAGCGCCGCCAGGATCGAGCTGCTGCGCAAGCCATAGGTATAGCGTCCGGAAGGCTCGCGCTTGGCCAGGATCGCCGCACCCCAGGCCAGGATCAGGCTCAGGACGTCCGACAGGTTATGGCCGGCGTCGGCCATCAGCGCCGTGGAATTGGCCAGGAAACCGTAGAAGAACTCGATGGCAACAAACGCCGCGTTGAGCGCGATCGCGATAGCGAAGGCGCGGCCGTGTCCCACTTCGCCGTGATGGTGGTGATGATGGCCGTGGTCGTGGCCATGTCCGTGATGGTGATGGGCGCTCATTGTTCGTTACCGTTGGAAGGTTCGGCGATATGTTCCAGCATATCGCGCAGGACGCCGCTGATATGCGCATCAGCGGTGGAATAGAAGACTTGCTTGCCCTGGCGTTCAGACTTGACGATACGCGCGGCGCGCAGCAGGCGCAAATGGTGGCT
>Ga0102594_1000970_pt1 | contig 20345 bp, 21 predicted proteins | sample AraplaCol_mLB_r2_2_FD_76863 | JGI IMG/M metagenome (GOLD analysis project Ga0102594, IMG submission 76863) | Arabidopsis root microbial communities from North Carolina, USA - plate scrape MF_Col_mLB_r2 (SPADES assembly) (version 2) | ecosystem: Host-associated > Plants > Roots > Endosphere...
GGCCGCCCTTGGTCTTGATCACGATCGAGGCCGAGGGTTCGCGCTGGTCGCGGCTGAACACCTCGCGCTTGGGCAGAACCAGATGGACGCGGGCCGACTGCACCTGGTCGATCGAACGGATGGTGCGCGCCAGCTCACCTTCCATCGCCCGCAGGTGATTGATGTTCTGCATGAAATTGGTGGCCGACAGGGCATTGGCCTTGTCGAAGATTTCGTAGCCGGCGCCGCCGCCGGACGGCAGGCCGCCCTCGGCCAGCTGCATGCGGGCGCGCAGGACGCGGTCTTCCGGCACCAGGATCTGGGTGCCGTTGCTGGCGATCTGATAGGGGATCTTCTGGGCTTCGAGGCGGGCGACGATCTCGCCCGAGGACTGCAGATCAAGATTGCCGTAGAGCAGCGCCATCTTGGGCTGCGTGATCTTCATGCCCAGGAAGACGAAAAAGCCGATCAGCACGGCCGCGGTCGCCGCCAGCATCGCCAGGCGCGCCGGACCGATATTCCGCAGCATATTCATAATACCATTCACGGCATCACCCCATGCACCAGGCACGCGTTGCGGCAGGTCCTTCCTGCCCTGTATGCAAGGTAGGAAGGCGGGATGAAAAAGAGGTTAACACCCCGGCAATTTTTGCCTACCGGGATGTTGGCCCTGAATGGTCAGAAAAGTTTGGGGGTTTTTGCCTTCTTACGGCGAAATCCGAGCCGGACGAAGCGGGACGTCAGGCAGGCTGCCGGGGCGGTATTCCTGAAGGCGGGTGGTGCGCAGGCCGGGCAGGCCATGCTGCTCGATGGCGCGCTGCCAGGAGAGGAATTCCTCCACGGTAAGGGCATACCGTTCGCAGGCCTCGTCCAGGGTCAGAAGGCCGCCGCGCACGGCGACCACGACTTCGGCCTTGCGGCGGATGACCCAGCGCTTGGTGTTCGCCGGGGGCAGGCTGTCGCGGGTGATACGCTGGCCTTCCGGGCCGATCACGCTGGCTTGGCTCTGCGTCGGCAGCATACGCGCGCGGGGGGTCATGGAATGAAGGTTCTGCATGGTATCGGTCCGCCTTTAACAAAGCCCTAAATGCGAAGGTTGATGACGCCCCGGAGACGTACTGGTGCTCCGGGGGATTAGTGCACCGCGACGATCCAGCTCGGCGGCACGCCCAGGCCGCCGATCGAGAACATCGCCTGCAGATTCTCGAAGGCCACGCTGTCGACCTTGCCGCGACCCAGCACATCGACGCCAACCTTCTGGCCGTCCGAGTTCTTGGCCTCGACCACCATCTTGTAGATGTCGCCTTCCTTGGCCTTGGTGCCGTCGGTCTTGGTGCCATCCCACTCGAAGCTGTGACGGCCCTTCGTGGTGTCGCCGGTGCTCGAGTAGACCAGGTTGTTGTTCGAGTCGTAGATCTTGATGTCGGTGGTCGTCGAGTTGGCGGCCATGCCGTAGCTCCAGCGGGCCTTGTCGCCCTGGACGACGGTGTTGGCGCCGTAGAATTCGACATCCTTGCCGATGTAGTTGACGTAGGAGCCGTTCTCCTGCGGGTTGGTGACCGTGTTGGCCGCACGCAGCGCCAGGACATCCTTGGCTTCGTACTTGTTGCCGTTGACCAGCAGGTAATCCACGCCGTCGACGCGCTCGATGCTGTCGACCATGCCGCGGGTCTTGATCGAGGCGGTCATCTTGTCGCCGGTGGCGCTCTGCGCCACCACTTCCAGCTTGTATTCACCCGGCACCGCCTTGCCGCCGCCGGCCAGCGTACCGTCCCAGACGAAGGTATGCTCGCCCTTGCTCTTCTCGAGCTGGGCGGTGTGCACGGTCTTGCCGTTCTTGTCGATGACGCGCAGTTCGCCAGCGGTCGCTTCCGACGGCAGGTCGTAATACCAGAAGGCCGGCTGCGAGGTGCTGAGCGTCGACTTGTTGGTGTCGATATCGATCTGCTTGCCGATATAGCTGACCAGGTTCGAGCTCTGTTGCGCGCCGAACATCGAGATCAGCTTTTCAAGGTTCTTGTTCTGGTTGATCGACTGTTCGACCTGGCTGAACTGGACGAGCTGCGTGGTGAACTCTTTCGAGTCCATCGGCGAGGTCGGGTCCTGGTTCTTCAGCTGCGTGGTGAGCAGCGTCAGGAAGGTGTCGAAATTCTTCGCCAGCGAGGCACCGGACACTTCCGACTGCGTCTTGGGAGCGTTGTTGGTGCTGGTGCTGGTGGTATTGGTGATGGCAGTGACCATGACCGTTCTCCTTAGATCTTGATATCCAGGCCGCCGCGGGCGGCAGCCGCGCGCTGCGCCTGGGCAGCGGCGACCTGCGCCGGATCGATGCGACCGGTTTCGGCATATTCATCGGCGCCGCGGTTGCGCTGGCGGCCGTAACCGGCGCCGCCCTCGCGGCCATCACGGCCGGCCTGCGCCTGGTTCTGGTCGCGCAGCGAGAAGCTCAGCGACTGCTGGTCGGTCTTCAGACCGGCATCGCGCAGCGACTGCTCCAGGCTGGCGGCATCCTTCTGCAGCATCTGCAGGGTTTCGGGCTTGTCGGCGGCGATCACCGCCATCAGGCGGCCGTCATGACCGACTTCCATCTTGATCTCGACATTGCCGAGATTGCCCGGATCGAGGCGGATCGAAATCTTGTCGATGCCTTCGGCCGCGCCCTTCTTGATCTGCACGGCGACCTGTTCGCCGGCCGGGATATAGGCGTTCAGGTTGCGGGCCAGGGTCTGGTTGGTGGCATGCTGGCTGGCCTGCGTGGCCTGGCTCGCCGGCGTGGCGGCGATGGCGGCCTGCTGCTGCACGATATGGGCGGGCGCGCTCTGCACCGGCGCGGCATTCGCCTGCAGCGATGCATCGTTGATCAGCTGCGACTGCAGTGCGGCCGCGAATTTCGCATCGGCGGCGACCGGCTGCTGCGGCACCTGCGCCTGGGCCTGCTGCTGCAGCAGGGCTGCATCGGCCAGATCGTCATCGCCCTGCATGGCCATCAGCGCCGACTGGTCGACCAGCGTCTTCGGCGCCACGGCCGACACGGTCTGCACGTCGAGGGTCAGGCTCTTTTCGGGCTTGGTCTCAGTCTTCGGGGCGGCGGCCACGACAGCGGCGGCGACCAGCGGCTGCGCCGCCTGCATCTGCTGCTGCGGTTCGGCGACCACCGTCTTCACGTCAGCCTGCAGCTGTGCCTGCGCCTGGGTGGCGAGCTGCTGCTGGATGGCGGCGAAATCTTCCTTGCTCATGGTCTGCTGCTGCGACAGCAGGGCAGCCACGCTGGTCTCGGTGCCTTCGCCGGCAGCGGCCTGCTGCGCGGCGGCCTGGGCGGCAGCAAGCGCGGCAGCCTTGGCGGCTTCAGCATCGACCGGGAGCTGCGGCGCAGCGGCCTCGGCCGGAAGCTGGGCGGCGACGCCAGTCACCGCGGGAGCGGCAGTCGCAGCGGCGGCAATCTGGGCGGCGGCATCGGGCACGACCGGAGCGACGGCAACCGGAACCATGGCCGGCGCGGCAGCCTGGGCCTGGGCATCAACCGCGAGAGCGGCGGCCGGGGCAGTGGCGACCGGCGCGGCGGCAACCGCAACAGGCGTCACCGGAGTCTGCAGCAGGTTGAGGATCAGCAGGGCATCCGGCGCGTCGGCGACAACCGGCTTGGTCTCTTCGGCGGCGTCGGTCAGGTCTTCAGCGGCGGGCTTGGTGTCGGCCTTTTCGCCATCAGCCTTGGAAGCTTCAGCCGGCTTGGTCTGGGCGGCCGTCTTGTCATCGGCCTGGTCCGTCGTCTGGGCGGCATCATCCTTCGCAACCGGCTTGTCGTCGCTCTTCTGCACCGGCTTGTCGGCGGGCTTGGAGGCGGCATCGCGCGGGGCGGTATCGGTCTTGGTGGTCTGGTCGCGGCTGTCGCTGCGCTCGACCGGCTTTTCGACCGGACGGTCGGCGGCAGGACGTTCGCTGCGCTCGACCGGGCGGGTTTCGGTGCGGGGGGTGCTGTCCTGGCTCGCCTGCTGGGCGCCGGTGGCGACCGCCTTGCTGCCGGCACCGTAGAAGGCGTTCTGCAGGACGCGCGAGAAGTCATCGGCGCGACGCGCGGTGTCCTCAGCCGGATTGGGGCTGATGGCGGAAGCTGCAGTGCTGTTGACCGAGGTGACTTGCATGGGAATCCTCATTCGACGGTCCCTAGGAAAGCAAGCAGTGGGCCAACTGCGCCTTCCCTATCAACCTACTGTTTTAATTGATTTATTTTTCGGGCCGCCGAGTCGTCACCCCGGGTCGGGCTTGCCGGGCGGCAATATCTGCCGGGGGCCAGCCGGTCGCCTTTAACCGACGGACCGGTTAAGGTCCCGGCCCATGTCCGACCCCTTCCAGACCGCCCTCCAGCACCAGCAGGCCGGCCGCCTCGCCCAGGCCGCCGAGATCTACCAGGCGATGCTGCGCGGCAATCCGCAGCAGCCCGACGTGCTGCACCAGTACGGTCTGCTGCACCACCAGGCCGGCCGGCCGGCCGAAGGGGTGAAATTCGTCCAGCGCGCCATTTCCCTGCAGCCCGACCGGCTGGCCTTCGTGAACACCGCTGCCATGCTGTTCATCGCCGCCGGCCAGCCCGAGGAAGCCGCGCGCGCCGCCGAACAGGCCGTCGCCCGCAATCCGCAAAATCCGGACGCCGCCAACAATCTGGGCCTGGCGCTCGCCATGCTCGGCCGCTTCGACGCCGCCGCCGAGGCCTATGGCCAGGCGCTCTCCTTACGCGCCGATTTCCCCGAGGCACGCTTCAACCTGGCCAACCTGCTGCGCGAGCGCGGCGACCTGGCCGGCGCCATCGCCGCCTATCGCACCCTGCTGCAGGCCGCGCCGCACTTCGTCGGCGCCCGCATCAATATGGGCATCGCGCTGGAACAGGCCGGCGACCTGCCGGCTGCCACCGAAGCCTATCGCGCCGCGGCGCAGGCGCAGCCCGATCTGGCCGTCGCGCATCTCAATCTCGGCCTGGCATTGCAGAAGCAGCACCGCTTCCGCGAGGCGATTGTGTCCTTGCAAGCCGCCGTGAAGCAGGACGCCACTCTGGTGGCAGCGCATATGGCGATCGGCCAGTCGGCGCGCGAGCTTGGCGACAGCGCCACGGCGGTCGCCGCCTTCCAGCGCGCAGCCAAGCTGGCGCCGGATCATCCTGATGTGAAAGCCGCGCTGTCCGGGCTCCTGAGCGGGCTGATTCCGGGCTGGCATTTCCCCATGCTGGCCGACACCGCGCGTAACGACGCCTTTGATGCGGCTTTGCGCAAGGCGGTGAAGCCCGGCATGACCGTGCTGGATATCGGCACCGGTTCGGGGCTGCTGGCGCTGATGGCCGCGCGCGCCGGAGCACAGCAGGTGGTTGCCGCCGAAGCGCATCCGCTGATCGCCGAGACGGCGCGCGAGATCATCGCGCAGAACAATGCCGCCGACCGCATCAGCGTGATCGCCAAACGCTCGACCGAGATGGAGATGCCCGGTGCGCCCGCCGATCTGGTGGTGGCGGAAGTGCTGGATGCCGGCCTGATCGGCGAAGGCATGCTGCCGACGGCGCGCGATGCCATCAAACGTCTGGCAAAAGCCGGCGCGCAGATCATCCCCGCCCATGCCCAGGTGCTAGCGCAGGTGATCAGTCTGCCGGCCTTGCGCAAGGTGAATCCCCTGCGCGACATCAGCGGCTTTGATCTCTCGGCCTTTGATAAATTCCGCAACAGTGGCGCGCATGGCAATGTGCGGCTGGATCATGAAGACTATGCCAGCCTGAGCGAAGCGTTGCCGGTGCTGCGCATCGATTTCGCCACGCCGCCCGACTGGACCCAGCCGCAGCTGATGCGGTGGACGGCCCCCGTCAGCACGGCCGGCACGGCGCAGGCCGTGGTCTTCTGGTTCGAACTCTGGCTCGATGCCGAGATCATGCTCTCCACCGGCCCGGGCGGCGCCATGCGCCACTGGGGCCAGGCGATCTGCTGGCTGCCGGCCGATCGCAGCGTGCAGCCGGGCGAGACGCTGGCCTTCACGGTCACGCTGGCCGACACCTATTTCGATTTTACCCCGGCGTAATCCTGCGAATCAGGCTAGGCTGCGGGCATGAGCCTGCCACCGAAAAAGCCGTCCAGCCCCGTTCCGCCGCCGCCGCGCCCGCTGGCGTCCAAGGCGGCGCCTGCGCCCGCCGAGGATGCGCCGGAGAAAGAGCAGCTCGAGCCCAGCGAGCTCGACGATCTGACGCATGCGGAATATCGCCTGCTGTATGAGGAAGGCGCACGCAACGTGCTGTTCGCCAAGCGCCAGCAATGGCGCGTGCTGGAATATTTCACCCTGCTCACGCTGGCGCTGATTGGCATCGGCATCGTCATGCCTTTCGCGCCGGATATGGCGCGCTTCATCTCGGGCTTCCTGGTCTTCGTCGGCGTGGCGCTGATCGCCGTGCTGCTGATGCTGCAGACCTGGCAGGGCCGCGAACATGCCAAGATGGCCTATCTGGCCGGCGATCTTTCCAACTTCGCGCGCACCGCCCGGCGGCTGAAACCCAAGACCAGCAGCGACGTGCATCGCTACATCATCCTGGGCGTCATGCTGCTCTATGTCGTGGTGCTGTGCATGGTGGCCGTGCGCCTGCTCGGCGATCTCGGCCGCTAGACACCTTAATTGAACAGATAGCTGTCCATCGCCAGCGCGCCGAGCGCGAAGCTGGCATGCAGCCGTTCGGCCGCCTTGCCTGGTGTCGCCGCACCCAGCGCCACATAGAGCGGCAGCAGATGCTCGTCGGTTGGATGGTTCAGCGCCGCATGCGGCGCGAGGCTACGATAATCCAGCAGGGCCGCATCGTCGCGCGCTTCCAGCTTCTGCGCCATCCAGTCGGCAAAGCCCTGCGCCCAGTCGGCGACGATCGCGGTGCTGTCGCGGCGATCCAGCATGCGCAGGTTATGCGTCAGCGACCCGGTCGCCATGATCAGCACGCCCTCGTCGCGCAAGGGGCTGAGCGCACGACCGAGCGCCATGTGATGATCGGGACCGAGATCGGGCTGCAAGGATAATTGCAGCACCGGGATGTCGGCCTGCGGATAGACCAGCAGCAAAGGCGACCAGGCGCCATGATCCAGGCCACGTTCGGCATCGAGCCGTGTGGGAATGCCGGCTGCATCCAGCAGCGTCTTCACGCGCGCGGCCAGCTGCGGCGAACCGCTGGCCGGATACTGCTGCGCATAGAGCGCCGGCGGGAAGCCGTAGAAATCGTGGATGGTGGCGGGCCTGGGCGTGGCCGCCACTTCCGGTGCATCGGTTTCCCAATGGGCGGAGATGGCGAGGATGGCCTTCGGCTTCGGCCAGTGCTGCGCGGCCCGCAGCAGGAACTGGTGCGCCGGGCGCTCGGGTTCGAGCGTCAGCATCGGCGAACCATGGCTGATGAAAAGGGCCGGCATCGACATGAAAGGCAAACTCCACGAGACGCAGCAGATGCGCTGCGTCGCGCTTCACCTATGCCAGCAGGGCCGGCCCCGCAAGACGTTACCTTGCGGTGACGGCCTTACCGTTCGCCCAGTTACTTGGCAGTGGCGACCGGACCGGAAATCCACTCGGCCGGGCGGCTGCGGAACAGGCCGGCCACCTTCGCAAAGAAGGCGCGGCTGGCTTCGGCGCGCAAGGTCACGGCGCGGGCGCGGATGAAAGCCATCTCGTCGGCCGAGATGTAGGTGATCGGCGCAACGCCGGCAACGGCGGCATCGAAGCGCTTGTCGAGGTCGGTCATGAGATTGGTGCTCGTGGTCATGGGGGAGGCCTTTCCTCTGCTGGGTGGCTGCTGACCCCGAATCTATGCTGCACCGCACTTTTCATTAATACGGAATTATGTCAGTATTTATTGACTGAAATTCACAAATAGGCCATCAGGAGCTTCTTGGCATGGATCGCTATGGCGAAATGCAGGCCTTCATCCAGGTGGTGGACCGGGGCGGCTTCACCGAAGCCGCCCGGGAGCTGCACCTGTCCCCCTCCGCCGTCAGCAAGCTGATCTCACGGCTGGAGGACCGGCTGGGCGCCCGGCTGCTGCAGCGGACCACCCGCCGGGTCAGCCTGACCGCCGAAGGCCGGGTCTATGCCGATCAGGTGCGCGAGATTCTCGCCGATATCGATGCGGTGGAGGCCAGCGTCGGTGGCGCCGAGGCCGAGCCGCGCGGGCCGTTGCGCATCAACGTGGCGCATGGCTTCGGCATGGCGCAGATCGTGCCGCTGATCCCCGATTTCCTGGCGCGCTATCCCAAGGTGCAGGTCAGCCTCACCTTCGCCGACCATCTGGTCGACCTGGTGGGCGAAGGCGACGACATGGGTATCCGGCTGGGCGAGCTGCACGACGACACGCTGATCGCGCGCAAGCTGGGCGAACACCGCCGCATCATCTGCGCCGCGCCGAGCTACCTCGACCGCTACGGCACCCCGCAGACGCCCGACGACCTGGCACGGCATAACTGCCTGCTGTTCGACGGCCCCGAAGGCCTGAACGAATGGCCGTTCCGCAAGGCCGGTGGCGGCATCGAGCGCCGCCCGATGCATGGCAGTTTCCGCAGCAACAACGGCGATGCGGTGCTGCGCCTGCTGCTCGGCGGCGTCGGCCTATGCTACGCGGCCGATTTCGGCATCAAACCCTATATCGAGAGCGGCCGCCTGGTACCGGTGCTGACCGAGCACACCGCTTTGGTGATGCGGCCGGTGCATGCGGTCTATCCCGCGCGCAAACATCTGGCAGCAAAAGTGCGCGCCTTCGCCGACTTCCTGGTCGAACGTTTCTCGCCCGAGCCGCCGTGGATGATGTGACTTAAGCCAGTGCCGCCCGCTACTTCAAAGCAGCTTCTGCCGCCTGCACCAGCGCCGACGTATCCGCCGCCGTCTTGTCGAAGGCACAGACGAAGCGGTAGAGGCTGTCGGCCTCGCTCCAGGTGTGGAACAGCGCGCCGCGTGCCCGCATCGCCTCGGCCGCCTTGACCGGCAGCTTCACGAACACCTCGTTGGCCTGCACCGGCCATACGACTTTCGCGCCCGGCAGCTTGCCCAGTCCATCGGCCAGTTCGCGGGCGCGGGCATTGGCCTCGCGCGCCAGCCGCAGCCACAGGCCGTTCTCCAGCATGGCCAGCAGCTGCACCGACAGGAAGCGCGACTTGGAGAAGAGATGCCCGCCGCGCTTGCGGCGATAGAGGAAGCTCTCGGCCAGTTCGGGCTTGAAGAAAACCACGGCTTCTGCCGCCATCGCGCCGTTCTTGGTGGCGCCGAAGCTGAGTACGTCCACGCCGGCGCGCCAGGTGATGTCGGCCGGCGCGCGGTTCATCCCCGCCACCGCATTGGCGAAACGCGCGCCGTCCATATGCAGGTGCATCTTGTGCTTGCGGCAACGCTCGGCGATGGCCGCGATTTCGTCGACCGAATAGACCGTGCCGGCCTCGGTGGCCTGGGTGATGCTGACGGCCGAGGGTTGCGGATTATGCTGCGAGCCGGACCAGCCCAGGCTCAGCGCGGCATCCAGCGCGGCGATATCGATCTTGCCGTTCTCACCCGGCACATTCACCAGCTTGGCGCCGCCGGTGAAGAATTCCGGCGCGTTGCATTCGTCTGTAACGATATGGGCATCCTGGTGGCAGTAGATCGCGCCATGGCCCGGCGCGATGCAGGCCAGCGACAGCACATTCGCCGCCGTGCCGGTGGCGACCGGAAACACCTTGCAGTCATGCTCGAAGAGTTTCGAGAAGGCGGCGTCGAGCTCCACGCTCCACGGATCGGCGCCGTAGGACGACACAGTGCCGGTATTGGCTGCACTGAGCGCCGCCATGATCTCGGGCGCCGCACCGGCAACGTTATCGCTGCGAAAATCCATGTCGGGAATCCTGTTAGTCTATCGTGAGGGGAAGCGGGACAAAATCCTGCGCCGCGGCATCGGGCTGGAAGGCCCGCGGCGCACCGGCCCGCCCATCCTGCACCGCGCTGATCAGCCAGACCAGACTTCTGTCGTAAATCATCGCCGCATCCTGCGCAGAGGGTTCGGCGCGGCCGTTCGGATGGCTGTGCCAATGCGCGATGATGCGCAGATTGGTCCCATTGGTTTCGCGCAAGCGACGCATGACGGAAAACTGCACGGCCGGATCGAGCTCGAATTCGCGTTCGGGCGTGGCGGCCAGGTTGCGCGCCGGCACGATCTCGGTGACGCGCAGGTCATCTGTACCCACCAGCAGGGCGCAGGCCTCGCGCGGAAAAGCGGCCTCGGCCAGCGCGGCGAGTTCACCTGCCTGCGCCGCCGTCAACCGGATCATCGCTCGACTTGGACCGTGATGCTGCCCAGCGGCTTCAGCGTCTCGCCATCGAGAGCGTAGAGCCGTTCCGTGCCATCAGCGAGCCGCACCCGCAGCACGATGCGGTTGCCGGTGCTGAGCACATCGGCGACGCGGCTGTTCTTGGGCAGGCTGAACACCATGTCCTCGACCGCCACGTTGCGGGGGGCCGCCGGGGTGGAGGCCGTGCGTTTCGGCCCGCCGGTCATGATCAGCACGATCAGCAGGGTGGCAAGACCAAGGAAGATGATGCCCAGACCGATGACTGTGGCCTTCAGCCACTTTAATCTGACGGCCTGTTCGGGTGTGTCGCTCATCCCGTAAACCCTTTTCCGGTCCGCATGTCCAATTCCGTCCTGTCCCAGCAACTTCCGCCCGTCTCGCCCGATTCAGCCGGCGAGCGGCTCGACCGCTATCTGGCGGCCGCCATGGCCCTGCTGCCGGATGCGGACGAGGTATCGCTGTCGCGCTCGCGGCTCAAATCGTTGGTGCTCGACGGCCATGTGCAACTGAATGGCGAGACGATAACCGACCCCTCCCGCAAGATCAAACCGGGCGAGGTCTATACGGTGGGCCAGCCGCCGGCCATCGCCGCCATCCCGGAAGCACAGGCCATCGCGCTGACTGTCGTCTATGAGGATGACCAGCTCATCGTGGTCGACAAGCCGGCCGGGCTGGTGGTGCATCCCGCGCCCGGCAGCCCGGACAACACCCTGGTCAACGCCCTGCTGCATCATTGCGGCGACAGCCTGTCGGGCATCGGCGGCGTGAAACGGCCCGGCATCGTGCACCGCATTGACAAGGATACATCCGGCCTGGTCGTCGCCGCGAAGACCGACCGCGCGCATCATGCGCTGGCGGCACTCTTCGCCGAACACGATATCGAGCGCAGTTACGACGCGCTGGTCTGGGATCATCCCAATCCGCTGCAGGGCACCATCGAGGGTGCGATCGGCCGCGACCCGAAGGACCGCAAGCGCATGGCCGTCGTCACCGGCGGCGGCAAGCATGCCGTGACGCATTACGAAACCAAAAAGATGATCTTCGATGGCAAGGGCCAGCCGGTCTGCGCGCTGGTGCGCTGCCGGCTCGAGACCGGCCGCACGCACCAGATCCGCGTGCATATGACGTCAAAGGGCAATGCGCTGATCGGCGATCCTGTTTACGGGCGCCAGCGCAACCTGCAGCGCTTCCAGCTCGGCGATCCGGCACGCGAGGCCTTGAAGGCCTTCAAGCGCCAGGCGCTGCATGCGGCCGTGCTGGGCTTTCGCCATCCGGTGACCGGCAAGGCGTTGCATTTCGAGAGCCCGCTGCCGGATGATTTTGCGAAACTGCTGAAACTGCTCTCCAGCCAGCGCAACACGCCGCGCTGAGCGGCCGCGCAGCGGTTAAGGCGCGCCGATGAAGCGCGCCAGCTTGCCCAGCGTCTGCAGCCCCAGTTCCACCGCGCCGAAGCCCTTCGCCGTCTGGTATTCGGCGAGCGTGCTGAACACCATGCCCAGCGTGACTTTCGTCGCCCCGTCCTGATCCTCGAACAGGGCCCAGGCATCGGCATGCTTCGGCCCGTTCTCGCCCCAGTGCAGCGTGTAGCCGAGGCTGCGTTCGGTGCGGACCTCGCCATAGCGATGATGGTTCGGGAAGACCGTGCCATCCGGCGCGATCATGTCGAAGACCCATTCGCCACCGGCGCGCAGGTCGATCCGCGTCGTGCGGCAGGAATACCCGTCGGGTCCCCACCATTGCGGCAGGGTCTCGGGGTTCATCCAGGCAGCCCAGACCAGGTGTCGCGGCGCCTGGATCACGCGTTCCAGCACCATGGTGCGCGCGGCCACGTCTGCGAGATTGTCCAGCCCGGCATTGAAGCCCTGGCGGTATCCCGCTTCCATATTCCCGGCCAGCGAGGACAGCTGCACCGTCACGACCAGCCGGCTGCGCTCACCCGTGCCTGACACATCCGCCGTCACCAGCGCGGCCGATTGCGTCACGCCCTCGCACGACACCATCTCGTAATTCACGCTGCGCAGCATTGGCTGAAATTCCAGCCAGCCGACCTCGCAACGGATATCCGGCTGGCCTTCGACTTTGCAGAGCGAGACTTCGCGTCCGCCTGCCCTGCTGTCGGCTTCCAGAAACTCCACCGTCACCGCCGGGGTGGGCGCGGCCCACACGCTGCGCGCGGCCGGCGATGTCCAGGCCTGCCACAACACCGGGACCGGCACGGCCACGTCGCGCTCAAAAGTCAGCGTCGCAAAACGATCAGTCATTCTTCTGCGCTTTCATCACGGTCATCACAAAGGCATCCAGGCGGTCGAGACGGCCCTCCCAGATCGCCCGCTGTTCGTCCAGCCAGGTCCGCGCCGGGGCCAGAGCCTCCGGCACGATGGTGCAGGTCCGGGTCCGCCCGTCCTTGGCGGTGGAGATCAGGCCGGCCTCCTCCAGCACGGACAGGTGCCGCATCACCGTGGGCAGACGCAGTCCGGTGGGACCGGCCAGATCGGTGACCCGTATGGGTTCTCCGGCGAGCCGGGTCAGGATCGACCGGCGGGTCGGATCCGCCAGCGCGTGGAAGAGCAGCGAGAGATCGGGATCATGCTTAGCCATATGGCTTACTATCGCCAGGACGGCCGGCGATGCAAGGGAAAAGTTAGTTAGGCGGCTAAGTTTTCCCAGCCAAGCCGGCGGCCCGGCGCCAGCAGCTTCTGTTCCGGGTCTTTTTTGCCGGACCGCGCCTAGAGCCTGAACGCCGCCTTCATGGCGGCCTTCAGCGCCTCAAGCGATTTCGCTTTCGCCTCGGCATCCGGTCCGCCACTGACGCCCAGCGTCTTGCACACTGATAACGCCTTCTGGTTGGCACCCTCGATGCCGCGACCGCCGGGGCCGTTGGTCATCACACCAGACGTCTGCTCCACCCAGCTGCGATCAGCCTGTTCGACGTAGATGCACTTGCTGAAATTCTCGCCGTTGGCGATCTGGTAATTGCGACCCGTGCCGTCCCAGCCATGCTGTGCATTCGGATAGACGATGGTTTCGACATTGCCGCCGCCGGCCTTGATCTTCGCCGTGTAATCCAGGCAGGGCTGCGTGCCCACATAGGTGTCGGCGCCGCCGATCAGCACCAGCATCGGCACGCCGGTGGTCTTCACGTTCACATACTGCGTGCCGCAGCTGGCATAGTAGGGCACATGCAGCGCGAAACGCGGGCCGTTCGGCGCGAAACGTTCGGCCACCTGTACCAGCGCGCTCTGCAGAGCCACCGTGCCGCCCTTGGAAAAGCCGGTGATGCCGATGCGGGCCGGATCAAGGCGCGAATGCTTCACGGCTTCCTTCAGCGCGCCGAAGGCATCGGCCAGCATGTCGTTGTTGGTCACCGCGCTCTGGTCGGCCACGGTGCTTTTCACGCCGCGCGGCGTGAACGAGTCCGGGATGATCGCGGCAATGCCCATGGCGATGAACTCGCGTGCATAGGCATATTCGCGCTCGTTGCTCACCCCCCCGCTGCCATGGTGGATCAGCATCGCCGGCAGGCCGGTCGCGGTTCCGTCGGGCAGGAAGAGTTCGGCCTTCACCGTCACCGGGCCGCTGCGCGACGTGCTCTGGAATTCCAGGGTCTCTTTTATCTGGGCCGCCACCGGCTGGCTGGCCAGCAGACCCATGGCAACCACCGCCCCGAACCAGACTCGCATCGCCGCCCCCTGAGGTTGTATCCTGCCTGTGAGGACTATCACAAATGTGCGGAAGCCGGGCAATCCCGGGCCGGGCCGGTCGCACTTCCGCCGCATTTGGCCGCTGTGATCCATTGCAAATGAAAGACAGGGCACCCATTTCTGAACCAGCGCCGGAGCCTAAGAGCCGTCCGGCCGCCGGGGGAGTTTCCAAAACCATGTCGACCACTGCCAGCCTTCCCGCGCTGTCCTCCACCGAGGGCGGCCTTGCCCGCTATCTCGCCGAAATCCGCCGCTTCCCGATGCTGGAGCCGCAGGAGGAATACATGCTCGCCAAGTCCTGGCGGGATCATGGCGACGTCCAGTCCGCGCATAAGCTGGTAACCAGCCACCTGCGCCTGGTCGCCAAGATCGCCATGGGCTATCGCGGCTATGGCCTGCCGGTCGGCGAACTGATCTCCGAAGGCAATGTCGGCATGATGCAGGCGGTAAAGCGCTTCGATCCCGACAAGGGCTTCCGCCTCTCGACCTATGCGATGTGGTGGATCCGCGCCTCGATCCAGGAATATATCCTGCGCTCGTGGTCGCTGGTGAAGATCGGCACGACGGCCGCCCAGAAGAAGCTGTTCTTCAACCTGCGCCGCCTGCGCGGCCAGATGAAGGCGATCGATGGCGGCCAGCTGACGCCCGACCAGGTGGAGAAGATCGCCACCCAGTTGTCGGTCAGCAAGGACGAGGTCATCACCATGGACCGCCGCCTGGCCGGTTCGGACAGTTCGCTGAACGCGCCTGTCCGCGGCGACGAGGAAGGCAGCGGCGAATGGCAGGACTGGCTGGTCGACGAGACGCCGAACCAGGAAACCCGCCTGGTGGAAGGCGATGAATTCGACAGCCGCAAGGCGCTGCTGACCCAGGCGATGAGCCAGCTGAACGAGCGCGAGCGCGACATCCTGGCGCAGCGCCGCCTGACGGAAGAGCCCACCACGCTGGAAGACCTGTCGGCGCGGTATGGCATCAGCCGCGAGCGCGTGCGCCAGATCGAGGTGCGCGCCTTCGAGAAGCTGCAGAAGGCCGTGCGCAACGCCGCCGCCCAGCAGGGCATGACGGCGGCGACGGCCTAACTCTTAATTTTCAGAAAAGCCAGACAGGACGGGGCGTTTTAGAACGCCTCGTCCTCGTCGATATCGAACAGCGGATCGGCGTCGAAGCCGGGCATCGGCGGCGTGGCGAGCGCCAGCGCGTCGAAAGCCTGTGCCGCCTCGATCGACTGCAGCCAGATCGAGGGTTCGCCGCCCTGGCGCAGCCAGGTCAGGTCCTGCTTCACCGAACCCATATCGGCCAGGCCGCCGGCCGACAGGCCGGCCAGCGCGTCGCGGGTGGTCTCGCGCAGGCTGCGCTCGCGGATCGCGGCAGCCAGCGTCTGCGCCAGGTTGCGCAGGATGGTGATGTCGCGCTGGCGCCAGTCGTCGCTGCCGGTGTTGCGTTCGCAGCGGAAGATGGCGGTCGGGTTGTTGTTGATATCGACCAGCAGCATGTCGAGGCGGGCCTTCACGTCGTCGCCGGAGATTTCCGGGACGACAGGGGCGTCTTCAGTGACCATCGAGGCCAGACCCTGGCTCGCGGCATCGACATAGGCGCTGGTGGCGGATTTCGGAATGACGGCGCCTTCCTGGAAGCGGCCGTCGCGGGCGTTGAGCAGGCGCTTGCACACCATGTCGCCCTTGGCGTCGAAGAACCAGATGCTGACCCGGGTGGCGGAGGTGACCTCGACGGCGTCCAGGCAGATCGCCTCGCAGAGAACGCCGAGGCTGTCCGGGCCGATCGTGTACTGGGCTGCTTCCTGGGTCCTGAGCATGGTCCAACTCCGGGTGAAACTCGATGGGCCGAGTTTCGTCCCGGAGCCGGTTTTCCGGCAGGTTATGGCTCAGTAACGCGGCATTAAGAGTCGATAACCTGCCGTGCAACCAAGGATTTAATCCTCAAAAGGATCCTTCATGAGGATGGTGTCCTCGCGCTCGGGCGAGGTCGACAGCAGCGCCACCGGCGCACCGATCAACTCCTCGATCCGCCGGACATATTTGACCGCCGTGGCCGGCAGGTCGACCCAGCTGCGGGCGCCCCGGGTGGTCTCGCTCCAGCCTTCCAGGGTCTCGTAGATCGGCTTGGCGACAGCCTGTTCGCCCATGCCGGCCGGGAAGTAATCCAGCGTCTTGCCGTTCACTTCGTAGCCGACGCAGATCTTCAGTTCCTTCAGGCCATCCAGCACGTCCAGCTTGGTCAGCGCGATGCCATGGATGCCGTTCAGCTTCACGGTCTGGCGCACCAGCACGGCGTCAAACCAGCCACAGCGGCGCTTGCGCCCGGTGACGACGCCGAATTCATGGCCCTTCTCGCCCAGCCACTGGCCGATGTCGTCGGTCAGTTCGGTCGGGAACGGACCCTCGCCGACGCGGGTGGTATAGGCCTTCACGATGCCGAGGATGTAGCCGAGCGAGCCCGGGCCGAGGCCCGAACCGGCCGAGGCCGAGCCCGCCATGGTGTTGGACGAGGTCACATACGGATAGGTGCCGTGATCGACATCCAGCAGCGAGCCCTGCGCACCCTCGAACAGGATGCGCTTGCCGGCGCGGCGGGCCTCGTCGAGGTCGCGCCAGACCGGCGCGGCATAGGGCAGGATTTTCGGGGCGATCTCGGCCAGCAGCTTGAGCAGGGCATCACGGTCCACCGGCTCGACGCCGAAGCCGCGGCGCAGCGCATTGTGATGCGCCAGCAGGCCGTCGACCTTGCGGCCCAGCGTGGCGGTATCGGCCAGGTCACACACGCGGATCGCGCGGCGGCCGGCCTTGTCCTCATAGGCCGGGCCGATGCCGCGGCGCGTGGTGCCGATCTTGACGCCGCCGCTGGTGGAATCTTCGCGCAGACCGTCCAGCTCGCTGTGCAGCGGCAGGATCAGCGCGGCATTGTCGGCGACCTTCAGGTTGTGCTCGCCGATGTCGACGCCCTGGCCGCGCAGCTTGTCGATCTCGGCGAACAGCGCCCAGGGATCGACCACGACGCCATTACCGATCACCGCCAGCTTGTTCTTGCGCACGATGCCCGACGGCAGCAGCGACAGCTTGTAGACGTTGTTGCCGATCACCAGCGTATGGCCGGCATTATGGCCGCCCTGGAACCGCACCACGACATCGGCGCGCAAGGACAGCCAATCGACGATCTTGCCCTTGCCCTCGTCGCCCCACTGGGCGCCGACCACGACCACATTGCTCATATCGACTTCCTTAAGCTTAAAGCGGCTGGACGGTCTTGCCGTCCCACCAGTGACTGCACCCGGCGGCCTTGGCCGCCTTTTTCACGTCCTTCTGCTCGGACAGGGCCGCCCAGGTGGCGTGACCGTCCTTGCGCAGTTTCACGGCCGCAGCGCGCGCCGTGCCGAATGGCAGGTAAACCAGCGCCGGCGCCGTCTGCGCCGGCAAGGCCCGCATCACGCTGTCGAGATAGAGCGTGAAGCCGGTGGCGGTTTCGCCGGCCGGCGCGGTGTAGCGCCCGCCACGGCCCAACTCGCCACGCACATTGCGGGCGAACAGCGTGAAGGCGATGCCGGTGTGATATTCAAAGCCGCGGAATTCGCCGGGATCGAGCGTGACCAGCAGGTCGGGCGCGGCGGCGGAAACTTCGCGCACCAGCACATCCAGATCGGCGACGATGGCCTCGGCTTCCCGGGGCAGCTTCAGTTTCTGCAGGCCATCCAGGGCGGCACGCGCCGGGCCAGCCAGCGCCAGCAGCTTGAGCAGCGTCGGCGCTGCCGCACCGCCGATCTCTTTCAGTTCGGCGGCATCCTTGCGATCCAGCGCGCGGCGCGCGGCGCGCGCCTGCTTCGGCTCCAAGCCATGCGCAACCATGATCGCAGGCGCCAGCAGCGGCTGCGTGATGTCGAGCGACAGGCCGGTGACGCCGAGCGCCGCCACGGCTTCGGCCGCCAGCACGGCGACTTCCACATCGGCGGCCAGCGCATCCGAGCCAATCAACTCGACGCCGGCCTGGGCGAACTGGCGTTCCGGGCGCAGCTGCGTGCCGCGCACGCGCAGCACCTGGCCGGCATAGGCCAGCCGCACCGGGCGAGCGGTATCCTTCATGCGGGTGGCGGCGATGCGCGCCACCTGCAGCGTGATATCGGTGCGCAGGCCCATCATGCGCTGCGACACCGGATCCATGACGCGGAACATCTGTCCCGCCAGGTCCTGACCAGAGCCTTCAAGGAGCGTTTCCTCGAACTCGATCAGCGGCGGCTTCACGCGGGCATAGCCCTGGGCCGCAAAGGCGGCCATCAGCGTCTCGCTCGCCTGCGCCTCGGCCTCGGCACGCGGCGGCAGTACGTCACGCAGGCCCGCCGGCAGCAGGCCGGCGGCCGCGCTGCTCTCGCCGCCGTCATTCGCAGGTGTGATGCGTCCGCGCGCCATCGTGGTCCCTTAGCGGTTCTTGAAAGCGGGCTTGCGCTTCTCGGCGAAGGCCGACATGCCTTCCTTCTGATCTTCCGTACCGAAGGTGGAATGGAAGACGCGGCGCTCGAACTTGATGCCTTCGGCCAGCGTGGTCTCGTAGGCGCGATTGACCGATTCCTTGGCGATCATCACGATCGGCTGCGACAGGGTACAGATTTTCTCGGCCGCCTTGATCGCCTCGTTCAGCAGTTCGGCCGCCGGCACCACGCGGCTAACCAGACCCGAGCGCTCGGCTTCGGCGGCATCCATCATGCGGGCAGTGAGGCACATATCCATCGCCTTGGACTTGCCGACAAAGCGCGTCAGGCGCTGGGTGCCGCCGGCACCCGGAATGGTGCCGAGGTTGATTTCCGGCTGGCCGAACTTGGCCGTATCGGCGGCAATGATGAAATCGCACATCATCGCCAGTTCGCAACCGCCGCCGAGCGCAAAGCCGGCCACCGCGGCGATCACCGGCTTGCGGGCGCGGGCGACGCGTTCCCAATCGCGGGTGATGAAGTCTTCCTTGTAGACGTCCATGTAGGTCTTGGGCTGCATCTCCTTGATGTCGGCGCCGGCCGCGAAGGCCTTTTCCGACCCGGTGATGATCATGCAACCAATCTTTTCGTCGGCCTCGAAGGCATCCACCGCGCGGGTCAGTTCCTGCATCAGCGCGGCATTCAGGGCGTTCAGGGCCTGCGGGCGGTTCAGCGTGATCAGGCCGACCGCGCCACGCGTTTCCACCAGGATGTTCTCATAGGCCATGACGATTTCCTCTGATTGGACTTTCTGGACGTCTTATTGCTGGGGCAGCAGTTCGAAGCGCACGGTGAGCGCGCCGTCACGGCCGGCAAAACTGATCTTCAGCCGCTCGGTGTCGCGGCGATACAGCTCGGCACCGGCGGACCGCCAGCCCAGCTGCGGCAGGGTGGCGGCATAGAACTGCTTCACCGCCGCCTGGCTGACATTGCCCTTGGCCTCGGTGCTGCCGATGCGGCCGGTGGGCTTGTCGAAAACCGTGGCGGCATCCGCATTCTCGGACAGGCCGGGCATCAGCGGGACGTCTTCGGCGATGGACAGGAAACCGGCCGCCGCGCGGACTTCGGAGATCAGGCTTGCACGAATCCCCGCCAGCGCCAGACCGTCGATGACACCGCTCGGAAGGGGGCCGCCAAGGACGAAAAGTGCAGCTAGCGCCGGGACCGGGACAAACCTCCAGCCGGGGCGGAACATGGCCGGGAATTTGGCAGATCGGGCCGGCGGTTGGAAGCCCCGGAGGGCTGGAATCGCCCGCCGAATCCGGCCGGAAATGCCCTATTTCTGGCAGCGGCCGCAGTAAAAGGTCGAGCGGCCCGACTGCACGATGCGCTTCACCCCGGCCTTGCAGGTGACGCAGGCTTCGCCCTCGCGGTCATAGACCCGGAAGCGGGTCTGGAAGTAGCCCAGTTCGCCGTCGGACTGGACGTAGTCGCGCAAGGATGAGCCGCCGGCCTTCACCGCCTCGGCCAGCACCGCCTTGATCGCCGGAACCAGTTTCTCCAGCTTCTCGGGCTTCACCTGGCCGGCCATTTTCTCGGGATGGATACCGGCGCGGAACAGTGCCTCGCAGACGTAGATATTGCCCAGCCCGGCCACCACGGTCTGGTCCAGCAGGGCGGCCTTCATCGGCGTCTTCTTGCCGGCCAGCGCCGCGCGCAGCACGGCCGCAGTGAAGGCATCGTCCAGCGGCTCGGGGCCGATGCCGGCGAGCAGGCGATGCTCGGCCAGCTTCTTGCCTGGCACCAGATCCATCATGCCGAAGCGGCGCGCATCGTTGAAGGTGACGGCCCAGCCCTCGTCGGTGCCGAAGATCACATGGTCATGCGGGCCGATATCATTGGGCCAGCCCTGCCGCATCACCATCCGGCCCGACATGCCGAGATGGATGA
>Ga0102594_1000971_pt1 | contig 20342 bp, 23 predicted proteins | sample AraplaCol_mLB_r2_2_FD_76863 | JGI IMG/M metagenome (GOLD analysis project Ga0102594, IMG submission 76863) | Arabidopsis root microbial communities from North Carolina, USA - plate scrape MF_Col_mLB_r2 (SPADES assembly) (version 2) | ecosystem: Host-associated > Plants > Roots > Endosphere...
TCGCCATCCTGGAAGCCGCAGCGGTAGTGATGCAGGATTGGCTCTTCCATCAGATTGGCGCTGCCGCAGGCAGTGCAGGCTTCAAAGGCGGCCATGCGCGCGCCGCTGCAGCTCGGGCAGGTGAGCAGCCGTGCGGCAAAGCGGCGCTCGAGCAGGTCGAGGCTGGCGAGCCGTTCGAGCGCCGGCCGTAATTGCGCGTCGTCGATGCCGGCGCGGCCATGCAGCAGCGGGTAGAGCAACGTGCTGGCGGTGCGCGGGCTGCGCTGCGGCTCCAGCGGCTGCGCGCGGCTGTGACTGAGTCGCAGGATGGTGAGATCGAGCGAGTCGCGGCTCTGGGCCATATCCCAGCCGCCGGCGCGCTGGTGAATCTGCGCGAAGGCGACGAGCATGGCGTCGAGTGTTTCGGCGGTGACCTGGGGCGCGGCGAAATCAGGCGTCACGTTGCCGGACGCAAAGGCGGCAAGCGGCAGCAGGGGCGACACGGCCTGCGGCGGCGATGCCGCATCGAAGAGTACAATCCCGTCGCAGCTGCGGGCCGGTTCGCGGCTCCAGGCAATCTCCGGGTGATCCGGCAGGGCGGTGGCGGAGTGGCCGATAGCAAGGATGCGCCAGGGCATGGGTCACCTTGTTTCGCTCGCCGGACAGCCGGCAAAAACGTTTAGCTTCGTATGCAGTCCTAACGGCGGTTGCGCAGAAAAATCGCAAAAGCCGGCGAGAAAAATCGCCGATTGCGGAAAAGTCGGATTTTCATGAACCGGTTGTTCCGTTTGCGTTACCGACGATCTACCGGCGCGCGGTGTATGCGGATCAGTGCGAGAGCAGGCGGCTCGACCAATGCAACCCGAAGGGTGCGGCCGGCGTGTCGGCCGGCAGGTCGGGCGTCAGGCGACTCAAGGTAGCGCGCAGGCCTTCGTCCAGTGTGGTGGTGGCCGCCACGCGCAGGTGATGGATGGCGGCCGAGGTATCGCCGAGCGAGCGGCGGATGTCGCCGGCGCGCGGCGCGACCTGGCGCAGGGTCGGCTGGCGGCCGGCGAGGCGGGCGATCAGCACGACCAGGTCGCGGATGCGCGTCGGCTGGCCGGTGCAGACGTTGAAGACATCGGCTGCGGCAGGGCGGCGGTCGCGTTGGCGTTCGAGCAGGCGTTCCATTGCGGCGACCATATGTACCACCGCATCGGCGACGAAAACGAAATCGCGCTGCTGCTCGCCGCCGCCATGCAGATCGAGCGGCCGGCCGGCGACGATATTGGCGGCGAAGGTGGTGATCACGCCGGCATAGGGCGAGGCGGGATCCTGACGCGGGCCATAGACATTGAAGAAGCGCAGGCCGGTGGTGGGCACGCCGTGGATGCGGGTGGCGACGCGGGCATGCAATTCGCTCCCCAGCTTGTCGACGGCATAAGGCGTCAGCGGTCGCGCCGGCAGGGTCTCGACCAGGCGCGGCTCGGCGCTGTCGCCATAGATGGCGGCGGAGGAGGCATAGACGACCGGCACGGCGGCCGGCCGCGCCGCATCCAGCACCGTCACGGTGCCGGACTGGTTGACGCGATGCGTGCCGGTCCAGTCGGCCAGGCTCGGCTGCACGCCGGCGATGGCGGCGAGATGGAAACAACCGGTGATGCCGGTCATCGCCAGCGCTGTGATGGCAGGATCGGCGACATCGCCGACCATCAGCTCGGCTTCCGGGGCGAGATTATGCGTGCGTCCTGATGACAGGTCGTCCAGCACGCGGACCTGGTGCCCCTGTCGCAGCAGCGCATCGACCAGATGCGAGCCGATGAAACCACAGCCGCCGGTGACAAGGAAACGCGCCATGACAGGACTCCTCCGGCCACAGCAACGCTGCCGTGGCCGGCGAGTTCCCGGCTAGCTGCGCGGGGCGATGGCGACGAGGGGGGCGGCGGCCGGGGTGTGGGCCAGCAGCCGGCGCAGGCCGTCTTCCAGCCGAGTCTCGGCTCGCTGGTTCAGGGTGCGGGTGGCGAAATCCGGGTCGCCGACCACCTGGCGCAGGTCGTTGCGGCGCGGCATGGCGAGCTGCAGGTCGGGCGCGCGGCCGGCAATGCCGGCCATGATCTGGGCCAGCTCGCGGATGCGGGTGGCGCGGCCGGTGCACAGGTTGAAGACATCGGCCAGCGCCGTGCCGCGCAGCTCCAGCCGCTGCATCGCCGCCAGCAGCAACAGTACGGCGTCGGCGACGAAGACGAAATCGCGGGTCTGGCCGCCGTCGCCATGCAGCAGCAGCGACTGGCCGGCCTGTAGCCGGGCGGCAAATTGCGCCACTACGCCGGCCTGCGGATGTTCGGCGTCCTGGCGCGGGCCATAGACATGGAAGAGCCGCAGGCCGGTATTGGGCACGCCTTCACCGGCGGCGATGCGCGCCTGCAATTCGCAGCTTGCGGCATCGGCGCCCTGGCGGGTCTGCGGCCGCGCCGGCATGCCTTCGGTCAGGCGCGGCTCGGTGCTGTCGCCGTAGATGCCGCTCGACGAGGCATAGACCACTGGCAGTTTGTCGCGGCGCGCAGCGTCGAAGACCGTCACCGAGCCGGTCAGATTGCTGCGGTGGCTGTCGAGCCAGTCGTCGTCCGGGTTCGCCGCGCCGGCCAGATGGAAGCAGCCATCGGTATTGCGCATGGCCGCGCGCACCGCCGTGGGGTTGGCGACATCGCCGAAGATCAGTTCGGCATCGGGATGCAGGTTCTGGGTTCGCCCGCTGGTGAGATTGTCGAGCACGCGCACGTCATGGCCCTGCCGCAGCAGCGCATCGACCAGATGCGAGCCGATGAAGCCGCAGCCGCCGGTGACCAGATAGCGGGTCATGGTGCCCGGAAATGGTCAGGCAGGGGGAGATCTGGCAGGGAGGCGGACGGCCGCATGCGGGTTCCTGTTCGCGATTAATCGTATACAATTATCGGCAGGATTGTCAGGCCGATTCGCCGGGCACGGGAATGGATACGGGTAAGATGGCGCCAGCAGCGGCCAAACTGGAACGGAAAACCGGCGCTGACAAGGGCGTCGGTGGCAAAGGTGCCGCATCGGCTGGGCGCAAGATTACCGCCGCCGAGGCCATGACCATGCCGCGCCTGTCGCCCAAGGCCACCGGCAAGGCGCGCAAGACCATCGACGACGCCACCATTTACGACAGCGTATACACCGCCATCGTCGAGCATGTGATCATGCCGGGTACCAAGCTGCCCGAAGACGTGCTGGCCAAGGCCTTCGGGGTCAGCCGCACGCGCATCCGCAAGGTGCTGCTGGCGCTGGCGCATGAAAGCCTGGTGACGCTGCAGCACAATCGCGGCGCCTCGGTCACCAAGCCGAGTGTGGCGGAAGCGCGTGAGGTCTTCGCCGCCCGCCGGGTGATCGAGACCGGCATCGCCGCCGAACTGGCGCGCCGCATTACGCCGGAGCAGGTGGCGCAGATGCGCCGCTTCGTGGCGCATGAGCATGAGGCCGAGACGACGCGCGATCGCCGCACGGCGATCAAGCTGGCCGGAGAATTCCACATGGAGCTGGTCAAGCTGCTGGACAACGCCTCGCTGGCCGGCTTCCTGCGCGCGCTGATCTCGCGCACCTCGCTGATCGTCGCGATCTACGAGGCGCCGGGCAACGCCATGTGCAGCCACGAGGAACACGGCATCCTGCTTGACCGCATGCAGGCGCGCGATGTGGCCGGCGCGGTGGCCTATATGGAAGAGCATCTCGTGCGGCTGGAAGACGGGCTTGACCTTGCCGCCGCCAAACGCCGCCCCGTCGATCTGCAGGATGTCTTCACCCGCCTGGCGACAGCCCGGCGTTGATACGCCGGGCTGTTCCGTCATTCAGGCATTGGTGCCGCCATCGACGGCGATCTGCGCGCCGGTGATGTAGCTGCCGCCCGCGCTGGCCAGGAAGACCACCGTATCGGCGATCTCCTCCGACCGCCCGTAGCGGCCAAGCGCGGTCGCTGCCGCCAGGCCGGGGGCGTTCTCGCCATCGGCCGGGTTCATGTCGGTATCGATCGGACCGGGCTGCACGACATTCACGGTGATGCCGCGCGGGCCGAGATCGCGCGCCAGACCGCGGGTCATGCCGGTCATCGCCGCCTTGCTCATGGAATAGAGCGAGATGCCGGCGAAGCCGACCCGTTCGCCCAGGCAGGAGCCGATGGTGATGATGCGGCCGCCGTCTTTCATCAGCTCGGCGGCCGCCAGCGCTGCCACAAACGGCGCACGGGTGTTGATCCCCAGCATGCGCTCGATGTTCTCCAGCGAGTCGTCGCCATAAGCGACACCGGCATTGTTGACCAGGATGTCAAAGCGGCCGAAGCGCTTCGCCGTCTCGGTGACGGAGGCCTGCACGGCTTTCGGGTCGGCGGCGTCGGCCAGGATGGCGAAAGCCTTGCCGCCGATCTCCTTCACAACGGCTTCGGCCTTGGTCGGCGAGGCGCTGTAGGTGATGGCGACATCGGCGCCGGCAGCGGCCAGCGCTTTTGCGATCGCGGCGCCGATGCCCCGGCTGCCGCCGGTCACCAGCGCGGCTTTGCCCTTGAGGGCGGTGCTGGAAAAGGTGGTCATGGTGCTCTCCTGTTTATTATGTATCGCTCGATACAGAATGAGAGCGGGAGGATAGGGGCTTGCCGGGGTGGGTCAAGCGCTTTATTTATCGATTGCTACAGAATCGAAACGGGATCGCAGGAAACGGATATGGCCGTGCGTGCCGTCACAAAGCCCAGACAGCCGAAAGCCGCCAAGGCAGCGGTGCGTGGCCGGCCGCGCAGTTTCGACCGGGATGCGGCGCTGAAAGCGGCCGTGCAGGTTTTCTGGCTGCGTGGCTATGAGGCCACATCGATGACCGACCTGACCAAGGCGATGGGCATCAACGCGCCCAGCCTATATGCGGCGTTTTCCTGCAAGGAGGCGTTGTTCGAGGAGGCGCTGGCGCTCTACGAGACCGTCGAGGGTGCGCTGCCCAAGCGGCTGCTCGCTGAGAGCCGGACGGCGAAAGAAGGCTTCGCCGCCATGCTGCGCTTCTATGCCGGCTATTACGTCAATACGGATCACCCGCCGGGCTGCATGGCGGTGCTGTCAGCCATCGTCGGCGCGCCGGAGAACAAGAGCGTGCGTGCGCTGATGACCAAGAGCCGCCGCACGGCGATGACCCTGCTGGCGGACCGCGTTCGCCGCGGCCAGGCCGAGGGCGATGTGCCGGCGACGGCCGATGCGGCTGCGATCGCGGCCTTCTACACGACGCTGGTGCAGGGCATGTCGATCCAGGCGCGCGACGGCGCGACGAAAAAGCAGCTGCAGGCTTCGGTCGAGATGGCGCTGGAAGCCTGGGACGGCATGGTCGGGCTGAAGAAGGCGCCCTAGCCCTTGTAAGGGTGCACCTTCTTCCAGTGTTCGGCGATCTCGATGCGTTTGGCGATCCACACCTTGTCGTGGCCCTGGATGTAGTCCATCACGCGAGCGAGTGCCGCGGCGCGGCCCGGCCGGCCGATCAGGCGGGCATGCAGCGCGATCGTCATCATCTTCGGCGCACCTTCGCTGCCTTCGCGATACAGCGTGTCGAAGGCATCCTTCACATGGTTCTCGAAATCCACGCCGGTGGCGAAGCCATGCAGCTGGCCGAACTTCATGTCGTTGTTGTCAAACGTGTAGGGCAGGATCAGCAGCGGCTTCTTGCCCTGCACCGTCCAGTAGGGCAGGTCGTCGTCGTAAGAATCGCAGGCATAGGAGAAGCCGCCTTCATCGGCGACCATTTTCAGCGTGTTTTCCGAGAAGCGGCCGGTATACCAGCCGAGCGGGCGCTGGCCGGTCGCCTGGCGGATCGCTTCGATCGCCAGCTGCATGTCGGCGCGTTCCTTGGCAATTGACATGCCGTTATAGTCGAACCAGCGCCAACCATGGCTGGCGACTTCATGTCCATCTTCGTGCATTGCGCGGGCGGCTTCCGGATTACGTGCCACCGCCATGCCGACGGCCCATGAGGTGAAATGGAGGCCGCGTTCCTTGAACAGCCGCAGGATGCGCCAGACGCCGGCGCGCGCGCCGTAATCGTAGACGGACTCGGTGGCGTGGTCGCGCTGCTTCACGCGCGGCGTGCCGCCGGGGATTTCGGTCAGATAGGTTTCAGAGACCTTGTCGCCATGCAGGATGCTGCGTTCGCCGCCTTCTTCGTAATTGAGCACGAAGCTGACCGCGACCTTGGCGCCGCCGGGCCATTTCGGATCGGGCGGATTGGGGCCGTAGCCGTAGAGATCACGCGGATAGGGCTTCTTGCCCAGCGCCTGCGCAACGATGTCGGCAGTCTTCTTCGTTGCCCCAGTCTTTGATTTGGTGGGGGCTTTCTTTTTGGCCATGGTTACGCCTGCGAATTGGGGGTGCGGAAATTCTCGATGAAATGCAGCAGGGCGCCGGTGGCGACCTCGACATCCTCGGGCAGCACGGCTTCCAGCGGATTGTGGCTGATGCCACGGGTGCAGCGCATGAAGATCATCGAGATCGGGCAAAGCGGTGCCAGCGTCGCGGCATCGTGGCCGGCGCCGGACGGCAGCCGCATGGTCTTGACGCCCTGCGCGGTGATCGCGGCCTCGGCCATGTCCATCAACGCGGGATGGCAGGGCGTCGCCGTGCTGTTGTAAAGTTCGGTGATCTTCTTTTCCAGATTGCGGCCGGCGCAGACGATGCCGATCTGCCGCAGGATGTCATCTGCGGCCAAATCGCGCAGGTCGTCCTCGCCGGCGCGCACGTCGATCGAGAACACGGCTTTGCCGGGAATCACATTCATCGCACCGGGCAGCGATTCCAGCATGCCCACGGTGCCGACCAGGGTCGGCGTGCCGGTGCAGCGCTTTTCGATGTATTGCACGATCTCGGCGGCGGCGACGAGCGCATCCTGGCGCTGGCCCATCGGTACGGTGCCGGCATGGCCCGCCAACCCGGTGATCTCGACGCGGAAGCGGCGCGCACCGGAAATAGACGTGACGACGCCGAGCGCAAAGCCTTCGTTCTCCAGTACCGGGCCCTGCTCGATATGCAGTTCCATGAAGGCAGCGATGCTGCCCGGCTTGCGGGCGCAGAAGCCGACTTTCGCCGGATCGAGGCCGTAGGCCTTGTAGGCCTCGCCCATGCTGATGCCCTGCTTGTCCTTCGCCTCCAGGATGGCGGGATCGAAGGTGCCGGCAATCGCCCGGCTGCCGGTCATGGCCGAGCCGAAGCGGGTGCCTTCCTCGTTGGCGAAGCCGATCACCTCGATGGCAAACGGCAGTTTCTTGCCGCGCTTGTGCAGGTCGGCAACGCAGGCAATCGGCGCGATCACGCCCAGCATGCCGTCATACTTGCCGGCATTGCGCACGGTATCGAGATGCGAACCGGTCATCAGGATCGGCGCATCCGGCGTCGCGCCGGCGTATCGCCCGACCACGTTGCCGGCAGTGTCATGTTCCACCGTCATGCCGGCCTCGGCCATCCACTCGGCGACGCGGGCATGGGCGACCTTCTGTTCCGGCACCAGGAAGGTGCGCTGCAGGAAGTCGGGGCTTTCGCTGATGCGGCCGAGTTCGTCCAGCTGGGCGAGCATGCGGTCGGCAAAGCGGTAAGCGGGCATGGGGCAATCCTTGGCGTGAAAATAACAGAGGGATTGTATACAGTTTCCATGCCAGAACGCCAGTATGGCTGACGCTGGTCAAACGCGGGCCCATCGATTAGCAAATGGGCAGGGGGACAGGTTTCATGCGTGATCCGGAAGCAGTTCTGCAGGCGATGTTCGAGGCCGCGCGTCGCGCCGCCGATCCGGCCGCCTGCGTGCCGCCGCATCTGCCGCCGGTTCCGAAAGGCCGGACCCTGGTGGTCGGCGCCGGCAAGGCCGCCGCCAGCATGGCGCGCGCCGTCGAACAGCACTGGCCCGAGGATGCACCGCTGGATGGCCTGGTGGTGACGCGCTATGGCCATGACGTGCCCTGCGACCGCATCACCGTGGTCGAGGCCGCGCATCCGGTGCCGGATTCCGCCGGCGAGAAGGCGGCGGCGCTGATCCTGCAGAAGGTGAAGGGGCTGGGGCCCGACGATCTGGTGCTTTGCCTGATCTCGGGCGGCGGCTCGGCGCTGCTGTCGCTGCCGGCCGACGGCCTGACGCTGGAAGACAAGCAGGCGGTGAATCGCGCCCTGCTCAAATCCGGCGCCAACATCGCCGAGATGAACTGCCTGCGCAAACATCTCTCCGCCATCAAGGGCGGACGGTTGGCTGCGGCCGCCGCGCCCGCGCCGCTGGTCTCGCTGCTGATTTCCGACGTGCCGGGCGACGATCCGGCGGTGATCGCGTCGGGCCCCACCGTGCCTGACCCGACGACGGTGGAAGATGCGATGGCGGTGCTGGAGAAGTATTCCATCGCGCCGCCGCCCAATGTGCTGAAGCACCTGCAGGCCGGCAAGAATGAATCGCCCAAGCCGGGCGATGCGGCTTTCGCCAATACGAAGACGGTGATGATCGCCGCGCCACAGATGGCGCTGGAAGCGGCTGCGAAAGTTGCAGCCGAGGCCGGCATCACGCCGGTGATCCTGGGCGATGCCATCGAGGGCGAGGCGCGCGAAGTCGCCACCGTGATGGCCGGTATAGCACGCCAGGTGCGCCGTCATGGCCAGCCGGCCGGAGCCCCTTGCGTGCTGCTGTCAGGCGGCGAGACGACGGTGACCCTGCGCGGCAAGGGCCGCGGCGGCCGCAACGGCGAATTCCTGCTGGCACTGGCGGTGGCGCTCGATGGCGCGGAGGGCATCTATGCGCTGGCCGCGGATACCGACGGCATCGACGGCAGCGAGGATAATGCTGGCGCGCTGCTGAAACCCGACAGCATCCTGCGCGCGGCCATGAAGGGCATCGATGCGAAAGCCTGCCTGGCCGACAATGACGGCTACAGCCTGTTCCAGGCTGCCGGCGGCCTGATCGTCACTGGGCCGACGCTCACCAACGTCAATGATTTCCGCGCGATTCTCATCTTATGATCCGCGCCGTACGACCGCTCGTCCTGTTGCTGCCGCTGCTTGCGGCGGGATGTGGCGAGCGTGCGGTGTCAGTAACGCAGCAGCCAGCGACCGCCGTTGCGGCCAACGGCATCCGCTTCAATCCGGTCGGGCCGGATCTGGCGCGCTACACCAATGCTGTCGGGGAATATCCGCGCGCCACCACCGCGACATGGTGGCAGCCCGCCTACAGCGTCGATGCCTTCTCGCGCATCGACGAGATCTTTTCCCATCACGTGGTGCTCCGCCCGGCCCTGGCCAGCCCCTGGAAGCGCGTGGCGGCCGAGCCGCAGGTGGTCTATCAGGGTGCCGCGCAATTGGGCGGCGGGACCCGGCTCCGCGTCGATGATTACATGGCGCGCAACCCCACCACCGGGTTGCTGGTCGCCGTGAACGACACGATCCAGATCGAGCGCTACCAGTATGGCCGCACGGATTCGCACCGGCTGATCTCGTTCTCGATGGCCAAGACGATCTGCGCCCTGCTGGTCGGGCTGGCGGTCTCCGACGGCGCCATCGCCTCCATCGAGGATCCGGCGGAAAAATACGTGCCGGCGCTGCAGGGCAGCGAATACGGCCGCACGCCGATCCGCCATCTGCTGACCATGTCGTCGGGCGTGAAGTTCCGAGAGGATTACGATGGTACAGACGATTCCTCGAAACTGTCGCGCGCCATCCTGAGCGGTCCCGGCGGTGCTGGTGCCGTGCGGCAGTTCAACACCCGCGATGTCGCGCCGGGCACGCGCTGGTATTATGCTTCGGCCGAAAGCCAGGTGCTGGGCCTGGTCGTGCGCGGCGCGATCAAGCGGCCGCTGGCTGAGTATCTGTCCGAGCGCATCTGGCAGCCGATGGGCGCCGAGGCCGATGCCAGCTGGATCGTCGACCGGACGGGACAGGAAAACACCTCGTCGAATTTCAGCGCCGTGCTGCGCGATTATGCGCGGCTCGGCATGCTGCTGGCACGCGGCGGCAAGACTGCCGACGGCCGTCAGGTCATTCCCGCCAACTGGCTGCGTGAAATGACCCGGCCGCATTTTTCCGGCGCGCAGACCGGGCGCTGGTACGGCTACGGTTTCCAGACCTGGATATTCCCCGACAATGACGGCAGTTTTGCCTTCCTCGGCGTGCGCGGCCAGACCATCTTCGTCGATCCGGCGCGCCGGCTGGTGATGGTGCATACCGCCGTCCGGCCTGATGCGCGCGATGCGGGCGGCGCAGATGCCACGGCATTCTGGCGCGGCCTGCGCCAGCATTTCCCCAAGCTGCCGGGATAGGGTATACAGACCTCGTATCCGGAGGCCGTATGCAGCATGTGACGCTTACCCTTGCCGATCTCAATCGCATGAGCGGGGCTGATTTCGTATCTGCGCTGGGCGGCATTTTTGAACATTCACCTTGGGTGCCGGACCGCAGCTTCGCCAAAAAGCCCTTCGCTAGCCTCGACAGCCTGCATGGCGCCATGGTGGCGGCGATGTGGGCCGCGAGCGAGCCCGAGAAGCTGGCTTTGCTGCGCGCGCATCCGCAGCTTGCGGGCAAGGAAGCCGATGCCGGCACGCTGACGGCCCATTCGACCAATGAGCAGGATAGCGTCGGCCTCACGCGGCTGACGCCCGAGGAAAAGGCCAGGATCGTGGCGCTGAACGCCGCTTATCTGGAGCGGCACGGCTTTCCCTTCATCATCGCGGTGAAGCTGCGCACCAAGAGCCAGATTTTCGCTGCTTTCGAGCAACGCGTGCAGAACGCGAAAGATATCGAATTCACCACGGCGCTCAGCGAGGTGGGCAAGATCGCCCGCATCCGGCTGGAAGCGCTGCTGCCGGTTTAAGGAGCACCGTAACGATGGGCCGTCTCAGCACCCATGTCCTCGACACCATGCATGGCCGCCCGGCCGCCGGCGTCGGCATTGAACTCTATGCCCTGAGCGGGGCCCAGCGCATCCTGATCAAGCGCGTGGCCAGCAATGCCGATGGCCGCACCGACGAGCCGCTGCTGATCGGCGATGCCTTCAAGCCCGGCCAGTATGAACTGGTCTTCCATGTCGCCGAGTATTTCGGCAAGGCCGGCGTCAGGCTGCCCGAGCCGCCTTTCCTCGATACCGTGCCGATCCGCTTCGGCTTGGCCGAGGCCGACGGGCACTACCATGTGCCGCTGTTGGTCTCGCCCTGGAGCTTCTCGACCTATCGGGGATCCTGAACCAAGGAGCCTGCCCATGAGTGATCACGAGACCTTCATGCGTCAGGCCATCGCACTCAGCCGCGTCCATATGCGTGCCAATGCCGGGGGCCCCTTCGGGGCGGTGATCGTGCAGGACGGCAAGGTGGTAGGCGAGGGCTGGAACCGCGTCACCTCCACCAACGATCCCACGGCGCATGCGGAAGTGGTAGCGATCCGTGAGGCCTGCAGAAAGCTGGCGCGCTTTGATCTCCAGGGCTGTGTACTTTACACAAGCTGCGAACCCTGCCCGATGTGCCTGTCGGCCACCTACTGGGCGCGGATCGACAAGGTTTTTTACGCCAACGAACAGGCCGATGCGGCGGCGATCAATTTCGACGACGCCTTCCTGTATCGCCAGCTGGCCCTGCCGCGCGAACGCCGTTCGCTGGTCTGCGAGCAGATCCTGCGCGACGAGGCGCTGGAGGTGTTCCGCGAATGGGACGCCAAGCCAGACAAGACGCCGTACTGATCCTTACTTCAGGTTCGCACCGGCCGCAATCCAGGCTCCCAGCACCTGGCGTTCTTCCGGCGTGATCAGGGTGGCGTTGCCGGGCGGCATCGCTTCGGTGCGCACGGCCTGCTGATTGATCAGCGCGGCGAAGCGGCGGATCTGTTCGGGCGTTTCGAGCCGCACGCCCTTGGGCGCTTCGGTAATGCCATCGAAGGTCGGCTTGGCGGCATGGCAGGCGGTGCAGCGCGCCGCCACCACCTTCTGCACATCCTCGATAGTCACGCCTTCGGCGAGTTCGACGCGCCGCGGATCCCAGTGGGTGAAGAAGACCAGGCTGACGGTGAGCAGGAAGGCTGCGACCAGGAATTCGTAGCGTGTGCCGCGGCCCTGGTTCTTCAGGTTGAAGAAATGCCGCACCAGGCCGCCGATGATCATCACGACGGCGAGGATCGCCCAGCCGTAAGGATGACCGTAGGTGACCGGGTAGTGGTTGCTGATCATGGCGAACAGCACCGGCAGGGTCAGGTAGTTGTTATGCAGCGACCGCTGCTTGGCCATCTTGCCAAATGACGGATCGGGCACCTGGCCCGCGATCATCTGCGCCACGGCGATCTTCTGGTTGGGGATGATGTTCATCGCCACATTGGCCGCCATGATCGTGCCGATCAGGGCGCCGACATGCAGGTAGGCGGCGCGGGCGGAGAAAATCTGGGTATAGCCCCAGGCGGCAAACACCAGCAGGGCGAAGCCGGCGGTGGCGAGCAGGGCGTCGCTCTTGCCCAGCGGCGAGCGGCAGAGCAGGTCATAGACGATCCAGCCGAGGAACAGCGACACCAGGCTGAAGCCGATCGCCTCGTTGCGGCTCAGGTGCAGCACGCGTTCGTCGATCAGGTAGAGATCGGCGCTGACGTAGTACAGCGCGCCCATCAGGAAGAAGCCGCTGATCCAGGTGAAATAGGCCTCGTATTTGAACCAGTGCAGCTCGGCCGGCAGCTGCGGCGGCGCGACCGAGTATTTCTCGGTGAAATAGAAGCCGCCGCCATGGATCAGCCAGGCCTGACCCAGCACGCCGGGCGCCTGGCCGGGCGCTTTACGCAGCGAATTGTCGAGCCAGACGAAGAAGAAGGACGAGCCGATCCAGGCGATGCCGAAAATCAGGTGCATCCAGCGCAGCACCAGATTGAGCCATTCCAACGCAAGATCGAGCATGCCTGATTGTCCCCCGGCCGCGCGCCGGCTGGCCGGGGAGGCGGCAGCGGGGCGGCAATGGGACAGGCCTACCGGGAGGCGGCAGGATCGTCAATCCGGATTGTGTACAATTTTGCAGGGGCCCCGTTTGCAGGAGACCGGGCAGCGGCCCGGATCAGTCGCGCTGCCGGCGGCTGTCATTCTCGTGCAGGATCAGCTGCACGCCCGGCATGTTGCAGGTGATGATGCGCGACACACGGCCATCGGTATCGGTCAGCGGCAGCACGATGCGATCCCAGTTGTTGATGGTGATCTGCATCGGCATTTCATGCCAGGTGAATAGCGGCTCGCGACGTTTCAGCATGGCGCGATAGGTGGCGATGTAGAAGGTGCTGGCCAGCGGGCCGGTCACCATTTCCGAGGTGCGCTTGCCGGTCATGTCGAAGCCGGAAACGCGGGCGATCTCGCTGCCATAGAGGCGGTAGCGGTAGTCCAGCCCATCCTCCAGCACGTCGAGCAGCAGGATGTAGCCGAGCGCGGGCTTGAGCGCGAAGGGATCGATCCGCTCGGGCGCGACATGGCCGTCGGCATCGCGCAGGGACTGCCAATATTGCAGCACGAAAGGCAGCTGGCTGGTCGGCAGGCTGTCGGGCGTGGGATTCCAGGTGGTCACTGGCGAGCGCAGGCCGTGGCGCAGGAAGGGGGCGGCAAGCCGGCCGACAGCGCCGTGCACGAGCTCGTCGCGCATCGCATCGATTTCCGCCATGTCGAGTGTATTTGCCATCTCTGCCCCGCGGCGAGACTGCCGTGTCCCCACCGGGGCTGCAAGCCCGTATTGATGACAGGCCCGAGTCGCAAAGCGTGCAAAAAAGACACGACCAGTGCGCCGACGGTCCGGTGCATGCGCCGTGCGGCTGCGCTACAACCGGGTCATGCAGAATCGTCTCGTCTTGGTAGTGGGGCCCAGTGGCGTGGGCAAGGACAGCGTGCTCGACGCCGCGCGCAGCCTGCTGCAGGGCCGGTCTGACGTGATCTTTCCCCGCCGTGTGGTGACGCGGGCGCCGGGCCTGGGCGGCGAGGATTACATCGCGGTCGACGAGGCCGCCTTCGCCACCATGGCCGATGAGGGCGCCTTCGCGCTGCACTGGCCGGCCCATGGCCTGCTTTATGGCATCCCGGTCACCATCGATGCCCAGCTGCGCGCCGGCCGCCAGGTGGTGATCAACGTGTCGCGAACCATCATCGACGAGGCGCGGCAGCGCTATCCGGGCATGATGGTGATCGGCATTACCGCCGCGCCGGATGTGCTGCGCCAGCGGCTGCAGGCGCGCAACCGGGAATCCGCCGCCGAGATCGAACAGCGCCTGGCGCGTGCCGCCAGCTTCACGTTGTCCGGCGACGATGTCGCGATATTGCACAATGACGGCGCGCTGGCCGATGCGGTGCAGCAGTTCGTCGCGCTGCTGGATCGACAGAGAGGGAAGTAAGCATGGATCATCTGCTGCCGCTGTTCGGCATTCTCGGCACCATCGTGATCGGCGCGATGAGCCCGGGACCCAGCTTTGTCATGGTGGCGCGCACGGCCATTGCAGGTTCGCGTGGTATGGGCCTGGCCGCGGCGCTCGGCATGGGCTTGGGTGGCGCGAGCTTTGCGGCACTGGCGCTGGTCGGCCTGATCACGCTGCTGATGCAGGTCGGCTGGCTCTATGCAGGGCTTAAACTCGCCGGCGGTTTTTATCTGCTCTATCTCGCGGTGATGATCTGGCGCGGCGCGCGCCAGCCGTTGAAGATGAGTAGCGACGTCGCGCCTCAGGCACGCAGCCTGCGCCGCGCCTTCCTGCTCGGGCTGATGACGCAGCTCAGCAATCCCAAGACCGCCGTGGTTTATGCCGGCATCTTCGCCGCCCTGATGCCGGCCGAGCCGCCGCTCTGGCTGGCGCTGGCGCTCCCCGTTGGCGTCTTCGTCATCGAATGCGGCTGGTATGCCGTGGTCGCGGTTGCTTTCTCGGCTGCGAAGCCGCGCGCGGCCTATCTCGGTGCGAAACACTGGGTCGATCGCGCGGCTGGCGGCGTGATGGGCCTGCTCGGCCTGCGCATGCTGTACGAAACGGCGCGCCCCTAAACAGAATCGCCTGTAAGCGGAATAAAGAAAAGCCCACCGTCAAGGTGGGCTTTTACTTCAGGCTGCGAAGTAAAACGAAATCGTCGCGCCATTTAGTGGCGCAGGCCGCCGCGCAGCTTGGCTGCAACGCGCGGGCGCTGGCTCTGCCAGGCCTGCGACGTTTCTGTCGGCAGGTCATCGCGCTGGCCGCTGGCCGCCTTGCGTGCCTTCAGCCGCTGGCGCGCCTTGCTCAGCGCTTCCTGGGTCACACAGATCAGTAAAGTATTGGTCAGCATGTTCGCCTCCATCGGCGATCGGGTGTTGCACTGTCTCTTCACGGGCACCGGCGGCAAATCCTGCGCCGGCTATGTTCAGCCTGCCGTGCGCCAGGTGCTGTCCGGCATGCGGCAGGCGGTGGTGTAGGCCTGTTCGGTTTCGCCGTTGATCGTGCCAACGGTCTGGAAATCCCGGCAGAACAGGCCGTCGCGTTCAAACGTGCGCAGCGGCGTCACTGCAAAGGCCGGTCCGCCATAAGTCGTGCCCGGCGCGCCGTACCAGCGGATTGCCGACCGGTCTGGCGCATATTCCAGGATGCGGCCGATGCAGGCCTGGTCCGTGGCATCCATGCTGCGGCCCACGGCTGCATTCACCAGTGGGTTTCTGCCGCTTTCGGCCGGCGTCTTGCGCATCAGCCGTAAATCATTCGCCATGTCCTTCGACAGTAGTCCGCGGTCACAGGTGCCGCGATCGATGCCGTAGGGCGCGCCATGCATGGCGTAACTGCTATGGCTCCCCGTGCGGGACAGGGTGGGGGGCGGATCTGCCATCGCCGCCCCTGATAACACCAGGGAGGCGATGGCAGCGGCCAGGCCGAGGGTGGGTCGGCGACCAGGCCGCGGTGCGGCAGTGGAGGGGGTACTCCACCACGGGGTTGAGGCAGGCATGACGCACCGCTCCGCTAAACCCTAAAACTTACTCACAAACGCAGTTACTTGTTGCCGTTCTGCTTTTCGTTGGCATCCACGATCAGACCGCCCGCCGTACCGGCGGCGGCACCAATCAGGGCGCCCGCGACGGTATGACCGGTCATCCAGCCGATGGCACCACCGGCGGCCGCGCCCATGGCGCCACCGGATACCGCGCGCTGCTGCGTGTTGTTCATGTTGCTGCAGCCCATGGCAACCAGACCAGTAAGGGCAAGGGCGATGATCTGCGACTTCTTCATCGGATCCTCCTCTCGCTGCAGGACCGGTCCGCCAGGTGCCGCCGTTATGGCGTCAGGGGAGTCTGGGAAGGCCGGGAGACCCTGCGTGTCGCCGTCGAGAATTGGGGATTCGCATGTATTCAGCAACGAGTATTTGGGAACGTCTCGGCTTTATTGCAGCAGTCACAAGTATATCCCCTGCGCATCACATCTTTATCACATGAATTACTAGTTCCTTTACTTGGAAACGCTTTGTAGTTCTGTTTTTAGTCATTTATAAACATCGCTATACAGAGAATCACCGTGTCTTCCCCATGCCGCCCGTCCTGCGTATCGTCCCGAGCATGCACTGGCTCGCCCGTCGCCTGCCGATCCTCTTCCTCCTGCCCGCACTGGTACTGCTGGCCGGCTGCGAGATGCTGAGCTCGCTCGCGTCGCCGCCGGCTACACCCACGCCGCCCGCAGCACCGCCCGCCGCGCCTGCGCCAACAGTCGAACCTGCTGCTGCGCCGCGTGCGCCGGTGCCGGCGCGCAAGCCCGCAGCACCCGTCACTGCACCGGCACCGCCGCCCGCGCCACCGCCGTTGCCGGAGGTCGAGAATGGACCGGCGCCGCGCGTGGTGGGCCTGAATCGCTTGGGCTTGATCCAGACCTACGGGCTGCCGGTCGCCGAGCGCGAAGCGCCGCCGGCGCGGATCATGGAATTCGGCATAGGGGATTGTCGTTTAGCTGCGTATCTGTACTTCGATACTGCCCGAAACGATTTTTATACATTGCAATATGAGGTGAACGGTCAGCCAGCGCCCAACGCGGCGGCCGATCGCTGCCTGACCAGGATTTCCCGCGATGCCAACCGCCGCTGACCCGTCCCTGATCGCCGTCGTCGATGATGACGGCCTGTTCCGCGATACGATCTCCGCCAACCTGCGCGAGGCCGGCTATCGCGCCATCACGTTTGAGAACGGCGCTTCGGTGGTCGACTGGTTCGCCAAGGGCAACCGCCCGGCCGCCCTGCTGCTCGACTGGCAGATGCCGCAGCAGGACGGCCCCGCCACGCTGGAGCAGCTGCGCGGCGCAGGCCATAGCATGCCCGTGATTTTCCTTACTGGCCTGAACCAGCCGATCTTCGAGGAAAAGGGGCTGAAGCTCGGCGCCGTAGACTTTGTCGACAAGAGCAAGAGCTTCGCCATCATCCTGCAGCGCCTGCGCATCGCGCTGGCCGCCAAGGCGCCCGCCGCCGGCGACGCGTCGCCCGAGGTGATCGACAGCGGCGGCCTGGTGCTGGATGTCGCCAGCGCGCGCGCCGCCTGGAATGGTGCGCAGGTTGATCTGACCCATGGCGAATTCAAGGTGGTGCAGCTGCTGGCCCAGCGCGTCGGCCGCGATGTCGGTTATCGCGAGATTTACGACGCCGTGCGTGGCGCGGGCTTCGAGGCCGGTCAGGGCCCGGAAGGCTATCGCGCCAATGTGCGCGCCATGGTGAAGCGCATCCGGCAGAAATTCCGCGACCTCGATCCGGAATTCGAATCCATCGAAACCTATCCGGGTTTCGGCTATCGCTGGCGTCATGGCTGAGGCTGCGCCAGCCTGGACGCCGCATCGCCTGTGGCGGTCGCTGACGGTGCGTGCGCTGGTCGTGCTGGCGCTGTTCATCGCGTTGCCGGTGGTGCTGTATCTCACCTTCCGCCAGGCCGATCTCGACCGCCAGCGCCTGCTACTGGAAAGCATCCGCGTGAAAGGCCTGACGGTGGGCCGCATGCTGGAAGAACGGCTGCAGCGCGCCGACATGATTCCGTTGTTCAAGCTGGGCGAGGAACTGGCGCGCTTCCAGACCGAGGGCGTCAGCCTGCGCCTGCTGTTCCGGCCGCAGGAACGTGCGGCAGATTCCGGCTTCCTCTATGTGGCCTCCGCGCCGCCGGTGCCGCCGGCCGAGCTGGAATATGAAAAGACCCGCCTGGCCGAAGCCGGCGTGCTGGATCGCCTGGGCGAGTCCTGTGCCGGCGACCTGCCGGTGGCCTTGCGCGTGGATCACAGCAGCGGCGCGGCCGAATTGATCACCTCGATCACGCCGGTGCGCACGGCGCGCGGCTGCTGGGTGCTGGTCGTATCCAGCGATCTGACCGACGTGGCCGAGCAGCGACTGGGCCAGCCTTACTGGCAGGCGCCGGAAGTGCAGGTCGCCGCCGCCATCTACCTGATCTTCGCGGCGATCGTCCTCGTCATCGCTTTTGACATCGGCCATGGCCTGCGCCGCTTTGCCGCCACCGCGCGCGCGGTGGCCGAGCGCCGCATCGAGGGGCGCTTCGCCGCACGCAACCAAATTCCCGAGCTGGAAGCCGTCGCTAATGCTTTCGACCGCATGGAAGACTCCTTGCGCGCAACTGCCAGCGAGTTGCGTTCGGCGGCGGAGGAAAGCGCGCATGCCTTCAAGACGCCGCTGGGCACCATCCGGCAGGCGATGGTGCCACTGCGCAGCCGCGTCGCCGGCGACGACAAGCGCAGCCAGACCGCGCTGATGGCCGTCGACGGTGCGCTCGACCGGCTCGATACGCTGGTGCGCGCCGCCCGGCATCTGGACGATGTGGTGGCCGACCGACTGGATCCGCCGCGCGAACGCGTCGATCTCGGCGCGCTGGTGGAAGACGTCGCCGATGCCCATGCGGCCGACGCAGCAACCCGCAATGTGATCCTTAAAACCTCGGTGGAGGCCGAAGCCACTGCGCCGCTGGGCGGCCGCCTGATCGCGGCGGCGCTGGCGCAGGTGATCGAGAATGCGCTGAGCTATGCGCCGGCCGGCAGCGCGGTGACGATCACGCTGCATCGTGGCACGCGCCGCGTGCTGATCGTGGTGGCGGATAGCGGCCCCGGCGTCGATCCGGCGCTGCTGCCGCATATCTTCGACCGCCATGTTTCGTTCCGCGATGGCAATCGCAGCGACCGCGGCCCGGGCGCGCCGCCGAATTTCGGCCTCGGCCTCTGGGTCGCCAAGCGCAACATGGAAGCGGTCGGCGGCAGTATCGAAGCCTCCAACCGGCGCGGCGGCGGCTTCATCGTCTCGCTGGGCCTGCCCCTGGCTTAATGGCGCTGGCCTGAGCAGGGCGCTTAAATCACCATGCTGTCGCGCCGGTGCCGGCGCCAGGCGAATGCAAGCAGTCCGCCGCCCAGCATCAGCGCCAGAATGCCGATCACCCAGGTGGCGGCCACCGCCACCGCGCCGGGGAACAGCACCAGCAGCAGGCCGATCGCGACCAGCAGGATGCCGCCCTTGCTGACCGGCCAGTCCGGGCCGAACTGCCGCTTCAGGCTCAGGCTGTGGAAGATCGCCACCAGGCCGAACAGCACCAGCCAGGCGGCCAGCAGGTAGATCAGCAGCGCCACCGTCACCTGTGGCCACAGCACGCTGATCAGGCCGATGGCGAGGCTACTGAGACCAGTCACCAGCAGGAGGCTGCGGCGGCCCTGTTCGGGCGGCAGGCGCAGCGCCAGGCCGGTGGTGATTGCGCCATCGATCAGGGCATAGATGCCGAGCAGCATGACCAGCGCGGCCAGGCTGATGCCGGGCCAGAAGATCGCGACCAGGCCGAACAGCACCGCGGCCAGGCCGCGCAGCACGATCATCCACCACAGGCGCCGCGGCATCGGCGCGCTGGTCCCGGGCGGCATGCGTTCAACCATCTTTTCCGGCTCCATCAATCTGGGGAAGGTCAGTATACCGGCAAATACCGTCATTGTCCTGTCGCCACCGGCGCGCTACCCTTTTTCCATGCCTGCCATGGACCGCTTCATCGCCGGCCTGCCCAAGGCCGAACTGCATGTGCATATCGAGGGCACCTTCGAGCCCGAACTGATGTATGCACTGGCACAGCGCAATGGCGTGCCCTTCCGGTATGCCTCGGTCGAGGCTTTGCGCGAGGCCTATCGCTTCGGCAACCTGCAGGACTTTCTCGATCTCTATTACCAGGGCATGGGCGTGCTGCTGCACGAACAGGATTTCTACGACCTCGCCATGGCCTATTTCCGTCGGGCCGCGCAGCAGAACGTGCGCCATGCCGAAATCATGTTCGATCCGCAGGGCCATACCGACCGCGGCGTGCCGTTCCAGACCATGATCGACGGGCTGTGGCGGGCAAAGGCCGATGCCGAGAAGCAGTTCGGCATGACGGTGAGCATGATCCTGTGTTTCCTGCGGCA
>Ga0102594_1000980_pt1 | contig 20146 bp, 16 predicted proteins | sample AraplaCol_mLB_r2_2_FD_76863 | JGI IMG/M metagenome (GOLD analysis project Ga0102594, IMG submission 76863) | Arabidopsis root microbial communities from North Carolina, USA - plate scrape MF_Col_mLB_r2 (SPADES assembly) (version 2) | ecosystem: Host-associated > Plants > Roots > Endosphere...
CGATCGAGGATGCCCGCGGCGATGGGAGCGGTGACGATGACGAAGACTGAACGCCGCCTGCTGATCGTCGAAGACGACGAAGCGTTCGCGCGCACGCTGGTGCGTTCGTTCGAACGTCGCGGCTACCAGGTGCGCCATCTCACCGGCGAGGACGGCATGCCCGCGCTGCTGGAGGACTTCGCGCCCACGCACGCGGTCGTCGACCTGAAACTCGCCGGCGGTGCTTCGGGATTGTCGAGCGTTAAGCAGTTGCACGCGTTCGATCCGGACCTCGTCATCGTCGTGCTCACCGGCTACGCCAGCATCGCCACGGCGGTGGAGGCGATCAAGCTCGGCGCGCGTCACTACCTCGCCAAGCCGTCGAACACCGACGACATCGAAGCCGCGTTCGATCGCGCCGGGGGCGACGCCGAAGTCGAGCTCACCGAACGCACCACGTCGATCAAGACGCTGGAGTGGGAACACATCCACGAAGCGCTCGCCGCGAGCGATTTCAACATCTCCGAAGCCGCACGCCGCCTGGGCCTGCATCGCCGCACGCTCGCGCGCAAGCTGGAGAAGCGGCGGATCAAGTGATCCACCGCACCACGGGCTCGTTCCGATCCTGACTCGCATCGATACGCAGCCGCGGTAACCGTTCGTCGGTTGCATGGCCGCTGCGTGCGGGCACGCGCGTTGCCAACCAGCGAAGGACGTGTACACCGGGCGCATTCGGACGGCCCATCGCGTCTGCACGGCGATCGTCGAAGTCGCTGAATCCGGGAATGCGGTCGGCCTCGTCCAGGGGTCGGGCGTTCGCATGGAAGGAGCAAGGCGACCATGGCAACACGGAAGAAGACGACGAAGCGTGCCGCCAAGGCCAGCACCTCGCGCAAGCCGCCGGCGAAAGCGAAAGCGAAGAAGGCCACGAAGACCGCGAAGGCTGCGAAGTCCGCGAAGTCCGCGGTTGCGAAAGCCACGGGCATCGCCGCAACGACCATCGCGAACGCGGAGGCCGCCGGGACCCGACACATCCCCGATACCGGCGCGCCGTACAAGATCGAGTTCGCTCCGGCGCACGACATCAGCAAGCGGCCGCTGTCGATCAAGGGCGTCGTCGCCGAAGGCGCGACGGAAACGCCATCGGCCAACCTCACGGATGCGGCGACGACGGCCGTGTACGTGCACGGCATCGGCAATCATCCGGAAGAGCAGGTGCTGGTCGTGCGCTGGGATCGCGCCCTGTTCGGCAAGGACATGGGCGACCGCACGCGCATGGCGTACTGGGTCAATCGCGCCCGTTATCCGCAGCCTTCCAGCTGCGATTGCATCGATCCGCGCTGCGCCTGCCACGATCCGGAAGAAGCGATTCGCTCGCGCAAGGTGCTCGCCGTCGGCGATCCGGATCCGGAAGCCGAACTGCAGGAAGCAGTGAAGGCGATCACCAGCGATACGGACCAGCAAGCGTTCCTGTATGACATCGGCCAGCGCATGATCGATGAAGCCAAGGCCGAGGCGCGGCGGGAACAGGTCAGGCAGGAGGAAGAGGGCGTTTCCGCGGCAAAAGGCATCTACACCAGCAGCGTCACCGGCAAGGGCATCGGCGATGCGTTGCTGCGCAAGCTCACCGACCTGGTCACCAGCGTCGCGCTGCCCGACGTGCAGGATTTCCTGTTCGACGAGAAACACCGCAAGCAGATGGACGACACGTTCCTGGCGCGCCTGAGCAGCGGCGGCGGGCCGTTCGTCGTCATCGCGCACAGCCAGGGTTCGATGATCGCCTACGACGTGCTGCGCCAGCTTCCGCCGGACGTGAAGGTGAAGCTGTTCGTGACCATCGGATCGCCGCTGGGATTGCCGCCGGTACGCGCCGTCTTCAAGAAATGGACGGGACAGAAGCTTCTTCCGTTTCCGCCGTGCGTGGAACGCTGGGTCAACTTGGCGGTCGAAGGCGATGTCGTCGCGCTGGACCCGACGCTGGGCGATGAAATCGACAACCCGGGAGGCCGGTTCGAGGATCTCCCGCGCATCAGCCGCGAAAAGCGCGACGAGAATCCGCTGTTCGAAGGCAATCCACATTCCTCGATGGGATATCTGTCCACCGAGGAAGTGCAGAACGAGGTGTACAAGGCGGTCGGACGCGAGTTCGCCCGCAGCCTCGGCCGGCAGATCATCACCTCCGACCTTGTCGAGAAGATGGAATCGGTGCCGGACGACAAGCGCCATCCGGTGCTGATCCAGGTGCGCGAGGACAAGAACCGGGGCGATTCGTCCATCGCCGAAGGCCGCGAGCGCATCGACCAGCGCCTGCGCCAGCTGGCGCAGGATCGAATCGGCGGCCAGGTCGAGCGCATGAAGATCCAGCACCACATGCGCTATGTATCGGCGGCGCTGAGCCGGACCGAGATCGAAGTGCTGCGAACCGAATCGGACGACCTGCAGGTGTTGCGCATGTGGCAGAACGCCAGCAAGAAGGCGTTGATCTGCCGTTCGGCGCACATCCTGCACGCCGCGGCGGCTCACCAGGCGTATGCCGCGCAGGGCGACACGATCGAGTGGGCGGTGCTCGATACCGGTGTCGAACACACGCATCCGCATTTCCAGAAACATCGCAACCTGGCGAGTTTGTGGGATTGCACGCGCAACGATCCGGCGACGTCCACCGCGATCGCCGAACCGCACGGCGGCTTCCTCGACTACGGCCTCGCCGATCCCTGGCAGGCGATAGGCGCAAACGAGTTCCGCGACCGCGCCGGCCATGGCACGCACGTGGCCGGGATCATTGCCGGCGAATGGCCGAACAAGCTCAAGGACGAGGATGAGCTGCTGGATTTCTCCGGCATGGCGCCGTCGGCGAAGCTGCATTCGTTCAAGGTGCTCGACGATCGCGGGCGCGGACAGGATGCGTGGATCCTGATCGCGCTGGACAAGATTGCGCGCATCAACGAGAACGCGCAGGAACTGCGCATCCACGGCATCAACCTGAGCCTGGGCGGCAACTTCGATCCCAGCGTCTACGGATGCGGGCATACGCCGCTGTGCCAGGAACTGCGGCGGTTGTGGCGGCAGGGCGTGCTGATCGTGATGGCCGCCGGCAACGAAGGCTTCACCGTATTGCAGACGCTGGAAGACGGGCCGTGGCAGGCGAACCTCGATCTGTCGATCGGCGATCCGGCGAACCTGGAGGAAGCCATTGCCGTGGGTTCGGTGCATCGCGTGAATCCGCACACCTTCGGCGTGAGCTATTTCTCCTCGCGTGGCCCGACGGCCGATGGACGCCGCAAACCCGATGTGGTCGCGCCCGGCGAGAAGATCCTGTCGGCACGCGCGGACTACGACCGCATGCTGCCGGGGCTGGGCAAAGGCCCGTTCACGAACGAACAACTCGCGGACTTCACCGCCGAGCAGTTCTACATCGCCGAATCGGGCACGAGCATGGCCGCTCCGCACGTGTCCGGATTGCTGGCGGCCTTCCTGTCGCAGCGTCGCGAGTTCATCGGCTATCCCGATCGTGTGAAGCGGATCCTGACGGACAACTGCACCGATCTAGAGCGCGACCCCTATGCGCAGGGCGCGGGCCTGCCGAACCTGATGCGCATGCTGCAAAGCACCTGACCGGTGCGCAGGCGCAGCCCGCAATGCCCTCCCGGCGAAGGAACGAACCATGGACTCCGGCCGCGTAGACCGTCTGGCAACGCTGCTTTCGATGGATCGGCAGGCAGCCGGCATCGGTGTGCGCGCAATCCCGCGCGCCGAAGGCGTGGGCGTCGCGCAGGCGCCGCGCGTCGACGACATCCTCGACGTGGCCGAGGCCAACCTGTCGCGTCCGCCGGACGTCGACGTGGGCGACTGGCAGCAGGCCCACGGACTGTTCTTCAGCAATGCGCGCAAGGCGCTGAAAAAGCTCGAGCGGGGCGATCGCGCGCTCGCCCCCGATGAAGGCTATGCGGCAGAGGCGGTCATCATCGGCGACGGAACGCGCCCGAGCTTCCTTCTGTGCGGTAACAAGGTCGCCGACGACGATCCCTTCATCCGGACGTGGCGCAACGATCTGACCAGCGCGCAGGCCGGCATCGCCTCGCTCGCGGCGACGGTGGGACGCATCCAGCCGGACAGCGGGCACGCATCGAAATTCATCGGAACCGGAACGCTCGTGCAGAGCGTCGGCGACGAGGACCTGGTGCTCACGAATTACCACGTCATCAAGATGGCCGAGGACCGGTTCGACGTTGCGATGCGCCGAACCGCGAAGGGATTCGATATCGACGGCGTGCTGGAGATCGATTTCGTCGGCGAAAGCTGCTCGCTGGACAGCAACCGGCACCGCATCGCCGAAGTCCGCCTGCCGGAGGGTTTCGGCGAAACGTTCAGCGGGTACGACGTCGTGGTCGCGCGACTGGACAAAGGCAACGGCGAAGGCGCGCTGCCGACGCCGCTGCCGCTGCTCAATGCGGAGCCGTCCTACGCGACCGGTGCGATGGCCTCGCTGGCGCTGGTGGGCTTTCCGGCCGCGCCAGGCGCGCGCGATGGCGACATCGACTGGGGCTTCGTGATCGGCACGCTGTTCGGCAACAGGTTCGGCGTGAAGCGACTGGCGCCGGGCAGGTTCACGGACGGACTCGGCAGCCATCCCGACGACAAGACCGCCAGACGCGCCATCGGCCACGATGCGACGACGTTCGGTGGCGCGTCCGGTTCGCTGGTCGCGGCCTGGCTCGACACCGGGCCGCCGTGCTTCGCCATCCACTTCGGTGGTGCCACCGGCCTGAACAACTACGCGCTGTCCTTTGCCGCCGCACGCAGCGTGCTGGAACCGCTGGGCGTGCGCTTCGCGCCGTGATCGCACGCGCATCGCATCGGGAGATTGCCATGGGCAACGACAACGAGCAGTACGAAGAAGAACTTCCCGTCGTCAAGGATCACGACGACGCGCATGCCGATCCGGCCGAAGCATCGGAGGACGTGGCGCGGGAAGCGATGGATGTCGTCGCCGAAGCGGCGCGACCCTGGCGCGCGGCGGAAACCCTGCTCGTGCTGCGCGAACAGATCAACCGCGCGTTCCCGGCGCGCAGCAAGGCCAGCGACGGCATCGTCGGCGACGCTGCGCATGCGTCGCGTGCGTCGGACCACAATCCCTGGGTGATCGACGGGAACAAGGGCGTCGTCACCGCGATGGACATCACGCACGATCCGCGTTCGGGCTGCGATGCGAACAAGCTCGTCGCTGCGTTGCATGCGAGCCGCGACAAACGCATCAAGTACCTCATATGGAATCGCCGCATCGCCAATGCGTCCGCCATCGGTGGCGTGCCGGCGTGGACGTGGCGGTCCTACAGCGGACGCAACCCGCACGATCATCACTTCCATCTTTCGGTGAAGCCGGAGAAGACGCATTACGACGATCGCGATCCCTGGCATCTGGATGGCATTACCGAAGCAGCATTCGCCGCGGAAGCGGCTGCGGCAGAGGGCGGCATCGACCACGACGTCAACGCGGCCCTGATGGCGATGGGCGATGCGGTGTCCACCGATGCGCCCGCGCTGCCGCACCTGGTCGCCTTGCAGGATGCGTTGACGCAGCTGTTCGCCAACTATGCGCAGGACTGGTATCCGGCGACCGAATCGGTGGAGGCCGAGGCCGCGCCGGACTTCGCGACGCTCAAGCCGAAGTACGAATCGCGCTTCGCAAGTGCGCAGGTCAGGGCGGACAAGCGATCCGTGGTGGCCTGGCACGTCGGCATGATCCGGCGCGGCCGCGCACGCTACGAAGCGGTGCAGGCTGCGACCGGTGCGCCGTGGTGGTTCGTGGGCATCGTGCATGCGATGGAGGCCGCTTTCAGTTTCAGCGGCCATCTGCACAACGGCGATCCGTTGTCGGCGAAAACCGTGCAGGTGCCGCGCAATCGTCCGCCGACGTGGAATCCGCCCAGCGACTGGCTCAGCAGCGCAATCGATGCCATCACCTTCCAGGGCCACGCGCACCAGCAGGACTGGTCGCTGGCGCGCACCCTGTACCGGTTCGAAGGCTACAACGGCTACGGCTACTACGCGAAGGGCATTGCCTCGCCGTATCTGTGGAGTTTCTCCAACCACTACACGAAGGGAAAGTTCGTGCGCGACCACCAGTACGACGCGAACTTCGTATCGAAGCAATGCGGCGCGGCGGTCATGCTGCGCGCGTTGATCGACGCGAACCTGGTCGAACTTCCGGACTGAATCCGCCTTCAGGATCAAGACGAGGCAAGCCATGGACACCGCATCGACCCTGCAACGCCTGCGTCGCTTCAACAGCGATGTGCACGCCGCCGATTCGCATCTGGCGCAGGAAACGCGCGACCTCGCCGCGCTCGATCGCGAACGCCTTGGCGTGCGGGCCGAAGGCGTGGGCGATGTGGGTCCGGTGAGTGTGGGTCAGGTGATCCCGCAGGTCGAGGCCGAGAGCATCATCCTGCGCCGCGAACGGCCCGTGCTGGCGATCATCGACGACAAGCTCGACCTCACCTTCCAGGATGCGCAGGACAGCGCGGTGTGGAAGGCACGCCTGCAGGCCGCAGCCAGCAAGCTGGACGGGCCGATCCGCGCTGTCGGCCGCATCGACCTGAAGGGCGGAAGGCTGGAATGGGTCGGCACCGGCTGGTTGATCCATCCCGAGGTGCTGGTGACCAATCGCCACGTCGCCGCCGAGTTCGCGCGGCGCAAGGGCACCGCGTTCGAGTTCCGCGTCGGCGATTCGGGGCCGATGTCTGCATCAACGGATTTCCGCAGGGAAATGAACGGCACCAACGACGGCCAGGCGGTGTTCGAACTGGTACGGCCGCTGCATATCGAGGAAGCGCCGGGCCCGGACATCGCCTTCTTCGAGATACGCCGCGAGAACACGCATCGCGGTCTCGCCGAACCCGTGAAGCTGGCCGCACGCGCGCGTGTGACGTCGCAGGCGGCCGTCATCGGATATCCCGCCTACGACAGTCGCATTCCCGATGTGGACCTGATGAACCGCCTGTTCGGCAACGTCTACGATTGCAAGCGCTTCGCGCCGGGCGCGGTCACGCGGGTCGAAGCCGGCCGCCTGTTGCACAACGCGACGACGCTGGGCGGGAATTCGGGATCGGCGGTGATCGACCTGGAAACCGGCGAGGCGATGGGCCTGCATTTCAGCGGAAGCTTCCTCACCACCAACTACGCGGTTTCGTCCGACGTGGTGTGGCGCACGTTCCAGGCGATTCGCACGGCGCGCTCGCGCACGCGGCCGCCGGCACGCAGGCTGCGGATCTTCGCGCGCGCGGACGAATCCAGCGAGCCAGCCGTGCAGGGGGCTTCGATCACCGTACCTCTTACGATCACCGTGTCGCTCGGAAGCCCGGCGCGTGCGCCGGCAACTCGCATCGCCACGCAGCCGCGCGATTCGCAGGCCGACGACATCGAGCCGGGCGACGAAGCTCCGGTCGCTTCCTATGCCGATCGCAAAGGGTATATGGAGGACTTCCTCGGAGACGGCTTCGAAGTTCCCATGCCGATCGTCGATGAAATGGCCGACGACGTGCTCGAAATCGAAGGCACCGACGACAACGTCCTTCGCTACCACCATTTCTCCGTGGTGATGAGCGAAAGCCGGCGGATGTGTTTCTTCAGCGCGGTCAACATCGACGGCGCGAAGTCGAAGAAGAGCGCACGCGTCTCCTGGAAATGGGATCCGCGCATCCCGCGCGGAAACCAGATCAAGGACGAGTGCTATGGGACCTCGCCGAAGTTCAGCCGCGGCCACATGACGCGCCGCGAGGATCCGGGCTGGGGCCGCACGCTCAAGGATGCCAGGCGCGGCAACGAGGACTCGATGCACGTCACCAACGCAACGCCGCAGATCCAGGCGTTCAACTCGCCGATCTGGCTCGCGCTGGAGGATTACGCATTGGAGCACGCACGCGAGGACGACATGCGCATCAGCGTGTTCACCGGTCCGTACTTCGATGACGACGATCCCGAGCGTTACGGCGTTCGCATTCCGCTCGGCTTCTGGAAGGTCATCGCCTTCATCCACGACGAAACCGGCGAACTGTGCGCGACCGGGTACGAGATGTCGCAGGAAGACAGCCTGCCGCCCGAGGACGAGTTCGTGTTCGGCCAGTTCGTATCGCCGCACCTGAATGTCGCCACGCAGGTGTCCATTGCGGATATCGCGCAACGTTCCGGCCTGGATTTTGGCGCGCTGGTGGACGCCGATCCACTCGCGCACGAGGAAGCCGTGGCCGGACCGCGCGCGCCGTTGATGGACGTGGGCGAAATTCGCTTCCTGTGAAGCCGGTTCCCGGGAAGTCCGATCAGGGCGCGTTGCCGCCGATTCCCGGCGGCAGCGCGTACCAGACCGGGCCGCGTTGTGCCGCACGCTGGCCCAGTTCGACCAGGTGGGCCATCTCGTCCGGATCGAACGCGAGCGGGTCGCCCAGTTCGATGCCGGCATCGATGGTCACCCAATGGAAAGCCGAGCCATTGCGTTGCGCGAAGGCGTACTCGCGGAAGAGGTCGCCGATGATCGTCGAGCGCCCCGAACTTTCGATCACGCGCGTGGCGATGCCGCGGAAGGAGCGTGCGGCCGGCTGCGGTGGCGGATCGAGCTGGCCGTTGTGGATGACGAATATCTCGTCGCGCGCGTGGGTACGGCCCGCCTGGCGATACAGGCGCGAGGTATCGAGCACGCCGACGTTGACGAACACGTTCGCACCGATGAAGCCGTCGACGTGCATCTCGTCGTACAGCTTTCCACCGGCCTGGACTTCCACCAGCACCGGCGGAAACACGATGGGGACGGACGAGGACGCCAGCATGATGGTGCGGAACAGTTCCAGCGCCCGCGCGTCGGCGTGCGTCGCGATCAGACCCATGTTCCACACCACGAACTCGCGCGAATCCAGGTTCGCCGTGCCCATGTAGAGTCGTCGCCCGTTCCGGTGCGCGGCCGCGATCTCCGCCAGCAGCGGCGCATCGACGTAGTGCGCGATCAGCGAAGCCAACGGTTCGCTGCGCGCCAGCGAATCCTGCCGGAACACGATGCCCGCCGCGGAGAAACTCGCGAGCACGTCCTCACGCCTGGTCGTCGTGTACAGGCGCGTGAGGACCTCGTCGTAACGCGGCCCGAGGAACGCGAAGGGCGCCATCAGCGCGCCGGTCGACACGCCGGTGACGATCTTGAACACCGGGCGTCGGCCCGTCGCGGTCCATCCACTGAGGAAGCCCGCGCCGAATGCGCCGAACGAGCCACCGCCCGAAAGGGCCAGCTGCGGATAACGCTTCTCGCCATTGGCATCGACGGGGAAGTCGCTCGGCGATTCGTCCTGCAGCGATTGCAGGAAATCGCGTTCCATCGCTTCGCTGCGCGTCCCGGCGGAGGCGCGGACATCCGGCATTCCGGGCACGGTCGCCCTTTCGGCCAGTTCGATGGGCACGGCGTTGCGCGGCAACGTGGCGCAGCCGGACAACCACAGGCACGCCAGCGCGAGCGCGGCCGCGCCCAGCCACCGCGTGCGCATCCGGGCAAGGGTGTTCAGAACGTCACGCGTCCACGCAGGCTGGCCACCCACAGCACGTCCTCGTTGGGGTTGGTTGAAGGATCGAGGATGGCCTGCAGGTCCGGCGTGATGGCGAAGTTGCGCGTGACGTGGAATCGGTAGAACAGTTCGATCGTGTACTGCGACCGCAGGAAGGATGCCGCCGGTTCCGTCCAGCCCGCGCCTATGCCGACCAGGTTCGCCGGCGAGCCGCCCGGGCGCCAGCCGACGCCCGCAGACAGGCTCTTTTCGGCCGCCCAGTCCTCCGACACACCGCCGCGGAAGAACACCATCGTCTGCGCCGCCACCATCCAGTTCGCGTTGAAGGCGATGCCGTACGAACGCGGCGTGCCGTCTTCCTGCGCATCGCGGTACCAGCTGGTGATGTGGAAGTTGTCCGGGTCCGTCGGACCGCGCGCCTCGATGGGCAGGCCCGCGCGCGAGCGCTGCGTCCAGCCGATGTCGAAATGGTAGAAATGTTCGGAGGTGTTGAAGAAGTCGTCGATCGTGCTGCCGGTGTCGTCGCTGCGAGCGGTGTACATGCCCGCCTGCAGGTACAGGCCGCTGTCGGTCGGGTAATACGCGGCCACCATGCCGAATCCGCGCAAGGGCGACTGGATGGTCGGGCTGGTCGAGAACTGCTGGCTGAGGAATTGCCGGTTGTCGTCGAAGAAGGGATACGCATTGACGAAGTTGGGCGCGAAGATCTTGCCGATCGTGTACTGGAACTTGTTGCCGAACAGGTTCTGGCGGATGTACGCCTGCGTGACGCCGAGGTCGAACTCGCCCCAGGTCGCGGCCGTCGGCACGATGGAACCGGCGGCGAAACCCGCGAACAGCGGCGGGAGATCGCTACCGAAGATCGGGCGCCGATCCTCGATCGCCATCGCGAACGTCAGCGCTTCCGGCGTGCCGCCACGGAAGAGGTCGTAGGCGAGGTTCAGCGTGAACTTTGAGCCGGTCGCGTCGTTCTGGCCGACGAGGCTGTCGGAATAGTTCTGGTACAGAACACCATAGGAACCGCCGAACGAGAATCCGGTGCGCTGCTGCAACTGCTGCTTCCACGCGAACCACGGTTCCAGCACCGAATCGCGCGGGAAGGGGCTGCGCGTGGCTTCCGCGTCGGATTGTTCAAGATCGCCCTCGGCCGACAAGGTGCCCTGCATCAGCGGTGGATACAGCGCATCGTCCCCGGTCTTTTCGTCCTCGCAGAACGCGGTTGCGGGCGCGAACAGCAGCAACGCCAACGGCCACGACGTCATTGCGCGAACGCGCTTCATGCGCGCCACACGGGGCGATCGCTCCCGCGCACGGCGACGAGCGGATCGCGCCAGCGCGCCGGCGTGCGCGAGAGTTCGACCTGTGGCGCGAGGCGGTCGATCTCGCCATACGGCGTCTTTCGCGTGATCGTGCGCGGCTTGCCGATGCGGTGTTCGGGAAGCGTCGCGTCGAAGCTGGTGTTCGCGAACTGGCCGAGCGACTTGTACCACATGCCCGCGCGCGTCAGCGAAACGCGCACATGGTAGCTGCCGCCTTCCTTCGCGCGTCGGCGCAGCGCGGCGAGCACGCCCGCCGCCCCGAGGTATCCGGCGATGTAGTCGTTCATCACCAGCGTCGGCGGGAAGCGCGGCGTGCCGTCGCCTTCGGCCATCGTGAAGCCCGATACGGTCAGGCCTTCCATGTCGAATCCCGCGCGATCGCGCCATGGACCGTCGTGGCTGTAGCAGCGCACCGACAGATAGACGATGCCCGGGCGTTGTTTCGCCACGGCCTGTGGCCCGAAGCCCAGGCCTTCCATCGCGCCGCCACGGAACGACTCGGCGAAGACGTCAGTGGCTGGGAGCAGCGCGGCCATCCGCTGGTTCTGTGCGGCATCGCGCAGGTCGACGAAGGTGGAACGCATGCCAACGTTCACATCCATCACCATCGCTTCGTGTTCGAACGCCTGGTCGCGAGCGACGTGCAACACGTTCGCACCGTACTCGGCGAGCGTGCGCGATGCGGTGGTGCCGGCGATGACGTGCGTGCACGAAAGCACGTTGAGCCCCGACAACGGTTGCGTCGGATTCGCGGGGAACGGAACAGGCGCGGAGTCGCCCAGTTTGATGATCTCCACCAGCGGCTGCGCCGCCAGGTGCATGCCTTCGGGATGCTTCGCCCATTCGTCGGCGGTGCGGTGCATCGCCGCCGCGGCCCGCGCCTCGGCCAGCGCGGTTTCCAGTTCGACACCGTTCCACTGCCGCACGGCCTGCTGGATCGCCTCCAGGTTGGGCGGGCATTTGAGCGTGTTGAGGATACGGTCGCTCAGGTGTGGATAGGCGCCGGTGAGGTTCATGAAGCGGCCGTCCTTCGTTTCGAAGGAACGGAACGACATCGGATGCCCCAGACCCAGCGGCGCCTGCATCATCAGGCCGTTGACGGTCGGCATCCACGCGAGGTTGCCGGGAATGGGGTCGTTCTTCGGAATCAGCCCGCCGGCCTGCATCTGTCGCAACACCATGCCGACGAGCGGATTGACGTTCCACACCGATTCGCGCAGATCGACGCGCAGGTCCTGGCCCTGTCCGGTGCGGTCCTTCCAGATCGCGGCGGCGCCGACGCCAGCGGCCATCGCGGGAATCGCCATGCTCGCGCCGATGCGGAAATGGCTGCGCAGGATGGGATCGGCGCCGGTGAAGGTGACCTTTCCGCCGCCATCCTCCGCACTGCCGCCGATGTCGCGCATGAACTGCGCGAATGCGCCGTCGATGTCGAACGCGCTGTCCGCGGCGGGCGCTGCATTCGCGAACGAGGGCAGTTGCGATGCAACGGCCGCGAGCGTGACCAGCCCCGTGCCCTTGAGGAAATCGCGCCGACTCACGCCATCGGACTGCATGTCATCACCGTTGTCGTTGTTCGAACAGGGAGAAAGCCTGCCTGGACCCCTGCGTGCAGGCAGGCGCGACACACGGCGATGCGCGAACGCGCGCCTGTCGCGAAGTAGCGAGGAAATCAGGGGCCCTGCGATGCAGGGCGGCGAGCGTCAGCTGCCGACGCGGTCGTCGTAGCAGCGACCGTCGGGCGCGCGCCGTTGCAGGAAGGGCAGGCGCGGCACACGCTTACCAGGGAGGTTCATGCGTTACCTCCATAACTCACATTCGTGAACGGATGTTCAGCAATGTCAGGACGCGTTTGATATCAAGCCCTGCGTGAGCGGGTCGTGATGTTTCGCTACTGAAATGCCGTGTTTTCCGCATGCCGCGCGTGGTCGCGGGGCTGTCATGCGATGGCATGCGCAGTCGCGCACATCGTGCTGGCGGGTTGGATGCTAACGTCCGCGCTTCATGCCAGCCGTTCAAGGAGAGCTTCGATGGTCGACAGGAACGCAATCAGGAAGAACTCGGTTTGCCTGTGGTTCGATCGATCCGCGCTGGACGCGGCGACGTTCTACGCGAAGACGTTTCCGGACACCACGGTCGACGCGGTGAATCACGCACCCGGCGATTTCCCCGACGGCAAGAAGGGCGATGTGTTGACCGTGGAGTTCACGGTGATGGGCATCCCGTGCATCGGTTTGAATGGTGGTCCGGCGTTCAAGCCCGATGAGGCGTTCTCGTTCCAGGTCGCCACCGACGACCAGGCCGAAACCGACCGGCTGTGGAATGCGATCGTCGGCAACGGCGGGCAGGAAAGCGCGTGCGGATGGTGCAAGGACAAGTGGGGGCTGTCGTGGCAGATCACGCCGCGCGTGCTGATCGAAGCGATCACCGATCCCGATCCGGCCGCCGCCAAGCGCGCCTTCGACGCGATGATGACGATGCAGAAGATCGACATCGCGAAGATCGAGGCGGCGCGAAAGGGATAAGCCGCGGGGCAAAGGCGACCCAACGCGCCTTCGTAGCCCGGATAAGCCAAGCGCACCCGGGTGGGCGTGACACCCCCGGGTGCGCGTGGCTTACCCGGGCTACAGGGGCAACTGCCTTTCAATGGGAGGGAGCCGCCCCGGGACTTCTGGTACGGGTCCGGCCCCGTCCCACGGCTATAGTGGCGGGCACCTATCCCAACCAGGGGTGTTGCAGTGATCAGGTCCAGCCTTCCGCTCGTCGCTTTGCTTGCAGCCGCCACCACCGCATCGGCCGGCGCCGTGCACGGGATCCATCCCGAAGACATCAACCGCAGCGCCGATGCCTGCACCGACTTCTTCGATTACGCCAACGGCACGTGGCGTCAGCAGAATCCGATCCCGAACTACATGGATCGCTGGAGCCGACGCTGGCAGTCGGGCGAGGTCAACAAGGAACACGTCCGCGACATCCTCACCGAACTGTCGGCGAAGACCGATTGGCCCAAAGGCAGTGCAGGCCAGCTGGCGGGCGACTTCTACGCCGCGTGCATGGACGAATCGCGCGTCGACGCGCTGGGCAGCAAGCCCGTGCAGCCGTGGCTGACGCAGATCGATGCGATCAGGGACAAGGCCGGCCTGCAGGCTACGATCGGCCAGCTGCACGACGTCGGCGTCGCGGTGCCATTCATCGTCTACGCGAGCGAGGACCTGCACGACCCGTCCCGGACCATCGCGCACATCTACGCAGGCGGACTGGGCATGCCGGATCGCGATTACTACCTCAAGCCCGAACCGCGCTTCGTCGATGCGCGCGCCAAATACCTCGTGCACGTGGCGAAGATGTTCGAACTCGCCGGCGTTCCTGCGGCGCAGGCGCAGGCGAATGCGCAGACCGTGTTCGACTTCGAGAAGCGCCTGGCGCAAGCCTCGCTGGACAACGTGCAGCTGCGCGATCCCAAGCTGCAGGACAACGCGACGAGCTTCGCCGGCCTGTCGAAGCTCGCACCGGACTTCGACTGGGGCAAGTACTTCGATAACGCGCACATCCCGCGCAATGCACTGAATGTCACGCAGCCGAAGTTCGTTCAGCAGGTCGACAAGGAACTGGCGACCACGCCGCTGCCGCAGTGGAAGACCTACCTGCAATGGCATGTGCTGAACACCGCGGCCGATTCGCTGTCGCAGCCGTTCGTGGAGGAGAACTTCGCCTTCAACGGCAAGTTCCTCACCGGCGCCACCGAGATCAAGCCGCGCTGGAAGCGCTGCGCCGAAGCGACCGACAACCAGCTGGGCGAGGCGCTCGGCCAGAAGTACGTAGAGAAGTACTTCCCGCCGGAAGCCAAGGCGCGCATGCAGGAGATGGTGAAGAACATCCTGCTGGCGATGGACGACACCATCAACGAGCTGGACTGGATGGATCCGGCGACGAAGAAGAAGGCGTTGGAAAAGCGCGCCACGTTCTTCCCGAAGCTCGGCTATCCGGACAAGTTCAAGGATTACCAAGGCGTGGTCGTGTCGCGCGATTCGGCGTGGGACAACGTCGTCGCCGCATCCCGCTGGAACGTCACCGACAACCGCAGCCAGATCGGCAAGCCCACCGATCGCAGCCGCTGGGGCATGACGCCGCCGACGTCGAACGCGTATTACAACCCGTTGCAGAACGAGATCGTGTTCCCGGCCGGCATCCTGCAACCGCCGGCGTTCGACGTGACCGCCACGGACGCGGTGAATTACGGCGCGATCGGCGTCGTCATCGGCCATGAAATCAGCCACGGTTTCGACGACCAGGGCGCGCAGTTCGATGCGCAGGGGCGCCTTGCGAACTGGTGGACGCCCGCGGACAACAAGAAGTTCCAGACCAAGGGCGAGTGCGTGGTGAAGCAGTTCGAGGGCTATTTCATCGAGCCGGGCGTGCATCACAACGGCAAGCTGGTGCTGGGCGAATCCATCGGCGATCTGGCCGGCGCGAAGATCGCCTATCGCGCGTACCAGAAGTCGCGCGAAGGCAAGGGCCCGGAGCCGACCATCGACGGCTTCACGCCGGAGCAGCAGTTCTTCCTCGCCTGGGGCCAGTGGCGCGGCGATGAGACGCGCATGGAAACCCAGCGCACGATGGTGCAGGGCGACCCGCATCCGATCGCGAAGTACCGCGTGAATGGCCCCCTGTCGAACCTGCCGGCATTCCGCGAGGCGTTCCAGTGCAAGGCCGATGCGCCGATGGTGCGGCCGGAGGCGGATCGCTGCGAGGTGTGGTGATCGGCTAGGGTTGGCTGGAACGACGAAGGCCCGCCTGATGGCGGGCCTTCTTCTTGTGCGGGCTCAAGCACGTGCAGGCTCAAGCAAACGGCCCGACCTTGTAGATCATGCTGATGGCCGTGACGATGCCCAGCCCGAGCAGCAGGAGCGCCACCACCAGCGTCATCGAGGGCGGGAAGGGGCTTTCCGCGTACAGGACTCCCGAATCGCGCATCGCCTCGCGCTGCTTCCGCAACGCGTACATGAACCAGCTGTGGTAGATGATGCCCATAAGCAGCACGAACGCGCCGATCAGCACGAGCGCCAGGCCGAAGTTACGCCCCGAGGCCGCGTGCGCGATCATCCTGGCTTCCTTCAACTGGTCGAACACCTTGTGGATGGTGAAGCCGAAGCTGATCAGCGATAGCGACGTGCGGATCACCGCCATCAGCGTGCGATCCGCCGCGAGCCGCGTGCGCTGGAACGCCATGCCGGTGCGTCGCGCGGCAAGCTCGGTGGAGGTCGTATCCAGCGGTTTGTGGACGGTGAGTTCCTGGTCGGACATCGTTGCCTCCAGAGCGTGTCGTTCGGAATGGCATGCCCGCGCGGTGGCGGCACGTGAGTCTCGCCCGTTGCCGTTAAACACGAGTGAAGCGTCGGGCACTGGCGGCTTCCGCGGCCGGCCGCGTGTCAACGACGACACACGGCGGCAAGCGATCGCCAAAGCCGAAACGCATACTCGCTTCACCGCCCCCCACGGTTCCCCGCATGTCGTTCAGCTTCACGTATTCGACGCACCGCAACGGTGACGTTGCCGTCCGGTGCTGCGCGCCGGCTGTAAACAAGGCCGCGACCGGCTGATGGGGAAATTGCGCGGATCCGGCCCGCGTGGCGTCGGATCGTCCGGATCTCCGCCCGATCTGCCGGCCCATGTCGCTGCCGTGCTGGTCACGACGGCGATCATGCTGCTGATCGCGAAGGTGCTGTTCGACGGTACCGCGATGACGCCCGTCGAGCCCGAGGGCGACGCGATGCAGGTCTTCTTCATCGCGCGGCCGCACGCTCCATCGAAGGCAATACGGGAAACCGGGCTCGCCGCGCAGCCGGTTTCCGCATCGCGTTCGTCATCGACACCACCGCAAGTCGCACCGGCGAACGACATCGCACGGGCGCCCGCAACCACCGCAAGCGAAAGCGTGTACTCCAGCGAGGGCCGCATCCGCCTGCCTGCCGGCGTCGCCATCGATCCGCTCCGGCCCGCCGCGCTTCCGCCGGGTGCGACGGCGCGCAGCGCCAACGCGGCGAAACAGCTGCTCGAACGCCGCAATCCCATCGAATACCGGCCGACGCGTTTCGACAAGGACTGGGTGAGCGACGGAACGCTGGGCGATGTCGCGTTGCAGAAACTTGGCGACCGCCTCGAAGGCTTCGGGGATCTGAGCCGGTTCGTGCTGGGCGAAGACCAGCCGGCGCGGGCCCGTCGCGCTCCGGAAGTCCGCTTCAATCCCGCATTGCATGAGCGTGCGTCGGACCTGGGAAGCGAGGCCACGGGCGATGCCTACAAGGCCGCGCCGATCGCGTTCGAGCCGGCGCCGGGCCTGAAGGGCGAGGCGAGCCGCCGCATCCGCGCGGGCGCGGACGACATCCGCCGGCGTTACGCCATCTGCGACGTGTCGCGCCTGCAACGCCTGCTGGTGCCGGTGCTGTCCAACCTCATCGAACTCGAACACGTCGAGTACGCGATGGCGCACGGCGTCGACCCGATCCAGGCCGAGCACCTGATGCCGGCCACCGCCGACCGCGCCTACGACCTCGCGCGACGTGCGCTGTGGTATGCCGACCGGCAGCTTTCCGGATGCGAATCGCTGCCCGCCGGATGACGCCGGTGCGGCTATAGCACCGGAAACTTCGCCCACATCTCCTCGAACTGCCCACCGAAGCAACGGACGAGGTAGGCATCGCGGCTCACGACCAGGTTTTCGTGGTTCGACGTGCTTGCCGTGCGCGTCCAGTTGAAGCTGCCATTGGCGATGGTCTTCCCGTCGAACACCGCGAACTTGTGGTGCATGTGGAAGGGCGAGTCGTCCAGGCGCACCTGGATGCCGATTCCGGCAAGCCGCGCGATGTCGCTGCCGTCGTCGAAACGCTTGTCGTTGTCGCTGATGATGCGCACGGTCACGCCGCGCTTGTGCGCGGCGGCGAGTTCGTTCGACAGGCGGTCGTCGGCGATGGTGAACACGCAGGCGTCGATGTTCGTGCGCGCGCCGCGGCACAGTTCGCGCAGCTTGTTCAGGCAGCTGTCGCCGGGGCTGAAGAACGCCGTCGTGCCGGCCGCGGCGGGCAGCGACGACAGGTCGAGCGTGCGCACGACCTGTTCGAGCCAGCGCAGCACCGCGCCCGCGTCGCCATCGGGCGTGGCGATGAGTTCGCGCGCCATGTCGAAGGCGCGGTTGCGCAGGTAGCGGATGCGGTCTGCGTCGATGCGCGCGCCGAGCTCGCGCAGCTCCGAGCGCTCGCGATCGTCGAGCTGCAGGTCGGTCGCGGCATCGCGCAGCGTGGCATCGAGTTGCGTGAAGTCCATGCGCGCGCTCAGGCCGGGCGATCGACGGTGGGCGCGGCGAGGCGCTTGTGCACGTCCTCGCGCATGCGCACCAGGTCGGCTTCGGCCTGGCGGCGCTTCTCGATGCCTTCGCGATGGATCGCGCGCACGTCCTCGACGGTCTGGATCAGCTGGTCGTGCACGTACTGCAGCGTTTCCATGTCGATCACGCCGCGCTGGTTGGCCTTGGCCGTCGCCGCGGAGTTCTCGTGCAGCAGGCGTGCGTTGTTGCGCATCATCTCGTTGGTCGCATCGTCGATCGCGGTGGCGAGTTCGACCGCGTTCTTCTGCTCCTCCAGCGAAAGCTGGATGGCGAAGCCGCGCTTCCACGCGGGGATGGTGATGTCGCGCACGGCACCGAACTTCTCGATCAGCAGGATCGCATTGGCCTGGATCATGCGGATGGTCGGCAACGACTGGTCGGCGGCATGCTGCAGCAACGCCAGGTCGCCCACGCGCTTGTCGAGCAGGCGCATCGCGTTGTCCAGTTCGGAGCGACGCGTGCGCGACTGCGGATCCTCGGCGCCTTCCAGCGCGCGGCGGTCCGCTTCCAGCGCGGCCATGCGCAGGCGCCCGGCGGCGACGTGGATGCCCAGTTCGCGGCGTTCGTCCAGCACGATCTCGTGCATGCGGTCGAAGTCCTTCACGCGCTTGCCCAGGTCGTCCTGCTGGCGCGTGACATCGCGCATGAGGTGTTCGATCTGCTGGTTGGTGCTGCTGAACTTCTGCACCAGCTCGCCCTTGGAGGCGCGCATGCGGTCGATCAGCGGGCCGACGATCGGCAGCTTCGAGCGCGCGCCGAGCTTGCCCAGGTTGAGCGTGCGCGCGATGCGCACCACTTCGCCCAGCGTCTGGCCGGTGGCGTCGAGGTCGCGATTACGCACCTGGTCCAGCAGCTGCGTGGAGAATTCGGTGGTCTTGTTGGCGACATCCTTGCCGAAGCCCATCAGGCTGGTCGGCGTGATGTCCTGCGACGCGCGCACGACTTCCTGGATGCGCGCGTTGTCGGCTGCGCTGAGACCGAGCGCCGAGAGTTCGGACTCGCTGGGCGAACGGTCCGCGGGCAGGGCGAGGGCGTCCTGGGTGGTCGGGTTCATGGCGAGGGCTCCTGGGGTTGGGCGTCGCGGTGTGCGAGCGCCGGGTCGTGGCGGATGTCGGTGGAAACGGCGGGCGAGGGCGCCGACCCGCGGAATGCGAGGATCTGGGCGCGCAGGTTCTGTTCGAGGGCATCGCGCTCGCCGCCCGGCTTCGATGCGGACAGCATCTTCTGCTGGCGCCAGGCGGGCACCAGCACGTCGCGCATCTGCGCATGACGACGCAACAACTGCGTCGAGTGGGCACGCACGAGATCGACGTGCGCGGCCGTGGTGTCCCACGTGGCGGCGATGCCGGCGCGGCGTTGCGGGTCGTCCGGGTTGGATGCGTCGTTCGCGCGCAGGCGCAACGCCTGCGCCTGTTCGCGCAGCCACGGAGCCAGCGCTTCGAGCGATGCGGTCTCATCGCTCAGGCGCTGGGCGAGATCGTGCGCCGTGCCCAGGTGCAGGCGAACGCGCGTGTCGACGTCGTCCGGTTGCGCCTGCGCCACCAGGTCGCGCGCCAGCAATCGCCCGAAGAAACCGCTGCGGCGGCGCTGGCGCTCGGGGATGCTGCTGTCGATTGCGGCGAGGATCGCGTCGAGCTGCGCGAGCAGCTGCGCGGTGGGAAGCTGCGCAAGACGCACGCCGATCGCGTCGAGATCGATCGTCGCCGGTGCATCGTCCATGTGCACGCGTTCGCTCATGGCTTCTTGGTTTCCCGGCTGATCTCAGCCAGCGTCATGCCGCTGAACTGTTCGAGCGCGGCATCCAGCGGCTGTTCCGTCACCGTCGGGCTGTGCTGGCGACGGCCGGGCAGCTTCGCTTTCGCAGGCGCGGCGACGATGCCTTCGCGCATCGCCTGGGCGAGTGTGAGCAGGGCATCGCCGATGCG
>Ga0102594_1000989_pt1 | contig 20007 bp, 20 predicted proteins | sample AraplaCol_mLB_r2_2_FD_76863 | JGI IMG/M metagenome (GOLD analysis project Ga0102594, IMG submission 76863) | Arabidopsis root microbial communities from North Carolina, USA - plate scrape MF_Col_mLB_r2 (SPADES assembly) (version 2) | ecosystem: Host-associated > Plants > Roots > Endosphere...
GAACGTCCGCTGATGGAGATCTTCGAATCATGACGCCCATCCTTTTCTGGTCGCTCAAGTTCGCGCTGTTCCTGCTGGCGGTGGCGATGCTGTGCGCCGTCGCGCGCCTGCTGATCGGCCCTTCCGCGCAAGACCGCGTGATGGCGCTGGACTGCCTCTACATCAACGGCATGCTGATGATGCTCGTGCTGGGCATCGTCTACGCGAGCGACGTCTACTTCGCCGCCGCGATGCTGATCGCGCTCTTCGGCTTCGTCAGCTCCACGGCGATGGCCAAGTTCCTGCTGCGCGGGGAGGTGATTGAATGAACGACTTCATCGCGGGTCCGCTGCCGCTTTGGGCCGAGATCCTCACCGCGGTCTTCGCGGTGCTGGGCGCTGCCTTCGCCGCGATCGGCTCCTTCGGGCTGGTGCGCCTGCCCACTTTCTTCCGCCGCATCCACGCGCCCACGCTGGGCGCCACCGGCGGCGTGTGGTCGATGACGGTCGCCACCATCGTCTACTTCTCGGCGCAGGGCCACAGCCTCTTCATGCACGCGGTGCTGATCGTGCTGTTCGTGGCGCTCACCACGCCGGTCACCACCATCTTCCTGATGCGCGCCGCGCTGTTCCGCGAGCGGCAGAAGCACGGCGAGGTGCCGCCGCCCGCGCCTTCGGACCAGGGGCCGATCCCGCCTTACCACGGCTGAGCGGCTGGCCGGGCCGGACGCCTCAGGTCGGCAGCAGCTGCTGCATCTCCTTGGCGCGCGCCACCTCGACCTCGCGCGGCAGCGTCACCGCGTTCTTCACCGCGAGGATCTCGGCCATCACGCTCACCGCAATCTCCGGCGGCGTCTTGCTGCCGATGTAGATGCCGATGGGCCCGCGCAGCCGCGCGAGCGATTCCTCGGTCTGGTCGAAGTGCTCGATCATGCGGTCGCGCCGGGCGTCGGCATTGCGCCGCGAGCCGATGGCGCCGACGTAGAAGGCCTCGCTTTGCAGCGCCTCCAGCAGCGCGAGGTCGTCGAGCTTCGGGTCGTGCGTGAGCGCGACCACGCAACTGCGGCGGTCGGGCCTGAAGGCGATCACCGCGTCGTCGGGCATCTCGGTCGTGATGTGCACGCCGGGCAGCGACCATGCGGTGCGGTACTCGGCGCGCGGGTCGCACAAGGTCACCGCGAAGCCGCTGAACTTGGCCATGGTGGCGAGGTACTCGGCGAGCTGGCCGGCGCCGATCAGCAGCATGCGGTATTCGGGGCCAAAGGTGTTCGTCAGTTCGGTGTCGTTCACCGCGAGCTCGTCGGGCGCGGTCGCCTCGGCGATGCGCACCGCGCCGGTGGCGAGCGTCACGGTGCGCTGCATCAGCTTGCCCTGCTCCAGCTGCGCCACCAGCAGCTCGAGCGAGCCGGCGTCGGGAGCGTATTCGAGCAGCAGCTCCAGCGTGCCGCCGCAGGGCAGCCCGAATCGGTGCGCCTCGTCGGCAGTGATGCCGTATTTCACGAGTGCGGGCGGCGCGCCCAATGGCACGTCCTCGGCCTTGCCGTGGGCATGGCTGTAGCGCGCGATCAGGTCGTCCTCGATGCAGCCGCCGGAGACCGAGCCCACCACCGCGCCGTCTTCCGCCAGGGCCATGATCGAGCCCACCGGCCGGGGCGACGAGCCCCAGGTGCGCACCACTGTCGCCAGCAGCGCGCGCTTGCCGGCACGCCGCCAGTCGCGCAGCGTGCGAAGCACCATGACGTCGAGGTTTTCCATGTCGCTGCAGCCCGGGTTCAGGCCGCGTCGCCGCCGGGTGCGGAGGGCGCGTCCTTGTCGTCCTTCTTGCCGAGGCCGATCTTCTTCATCAGGCCGGACATCATCCCGCTCTTCTCGGCAGGCGCCTCGGTGCCTTCAGCGGCGGCCGCCGGGGGAGGACCGTAGCGGCTCTGCATCTCGGCTTCGAAGCGCTTGAAGAAATCGTCGGCTGTGGACTTGGCAGCGCCATCGATCAGGCGCTGGCCCAGTTGGGCGATCTTGCCGCCGACCTGGGCCTGCACGGTGTAGTCGAGTTCGCAGCCTGCGGACGCGGCGGCTGGTGGAGTTGCCGCACCGGCCTCGTGCGCGGTGGCATCACCCGCAGGGGAGGCCGCCGCTTCGGTGGCGAGCGGCTTGAGCGTGACGCTCGAAGATCCCTTCGCGAAGCCGGCCACGCCGCCCTGCCCCTCGAAGGTGAGCTTGTAGCCGTCGGGCGCCACGATGTCGGACAGCAGCACCTTGCCGTTGAACTTGGCCGAGACCGGGCCGATCTTGACCGCGAGCGCGACGCTGTACTGGTTGTCGCCCACCAACTCGAACTTGTCGCAGCCGGGGATGCACTTCTTCAGCGTTTCGGGGTCGTTGAGCGCGTCCCAGGCCTGTTGTTGGGTGACGCCCAGGCGTCGGTTTCCGAGCATTTCCATGGTGGGTTTCCTTTGTCTTCCTTCCCGGCGCCGCTAGCGGCCGGACCGCATCAGGGCGGCCAGGCTCGCTGCGAGCTGTTCGAGTGCGCTGAGATTGTGAACCGCCAGCATCGCGTCCGCTTGCCGGTGCAATACGGCGGCCCCACGCGCCAGAGGGGCGTAGCCCTCGAAGCGCAGCAGCGGGTTGAGCCACAGCAGGCGGCGCGAATGGCGCTTGAGCCACAGCACCTCATGCTCCAGAACGGAGGGCTCGCCGGTGTCCAGGCCGTCGCTGATCACCAGCACCAGCGTGCGGCGGCCGGTCAGCCGGCGGGCGTGGGCGTGGCGCAGCTCGGCCAGCGAGGCGCCGAAGCGCGTGCCGCCTGCGAAATCGTCGATGGCGAGGCTGGCGGCGCCCAGCATCGCGTCGGTGTCGGCCAGCCGGAAGGCCGGCGTCAGGTCGGTCAGCCGGGTGCCGAAGGCAAACACGTCGCGGCGGCCGGCACGCCGCGTTGCGGCATGCAGAAAGGCAAGCAGCAGGCGCGCATAGCGCTCCATCGAGCCCGAGACGTCGACCAGCACCAGCAGCGGCAACGGCTGCTCGCGCCGGGCCAGCCGTGGCAGGCGCAGGATCTCGCCGCCCGTGCGCGCCGCCTCGTGCAGCACGCCCGGCCAGTGCATGCGCGCATGCTGGCGGCCCGCATCGCCGGCAGGCCGCAGGCGGCGCGACGGCAGCTCGGGAATGGGCAGGCGGATGTCGCGCGCGAGCCGCTCCACCAGCCGGTATTCGGCGGCGCCGAGCGCGTTGAAGTCGGCATGCTGCAGGCGCTGCCGGTCGCTGGACGTCATGGCGGCATCGAATTCGATCTCGCGATCGGACTTGGCCGGCTCCACAGGCTTGGCGAGTGCGCGCGGCGCGCTGAGGGCTTCGCGCACGCGCGGGCGCCGCTTCGACGGCTCGGCCTTGCCTTCGGCGCTCGGCAGCATCTGGGCGAGCAGCTTGTTGGCCAGCTCCGGGTCGCGGAACCATGCGTCGAAGAGTTCGCGGAACACCATGCGGTCCTGCTCGCGGCTGACCATCACCGCCTCCATGGCCGCGCTCAGGTCGAGCTTGTCTTCCACGCCCACCAGCGTGGCGGCCTCTGCCGCCAGCGCAATGCGCATGGCGTCGGTGCGAACACCCGCCCGGCGCAGCGCCCGGCCGAAGGCGGCGATGTTGCCCGCGAGCTTGCCGCTGCGGACGTCGCCGAGTTGCTGGACGCCGGTGCTGGCCATCGGTCGATCACGCCTCGGGCTTGAGCAGGTCCGACGCCAGTTCCTGCGTCAGCGCGGCCACGTCGTCGCGCTGCTTGAAGAGGATGCCGGCGGTGTCGACCACCACTTCGGGATCGAGCTCCACCGTGTCGAGCGCGATCAGCGCCCTCGCCCATTCGACGCTCTCGGCGATGCCCGGCGCGCGCTGGAAGGCATTGGCGAAGGGCGTCTCGCGCAGCCGTGCGACGAAGGCCGCCACCTGGGCCGACAGTTTCTCGCCGGCTTGCGGCACCTGCGCGCGCACGATGGCCAGTTCGCGTTCGCGCTCGGGGTAGTCGAGCCAGTGGTAGAGGCAGCGGCGCTTCACCGCGTCGTTGAGCTCGCGCGTGCGATTGCTTGTGAGGATGGTGACGGGCGGCACCACCGCGCGCACGGTGCCCAGCTCGGGGATGCTGACCTGGTACTCGCCCAGATACTCAAGCAGGAAGGCTTCGAAGGGCTCATCGGCGCGGTCTACCTCGTCGATCAACAGCACGGCGCCGGGCAGCGGCGTCTGCAGCGCCTGCAGCAGCGGGCGGCGAATCAGGTAGTGCGGCTGGTAGACCTCGGCTTCCACGTCACGGGCCGCGCCAGTGGCCTCGGCCGCGCGCATGTGCAGCAGCTGCGCCGCGTAGTTCCATTCGTAGAGCGCCTCGCGCTGCTCCAGGCCGTCGTAGCACTGCAGGCGCAGCAGTTCGCGGCCCAGCGCGACCGACAGCGCCTTCGCCAGCTCGGTCTTGCCGACGCCGGGCTCGCCTTCGAGCAGCAGCGGACGCTGCAGCTTGAGCGCAAGGAACACGGCCGTAGCCAGGCGCCGGTCGGCGAAGTAGCCGGCCTCCATGAGTCCGGCGGAGAGGGTGTCGATGCTGGGGAAGATCATGGCCTAGGGTAATGCAGGGGCCGCTGCATTCGGGATGCGGACAGCCGAACGCAGAAGGAATACAAAAACCACGCAGAGGTCGCAGAAGAAACCAGATTCGATCTTTTCTGGTCTTCTTTCGCGACTTCCGCGAGAGCTTTGCGACTTCTGCGTTCGGCAATCCGATTTCGTCAGCCCAGCGCCTTGGTCACGGCCCTTTGCGTCAGCACGCTGATCAGGTTCGCGCGATACGCGGCCGAGGCATGCAGGTCGCTGTTGAGATCGCTCGCGTCGATCTTCACGGCAGCCGCTGCGGCAGCGGTGAAGCTCTTGTTGAGCGCGTCTTCCAGCCCGGCATGGCGGAACACGCCGTTGCCCGCGCCGGTGACCGCCACGCGCACGCCGCTGTCGTACTGCGCGAGGAACACGCCGACCAACGGGAAGTTCGACGCCTTCTGGCGCAGCTTCTCGTACACGGCGCGCTTCGGAATCGGAAAACGGATCGCGGTGATCAGCTCGCCGTCTTCCAGCGCCGTGGTGAAGAGGCCGAGGAAGAAGTCGTCGGCCGCGATCTCTCGCCTGGACGTGACGATGGTCGCGCCCGAGGCCAGCACCGCGCTGGGGTAGCACGCTGCCGGGTCGTTGTTGGCCACCGAGCCACCGATGGTGCCCATCGCGCGCACCTGCCGGTCGCCGATGCGCGAGGCCAGGTCGGCCAGCGCCGGGTAGGCGGCCTTCAGGTCGGCGTTGTTCGCCACGTCGAGGTGGCGCGACATGGCGCCGATGGTGATGGCGTTACCGTTCTTCGTAATGCCGGTGAGCTCCTTGATGCCGCTCAGGTCCACGAGCTGCTCGGGTGCGGAAAGCCGCAGCTTCATCGAGGCCAGCAGGGTCTGTCCGCCGGCCAGCGGCTTGGCGCCGGCGGCCACGAGTCGTGCCGCGTCGGCCACCGAGTCGGGCCGTTCGAGTGTGAAGGCATACATGGTGTGATTCCTTCTTTATTCGTTCTTGGTTCAGGGGTTGGCGGCTGCGGACTGCATCGCCTCCCACACGCGGGCGGGGGAAGCGGGCATGTCGAAATCCTTGACGCCCAGCGGCGCCAGCGCATCGAGCACGGCATTGATCACGGCCGGCGGTGAGCCGATGGCCCCCGCCTCGCCGCAGCCCTTGGTGCCCAGCGGGTTATGCGTGCACGGGGTGCACACGGTGTCGAGCTTGAACTGCGGGAAGTCGCCGGCGCGCGGCATCGCGTAGTCCATGAAGCTGCCGGTGAGCAGCTGGCCGGTCTCGTTGTCGTAGACGCAGTTCTCCAGCAGCGCCTGGCCGATGCCCTGCACCAGCCCGCCGTGCACCTGGCCCTCGACGATCATCGGATTGATGATGGTGCCGAAGTCGTCCACCGCGGTGAAGCGGTCCACGCGCACCTCGCCGGTCTGCTTGTCGACCTCGACCTCGCAGATGTAGGTGCCGCCGGGGAATGTGAAGTTGGTCGGGTCGTAGAAGGCGGTTTCGTTCAGGCCGGGCTCGAGTTTGTCGAGCGGGTAGTTGTGCGGCACGTAGGCCGTGAGCGCCACCTGGCCGAACGGGATCTTCTTGTCGGTGCCCTTGACCGTGAACTCGCCGTTGGCGAACTCGATGTCGGCGTCGCTCGCCTCCATCAGGTGCGCGGCGATCTTGCGGGCCTTGGTCTCGATCTTGTCGAGCGCCTTCATGATGGCCGCGCCGCCCACCGAGATGGAGCGCGAGCCGTAGGTGCCCATGCCGAAGGGCACGCGGCCGGTGTCGCCGTGCACCACGTCGACGTTCTCGACCGGAATGCCCAGCCGCGCAGCCACCACCTGCGCGAAAGTGGTCTCGTGGCCCTGGCCGTGGCTGTGCGAGCCGGTGAACACCGTCACGCTGCCGGTGGGGTGCACGCGGATCTCGCCGCATTCGAACAGGCCCGCTCGCGCACCGAGCGCGCCCGCGATGTTCGACGGAGCGATGCCGCAGGCCTCGATGTAGCTCGAATACCCGATGCCGCGCAGCTTGCCCTTGGCCTCGCTGGCCGTCTTGCGCGCGGCGTAGCCGTCGACCTCGGCGAGCACGCGGGCCTTGTCCATGCAGGCGTGGAAGTCGCCGGTGTCGTACTGCAGCGCCACCGGCGTCTGGTACGGGAAGGCGGTGATGAAGTTGCGCTTGCGGATCTCGTCCTGCCCCAGGTTCATCTCCCAGGCACAGCGCGAGACCAGCCGCTCCAGCAGGTAGGTCGCCTCGGGCCGCCCGGCCCCGCGGTAGGCATCGACTGGCGCGGTATTGGTGAACCAGGCGTCCACCTCGACGTAGATCTGCGGCGTGGTGTACTGGCCAGCCAGCAGCGTGGCATAGAGGATGGTCGGCACCGCCGTCGAGAAGGTCGACAGGTAGGCGCCGAGGTTGGCATCGGTATGCACGCGCAGCGCGAGGAACTTGCCATCCTTGTCCATTGCCATCTCGGCGTGGCTCACGTGGTCGCGGCCATGGGCGTCGGAGAGGAAACACTCCGAACGGTCGGCCGTCCACTTGATATTGCGGTTGAGCTGCCTGGCGGCCCAGGTCAGGCACACGTCCTCGGCGTACAGGAAAATCTTGGAGCCGAAGCCGCCGCCCACATCGGGCGCGATCACGCGCACCTTGTGCTCGGGCAGGCCCAGCACGAAGGCCGTCATCAGCAGGCGCTCGACGTGCGGGTTCTGGTTGGACACGTACAGCGTGTAGTCGTCGCCCGCGCGGTTGTAGCTGCCGATGGCCACGCGCGGCTCGATGGGGTTGGGCACCAGCCGGTTGTTGACCAGGTCGAGCTTCGTCACGTGCGCGGCGCTGGCAAACACCGCGTCGACCGCCGCCTTGTCGCCCAGCGCCCACTTGTAGCACTGGTTGTCGGGGGCTTCGTCGTGCAGCGTGACGCCACCGGACTTCTTCGCGGCGTCGGCCACGCTCACCAGCGCGGGCAGCACCTCGTAGTCGACCACCACCGCCTCGGCGGCGTTCCTCGCCTGCTCGACCGTCTCGGCCACCACCATGGCCACGTGGTCGCCGACGTAGCGCACCTTCCTGATCGCGAGGATCGGGTGCATCGGCTCCTTCATCGGGGTGCCGTCGGGGTTGTTGATGAGCCAGCCGCAGGGCAGCCCGCCCATCTTTCCCTCGATGTCCTTGCCGCTGAAGATGCCGACCACGCCGGGCATCTTCAGCGCCTGGGCGGTGTCGACCGACTTGATGAGGGCGTGCGCGTGCGGCGAGCGCACGAAGACCGCATGGCTCTGGTTGGCCAGCGTGATGTCGTCGGTGTAGTTGCCCGCGCCGGTGAGAAAGCGGTAGTCCTCCTTGCGGCGGACCGCCTCGCCGATGTGCGGCAGGTTCGAGAAATCGGAAGCGCCCATGTCGCTCTCCTCAGGCCGCGGCCGTTGCCTTGACGGGAGTGCCCGAGGCCATGGCCTCGCCGCCCATCTTCACTGCCTTGACGATGTTCTGGTAGCCCGTGCAGCGGCACAGGTTTCCGTCGAGCAGTTCGCGGATCTCGGATTCGCTCGACTTGGGGTGGTGAGTGCACAGGTCGATGGCGCTCATGACCATGCCCGGGGTGCAGAACCCGCACTGCAGGCCGTGGCACTCCTTGAAGGCCGCCTGCATGGGATGCATGGTGCCGTCGGCCTCGGCGATGCCCTCGATGGTGGTGATGTCGGCGCCGGCGGCCTGGGCCACCAGCACGTTGCACGACTTGACGGCCCGGCCGTTCACATGGACGGTGCAGGCGCCGCACTGGGCAGTGTCGCAGCCGACGTGGGTTCCGGTGAGATGGAGATGCTCGCGCAGAGCGTGTACGAGGAAGGTGTTGGGAGGAGCGTCGACCGTGACCTGGCGGCCGTTGACCTTGAAAGCGACCTGCATTTGGCTGTCTCCGTAAAAGGTGATGGCTGTTTCAGCGAAAGCATCTTGGATGCCGACCTTTGGCACTATCCTAGGCAAAACCCTTGACACTTGCACAGAGCGCGCGAAATTCTCAAAATGAAACAGCTTGCCATCCGGCGGGCCAGGAAAAGCCTGCATACATGCGCGAAAAACCACGATGTCTGTATCAATCGTTTCGCAGCCGCCTGAGCGTTCCCTGGCAATTGCCCAAGCCCGCCGCGAACTGATCGAAGGCGAGCCGGCGCCCCGCGCACGCGGCGCCGCCTGCATCGACTCATGGATCACCCGCTCCTGGCAGCGCTGCATCGAGGCCGGCCGCCAGCCGCAGCAGCGCGTCAACTTCGACCCGGTGAGCCGCTCGGCCAGCATCGACATCGTCGAGCGCAACCGGGCGCTCGTCGCCGCGGCCCGGCCGGTGATAGAGCAGCTCTCCCGCGCCATCGCCGACACACGCTATTTCGCCGTTCTCACCGATGCCCAGGGCATCGTGGTCGACGTGGGCAACCTGCCCGACGGCACCGATGCGGCGAGCCGCTACGCGCGCGATATCGCCCGCATCGGCGTCGATCTTTCGGAGCGCGCCATCGGCACCAGCGCCATCGGCACGGCGCTGGCCGAGCAGGAATCGGTATGGCTGCACCGCGGCGAGCACTTCTTCGACGACACCAGCGTCTACAGCTGCGCCGGAGCCCCGCTCTTCGGTCCCCGGGGCGACTGCATCGGCATGCTCGACCTGACCGGAGTGCACGTGGTGGAGCGCCCCGAGCTGCGCCACCTGGCGACCCTGTCGGCGCGCAACATAGAGAACATGCTGGTGATGCGCGAGCCCTGCGAACTGCTGCTGCACCTGGCCTGGCCGGGCAGTTCGGGCGGCGAGGCCACCGAGGGGCTGCTGTGCATCGACGCCGTGGGCAACGTGACGGGCGCCAACGCGGCGGCACGTCAGATGCTGCACCAGCCGCTGTCGCGCAGCGAGCACGCCCTGAACTTCAACGACCTGTTCGCCCTGCCCCTTCACATGATGTTCGACGCGGCCCGCCGCGGCGACGCCGTGCTCGAGGTGCCGCTGTGGTCCGGCCTGCGGGTGCAGGTGCGGCCGCGGCGCGGCGGCAGCAAGGGCCCGTCCGCAACCTCCCTTTCCACGGACAGCCGGCCGAGGCTGCGCGACGTGGAGACCGCGCTGATCCGCAAGGCGGTGGCCGATGCGCGCGGCAACGTGGCGGAGGCCGCGCGCACATTGGGCATCAGCCGGGCGACCGTCTACCGTAAGCTGTGGCGCGGGCGGCCTGCCGGGGCTCCGGACTGAAGCAGGCCCCGGCCGTTCAGCCTTCGTTCAGGCGCCGACCGGCACCTTGTCCAGGAAGCCCGTCACCGAACGCAGCTTGCCTGCGTCGACCCGCGCAAAGTCGGTACCCTGGATCAGGTCTTCGGCACCGCTCGGTCCCAGCGTCCAAGAGAAGCGCAGATGGTCGCCGTGCGAGTCGGCCTTGCCCAGCAGGTTGAAGCGGAAGCCCGGGTAGCGCTGGTGAACCGCGCCGACCAGCGCGCTGATCTGCTCGTGCCCGCTGGCCTGCGCGATCGGGTCGACGTAATGCGCGTCGGCGGTCCAGCCGGCCTCGATCAGCGCGGCGCGGCGAACCGCGTCGGTCTCGTTCCAGACAGCGATGTAGCGTTGGGCAATGGTGGTGGCATCGTGTGCAGCGGTGTTCATGGTGACCATTCCTTTGGTGGGTTCCGGCCCGCAACATCGCGGGGTGAAGTAATGGTCGCGCCGCACGCGATCCGGGTCGATGACCTCTCGGGTCATGGAATGCGGCTGCCGGAGGCCACCCTCCCCCACCGCTCCTCGCGATCACATGGCGTCGAGGGGAAAGACCGGCCGGTGCACCTTGCCGAACGGGAACAGGCTGTAGTCAGAACTGGTGACACCGGGGCTGTCGCACTCCACCAGTGCGGCGGAGAGCGGCTCGAACACCGGCCGGCAGTACATGCGCGACTTGAGCAGCAGAAAGCGTTCCTTTCGCGGATCGAGCCCCGCGCACTCGAAGACGCCGATGTCCCACGGCTCCTGCGTGCGCTCGGTCACCACGATGCGCGCCGCGCCGATGTCGAAGAGCACCGTGCGGCCCATGCTGCTGCGCTGGCCGGTGTAGGTAGGGCCGGTGATGACGTACTCGCCGTTGGAGATGGTGCGCACCGTGCCCGTCAGCAGCACCGGTGTTTTCTCCAGCCCGATGCCCGCGAGCGAGACCTTGTTGCCCAGCGCCACCGTCACCTGCGCGCCCTCGCCCGCCGCGACGAGCTGCGCCACCGCCTCGGGGTCGCACAGCGGACCGACGCCGATGCCGTGCAGCCCCTGCGCCAGCGCTTCCTGCAGCACGTCCATGGTGTCGCAGCTTCCGCCCGACATGCAGTTGTCGCCATGGTCGAGCAGCAGCACCGGGCGCGTCGCGCTCTCGGCAATCAGCTTCGCACGCGCGACCGACTCCGCCAGCGGCTCGCTGCGGTAGACGAAGGACTCGCGCTGTGCCCACATCTGCGCCGCGATGCGGTCGGCCGTGGCCTGCGCGCGTTCGGGCGAATGCGCATCGACGGCGATCACGCTCATGCACGGTGCCTCGATGTCCGACAGCGAGAAGCCCGCGAGGATCGACACCGCCAGCGACTCCGCCTTTTCGGCTTCGCGCGCCGCCTCGATGGCCTGCTTCATCGCGCCGGTGAAGGAGGCGCTGCGCAGCGTGTGCGCCATCAGCGGCAGCCGGTGCCAGCGCATGTGCGGCTTGCTGCGCCCCGCGAGCATGTCGAAGAGCAGCCGCCCGGCATGCTCGCCGGTTTCGTACATGTCGACGTGCGGGTAGGTCTTGAAGCCGACGATCACGTCCGCGTTCTCCACCATCGCTGGTGTGACGTTGGCATGCAGGTCGAGCGCCACGCCGATGGGCACGCCCGGCGCCGCCGCACGAAGGCGCACCAGCAGGTCGCCTTCGCCGTCGGCGCTGTTGTGCGCGACCATCGCGCCGTGCAGGTCGAGCAGGATGGCGTCGCAGCCCGGGGCCGCATCGACGATGCATTGCGTCAGCTGCGTGTAGGCCTGCGCGTCGACCGGTCCGCTCGGGTTGGCCGAGGCCGACACCGGCGTGACCACCGTCGCGCCCGCCGCTTCGGCAAGGTCGATGAAGGCCGACATCGCGGTGCGCATGCCCTTGTTGTCGCGGTAGGCCTGTTCGCCGAAGGTCGGGCCGTCGGGCCCGAAGGCCGAGAGCGGCGTGGGCACGGGCGAGAAGGTATTGGTCTCGTGGTTCAGACGCGCGATCAGCACCTTCATTGCGCCACTCCCGCGCTGCGCAGCATCGCCTGCAGCAGCACGTTGCAGCCGGCCTCCAGGTGATCGGGCTGCGCGTCCTCGATCTCGTTGTGGCTGATGCCGTCACGGCAGGGCACGAAGATCATCGCCGTGGGACACACGCGCGCGAGGTACACCGCGTCGTGGCCCGCGCCGCTGATCACGTTCATCCAGCTCAGGCCCTGCGCCTGCGCGGCGTCGCGCACGGCCGACACCAGCCCGGGCGTGAAGGGCTGCGGCGGGAAGTACACGACCTGCTCCACCGACATCTCGACCCTGGCCTTCGCGGCGATGCGCTGCACGGTTTCCTTCAGCGCGGCGTCCAGCGCCGACAGCACCGTGTCGTCGGCCGCGCGCAGGTCGACGCTGAGCTTCACCCGGCCCGGGATCACGTTGCGCGAGTTCGGGTACGCGTCGATCCAGCCGACGGTGCCACGCGCATGCGGCGCATGGGCCAGCGCGATGCGGTTGACCTCGATCACGAGTTCGGAGGCGGCCAGCAGCGCGTCCTTGCGCAGCGCCATCGGCGTGGGGCCGGCATGGGCCTCCATGCCCTGCACCACCACGTCGTACCAGCGCTGGCCCAGCGCGCCCTCGACCACGCCGATGACGCGCTCGCTGGCTTCGAGCACCGGGCCCTGCTCGATGTGCGCCTCGAAGTACGCGCCCACCGGCGACGCTGCCGCCGAGACGGGTGCGCTGCCCGCATAGCCGATGGCAGCCAGAGCGTCGGAGACGCTGATGCCGTCGTTGTCGCGCTGCGCCAGCGCATGCTCCAGCGTGAAGGCGCCGGCGAACACACCCGAGCCCATCATCACCGGCACGAAGCGCGAGCCTTCCTCGTTGGTCCACACCGCCACCTCGAGCGGCGCTTCGGTCTGAACCCCGGCGTCGTTCAGGGTGCGGATCACCTCCAGCCCGGCGAGCACGCCGTAGTTGCCGTCGAACTTGCCGCCCGTGGGCTGCGTGTCGATGTGGCTGCCCGTGGAGACGGGCGGCAGCGCGTCGTTGCGCCCAGCACGGCGCGCGAAGATGTTGCCGATGGCGTCCACGCGCACCTCGCAGCCCGCCTCGCGCGCCCAGCGCGAGAACAGGTCGCGGCCCTGGCGGTCGAGGTCGGTCAGCGCGATGCGGCAGACGCCGCCTTTCTCGGTGGCGCCGAGCTTCGCCAGTTCCATCAGCGAGTTCCAGAGCCGGCGGCCGTCGATGCGGAGTTCGTTGTGAGAGTTCTTCATGGCTTTCGAAAACGGTTGATGTGGAGAGCGCTCAGGCGAGCCCCACGCCCAGGTAGCGGTCTTTCACTTCGTGGTCGGCCATGAAGTCGGCATTGCCGGCCTCGTGCACGATCACGCCTTGCTCCACGATGTAGTGGCGGTCGGCCAGCTGCACGCAGACTTCCAGGTTCTGCTCGACCAGCAGGATCGCCACGCCGGCGGCCTTGATGGTCTTGAGCTGCGCGACGATCTCTTCCACGATCACCGGCGCCAGGCCCTCGACCGGCTCGTCGAGGATCAGCAGGCGCGGGTGATTCATCAGCGCCCGGCCGATGGCCAGCATCTGCTGCTCCCCGCCCGAGAGCTGCCCGCCGCCGTTGCGCCGGCGTTCCTTCAGGCGCGGGAAGATGCGGTAGATGTCGTCCAGCTGCCAGGGCGACTGGCGGCGCAGGCCGAGCAGCAGGTTCTCCTCCACCGTCAGCAGCTTGAAGATGCCGCGGTGCTCGGGCACCAGGCACACGCCGCGCGTGGCGATGCGGTGCGCGGGCATGCCCGCGATGTCGGCGCCCTGGAAGCGCACGCGCCCGCTTGTGGGCGTGACCGCGCCGGCAATGCTCTTGAGCGTGGTCGACTTGCCGGCGCCGTTGCGACCCAGCAGCGTGACCAGCTCGGCCTCGCCCACGGTCATCGACACGCCCTGCAGCACATGGCTCTTGCCGTAGTGGGCATGCAGCTTCTCGACTTCGAGGATGTTCATGCCTTGCCTCCCGTGATCATGTTGCCCAGATAGGCGGTGCGCACGCGCGCGTCGGCGCGGATGTCTCCCGGAAGCCCCTCGGCCAGCACGCGGCCCAGCTGCATCACGGTCACGGTGTCGGAGATGTCCATCACGATGTTCATGTTGTGCTCGATGAGGACCACGGTGTGCGCGTCGCGCAGACCGCGGATCAGCTGCTTCATGTCGTCGAGGTCGTCGATACCCATGCCCGATGTCGGCTCGTCGAGGAAGATCGCCTTCGGCCTCGCCGCAAGCGCCATGCCCACTTCGAGCCGGCGCTGCTGGCCGTGCGAGAGCTCGGCGGCCGGCGTGTTCGCCAGCCGCTCCAGCCCGATGCGCTGCAGCACTTCGTCGACGATTTGGGTGCAGGCCAGTTCGCCGACCGGCGCGCGCCAGCAGTTCATGGCCTGGCGCGGCGAAACGCCCTGCGCCGCCACGCGCAGGTTCTCGCGCACCGCAAGGCTCGCGAACAGCGCGGTGACCTGGAAGGAACGTGCCATGCCGCGCTGCACGCGCTTGTGGTCGGGCTCGCGCGTCACGTCGTGGCCGTCGAACAGGATGCGCCCGCCGGTGGTCATGCCGGTGCCGGTGAGCATGTGGAACAGCGTGGTCTTGCCCGCGCCGTTGGGGCCGATCACCGAATGCACCGTGTTGCGCCGGATCTTCAGGTCGACCCCTCCGAGCGCCGCGAACTTGCCGTAGTGCTTGGTGACGCCTACGGCTTCGATGAGAACGTCGCTCATGCTTTTTCTCCTTGGGCGGCAGGCGAGACAGGGTCGGCCGGCGCCTTGCGGAAGATGCGCTTCCACGCGCTCTCGCCCAAGCCCCAGAGCCCGCGCTGCATGCCGATGCTCACGCCGATCAGCAGGAGCCCCAGCAGCAGCAGCCAGCGCGGCCACAGCGTGGAGAGCCAGTCGGCCAGCAGCACGTAGAAGGCCGAGCCCAGCACCGAGGCGAAGAGGTTGCCGGTGCCGCCGATCACGGTGATGACCAGGATCATCTCGCTCGTGTGGTACTCGGCGTTCGACAGAGGCGCAATGCCGGTCATCATCGCGTGCAGCCCGCCCGCGAGGCCGGTGACGGCGCCCGAGATCACGAAGGCCAGCAGCTTGAAGCGCTTGAGGTCGTAGCCCACCGCGGCGGCGCGGTCCTCGTTGTCGCGGATGGCCAGCAGCGTGCGGCCGAAGACCGAATCGGTCACGCGCAGCAGCAGGCCGAAGGCGACGAGGAACACCACGGCCACGAAGGCGTAGTACTTCCAGGGCGTGTCCATGAAGCCGGGGCGCGGCACGTCGAGCAGGCCGTTGTCGCCGCCGGTGAGGCCGGTGGCGGTGTAGGCGATGAAATAGAACATCTGCGCGAAGGCCAGCGTGAGCATCACGAAGTAAGTGCCGCGCTGCCGGATGGCGACCCAGCCCACCACGGCAGCACCCAGCGCGCCCATCGCCACGGCGGCGAGCAGCGCGAGCGGCATCGGCAGGCTCAGCCGCGTGAGCAGGATGGCGATGGTGTAGCTGCCCAACCCGAAGAAGATGCCCTGCCCGAAGGAGAGCAGCCCCGTGTAGCCCAGCAGCAGGTTGCAGCCCAGCGCGGCCAGCGCGTAGATCAGCACCTCGCTGGCGAGCGAGCCCGAGCTCAGCACCAGCGGCAGGCCCAGCACCGCGATCAGCGCCAGGAGGAAAGTGATTTTTCTCGGCATGGCGTGTCCGTTCATGCTTTGCGGCCGAGCAGGCCATGCGGGCGCAACAGCAGCACGGCCGCCATCGCGATATAGATCATCAGGCTCGCGCCCGGCGGCCAGATGGTGCTCATGAGGCTCTGCACGATGCCGATGAGCAGGCCGCCCACGAGCGCGCCACCGAAGCTGCCGAGCCCGCCGATCACCACCACAACGAAGGCCACGGCCAGCGCCTCCACGCCCATGAAGGGCTCGGCGCCGCGGATGGGCGCGGCCAGCACGCCGGCCAGCGCCGCCGTGGCCGCGCCGAGCGCGAACACCAGGCTGAACACGCGGAACACGTTGATGCCGAGCAGCGACACCATCTCCGTCGATTCGCTGCCCGCGCGCACCGCGCTGCCCAGGCGCGTGCCCTCGAGCACCCACCACAGCAGCACCGCGAGCACGGCGGTGAAGCCGATCACGAAGAGCCGGTACTTCGGATAGACGAACGAGCCCCACATGACCACGCCCTGCAGCAGGTCGGGCGTGGCGACGCTGTTGCCCAGCGGGCCCCAGAACACGATCACCATCTCCTGCACAGCGAGCGCGAGGCCCACGGTGACGAGGATGTGGAACTCGTGCGCCTTGGCGTAGACGCGGCGCAACAGCAGCTTCTCGGACAGCCAGCCCAGCGCGCCCACGAAGAGCGGCACGAGCACCAGCGCGAGCCAGAAGTCCAGGCCCCATTGCATGGCCTGGAAGCAGAGGTAAGCGCCCAGCAGGTAGAAGGCCCCGTGCGCGAAGTTCACGAAGCGCAGCAGGCCGAACACGATGGACAGGCCGACCGCCAGCAGGAAATACAGCATGCCGATGCCGATTCCGTTGATGGTCTGGAGCAGGTAGACGGACATGGGCGAGTCGGTGTCCCTGTTGCTTCCTCAGGCCAGCTTGCAGCCGGTCTTGTCGACGGGGAGGAAGGACTTGCCGGAGCTCACCACGTCGACGTAGTCCGCGGGGTTCGCCATCTTCGACTTGGCCTTGCCCTTGAGCAGGTAGTAGTCCTTGACGACCTGGTGGTCGGCCTTGCGGATTTCCTCGGCGCCGGTGAGGCCGTCGAACTTCATGCCCTCGAGCGCGGCGATCACCGCCTTCTGGTCGACCGAGCCGGCCTTCACGATGCCGTCGATCAGGATCTTGGTGCAGATGTACGAGCCGGCGAGGCTGTAGTTGGGCACGATCTTGAGCTTGTCGGCGGTGCGCTTCACCAGGTCCTTGTTGAGCGGCGTGTCGGCCGTGTGCCAGTACTGCGCGCCGAAGTAGACGCCGTCGCACAGGTCGGCGCCGAGTTCGTCGAACTGCTCCAGGCCCGAGGCCCAGGCCATGAGGATCGTCATGTTCTTGTGCATGCCGAAGCTCACCGCCTGGCGCAGCGCGGCGGACGACTGGGCACCGAAGTTCAGCAGCAGCAGCACGTCGGGCTTGGCGGCCATGGCGTTGGTGAGGTAGCCGCTGAATTCCTTCTCGGTGAGCGAGTGGTAGCTGTTGCCCACGTGCTCGATGCCCTTCTCCTGGAAGATGGTCTTGGCGGCGCTCAGCAGGCCGTCGCCGAACACGTACTGCGGCGTGATGGTGTACCAGCGCTTGGCCTTCGGCATGCTGGCGATCAGCGGGCGCACCGTCTGCTCGATGGCGCCGAAGGTGGGCACCGACCAGCGGAAGGTGGCGGGGTTGCAGTCCTTGCCGGTGATCTCGTCGGCGCCCGCGGTGGTGATGAACAGGCCGCCGGCCTTCTCGGCCTCCTTGCCCATGGCCAGCGCCTCCGACGACAGGATGCCGCCCGCGAAGAACTTCGCGCCCTGCTGTTGCGAGGCTTCCTGCACCTTGCGCACGGCAGTGGCCGGCTTGCCTTCGGTGTCGAGCACCGTGTAGGCCAGCGGACGCTTCAGCACGCTGCCGTACTGCTCGATGGCCAGCTTCATGCCCAGGTCGGCGAACTTGCCGTTGGCCGCGAACGCGCCCGACATCGGGACCGGGCAGCCGAATCGGATCGCGTCGGCCGACTGGGCGAAGGCGGCGCGGCCGCCCAGGAGCGAGGCGGGGGCAGCCGAGAGGGCGGCCAGCTGAAGAAGTTGTCTGCGTTGCATGAGTTCTCCGGTCGTTGGTGGGGAAGAAAGAAAGGGAACCAAGGGAAACGGGTGCCTGCTATTGCCGGCGAATTTAAGCGGATAAATTGGATTAATATGCTGGTAAAAACCCGCTAGCAAGCCCTGTGCCCAAAACCAGACCGACCCTGCGAACCGCGCCGTTTAAGATCGCGCGCTGTTGCGCATCCCGCGCATTTCCCGATGGGCATGGAGCGTTTCAATGAGAGTGGGGCAGAACCGTCCTAAGCGGCAGAAGCTCTCGGACGTCATCGTCGAAGACGTCAAGCGCTGGATCGTGGCGGAGCGCAAGCAGCCCGGCGACCGGCTGCCGAACGAGAAGGAACTGATCGAGCTTTTCGGCTATTCGAAGAGCACCGTGCGCGAGGCGCTCAAGGCGCTGGAGGTGCGCGGCCTGATCTCCATCCGCACCGGCCCCGGGGGCGGCGCCTATCTGCAGCAGGTGTCCGTGGAGCACGCGTCGGAGCCGCTGCGCAACTTCCTGCACTTCCACCATCTCGACGGCCATCACATCTACCAGCTGCGCAAGGCGCTGGAGCCCGAGCTGGCCGTGAGCGTGGTGGGCAAGCTGACGCCCGAGCAGTTCGAGAAGCTGGAAGAAAACGTCCGGCTGTGCACGGTCGAGCCGACCAGCGAGGACGAACTGCGAATCCAGCGCGAAGCCGAACTCGCCTTCCACACCATGCTGGCGGAGAGCTGCCCCAATCCGGTGCTCTCCTTCATGTGCCGCTTCCTCAACGATCTGCTGCGCGACCTCGTGGTCTACAAGAAGGCGCTCGACCATCACCACTTCGGCGAGGCCAACGTCGACTATCACACGCAGCTGCTCGCGGCCTACCGCAAAGAGGACGCCGACGAGGTGCGCCGCCTGATGACCGAGCACATGGTCGACGCCGAGCAGCACATGCACGAGATGGAGGCGCACATCGGCGCCAAGCATCTGCTGCTGCCGAGCGGGCAACGCTGAAGGATTTCTCTAGCGCGCGTGCGCCTCTTCCAGGCACTCCTGGAACACCAGCACCGCCCGCGACGGCTTCGGCGAACGCCGCAGCAGGCTCACGAAGCGGCACGCGTAGTTGAAACGCGCCGGCAGCACCGCCTTCATGAGCCCGCGCTCCTCGAACACCTGCGCGTAGTGGTCGGGCAGGAAGCCCAGGAAGCGCCCCGAGAGGATCAGCGTCGCGATCGCCTCCTGGTCGAAGCCCGTGGCCATGCGCGACAGCTTCGCGCGGTGGCTCAGCTCCATGTTGGGCGAGTGGTAGCCCAGCCCCGCGAAATGGTGCTCGCGCAGCCGAGCCCAGGTGAGCTTGTCGTGGCTCACGCCGAAGAGCGGATGCCCCGCGCCGCAGTAAAGCAGCATGGTCTCGTCGAACAGGTCGGCATACACCAGGCTCTTGGATGCGCGGTGCGCCGGGATGATGCCGATCTGGAAGTTGCCCTCCAGCACGCCCTGCTCGATGGCGTTGATCGAGCCCACGTGCACCGCCAGCCGCACCTCGGGCGCGATCTCGGTGAAGCGCGCGATGGCATCGCCGATGCGCGCCTGCGGGTTGGTCGCCGTCTTGTCGAACAGCGCTACGTCGAGCTGTCCGCCCATGCGGTTGTGGATGTCGTCGATGCTGCCGCGGAAGGCGTCGACCGAGGCCAGCAGGCGCAGCGTCTCGTCGTACACGCGCTGCCCCTCGGCGGTGAGCGCGAAGCCCGCCCTGCCCCGCCGGCACAGCACCAACCCCAAGCGGGTTTCCAGGTCCTTCACATGGCGGCTCACGGTGGAGGTGCCGATGTTCAGCTCCAGCTCGGCGGCCGCCATGCCGCCGCAGTCGACCACGCTCCTGAACACCTTGAGCAGGCGCAGGTCCATGTCGCTGAGCTGCCCCAGCACGGCGCGGTTGCGGGTGCCGGAGGCACCATTCCGGGCTTTCGCCTTTACTTGCATGAAACGTCAAGTGAACATTGATATTGCGCCATTCTCCACACTGAATGGCTTGCGAACAATCGGCGCATCCCTTCACCTCCGGAGCCCGCCGCGCGCGGGAATCGACATGACCCTCGCAGCAGCCCCTGCCCTCGAATCCGCATCGGCCGTGCGCACCGACGCCGCCTGGCTCGACGCGCACTGGATGCCCTACACCGGCAACCGCAACTTCAAGGCCGATCCGCGCATCGTCGTGGAAGCCAAGGGCGCCTACTTCACCGACTCCGAAGGCCGCAAGATCTTCGACGGCCTCTCGGGCCTGTGGTGCTCCGGCCTGGGCCACGGCCGCCCCGAGATCACCGAGGCGGTGAGCCGCCAGATCGCCAAGCTCGACTACTCGCCCGCCTTCCAGTTCGGCCATCCGCTCTCGTTCGAGCTGGCCAACAAGATCAAGGAGA
>Ga0102594_1000999_pt1 | contig 19805 bp, 16 predicted proteins | sample AraplaCol_mLB_r2_2_FD_76863 | JGI IMG/M metagenome (GOLD analysis project Ga0102594, IMG submission 76863) | Arabidopsis root microbial communities from North Carolina, USA - plate scrape MF_Col_mLB_r2 (SPADES assembly) (version 2) | ecosystem: Host-associated > Plants > Roots > Endosphere...
GGGTTGGCACGGCAGCCGCCCCAACCCCGCCGTGAGCATCCACGTCTACGGCGGCAATATCGGACCCATCAAGCGGCACGCATTCGATGCCGCTGGCGCGTCTAAGACCTTCCAGAGCGGCTACTCGTCGAGTGTCGTACCGAACGTCTGGTCGACCTGACGGCCCTGATTTTCGCCAACAAGGCGACGCCGGCGCCCACGACGGGAGACATGAGCGACGCATGGCCGCAAGGCTTCCGAGGAGAACCAAGTTCGGAAATCGCGGACGTCGAAGCCGCGAACGGAATCGATCCAGAAAACAAGGGGAACACGTGATGATGAAATTCGCCGTTACGTTCTTGGCCGCCACGGCTGCGTCGCTCGTTGCCCTCGGAGGCGCGGCAGCGGCGCCAGCCGAACCGGCCCCGACCGTCAAGACCATCCTGCAGCGAGGGAAGTTGCTTTGCCCAGGCCATAACGGAAGCTACCGCGGGTTCGCGGAAATCGACGACAAGGGCGCTTGGAAGGGGATCGACATCGACCTTTGCCGGGCAACCGCAGCAGCTATTCTCGGCGACGTAAAAAAGCTGGAAATTTTGCCCCTCAGTTGGGCTCAGCGCTTTCCGGCGCTCCAATCAGGCGAGATCGATCTTTCGGTGAAGCTGACCGAATGGACGATGTCGCGGGACACCGAGCTCAACCTCCAATTTACCTTGCCCTATTTCCTGGGCGGTACCCAGTTCATCATCCATAAGAACCTCGGCATTACCTCGGCGGCCAATCTTGAAGGCGCGACCATCTGCGGCGAGGCTGGAACCTCGACGATCCGCCACGCTTCCAACTGGCTGACTGGCCGAAAGATCAAGTACAACTTGGTTCAGTTCGAGAAGCAGGAAGAGGCGCAGGCCGCATACAACTCGGGGCGCTGCGACGCCTTCATCGGGTTCGGAGCGAATCTCGCGGTGTTCCGGCTCGACGCCAAAGGCGGGCCCGCAGAAAACGTGCTTCTGCCGGAACTCATCAACTTGTCGCCCCAGAGCGTCGGCCTGCGTCAGGGCGACGATCGTTTCGTCGACACGATCAATTGGATTCTGAACGTTCTCCTTGCCGCGGAACAAGAAGGCATCACCGCGGCGAACGTCGACGAGATGCGGTCCAATCCGAAGAGTCCCGTCGCCGCAAAGATCCTAGGTGTCGATCCCGGTTTGGGGGACCGGCTCGGGCTTCCCAACGACTGGGGTTACAAGATGATCAAGGCCGTGGGCAATTACGGCGAGATCTTCGAGCGCAATCTCGGCTCAGGTTCTCCCTATAAGCTGGATCGCGGCTACAACAATCTCTGGAACAAGGGCGGCCTGCTCTACCCGATGACCTTGGACTGAACGACCGCGCTTGCCACGAACCGGAGGGGATGCCGCCCGCACCGCGCGGCGCATCCTCGCCTTCCCGCGCCGGGGCGACAAGCGCCGGTACGGCCTCCTCGCCGGAAAAAATCCCATGCTCGCCCCCGTCAAGCCCAGTTCGCCGCGAGAGATCGCGTTGCAGGTCGCGTTCTTCGGATTGCTGGTCGCCATCGCTGCAACGTTCGTGATCAATCTGCATGCGAATATGGCAGCCCAGCACGTCACGTCCGGCTTCTCGTTCCTGGAGCGAGCGACGGGATGGGACATCGGCTTCTCGATCCTGCCGCTCTCCATTCGCGACCCATATTGGAAGACCTTGCTTGCAGGTCTTCTCAACACCGTCGCGGTGGGAGTTGTCGGCTTGGTTTTCGCGACCATGCTCGGATTGACCATCGCCGCTATGCGGGTCTTCGGAAACCCCGTGTTTGCGACGGCGGCCAAAGCATACGTGGAAGTCATCCGCAACATTCCACCGCTGCTCCAATTGCTCGCCTGGTACGCGATGTTCACGTCGCTTCCGCCCGTGCGTGCGGCCTATCAACCGATCCCTTCCATCTATCTATCGACGCGAGGCATCTTCCTGCCCGGACTGAATGTCCATTGGACTTGCGGTGTCGTCCTCGTCGTGTGCGCCGCAGCGGCGTTCGCCTATCTCGTCTGGTGGACTTTTTCCCTGCGGCTGGCCTTCGTTTCTCGGAAGAGCAGAATACTGCATGCGGCGATCGTCCTGAGCGGATGCGCAGCGATCGCCTGCACGGGCGTGGCCCTCGGCGTTCAGCCCGGACCGCTTGTCGACCGCCCGGTCCTGGCCGGCCTCAACATGCGCGGCGGCCAGCACGTCCCGCCGGAGCTTGCTGCGATACTGTTCGCGACCGTTTGCTACGGAGCCGCCTACGCCGCCGAGATCATCCGCAGCGGTTTCGTGGGCATCGAGCCCGGCAAGGTCGAGGCCGGAAAGGCGTTGGGATTGGGCCCCTGGACGATCTTCGCGCGAATTCAGATCCCATTGGTCGCGGCGGCCGTCATGCCAATGATGACCAACCTTTACGTCTGGCTGATGAAGGCGACGACGCTCGGCATAGCCATCGGCTTCGCCGATCTCTTCATGGTTTCGGTATCTGCGATCAATCAGTCGGGCCAAACGATGGAGATCCTCTTGATCGTAGCGATCGCTTTCTGGTGCCTGAACGCGACGATCGTCCTGTTGATGTCCCGTCTCGCCACGCACTTGAACCGCTGGAGCTGACGGATGCAAAGCCTCCTACCAGTCCACCCGCACTCCGCTCGTCCTCCTCTTGGATCGGTTTTCGCATACGTACGGTCGCACCCGCTCGGCTCGGCGTTGACCGTCGCCTTTGTCGCCGCCGTCGCGCTCCTCGCCGTGCGTTTTCTAGGGTGGGCCCTGGTGCACGCGACGTGGGATCCAGAGCGTCCCGAGCTGTGCGGGCCCGATCGGGCCGGCGCCTGCTGGGCCGTCATCGTCGCGCGGTGGCGCCTCATTATGTTCGGACTTTATCCATACGAGGAACAGTGGCGGTCGGCCCTCTCGTCGATCGTAGTGCTGGGTACGGTGGCGCTGTCGTGCGTACCGAGGTTTTGGCGCGTAAAGCCGTTGCTGGCCCTCTGGATCTGCAGCTTCGCCCTCTTCAACTGGCTCATGAGCGGGGGTGCGCTAGGCTTGTCTTCCGTCCCGACGCGAGCATGGGGTGGTCTTTCGCTGACCCTTTACGTCTTTGCTTTCGTCTGCATCGTGATGATGCCCACGGCGCTCGCGCTGGCTCTCCTGAAGCGAAGCCGCTTGCCCTTCGTCACCGTGCCCCTCACGACAATCATCGACTTCACGCGATCACTCCCGCTTCTTGTCGTGCTTTTCTTCGCCGCAGTCGTCCTGCCGTTCGGTCTGCCCGAATGGATGGTCGGCGACAAGCTGTACAGGGTGATCGTGGCTTTCGCGTTTTACAACGCGTGCTACCAGGCCGAGATCATTCGAGCGGGAATCGAAGCCCTTCCGGCCGGCCAGGAGCAGGCGGCAAAAGCCTTGGGATTCGGATACTTCGGCCTGCATCGCCACGTCATACTTCCTCAAGCGTTTCGGATTACGCTGCCGGCGACGATCAACCAGGTCGTCATAGTATTCCTGGAGACTGCGTTAATCGTCGTGATCGGCTTCTTCGACATCCTCGCTTCCGGCAACGCCGCGTTCGGCGTTGCCCAGTGGGGTACGACGAGTACGGAGGTTTACCTATTCGTCGGAGCAATATTCTTCGCTTGCTGCCTCAGTCTCAGTAAATACGGCGGATTCCTTGAACGGAGGCTTTCCACCTCGCGAGCGAGATGACGAGTGTCCCCTTCCTCGACGGGTTTCGTCGCCAGCGGACGCGCATTGACCCCATTCGTTCCAATATTTAGAACGCCGGTCAGATAAGAACGGTTAGGGAGCGCGCTCGCAATGGATAAGACCTTCGTCAAGGGATTGGCGGTGCTTGAGCTGTTGGCCCACGCAGAGAACGAGAAAGGCGTGAGCGAGATCGCCCGCGAGATGGGTCTGACCAAGAGCAACGTCCACCGCTTGCTCACGACGTTGCAGGGCTTGGGATACGTAACGCAGGTTCCCCGGAACAACGCCTACGAGTTGACGTCGAAGCTTTGGGAGCTGGGAGCGCGCGTCCATTCCCGTTTGGACGTCACGAAGGTAGCGCGTGGGCCAATGTCCGACCTGGAGAGCGCGACCGGGGAAACGGTGCATTTGTCGATCCTGGACGGCTGGGAGGTGGTTTACGTCGGGAAGCTCGACGGCACCCATCCCATCAAGGCCTACACGACCATCGGCGGTAGGGCACCCGCCTGGTGCGTCGCGACCGGAAAGGCGCTGCTCGCTCACTCCGCAACCTCGCGTGTTGATCAAATCGCCGCCCGCCTGGCCCGGTTCACCGAACGCACCATCGTCGATCGGGAAGCTCTGTTGGCTGAACTGGAGACAATTAGGCACGAGGGATACGCGGTGAACCAGGGCGAGTGGAGAGACGGCGTTTCCGGCATCGCGGCTCCGGTCTACTCGGCCGACGGCAGCGTGACCGCCGCTATCGGGATCTCGGGCCCGTCCGCTCGGTTCCGCCAGAAGGACCTCAAGGCACGCTGGCCGCTGGTGGTCGAAGCGGCGGCGGCGGTCTCCAAGGCAATGGGGTACCACGCCGAAATTCCACCTGCCCGGCCCGTAACTCACTCACGGTGACGCACATGAAGAACGACGCCCAGCTCAAGGCCGACGAGCCGCCGGTGGAATTGAATTTCCAAGGTAAGACGGCTTTCCTGACGCTCAATCGTCCTCGGGTCGGCAATGCCTTGAGTGCGGCGCTCGTCGAGGCGATCGGCGAAGCCCTGGACGCGGCCTTCGCGGCGAATGCGCGGTTGATCGTTTTCCGTGGTGCGGGTCGGCACCTTTGCACGGGTTTCGATCTCGCTGGGTTGGAAACGCAATCGGATGGAGACCTCCTGCTTCGCTTCGTCCGAATCGAGCAGTTGCTTCAGCGGATCGGCAACAGCCCAGTGACGACGGTCGCCGTGGCTTCCGGGAGGACCTACGGGGCAGGAGCCGACATCTTCGTGGCCTGCGATAGGAGAATTGCTCTGCCAGGGACTCAATTCGCGTTCCCCGGCTCCGGATTCGGGATCGTTCTCGGGACGGGCCGGCTGGCGCAACGGATCGGCTCGACCGCGGCGCGCCGTGTGCTTCTCGACGGAACACCTCTATCCGTCGAATCCGCGCTAGAGCTGGGTCTCGCGACGGAAATTTGTGAGGAACGCGCCCTACCCGACTTAATTTCGGGGATCGCTCGCTCTGCCGAGCGGTTATCGCTTCAGACGGTTCTCTCCCTGCATGAGGTCACCAATCGGCAAAAGGACGACTTGGATCTCTCCGCCTTGGTTAGGTCCGCTTCCGCACCGGGCTTACACCGCCGTATCGAAGCTTATGCCGCTTCCGTTCGCAAGGTGAACTGAGAACCGGTTCGGCAGGACGGCGGTACGTAATAGGATCGCGATATCGATAGACCGTTTGCCACCTCCGCCGATGGGCAATCGTATCGGCCCGCCTTCAGAGATCGAAGGAGAGCGTCGATTGCAATCGGCCATTGCACGATGTCGTTTGCTCACGAGGGGCAGGACCTCAACATGACACCGGGCATCGATTTTCCTAAACCGAGGCTAGAGGTTCTCCTGACGTTGCGTTGTTGAAACGAAATGGGTCGGCCATCCCAAGCTCACCGTCCTGAAAAGCGGGCCCGCTTTACCAAGTCGTTCGCCGAATGGGATGTCGGTGCGGTGGCCTCGGTCTCGGAGGAGGTCGTCGAGCGCCTGCTCATCGGCGCCGCCATCGCCAGGAGCCGAGCCAGGATCGTGGCCGTGATCGGCAGCCCGCGCCGCATCCGGGAGCATCCAGAAATCCACCGATCGTTCACAGCCCGACTGAACGCCCATCTCGTCTTTCGACGCTCGGAGCGGATCAAGCTGACATACGATATGTTCAGGCTCACGGATTTCGAGATCGCCAACTTGTTTCTGAACAGCCTGGGACATCGGCGCTCACACCGACGATTGCCCGATCCGTGCCGCAACGGCGAAGTGCGATCCGGCTTGAGCGAGGCGCGCACGGTATACGAGAGGCGCTCGTCGATGAGAGCGCTGCCAGTTGAGCCCCTTCGCACGGGAAAGCTTTCGGCGATGCGAGGCGTTCTGCGTCGCTTCAACGAGTTCGTCCCGGCACCGACCTGATCTTGCGCGGAGCCGCGGTCCAGATCGCGGTTGCGGAGAGTAAGCTCATCGCTATCCCCACCGCGAATGCGATGCCGTAGTCGCCCGTCACGTCGTGAAGCGCTCCAGTCACCCACGGTCCGGCCGCGCCCCCCATCATCGCCGAAAACATGATGGCGCCGAAGATCGCTCCGTAGTGGGCGCCCTGGAAGATTTCGAGTACGATGGCGCCCATCACGGAGGTCAGGCCGTAACCGAGCGCACCCTGAGCGAAGACCATCACGTAAACCAGCCATAGGCTCGGATACGCCGCGAGCGCGATCAGCGCGGCGTAACAGACAGCGAACCCCGAGCACGCGATCGCCCATACCGTTTCCCGGCCGACCCGGTCCGACAGATGGCCGAGAAATATCTGGCCCGGGATACCGAGTAGGCTCACCAAGCCGAGTGCCCACACTCCCACGGAGGGCGAGAAGCCGACGTCCATAAGGTACTTGGTTTGATGCACCTGGACCGCGTACCAGACATACAGCCCGCCCGCGTATCCGATCGCCACGCACCAGAAGCGTTTCGTCCTCAAGGCCCGCGTCAGCGTCCAGTCGGTGGCGGCCCACGCTTCGTCGACCACGCTGGAGCCTGCGCGTGCGTGGGAGATGTTTCCGTCCCCGCCGTCTGGATGCAGGCCCACCTCTTCAGGACGTTTGCGCAGGAGCAGGTTGATCGGAACCAGCAGGACGAGCGTGACGATTCCGAGCGTCGTGCAGGCCGCTTTCCAACCCACGGTTTCGATGGCGTGCTGGACCCAAGGCAAAAGCGTGACGGAACCGACCCCGACGCCGCTGAAAGCGATTCCGATGGCCAAACCTCGCCGCCTGGCGAACCAATTCGGCAGGAAGAGCGATTGCCCGTAATAGCCGATGCAGTTGCTGCCTACGCCTACCAGAAAGCCGATGGTGGCGTACAGCTGCCAAGGCTCGCGGGTCATGGGAGCCGCGAGCAGCCCGAGGCCCATCAGTATCACGCCGATCTCGATCACGAGACGAGGCCCCTTCCGATCCATCAACCTGCCTACTAGCGGGCTAACGAAGGCGGAAACGAAGAAGCCGAAAGAGAAGGCTCCGGCCGTTACTCCACGGTCCCAGCCGAACTCCGACAGGATCGGTGGGAAGAAGAGAGAGAAAGCCGTCCGGACATTTACGCCGATCGCCATCGTCACGAATGTCACTGCGACCAGTACCCAACCGTAGAAGAAAGGCACTCGTAGCGGAGGCTTCGGTCGCATTGGAGATCGCTTGCCTTCGGAGGTTTCCGTCTCGACCGTCCGCGCCATGCCGTGCCCCTATGAACGTACTAGCTATCTCTCGATAGATAGATTTTTGCGGGACCGGTGACAACGACCGCGAGCGCGCCGCACGATAACTATGATCCGAGCCTGACGTCGAGATCTTCGATCGTGAGAAGCATAGTCCGCGCCCCTTGCGCCAACGCCTCCTTGTCCGCCCATTCCTCCGGTGCGTGACTTATACCCCCCCGACATGGGACGAACACCATTCCGGCCTTGGCGATCCGACTGAGGAAGGCCGCGTCGTGTCCGGCTCCGCTGGCCAAGTCAAAGGCCCGTAGTCCCGAAGCGCGGGCAGAGGCGGCGATAGCATCGCGAACGAGCGGATCGCATGCCACGGGCGCGTTGTCGGAGAGGACCGTAAATGAGCTTCGAGTGACGTTGAAAGACAACGCCGTTGTGTCACTCTCACGATCGAGAGCCTCGGTGAATCGCTCGATCGCCGCAGAATCTGTGGAACGAAGGTCTACGACCAGTCGGCAGCGCCCCGGAACGACGTTGGCCGCAGACGGGGAAGTCTCGAGTGTCCCAACTGTGGCGACGACGTAACCTTGCGAAAGCCGTCCCAACTCCTCCGCGAGACCTCGGATCCGACCGACGAGGAGCGCCGCAGGCACGAGAGCGTCCCTTCTCAACGAAAGCGGCGTAGTCCCGGCGTGGTCCGGCCGCCCCTCCAGGACGATCTCCAATCGACGGATGCCCACAATTCCGGTCACCACGCCGATGTCGGCGCCTTCTGCCTCCAGCACGCGCCCTTGCTCGATATGCAGTTCGAGAAATGCCGCAACGTCAGTCCTGAGGGCCGCGTCCAATGCTCGCGGATCGCCGCCGACGCGAACGAGGGCCGCGGCGAGCGCCTCGCCCGCCGGTGAGGTCCTAGAGAGCATGCTGTCATCAAGGCTGCCGGTCATGCCTCGGCTACCCACGCAGGAGACGCCGTATTCGCTAGGCTCCTCCGCGAGGAAGTCCACGACTTCGAATGCGTGCTCCAGCCGAAACCCTTTGTCGGCCATCGTTCGCGCGATCTCCAAGCCCGCGACGACGCCCGCGATCCCGTCGAACCGCCCTCCACCGGGAACGGTGTCGCTGTGCGATCCCACCATGATCGTGGGGGCTCCCTGGCGTCTGCCTTCCCGTCGGCCAATCAGGTTTCCGGCCGCGTCAATTCGGGTGACCAGTCCGGCTTCGCGGAAGCGGCCTTCCAGCCACCTCCTACCCTTTTGGAATTCCACGGAAAACGAGCGACGCGTATACGGCACCGCCGCATCGGTGATCTCCGCCAAGTCCATGACGTCGGACCACAGCCGATCTCCGTCGACGATGAGCGCGCCCTCAGTCATCGTCGCCTCAACCGACGCGTGCCGGTCGAACGAAGCGGCCATAGCCGGGTTTCGCGAGAACCTTACCATCCGCCGCGACGCATTCGCCCCGTAGATAGGTCTCCACCACGCGGAAAGGCAACTCGATCCCTTCGTACGGACTCCAAGTGACGTAGTTGTTCCCGCTCGCGCCGGCTTCGTAGCGATGAGGATCGCGTCGAACCAACACGACGTCCGCGTCGCGACCGACCTCCAATGCTCCCTTCGAATGCGTAAGCCGGAACAATGCGGCGGGGTTGGCAGCCAGCAGCCGCGCCGCGTGCGACAAAGGCAGATTCCGCTCGTGCAAACCCTTCAGAAGCAGTGCGTAGACGGCTTCAAGACCAGGTACGCCCGACGAGTTCTTCAACATCTCGCCATGGGTCTTACGATCTTCCGACCAGCTCACGTGGTCCGTCGAAACGACGGTGATCGCTCCGGCGGCCAAGTGCTTCCAAAGTTCCTCGACTTCCTGCCGCGATCGTATCGGGGGGTTGATCTTAGCTTTGCCTCCCAGCCTCCGAACGTCGTTTTCCTCGTCCAACGTGAGATAGTGAATTCCGGCTTCGATGGTAGCCCTGTGCCCCTGAGCGCGATAGGAAGCCGCCAGCTCGTAGCCGCGACCTATCGAGCAATGGACGATGTGCGCCTGGCAGCCCGCAGCGGCTCCGAGCTCGTACACCTCGGCCGTCGCCAGCGCTTCGGTAATGGCTGGTCGCGAGAGGCCGTGTGCCCTGTAGTCCTTCACGCCGCTCGCTTCGACCTGAGCCAGATAGGCATGCACCATCTCCTCGTTCTCATTATGCACTCCGGCCATCAGCCCTCGCCTCCCGATCGCCTGGAAAGCCGCGTAAAGCGTCTGAGGCGGGATCCTGGGGAAGCGCTTGGGATGCGTGCCAAAGGTCGAGAACTTGAACGCGGCGGCGCCGGCGTCCACGAGCTCGTCGATCCGCGAGGCGCCCTCCTCGGGATCGACTGTCGCGTACAGTGCGAAGTCCACCCTCGCTTGCTCTCCGGCCTCCATCACCTTGCGAGTGAAACGCTCTGCGTTGGAGATCAGGCAGTTCTCGTCGTAAGGCATGTCGACGATCGTGGTGACGCCCCCGGCCGCCGCGCTACGCGTCGACCAGACGAAATCTTCCTGCCCCAGTTGGCTCCTGCTGTGGACGTGCGAGTCGATGGCGCCCGGCAGTACGATGTGCGCTGCGCTGCCGTGCTTCTCCCCGGAAGGTGCCGGTCCATAGCCGACGGCCTGGACTTTGCCGTCGCCGACAAGGACGTAGCCGTAATCGATTACGCGATCGGGCATGACTATCGTGCCGATGAACACCGAATCCGGCATTGGGGATGTCTCGCGTTGTCCGACTGCGTCGGAGGGCTGGGATGCCTGGAGGTTAGGCCGGTGCCTTCGACGAGCCCAATCCTGAACGAGCGAAAAGCGCGATAGGAAAAAACAAACGAGCTCGACGGCGTCGCGACGCGGAAGGCGCGAATCCATCCCGTCACCATGCCCGAGTTCGACCGGTCGTCGAGGTCACGGCAACGCGGCTTGGGGCGACAACGACTGCCTCGGGTGGTGGGTTGTCCGCCGGTTCGCGGTTCGCTGAACTGCGGTCACCAATCGAGGTACCCCCGATTAGACGGCCCGGCACGATCGCACGCGTTGTACGAATGAGGCGCTGGATAGTGCATAGGAGGGCATGCCATGAAGGCGCCCTCCAGCGTCTTTCACTGCCAGCACTGCTTTGGCTCAGCGATCCTGAAGCCAGAAAAGGCGAGCGGCGATGCCCAGCTCGTCTGCATCGCGTGCGGCAAGGTGCTCGCGACCGTGGAGGAGCTCGAAGACCTGCTTAGAGCATCGCTCTACGGCGACCAGAAACCGTCCGACGACGACGCGTAGGCACTCATTCGTATGAATGACCATTCTACAACTCTGTCGAGTTACCCTACGGAGCCTTGAAATGAAGCAGGGCAATGCCGGTCGCTGCTAAAATCCCCCGGTGGCGGCCGGCAGACTTGCTTCGGTCGAGACGCGGAGACCGCGCATGCTGATTCAGGCTCTGCACATCGCCGCTGGTTTGTTCGGCGCCGCCATTTGCTTTGCGGTGCTCGCCATTTCGACCCGGTCCCGCCGGCGCTGGCCGCGCTAAGCCCCGTCTTCCCTCCGACGGGCGATGGGTTCAGAGCTTGCTGGACGTAGGCGATCGCGCGAAGATCTCCCACCTGATCGCGCCTAATCAACCCAGTGCGTTCCGGTGTTCTGCCGGCGGTGCGGTCAAGGCGCCGTCGGCAGTCTCCCGTAGCGGCCCGTACAAACCGGGTCGCAACGTCGGTTATCGACCCCAAGCAAACACCCAGCATCCAGTGATGGGTTCACCCGCCATTCATTCAAATGACCTAGGGTCATTGAAGATGGCGGGATTGCTCAAGCAGATCGATTTCAAATGCCGGAAAGGCGAGAGTCACTTTCTTACCGAGCAGCAGCAGCTCTGTTGATCACAGCGATCATAATACTTCAGACTGCTTGGATAACCGCCCTCGGTTATGCCGTTTGGGCGCTAATGCCGTAGTGACATGGGCGTGATTTCCCCCTCCCACTGCGATCTAGTCGTGCCAGCGGAGTTGCGGCGCCCGTTCGGCCATGTCCAGGAACACGGCGAGACCCGCGAGATGCAAATTCAGAAGCCAGAGCCACGTCATGCTCTCATCCTCCGGAAACGATGAACGCCTGACGGTACAATTGGTTTCTGAACGCGCAGTTGGCACGCCAGCTGACACAGCTGCGGCGAGTAGGAGCGCTAGGTCGGAGCGTCACTAACGACCCTTTGCTGACTCGTACATGTTCGTGTCCAAATGCCGTCTATGAATGTTCGAAAAGGCTGGAGACCACTGTCGGAAACCGAGTAGCTTTTTCTCGTTCGCAAGTTTTGGGAGGCTCGCAAGGGAACACGACCCTGGATGCTGGCGCCTCGGATGCAGAGATGAGCGCTTTCGGCTTGGCTCGATCCCCTAAGTGGCGCGAAACTTTACGCTCGAAACGGCAGGAGGAAACATGGCGATCGAGATCGAGGGAAAGATACGAAAGCTGGGATTGGCCTTGTCGGGGGGCGGCTTTCGAGCGGCCGCCTTCCATTTGGGAACGTTCACCGCGCTCGAGGAGCTCGGGCTGCTGAGGAAGGTGGACTTGCTGACTTGCGTCAGCGGGGGCAGCATCGCCGGAGGCTTCCTAGCTACGCATTGGGACAGTCCAACCGCTCTGGACGATCTGAGGAAATACCTGTCGACCAAATCGATCGCCGTCGCTTCGGTTTTAGAGGGCTTGCTGGACCCCTTCCACACGCGGCTCGAAAAGCTCGCCGATACCTACGATCGGGATCTTTTCGACAATAAGACGCTCTCGTCCTTGCGAAATGGCCCGCGCATCTACTTCAACGCGACCAATCTCGCGACGGGAAACATGTTCTTCTTTGTGGCGGGAAGAGCCGTCGCTGACGGCGCGGATGGCAGGGAGGAATTGGGCGAGCATGGAATGAGCACGGCTTCGGCCGAGAATTTTCGCATCAGTCGCGCGGTGGCTGCCTCTTCGGCCTTTCCTCCGGTCTTTCCGCCCCTCCGTTTGGACAAGAAGGACTACCCCAACGTCGGCGAGGAATACGTGACGCTCACGGACGGCGGCATCTACGACAACCTGGGCGTCAACCCGTTGCTCAGGCGAGAGCGCAACCCGCTGGACTACTGCATCGTCAGCGACGGCGGCAAACCGTTCGAGGTGACGTCCCAACCTACCGAATCCGGAACCGTCGTGCTCAAGGAATCGATCAACATACTCATGGAACAAGTCCGGGGCCTTCAGTTCGCCCGGCTCCAGTTCGCCCATCAGGCCGGGCATGGTCCCAAGCCACTTTGGTTCTCAATCAACAGCGTCGAGGGCGAAGAGAATACAGGCGACGCGGCCTTCGCGTCTTTGGTTTCCACGAATCTTCGGAAACTTGAGAAGATCGAAATGGACGTGCTGGTCCGGCACGGTCGTGCCCTGACATTGTCTCGCATCAGAAGGTACGCACCGGAGCTCCAATCGTCTTGAACGCCACCATTGCGGTTCGACGGCACTAAAGCCGTGTGCCGGCGCGCGCGATGGCGGGTCGAGAACGCATTTTTCATGCGATCGCGAGTATCCGACCAACGCGAGACGCAAGACGGCGAGTGCCATCAACGACGACGCCAGGGTGGCGGCGACACCCACCTCCGCGCTCAATCCGCGCGCCGCCATCGAGACGATCTCAGGAGCGGAGAGACATCTGCCATCGGACCGGCCACCGCCTCGGGGATCACGCCGTGCGATCGCGCCTCGGCGGTGCGAAAAAATCCACTATGGGCCAGCCCAATATGCGAGCGAGGTAGAGGGCGGCGGTCGAGGTAGGATGAGGGGGTTCTCGCCTGCCCTGGCGACTCGCCTCGCGAACCGGTCGAGGGCCGACGCGATCGCTCGTCTTGGTTTCGCTTTCCTAGTCCTCAATGACCGGGACAGGTGGGCAGAAGACCGTCAGAGGGGGAGGTTCGCCGACGAGGCGTTCGATTTCCACCAAGGCCGAGTTCGGGATGGGAGCCTGGGTCAGGCTCGAGCCGCCGCGGTCGGGCGTTAGGACGTTCGGATTGCCGTGCTTTTCCAAACTACCTATTTGGGTCGGGTTCATCGGGTCGTACCAAGCTCCCGTGGCGAGTACGACGATCCCCCGACGGAGCGTCGTGTCCACAACGGCACCCGCGAGACAGGCACCCCTTTCGTTGAAAACCCTTACGACGTCCCCGGATCTCACGCCGCGCTCTTTCGCGTCTGGAGCAGAGATGCGGATAGGCGCTCGCCCTGCAACCTTTTCGTCCAGGCTGACCGTGCCGTGATCGTACTGGCTGTGAAGCTTTGAAGCGGGCTGGCACGAAAGCAGATGGAGAGGATGCCGAGCGGCCTTCGGCGAGCCCAGCCATTCGAGCGGCTCGTACCATTTCGGGTGACCTATGCAATCCGCATATCCAAACGAGGCGATGGTTTCGGAATAGAGTTCGATACGTCCCGACGGCGTCCTCAACGGATTCTTCTCGGGATCAACCCGGAAATCCCGCAGGAGCGTGGAGGATCGGATCTTGCGATCCAGTTCGGCGCGGCCCGCGTGCCAGAATTCCTGGAACGGAGGCAGCGCGACGCCCGCCGATGCCGCTGCGGTGCGGGAACTCTCGTAGATCCGTTCGATCCATGGCATCGGGCCCATGCCCTCGTCGAAGGCTCGGTCGCACCCCATGCGGCGGGCCAGTTCCACGAAGATGTCGAAGTCCGTCCGCGCCTCGCCGACGGGCTCGATAACCCGCTTCATGGCCACCACGAGACTTTCCCGGGCAGCCACGGAGAAGTCGTCCCGCTCTAGGAAGGTGGCCGCCGGGAAGACGACGTCCGCGTGGCGGGCAAGCGGGTTCCAGAAGTGCTCGTGGACCACGATGGTTTCCGGACGCTGCCACGCATCGACGAACCGGTTGAGATCCTGGTGATGGTGGAACGGGTTGCCGCCCGCCCAATAGACGAGCCGGACGTCAGGATAGGTGACGCGCGTGCCATCGAAATCGATCGTCGCACCCGGCTTCAGCAACATGTCCGTTATCCGCGCGACGGGAATGGGGGGGCCCAACGGGTTCGTTCCCTGAGGAAAAGTGGCCCACTTGAAGCCGAGATCCGGCCTTCCGCCGCCGTTGCTCGCCCCGTAACCGAAGCCGAACCCCTGGCCGGGCAAACCGATCCCACCAAGCATTGCGGCAAGCGCGATCGCCATCCAATACGGCTGCTCGCCGTGATCACCTCTCTGAACCGCCCAATTCGTCATGATCATTGTGCGGGAGGAAGCCATGGCTTCGGCAAGGTCCCGAATTGCTTTCGCGTCCAGGCCGGCGATCGCCTGCGCCCATTCGGGCGTCTTGGGCGTACCGTCCGAGACCCCCGTCACGTAGTCGCGCAACGCCTCGTAGCCGACGCAGTGGGTTTCGAGGAAGTCTAGGTCGGCCAGCTTTCTCTCGATGAGCGTATGGGCGAGCGCCAGCATGACTGCGACGTCCGTGTTCGGACGAAGCCATAGTCGTTCGCAAGCAAACTCGACTGGGAAATCGTCGTCCACCGGAGATATCGAGACGAAGCGAACCCCGTTGCCGACCGCGTCCTGCAGCCGTCCTCTAACGTGATGTCGGCCCAGCCCACCCGCCTGGACCTGGGTGTTCCTGAGGGGAAGCCCTCCGAAAGCCACGATCAATTCCGTGTGTTCGACGATTGTGTCCCACGTCGAATGACCGCCGATCAGGCCGTCCGTGCCTCCTAAGACGCGCGGGAGAATTATTTCCCCCGCCGCCCAGGAATAAGTCTGGGTCGAGGCGGTATAGCCGCCGATCGTGTTCAGAAATCGATGTAGCTGGCTTTGGGCGTGATGGAACCGCCCTGCGCTCGCCCACCCATAGGAGCCTCCATAGATCGCGCGATTGCCGTGCGTCGACTGCACCCTTTCGAGTTCGCCGGCGACGAGGTCAAGGGCGCGGTCCCACGATACCTCGACATAGCCCTCGGCTCCGCGCTTGCCTCGGGCGCTCCCGGGGCCGTCGCGCAGCCACCCTTCTCTGACCGCCGGCCGGGCGATCCGCAAAGGTCCCTGCACCGTCCCGACGAGGGATCGCCCGATAGGCGAGGGATCGGGATCTCCTTCCCACGGCTCCATCCCGACCAACACTCCGTCACGAGAGGCTGTTCGATAGGTCCCCCAATGCGTCGCTGTCAGTGCGTGGACTGTTCTGTTGGTCATGCGAAACCCTTCAGTCGCGCGGCGCATGCATTCGAGGTCACGATTCTGGGCCGGTCCAGTGCTTTCGCTCGAAGTCGTCCATCGGCCCTGTCGAAAGGGCTTTCCTGAGCGCGTTGACCAGCGCTCTCTCGGCATCGCTGAGCGAGCGTTCTCCGGAATAGATCAGATAGAGTCTTCTTGAGATCGTCGGCTCCACGATGGGACGAGCCGACAGCTCGCCTGTCTCGAGCTGCCTGGACACCGCCGAGGCTGGGAGCACCGTACAGGCAGGAATGCGCGCAAGGAGAGAAACAGCCATCGACAGGCCGTTTATTTCCATAAACGGGCGCAACCGTATGTCCTGTGCACGCGCCGCTTCGTCAAGCAAGTGGCGAAGGCCGGACCGCGTCGTCGGAAGGATGAGCTTGGTGGCCGCGAGATCGACGAGCCTCACCGGGCCTTGGGGGAACAGCCGGTGCCGCGAGTGCGATACCGCCGAGAGAGCTTCCGAAGACCCGAGGGCCAGTCGAGGCATATGCGGCAACGCCGTCTCGACCACGGCGACGTTGACGAGGCCGTTCATCACCCAATCCTGGAGCGTTCCGTTGGGCGCCTCTTGGGCGGTGAAGGCGAGGTTCGGAAACCTTTGCTGAACCTCAACGATAGCATCTGCTACACGGCTCACCAAAAAGCCGTGCTCGTTGACCGAAGGCAAGATTCCGACGCCTATCCGTCGCGCCAGCAGCGGGCCGCGCTGCGTCCTCCGGGCCGATAGACGGCGAAGGCCCGCATCGACGAGCGAGGCGAGAACCGCGAAACGATCTCCCTTGGGCGTCGGGACGAGTCCGTCGCCGGTCCTCACGAACAGCGGAACGCCAAGCGAGGCCTCCAACTTCTGGAGCTGCTCGCTCAACGCGGGTTGACTGACGCCCGCCCCTCTCGCAACCGCGGAAATCCTGCGCGAGCGATGGATGAGATTGAAATAGTGGAACTGTCTGCCGCTCACGGTAGGCCGTTCGACAGCGAGCGCGTCGCCGTCCGATAGAGCTTTCGCCAAATGGCCGACGAAGGCATTCGTCTCGGTTCCTGACCTTGAGCATCGAGCGACGAAATGCGTCGCCAGCGGATGACGTGGCTCGGCCGTTGCCACGTTCGACAACCCCAGACGAGGAGTGATCAGGCTCTTCGGTACGAAAAGCACCGATTCGGGGTATTCCTCCAAGATCCGCGGCAGATCGCCCGGATGATCCCGTAGAAAGCGGACTCCGACGACGCCGTGCACCGCGAAGTAACGATCCGCCTGCTCGACAAGGGAGGGCGACAGCATCGGCACCACGATCGGCCCCCTCGAGGCATCGGGAAAGCTGATCGCGGGGGTGCCAGCCGGAAGGCGAAATGCGAATGCCCATTTGTCGACGTGCAAAAGGGTCTCGCCGGATAGTGCGTCCCTGTCGGGATCGGCGAATTCGATCGACACTCGGCCGACGTCCTCAGCTCCCGTGTTTTCAGGCCACGCGTCGACGCTCGGCGCGTCCACTTCGTCTTTCCATTGAACGTCGACGAAAATGTCCGGACGTTCTCGGCCCATCAAATCCACGGCCTGTCGCAACGCCGCGCTCACCTGCCCGATGGCGAAGGTGAAGCCGACCTCGACCGCGAGGCGCCTAAGGGGATCACCGTCCGGTGCGGACATGTTGCGGCGAGCGAACGACTCGGCGACGAGCAGCGGCTCGACTGCCCGCATGAGCATCCTGGCGTCCGCGGTCGGCGCGAGGTTGTTCGACGATCGTCTGAAAAGCGAGAGGTCGAGATCGGCACCCAAAGCCTTCAGCGCCGTGCTCAGGGTCGAGACAGAGATGCCGAGCCGCGCGGCCGCGAGAGAAAGCGTTTCAGCCCTGCAGGTCGCCGTGAAGTAAGCGAGGTTGCGCAACTCGATCACGGCACATGCACCGTCGGGGGCGTGGAATGGCTCATTCGGTTTTACCTATGGCCTAGTTTCATGCAGGGCTAATGACCCGGCTTTGTGGATTTGTATGATCCTACTCGAAAGCGCTTGAGACAAAGCGCAGAAAACGAGGGGATTTTGGTAGAATCGTAGAAATCACTTATCCAAACGACGATAATCCAAATATAAAATCGGTCAATGCCCAATTATAAAGGCATTTTCTGCAAAATCGTCTTTGTTTAAACGCTTTATATCTACGATTTACTGCGGTCCTAACGGATACGTTCCTTCGACAACCGTCAAGCGAACGAAAGGCGTTTGCCATTCGGGCGAACCCGCCAATGGAGATCGACGTCATGGCGACCACCAAAGCTCAGAAATCGTCCCGTCCCGTCTTCGGGGCGCTTCTCGGTTCCCTCGTCCTGTTCGGCGCAACTTCGGCCCTCGCCGAGATCAAGCTCGGACTCCAAGTTCCCGCGACGGGACCCGGTGCGACGGACGGAAAGTCCGCTCAGATCGGCGCCGAGATAGCGGTCGCCGACATCAACGCCGCCGGCGGCGTCCTCGGCCAGAAAATCCGCCTTGTCACTTACGACGACCAGGCGAAGCCCGACCAGGCGATCTTCACCGCCAACAAACTCGCGGGCGACGATCAGGTGAAGCTCGTGGTCAACGGCAGCTACTCGGCGTCAGGCCGAGCCGCGGCGCCCGTCTTCCAGAAGGCCGGGGTTGTGATGATTTCCGCTTACGCAGTCCATCCGGACATTACGAAGGCCGGCGATTACGTGTTTCGCGTCGCTCAACTCGGTCCCCCGCAAGGAGCCGCCGCAGCGCTCTACATCGTGCGCAACCTCGACCGGAAGAAGGTCTCCGTCGTCTCCATGGACAACGATTATGGGCAGTCCACGGCCGAAGGCTTTCTCGAAGCCGCCCCGAAATACGGGCTCACAGTGGCGAACAGATACAACTATTCACTCAAGGACCGGCAGTTCGGCTCCATCGTCGCAAGCGTCAAGCGCGACGACCCGCAAGCCGTCTATGTCAGCGGATACTTCTTCACCGCCGGTCCGCTCGTCGCCCAATTGCGAGCGGCCGGCGTGAGTGTCCCGATCGTCGGCTCGCAGGCGGTCGATTCCGAGAAATTCATCGAAATTGCTGGCGCGGCCGCGGAGGGAATCTACATCGTCAACAGCGTAGATCGCACCAAGCAAAGCGATACCTACGAACGCTTCGTCGCCAGTTTCAAGCAACAGACGGGCTACGCACCGGAGGGCGTGGCAGCAGCGGTTTATTCGACAGTCTCTCTGATGGCCGACGCGATCAAGCGAGCCGGCAGCGCCGAACCCGACAAGGTTCGTGTCGCGCTAGGCGCCACCCGGGGCTACGCGATGCTTGAGAAAACCCTTGCCGGCTTCAACTCCGACCGGGAGGCGATCATGCCGATGCCGGTCAACCAGATCCAGGGGGGGAAATTCAAGCCGCTCGGCGAAATAACGGACTTCGTTCCGGCCGAAATGCGCGGCAAGTGAAACCGGCTGAAGAGAACTCCCGATGTATTACGTCGAACTGGCACTGACCGGCGTCACATTCGGATGCATGTACGCGATGATGTCAGTGGGCCTAACGTTGGTCTACGGCCTCCTACGCATCCTCCACGTCGCTCACGCCGCCGTATTCGCTTTGGGCGCCTACCTGACCGTACTTATCGCCAATTCGGCGGGGAGCGTCGCTGTTGGATTTTTAGCCGCCATCGCGCTGACGCCCTTGTTCGGTATGGCGATCTATCGCGTCCTGTACGAGCCGCTGCTGAAGTACCACCGCGACGTGCCCATGATCGCCTCTCTGGGTCTGCTCGTACTCATGCAGGACGGTTTTCGCATCCTCTTCGGCGAGCAAGGCGTCACCTTCCGCGACAGTTCCCTGTCGTTCACGACCTATCAGGTTCTAGGCCTCACCGTTACCGCTCCTCAGATCGCGGTCGTCGCCGCAGCTGCCGCCACCTTCGTCGGCCTGCATCTCTTCACCACCCGCACCCGGATCGGCGTAGGTTGGCGAGCGACCGTCTCTAGGCCGCAGATCGCTGCGAGTTTTGGCGTCGACCCGATCAAGGTTCGGTATCTGAATTTCGCGATCGGATCCGGCCTGGCGGCCGTCGCCGGCGGCCTAGTCGCGCTCATGAACAATCTTGTCGATCCAGCCACGGTGACGGTCGTCACCTACAAG
>Ga0102594_1001000_pt1 | contig 19788 bp, 15 predicted proteins | sample AraplaCol_mLB_r2_2_FD_76863 | JGI IMG/M metagenome (GOLD analysis project Ga0102594, IMG submission 76863) | Arabidopsis root microbial communities from North Carolina, USA - plate scrape MF_Col_mLB_r2 (SPADES assembly) (version 2) | ecosystem: Host-associated > Plants > Roots > Endosphere...
AGCCAGGCCGGCGGCTTGTTCAGCGCCTCCAACACCCTGTGGTCGCTCGGCCTGTCGGCAGCGCAGGCGGTGTTCAATGCCGGCGCCACCGGCGCCCGGGTCGACCAGGCCAGCGCCGCCCGCGACGCGGCGGTGGCGACCTATCGCCAGTCTGTCCTGGACGCGCTGGCGGACGTGGAAGACCAGTTGGCAGCCAGCCGTGTGTTGGCGCAACAACAGTCCCTGCGCGAGACCTCGGCCGCCGCGGCCAGCCAGGTCGAGCAGCAGATGCTGAACCGCTACCGCGCCGGCCAGGTCGCTTACACGGACGTGGTCACGGCCCAGGTCACGGCGCTCAACGCCCGGCGCGCGCTGTTACAGGCGCAGGCCGACCGACAGTCAACCGCGGTGGCCCTGGTGCAGGCGCTGGGAGGGGGCTGGCACGCCCGCTAGGCCGTCCTGTCGAGTGTAACCGGCGGTTTGCCAATTCCTTGCCGCACTGGCATCATGGTGGAATGACTAACCCCTTAGTTTCATCCGATCAGGATTCCAGCGAAACGTTACGGCACCGCCAGGCGGTGCAGATCGTCGGCATGGGTGCTTCGGCCGGCGGCCTGGATGCGATTTCCGAATTCCTTGCCTCCATGCCGACCCGCACCGGCATGGCGTTCATCGTCCTGCAACACCAGGATCCCTCGCGCCGCGGCCTGCTGCCGGAACTGCTGCGCCGCATCACCAGCATGGAAGTGTGCGAGATCGCCGATTCGATCGAAGTCCGGCCGGACCACGTCTACGTGGCCCCGCCCAGCCATGACCTGGCTTTTTCCAACGAAAAGCTGATGCCGGTGGAAGCTGCCGACGCCCATGCCCGCTACCCGATCGATTCCTTCTTCCGTGCGCTGGCCGCCGAAAAAGGACAGGCTGCCGCCGGGGTAGTGTTCTCCGGCATGGGCACCGACGGTACCGCCGGCCTGCGGGCGATCCAGGAGGCGGGCGGGGTGACGCTGGCGCAGGAGCCCAATTCCGCCAAATTCGACTCGATGCCGCGCAGCGCCATCACGGCCGGCGTGGCCGACTTTGTCGCACCGCCCGGCGCCATGCCGATGTGGCTGTGCCAGGTGCGTTCGGTGCCGCATGGCGGGGCCCACGGTGCGGCACGGGCCCGGCGCCAGGCCTTGCGCGAACTGATGTCGCTCTTGCAGCGCCATACCGGCAACAACTTCACCGAATACAAGATGAGCACCGTGCTGCGCCGCATCGAGCGCCGCATGAAACTGCACCAACTTGAGTCGATGGAGGAATACGTCGCGTTCCTGCGCGAGAATGCCGCCGAAGTCCAGTTGCTGTTCCGCGAAATGCTGATTGGCGTGACCAGTTTCTTCCGCGACCCTTCCGTGTGGGACCACCTGGCCAACGAGACCATCCCGGCACTGCTGGCGGCACACCCGCACGGCGCCGCCTTCAAGGCCTGGGTGCCGGCCTGCTCGACCGGTGAGGAAGCCTACACCCTGGCCATGGTGTTCGACGAGGCCGTCACGCGCAGCAACGAGGCGGGCAAATATTCGCTGCAGATTTTCGCCACCGACCTGCATGGCGACGCGATCGACAAGGCGCGCCAGGGCATGTTTGGCCGTGGCGTGGAGGACAATGTTTCGCACGAAAGGCTGCAGCGCTACTTTGTGGCCGACGGCGCTGGCTATCGCATCCGCAAGGAACTGCGCAATATGATCATCTTCGCGCAGCAGAACATCATTTCCGATCCGCCGTTCACCAAACTCGATATTCTGAGCTGCCGCAATCTGCTAATCTATTTCAACCCTAAATTGCAGGAACAACTGATACCGTTGTTCCACTATGCCTTGAAACCGGAAGGCTTGCTGGTGTTGGGAAGCGCGGATACGCCCGGCAGTTACAACGAATTGTTTACCCCGGTACCCGGTTGCGGACGCATTTACCGCCGGCTGGATGCCAGCACGCAGCGCGTGGCGAATTATTTCCCGACCAAGATAGCGAAGACCGCGCAACCCAGTTCCATCGAAGTTACGACCATGACCATGAATGGCAATATCCAGACACAAGTAGAACACCTGCTGCTTAAGGCCCATACGCCGGCGGCAGTCATGATCAACAGCGACGGCGACATCCTGTACATCCACGGCCGCACCGGCACGTTCCTGGAGCCTGCGGCCGGCCGCGCCAACTGGAACATCCACGCCATGGCGCGCGATGGACTGCGCTACGAACTGGCGGACCTGATCGAGCGCGCCAACCGCAGCGAGAGCACGGAATCGGTGCGCGAGCTGCTGTTCAAGGATGGCGCATCTTCGCTGCTGGTCGACATGACGGCCGAAGTGGTGCGCGAAGACGGCCAGTCCGGCCACAACCTGCTGGTGACGTTCAACGCGACGCCGATGCCGCCCCGCAAGCGCGGTAGCCGCGGCGCCGACCCGCGCCCGCAGGAGCTGGAGCAGCAACTGACCATGGCGCGCCTGGAACTGCAGGCCGTGCGCGAGGAAATGCAGACCTCGCGCGAGGAACTGAAGGCCGCCAACGAAGAACTGCAATCGACCAATGAAGAACTGCAGTCGACCAACGAGGAACTCACCACCTCGAAGGAAGAAATGCAGTCGCTGAACGAAGAGCTGTACACCGTCAACGCCGAACTGCAGTCCAAGGTGGATGACCTGTCGCTGGTCAACAGCGACATGAAGAACCTGCTGAACAGCACCGATATCGCGGTCATCTTCCTCGATAGCCAGATGAACATCCGGCGCTATACCAACCAGGCCACCCAGCTGTACAAGCTGATCGCCACCGACCTGAATCGTCCGCTCAGCGATATTGCCAACGACCTGGTGTACCCGGACATGGAAGACGATGCGGCCGAAGTGCTGCGCTCCCTGGTGTTCTGCGAGCGCCAGATCCCTACCCGCGATGGGCGCTGGTTCATGGTGCGCATCATGCCTTACCGCACCGTCAACAACGTAATCGACGGCTTGGTGCTGACCTTCGTCAACGTCACCGAACTGAAACTGCTGGAAGCGCGTTTGACGCCTGAAGGAGGCAGCACCAAATGAGCCGCACCGACGCCCTGCGCCAATGGCATGAGCTGCAAGTCAGCCAGCTGGAACTTGAAGTCCAGAGTGCCGCCCTGGCGGAGCTGGAGCGTCAGAAACGCGAAGTGGAGCAGGGCCTGCTGCGCTATGCAGGCCTGTTCGACCAGGCCCCGGTGAGCTACCTCGCGCTGGCGCGCGACGGAATGATCGCCGGCGCCAACCGCGCGGCGGCGGCCCTGTTTGCGATGCCGCTGCCGGACCTGCCGGGGCAGTCGGTCGAGCGCTTCATTGCGCCGGCCAGCCAGCCGGCGTTGCGCCAGTTGCTGGCCGGCCTGCATGCCGACGGCGCCAGTGCATCCATGGAGGGGCAACTGTTCGAGGGTGTCGGCGGAGCGCGCGTGCGCATTGAAGCCAACCTTGACCACGACGGCGAGGCGATTCGCATGGTGCTCAGCGAAGTGCGCTCGCATGAGCAGCACGATACCGCGCTGCGCCGTGCTTTTGCCGTGCTGGACAACCTGGGCGAAGGCGTGGCGGTGGCGGACGCCAACGGCGCCATCGTGGCCGTCAATCCGGCTTTTTCCGCCATCTGCGGCCACAACGAAGCGCAGGCGATCGGCAGCGACCTGGCCATGCTGTGCGGGCACCAGGCAGTGCTGGCGGCATTGGACGGCGGTAGCTGGCAGGGCGAACTCACCGGCCAGCGTCCCGATGGCGGCGATTACCATGCCACGCTGTCGCTGCGCGCCCTGGCGGGGAACGAGGGCGGGGTGGCCGGCGTGGTGGCGGTGCTGTCCGATATCAGCCGCCGCAAGCAGGTCGAATCGGCCCTGCAAGACCTGCACCGCAACCTGGAAACCCGCGTGGTGCAGCGCACCGCCGAACTGCTGCATGCCAACGGCCAGTTGCGCCAGTTGTCGGCCCATATGGCGGCGGTCAAGGAGGAAGAACGCAAACGCATCGCACGCGAAATCCACGATGAACTGGGGCAAAACCTGCTGGCGCTGAAGCTCGATATCGTGCAGCTTAACGAACGCATGGGCGGGCGCCAGAACCGCTTCGCGCGCCGGGTCGCGGCCGCGCTGGAGAACATCGACGCCACCTTGCGCAGCGTGCGCGGCATCATGAACGAACTGCGGCCCGCGGTGCTCGATCTGGGCCTGGCGGCGGCGCTCGAGTGGCTGGTCAACGACTTCCGCCACCGCAGCAACCTGCATTACGAGCTCGAGCTGCCCGGCGAGGCGCAACTGGCGTCGATTGGCAGCGACGCCAGCCTGGTGCTGTTCCGCATCGTGCAGGAAGCGCTGGTCAACGTGCTGCGCCATTCGCGCGCCAGCGTGGTCACCGTGCGCCTGTGGGTGGAAGAGGGCGTGGTGCTGCTGGAAGTGGAGGACAACGGCATTGGCATCGCACCGTCCTGCCGCGAGCAGCCCGGCTCCTTTGGCCTGATCGGGATGCAGGAGCGCGCCGACGCCCTGCATGGCAGTTTTACCCTCAATGAGTACGAACCGGGCGCTGGATGCTGCGTGACGGTACGCCTCCCTTTGTAAGCAAAAAGTCAATAGCCCTGCGCGCCGGGAACGCATATACTGCCGGTGCTTTTATACGTTCAGGGGACTGACTTGACTAAAAAACTCGCACTTTCGGCAGCGTTGCTAACAGCATTCGCTCCCGCCATGGCCGACGAAGGCCAATGGCAGCCGCACCAACTGCCACAACTGAAGGCAGAACTGAAACGCATCGGCATCACCATTCCGGCCGAGCGCCTGGCTGACCTGACCAAGCATCCAATGAGCGCCATCGTGTCGCTGGACGGCTGCTCCGCGTCGTTCGTGTCCCCTGATGGCCTGGTGGTCACCAACCACCACTGCGCTTACGGCGCCATCCAGCGCAATTCGACCGCAGACAAGAACTACATCGCCAACGGCTTCCTGGCCAAGACGCGCGCCGAAGAACTGCCGGGTGGCCCGACCACCCGCGTCTACGTGACCGACAAGCTGGAAAACGTGACCGCGCGCGTCAACGACGGCCTGGACAAGCTGACCGGCAAGGACCGCAACGCGGAAGTCAAAAAGCGCATCAAGGCCCTGATCGCCGAGTGCGAGACCGACAAGAACTACCGCTGCTCCGTGCCTGCCTTCCACCGCGGCGCCGAGTACTACCGCATCCGCCAGATGATGATCAAGGACGTGCGCCTGGTGTACGCGCCGCCTGAATCGATCGGCAACTACGGCGGCGACATCGACAACTACGAATGGCCGCGCCACACCGGCGACTACTCCTTCCTGCGCGCCTACGTGGGCAAGGACGGCAAGCCTGCCGACCCGTCGCCGGACAACGTGCCATACAAATCGAAGGACTTCCTGGTCGTTTCGGCCGAAGGCCTGAAGAATGGCGACCCGATCCTGCTGGCCGGCTATCCTGGCCGCACCAGCCGTTACAAGCTGCCGGTCGAAATCCGCTACGCGCGCGACCTGAGCTACCCGGCCATGGTGGCCGACTACCAGGCCGACCTCGACGCGATTGCCGCTGCCACCAAGGGCAAGGAAAACGACGTGGTGCGCTACGCCAGCGTGGTCAAGTCGATCAACAACCGCATGAAGAAAACCCAGGGCCTGCTGGACGGCTTTGCCCGCAAGGACATCGCTGCCATCAAGGACAAGCAGGACGCGGAATTCCGCACCTGGTACGGCAAGCAGGCCAGTTCATCGCCAGCCATGCTGGCCGAACTGGATGCCGCCATCGCCGCCGACATGGAACTGAGCGACGACGAATTCGCCTACGGCGTGGCGACCTACAGCGAACTGCTGAAATCCGCGCGCACCCTGTACCGCCTGGCTCTGGAAAAGCAGAAGCCTGATGCCGACCGCGAATCGGGCTTCCAGGAACGCGACCTGGCCAACATCAAGGCGCGCCTGAGCCGCCTGGAGCAGTCGCTGGTGGCATCGGTCGACCAGGCCCGCTACGTCGCCGGCCTGCAGCGCTACGCCAAGCTGCCGCCGAAGGCGCATCCTCAGTGGCTGGACAACCTGGTGCCAGCGATGGCCGACGTGCCGGCTATGTACCAGAAGTCCGGCCTGGCCGATACCGCAACCCGCCTGGCATGGATGGACAAGGCGCCGGCTGATTTCGAGCAGTCCACCGACCCGTTCATCAAGCTGGCCGTGCGCATGCATGGCGCTGCGATGGTGCTGGAAGAGCGCCGCAAGGAAGTCGACGGCAACCTGGAAAAGATCATCCCGCAGTACATGGGGGCCGTGATCGCGTGGAAGAAGTCGCAAGGTAAGCCGGTCTACGCGGACGCCAACTCCACCTTGCGCGTGACCTACGGTACCGTGTCGGCCTACGGCGCGCGTGACGGCATCACCAAAGGTCCGTTCACCACCGTCGAAGGCATCGTCGAGAAGCACACCGGCAAGGATCCGTTCGACGCGCCGAAAGCGCTGATCGAAGCGGTGAAGGCCAAGCGCTACGGCCAGTTCAAGGACCCGGTGCTGGGCACAGTGCCGGTCGACTTCCTGTCCTCGGCTGACACCACCGGCGGCAACTCCGGCTCCGCGATCATGAACAAGCGCGGCGAACTGGTTGGCCTGAACTTCGATTCGACCTACGAGTCCATTACCAAGGACTGGTACTTCGACCGCGACATCACGCGCGCCATCCACCTGGACGTGCGCTACATGCTGTGGGTGATGAAGGAGGTTGACCACGCGGACAACCTGCTGAAGGAAATGACGATCAAGTATCCGCAGAAGTAAGCGGCAAAAAGGGGCTCCTGGTGAGCCCCTTTTCAATTTGGGGCGAAACTCTTAAACGCTCTTAAGCACTCTTATTTCCTCTTGTTCGTCCTTTTTTGCTCTTAAAACGAAGGGTTTTCTTACGCAGGTTCATTGCCTGTTTCCATTCACCTTCATTCGGAAAACGAATCCAAATCGTTGCCCATGCGTTGCGAAACGAACCGCCGACTCTATTAACAAACTGAGCTGGCGAAACGCTTTTGCCATCGAAGAGCAATTCGCGTCCTTCGACATGTGCAAGATAGCTTACTCGCTTGTAGACATTTCGCAGTGTTGTCCCATCGGGAAGAAACACATTCTTCCATTGATAGCCATCAAGAGTTGGTGCGGAGCGTCGGGACTGCGCCGCCAGGAATCCATCCATCCACGCTTTGATCGCTTCGTCGACGATCTCAAACATTTCCTGTTTCAAGCCGTGTGTGTACATAAAATTTCCGAGGCCTTGGTATGTTTCAAGTGAGGCAGGCAAGCTGAAGAGTACTTTGGTCATGACATCCTCCGTCTTTCAAAAAAGCATGCAGAGTTTGACCAATCTAAGAGAAAAATAGTTCAAACAAGAGGTTCTAAGAGTGGATAAGAGCGAATAAGAGTTTCCCTCCAAATCGGGAGCCCACTACTACTGCCACCTGAGAATGATTCATAAGTTGCAACTTATGGGTTTTGCCGGGGCTGCGGGTCGTGGCATAATCCCGGGTCACCCAAACGCAATCCCATGAACGAAACCATTTCCCTGTTCGGCCTTGCCACCACCACGCCACTGGAGCTGGTGTCGTTCGTGCTGTCCGTGCTGACCGTGTGGCTGAACATCCGCCAGAACCACTGGGCCTGGTTGTTTGCCATCCTGTCTTCCGCCATGTACGGCGCTGTGTTCTTCGGCGCCAAGCTGTATGGCGACATGGCGCTGCAGGGCGTGTTCATCACGGTTTCGATCTGGGGCTGGTACCAATGGCTGCACGGGAACCACGGCAATCAGCTGGGCGTGTCGACCCTGGACACGCGCGGCCGCGTTGTGTGCGGCGTAGCGTGGCTGGTGGGCTTCGGCATCCTGGCCTGGTTCCTGCGCCGCTTTACCGACACCGACGTACCGAATGCGGACGCCTTCCTGACCGCCGGCAGCCTGGTGGGCCAGGCCCTCCTGTCGCGCAAGAAGATCGAGAACTGGCACGTCTGGATCATCGTCGACGTGCTGTACGTTGCGTTGTACGTGCATAAAGGCCTGATGCTGACGGCCGTCCTGTACGGCATGTTCGTCGCCATGGCTGTTGCCGGCCTCCTGGCCTGGCAGGACAGCAGCGACGAGCCGGAAGAAGCAGTCGTCTGGAAATGAAGCAGCCATACCGCGTCGCCATCATCGGCGCCGCATCCTCCGGCAAGACCACCCTGGCGCAGGCACTGGCTGAGCGTTACGGCGCCATCTGGGTGCCGGAATACCTGCGCGAATTCTGCGACACGCGCCAGAGCGTGCCCGTATCGACCGACCAGTTCCACATCGCCACCACCCAGGTCGCGCGCGAAGACGCACTGGCCGCGCAGGGCAGGCGCTTCCTGTTCTGCGACACCACGCCGCTGATGACGGCGGTCTACAGCATCCACTACTTCGGCAGCATCGACGAGCAACTCGAAAGCCTCGCATCGTCGCGTCAATACGACATTACCCTGGTCTGCAAGCCGGAATTCGCCTGGATACCCGACGGCCTCCACCACGAAGAGCAAGATGTCAGCGGTATTATTGATGCGATCCTGCTCGAACAACTTGCCCGTCGCGGCGTGCCGTACACGCGCATCTCGGGCGAACTTGACGAGCGCCTCAAGCAAATAGCTCAACTCCTGGGAGATTGAAGCATGAAAAAACTGCTCGCGTTGGCCGCCATGCTCCCCCTGGCGGCGTTTGGCGAGACCGGTTACTACATGGTCACCGTCTATGACGTGGAAGGCCAGGCTTCAATCGACTACAAATACTGGAACGCCCACTACAAGAACTCGCGCAACACCGCGAGCCCGGAGATCGGCGTCGGCTACGGCGTGACGTCGCGCTGGTACACCGAGCTCACCACGCAATGGTTCCAGCGCGACGGCCGGCAGACGCGCAATACCGGCATCGAATGGCAGAACGACTTCCTGCTGACACAGGGACAGTACGACGTCGACGTCGCGCTGCACACGCTGGTCGAGCGCGCACGGCGGCGCGATAACGGCTACTACATGGAATTCGGACCTGTACTGCAAACGCAGATCTGGCGCACCCAAATGAACTTCAACGTGTTCTTTCAGCGCGAGATGGACAATGGGGAGCACAACGAAACCGAACTGGCCTACCAGTGGCAGGTAAAGCAGCGCTGGAAACGCTGGTTCTCGCCAGGCTTGCAGGGCTTTGGCGAAGTGGGGAAGTGGAATGACTGGCTGCCATCGAAAAAACAGTCGCACCGCGCCGGCCCGGCATTCTTCGGCGAAGCAGGCCGCTTCAAGTACGAAGCAGCCTATTTGTTCGGTAAAAATTCAGGACGCGCCGCGAATTCTTTTTCGATGCGCGCGCAGTACTTGTTCTGACAGTGCTTATGTCGCGGAATGATATTTTTTCAGGTCATCATGTTATATTGCAAATTTACAACAATGGCTGGCTCATGAGCCTGTCTCACGCGAAAGGGTGCAATGTCGGCATATAGCCATTTAATGACTCACGACGGGCCGGAGCCTGTGCGTGAAAGGCAATTGCCTGAAAGTAGAATGAATCGCCACCAGTTTCCTAGACACTTCCGAGCCGTTCAATATGCCGTCTTTCAAACTCGACCGGCGATAGTTTTTCATTGAATCCGTGACGACGCTTTGGATTGTAGAACATCTCTATGTAGTCAAAGATGTCCTGCCTGGCATCGTCCCTGGTCGCATAGATTTTTCGTTTAACTCGCTCACGCTTTAACAGCTGAAAGAAGCTTTCCGCTACGGCGTTATCGTGGCAGTTTCCGCGCCGGCTCATACTGGAAACCAGTCCATGTTCAGCCAAGAAATCCTGCCAGTCGTGGCTTGTATACTGGCACCCCTGATCCGAATGAACCAGAACTTCGCTCGATGGCTTCCTTCGCCAAACCGCCATCAAGAGCGCCTGCATCGCCAAGTGGGCATCGATCCGTGAGCTCATCGACCATCCTACGACCTGCCGCGAGAATAGGTCGAGAACCGTTGCCAAATAAAGCCATCCCTCGTATGTCCGTATGTAGGTGATGTCGGTAACCCATACCCGGTTTGGCTCGCCTACATCAAACCGGCGCTGAAGATGGTTTGGTGCGATGACAGATGGCGCTCCGCCACGCTTCCATTTTCGCTTGCCGTATCCGGCCTGCGAGCGAATATCGTTGGCCTTCATAATTTTGTGCACGCGGTTTGGACCACAACCTTCACCAGCCTCGCGCAAATCAGTGTGAACCTTGCGGTAGCCATACACCGTGCCGCTTTCCAGCCACGATTCCTTGATAGGCATCAGCAGTCGCCTGTCTTCTATGGTTCTTTTACTCTCCGGTTCAATGCACCAAGCGTAAAAGCCGCTTGGATGGACATCCAATATCTTGCATAGCCGACGAACGGAGTAATCGTTTCTTTGATCGCGAATGAAGGCGTACCTTACCCGGACGTCTTGGCAAAGTACGCCGCGGCCTTTCGCAGAATGTCGCGCTCCTCAGTCACGCGCTTAAGTTCTGCTTTCAAGCGCCGCATTTCATCAGCCTGCGCATCGGCCTCTTGGCGCTCAGCCTCAGGAACTCCATAGCGCTTCATCCAGGCGTACACGCTGTGAATGCTCACGCCAAGGCGTTCGGCAACTTCGCTGACCGGATGTCCCCGATCAGTTACTTGCTTGACCGCCGCAATCTTGAACTCTTCGGTGTACCTTTTTCCGCTCATGACCTCTCCTTTGCCTAAATTATGGCTTAGGAGTGTCTACAATACTGGTGGCGATTCACCATACCATTTATTCCGTATGCAATAGATTTCGGAATAAGGATCTCCATTCTTCGGCCAACTCTCGATAACCCTTCCATTGTGCAGCACCTGAAGCCATCCGTTACCATACGCGCAGCAGGGCAGCAGCTGTAAGCCCCCAGCAGAGTTTCCGAGCACGGCGGTTACTTCCGATCCAAAGTTCCCGAGAACCTTAGGTCCCGGCGCCGCCCCAAGAAACCCCTCTTCAAAGCCACATCGCATTCTCTTGTACGCAGCCGGTGCGCCCAATGCAGGTTGAACGCCGTGGACAATGCCGAGAATCTTCGACTCAATATTCCCCATGTGAGGATGGACTAATGCTCGTCCGACAAGGCCTCCCATTGAATGGGTCACCACGATCACCTTTTCGCATTGCATGCCAAGCGATCGATACTTTTCGATTAGCTTTTCAATCCGTTTAGCCAGGAAAATCGCCACTTTATCAACTGAATGCAACCAGTTGTATCCCATTGCATGCACAGGAAAAATGCAGCCACACGTTGCCGAAGTTAATTCAGCTTTGGTAAGGGGTGATAGGGCAGGAGAGCCGACCGCTCCAAATCTCGCGGGGTCGGTATCGACGATGTGTCCCCATGCGCTGCCAAACAACAGCGGCCGATTTAATTGCTGTTCGCAATCCTCAAGAATACCTCTGTAGCTCGTGAAATAGACCTCTCCCCATCCTCTTTCCAATGCCTTCTGTTCTTTGCTACGTCTAGGATTGGCCGTCGGCGGGTCGTCCTCTAGCAGTAATGGATGAGCCGACGGGATTGTGACGCGAACGTTTCCGCAGTCTTGTCGTTGCGCTGCCGTCTCTGATGAATTCCCGGTTGGCGCCGTGCCGTTATCAAACGTGTCTACCTCGGTGACTGCGGGGTCGAGCTGCATCTGCCGCTCCGCAGCGGTCGCATTTAGAAGCGCGAGCATTTCTAATTTTCGGTCCGGACGCCAGGCGATGTTATTTTTCTTTCCGATAGCACGCTGTCGCCCCGGTGACATCCTTAGGTTCGATCCCATAATTCCAGGCAAGAAAACAATTGGAATCGCACGCTTGGCGAGCACGCGCGCAGCTTGCGGAGACTTGTCTTCCTTGGGTGTTACATATCCTACGGCCTTCGTTTTTCCGGACTCCATGTATGTTGGAAGCTGAGTAACCATACGTCACCTCAATCCAAAATTTCGATCTCAAATTGCGCGAAGGCAGTCTTGCTCTTAAATCGTTCTGTTAATCCATCACTATCGGTGACTCCTTCGAAGATCTGGCCATCTTCAACCTTGATCCTATATCTTCGGTTCGGGATCGCCATGTCAGTCCGATGATCCAGGACAATGACCTGCTGGTCGTGCTCAACCTCCGTTTTTGAAATCTCAAAGCTTTCTGGCGCTCCCCCACCTCCACTTAGGTGATCAAACGTTGACGATTTAATGGTATGCGTTCCATTGCATTGCTGCGTGATCTTTCCGTTCGCGCAGTCGATCTGAACTCCTTGTGCAACCAGTTTGATCGCGGGAGAGTGGACTTCTATATTTTCATTGGCCATCAACTTGATTTGCTTTGCAGCCGAAATCTCGATGCACCCATTTTGCGATTGAATCTTGATATCTCCAGCGGCAGCAATCAACTTCAATCCAAGCTTGCACGCCAAAATGCTGACGCCCTTCGACGCTCTTGCCATAAGACTTCCACCAGCGCCAATACTTGTATCTCGTACGCTGTTGGAGTGAATGTCGTCCTGAGATGCCAACACAATCGATCCGGCCGTTCCTGCAACAATGCCGTTACGCGCGGACAGAGCTAACAAGGGATCACCGCCCGCGTCAGTCCATTTATCAAGCTGATTGATCATGTCACCAAGTGAATCTTTTGACGCCGAATCTTCGGAGACACTTTCTGCAATTTCATCCAAATGCATATGTATCGCGTGAGCCATACCTATCGCGTCTCGGCATGGCTCCCTATCAAGCGTCTCGCATGTAGGCTTTGAATATGATGCTGCTGAAAGAAGGACGCCGGCGTTTCCTCGTATTGATGCAGCAAATTTCGTCGCAAGCTCAACACCTTCGCCGCGTTTTTGACCAAATCCATTGGACTTCTCATGCGTAATAAAACCTAGATTCAACTGGGCCGCAGCATGGTCGCTGGCCAACTGCGCGCTGATCTCGCCACTCGTATCGTCAAACCGTAATCGGTTTGTCTGCTGGCCTTTGATTTCGCGACTTCGGAAACCTGACAAATACCTGTTCCCTGGCAATCCTCCAGTCTGGCTCAATGCTGGGGGTTTTGCCTCGTCATTGTAGGTCTGTCCGACGACTATTGGCCTGTCAGGATCGCCGGCGAGGAATGCCACCAGAACTTCGCTTCCGACGCGCGGCAAATATAGGCTTCCGCATTGGCTTAAGCTTCCTGGGCCATTTCCAGCCCAAGCACTCGCGACACGTACCCAAGCCGAATCGACATCGTTGTCGGACGCACCCGCACCTTGTGCGTGCTCATGGTCCGCGCGCCGCGTGCTGCGAAGTCGGATTTTGACTCGGCCAAGTTCATCGCAGTAGACCTCTTCGCCTGTTGGACCTACCACGATGGCGCTCTGCATTGGTACGTTTGGAACGTCGGAGCGAGGGTCGTATGCTGGCACGATTGAAATACCTCGGCGAACCGCGATGAAAGCGACTTTCACACGTGTGCTGGACTGGTTTGGCTCGAAGTACGCCAACGCATCACCTGCGCCCCAACGGTTGCGCGCGAAGACACGCTGCACCCGCTCCGCGAGTCCTTTCGAGAGGTTGCTTGATATTGAAAAATGCATCGAAGTCAGAACAAAGTCACGTTCTCCATCAACGTGACCGTCGACTTCCGGGTGGCCGTCCAGCGTGAAGTACTCACCCACGCACATGTCACGTACGCTGCCCTCGCCATGAAAGCACTTCGAATCCAAGTCGTGTCGGCTCATGGCCAGTTCGCCGAGCTGGCACAGGTCATCGTAGTCATCGCCGGCATGTGGCGAGAGAACCTGGTAGTCGTCCAGGCTGGCTGCCATTTCGTTGCCGGACTCGCCCTGGTCAGCACTGCCTCGGGCAGTGGCAAGCATGAAATCCCGGCTCTGCGGATTCTTGTAGTCCCAACTGAAGCGAGTCACACTGGCAGGTTGAAGGGTACGGACAGCGCACCACGAATTGATGGTGTCCCGTTCTTCCGTGGCCGCATCGCGGTGATAGCGAACCAGGCCAGCGGCGTTGGGCGGCAAACTATCCGGATGATTGAACAGCACCATCGTGTGAGAGGGCGAGTTACTTTCATCCGGTCGGAAGTACCAGGCGATGCCGCGGCGCTTGAGCAGGCGTCGAATGAAGGCCGCGTCCGATTCGTTATATTGCATGGTGAATTCGCGCTGCGGATAAACCTGGTGCGCGAACAGTTCGTCCATTTCGTAGTGAAAACAGGTTCCGATGATGGGATTCGTCTGCATCCATTCATCCAGGATCAGTGTGACGATTTCCACCTCATTCTTGTTTCGGAAAACACGAGTGTTCGTGCGCTTCTCCATGATGGAGAGCGCGTCGCGCAGCACCAACTGGTAGCTTGCCAGCCCACCATCGCTATCGCCGGCACGTGCTTCGGTGACGATACCGCAGATGCTGCGCAAGCCACCGCGATCCGTGACGATATCAATCGCCACCGGCAGCGCAATCAATTCCTTCAGCGGAATGAAGGCATCCAGCGAGACGCACATGATGCGATATTCAACGCTGCCGCAAATTGCCTCGATACCCTGCACCACTTGCGGCAGCAGCACGTCCTCCAGCATCTGTGTCGGATGGGCCAGTCGCAGGCGCAGTGGACGGTTGTCTGCGATCAGGTCCTTGTCTTGTTGGAAGAAGCTGAGCAGGGCATTGTCCACGGCGGGCTCCGTTCGTCTGATTGAAGCGAGAGCCTATGTTTGCACGCGTAAAAAATTTCGACGTTGATCTTGAGCAAACAGAGTGCGATGTGCTGGGTTACACTGGCAACCCGCAGGAATGACAACACCGGAAGGAAGCTATGAGCGCGCGACTCAATGACGTTGTTTCTGAAAGCCACCTCAAGTCTGGGCGCAACGCGGAACAGGAAGCGGCGGCGGCCTTGAATTTCTGGCAGGCGCTGGAATACCTTAACCCGCAACCTGCACCCAAACCAGACCAGAACGATTGCATTTGGGCGTTCGAGCGCGACGCGGAAGAAGTCCAATTTCCTTGGCATGCGCCGATGAAGCAGAAAGTGCTGCGCGCCAAAATGAAGCCTAGTTGGCGCTTCCAGCTTTACGCAGGCATCATCAATGGCAGTGAACTGGTCGAGACTGCCCGAGCCTACCTTGGTGCCAATGAGCTTGATTTATCGGAGCGGAATGAACCCGCGTCAGCAGCCGCAGTCGTCATCGATCTCGACAAAGATGGGTACGCAACAGGCCAGGTATTCGTCAGCACCGTACCTTGGGCGATGGCCTGCCTGCGCCAAAGCGCAGGGTCGCGGGCTCGGCTGAGTTTCGAAGGCTGGTTTGGCGAGCGAATGCTGGAGGAGGAACTGCAAAAATCGATCGGGGACTTGATGGTCGAACTGAGGATCGTCAAGCGCAAACCCGAACCTGGCGCAGACGAGCAACTTGAAGAGGAATACGCAGAGGAGCTAAGGCAGATCACCTCCGCTGACGTCCAGATCATTTGCGATCTTGTATTCGCCAAATGCGATTGGCGTCCAAACCTTGAGGAGCCATGGCGCATCAAGGCACTTCCGGCATCCGACAAGGAGACCGCGACTCCGGCAACGCAGGACAATCCGCTTAACAGTTTCTACGCCGAGGACATCGAACGAGTCAGCGCGGCTCTCGATTGTGGAAACATAGGAGCGGCCCTGCGCGAATACCTGCGAGGAGAAGATTCAGCACCGCGCATCGATCTGGAAGCCAATCCGGAGGCTCTGATCGACGGCGTTCAACCAACACTATTGCCACCGGCCTGCTGGCCTGCCAAGCACCCGCTGGTCACGGCACAGCAATTCGCAGTCAACAAGATTTCCCGGCTGCTGGAGGATGAAGGAATATTTTCCGTGAATGGCCCTCCCGGCACAGGCAAGACAACCATGCTGAAAGACATTGTCGCGTCGATCATTACGCGCCGGGCAGACGCCATGCTGGCCTTCGATGTGCCCGAAGCCGCATTTGGCAAGCGGCTGATAATCGAGAACCACAGATACCCAGCCTATGACCTGGACGAAAGCCTGCGCGGGTTCGGCATTGTGGTTTCATCTGCAAACAATGGCGCCGTCGAGAACGTGAGCCGCGAACTTCCTGGCCTCAAGGCGATCGATCCAGGCCAGGAGATCGACTACTTTTCCATTGTTGCCGATTCCATCGCTGCACCGCCAAAAGCAAAGCAACGTCCCACTGCGCCAGCGCACTGGGGCCTTGTTTCAGCGGTCCTTGGCAGCAAAGCAAACCGCAGCCAGTTCATCGAACGGTTCTGGTTCGCCGGCATGCCGAAGAAATCAAAAAATGGCGAAGTGGAAGCCGAGCCAGATCCCATGCGCTTGCGCTCCCTGCAAGACCTGATGCGGACCGGCGAGCATGGTGCTCTGTCATGGTCCGCGGCGCGAAGCCGCTACCGCGAGGCGCGGGCAAACGTTGAGCAGCTGATCCAGCGTGCCGATGCGGCTGCGACCGCGGCGCGCGTCCTGTCTGCCAGCCGGGCGCGCAAAGCACAGTTGCTTGATGCTCTTGTTGAATACGAAGCATTGATGCCTCGCCTGCAGGACGAGCTGGACCAATTCAAAGCATTGGACATCGTACAAGCGCGCGTGCTTGAACGCGCCGAGCAGGTGCATGCCGTATGGGCCAAGTTATGCTCGGCTTTCGCCCGCAGCAAAGACTTGGAGGACGATGTGCGCCGGCATGCGGAGGCCCTGCCTCCAAACGCGCTCGACCTTGCCATTAGCGAACAGGAGGCAGCTGAATTCAAGATTCGTACGCTCAAAGAAGACATCAACCAGCACGCCCAGTACCAGCCCGGTTTCCTGTCCCAATTGTTCCGTACTGAACACTGCCGGCGTTGGAACGCGCGGGTCAAGCAGTTGGAGGACAGCCAGGCGAGCGCGCGTTCGCGCGAGCGGGCTGCAGCGGCCGTTGTTGCCAGGGTAAAGGTACAGCAGGTGGAACTGCGCAAGCTGCAGGAGACCGCTCATGGTGCGTCGCAGGAAGTAGCGAATTGCCTTGCCTTGGCACAGGAGCATGGCATCGACGAGAACACCGATCCAGCATCGCTCGAACAGCAATTGCACGCAGCCGAAGCGGGACTGGCAAAGACCGGAAAGGCTGCCAGGGCTGCGCAGGCAAAGATGAAGGAAGCCGTCACGGAACTGGAAAATCTCCGTATGTCTATCCAGGAGACTGAAGGACAGGAGCTTGTGGCTTCGCGCATCCTTGCCGATGCTAGTATCAGCGAGAAGGACTGGCCGTCCTGGAATCTGGAATCGCTACCGCGTGAGCAGCGCCATAGCGTCACTCCCTATTTCAGCCAGGAGCTATTCGATGCACGCCGAGAAGTATTCGTGGCCGCGCTCGAGTTGCACAAGGCTTTCATCGCAGCGGCCTGGCCGAAGCTGTCACGTTCCTTGAGCACTTTCGTGGATGTCCTGGGCGGAACAATCCATCCGTCGCGCCTTCCCGGCGGCGTGGCTCCATTGTGGGATATCTTCTTTCTCGTTGTTCCGCTGGTCTCCAGCACGTTCGCTTCGTTCCCGCGGCTGTTCACAGGCATGGGACGTGAAGACCTGGCATGGCTTCTGATCGACGAAGCGGGGCAAGCGGCTCCGCAGCTCGCGGTGGGTGCGATCTGGCGCGCCAGGCGCGTGGTGGTAGTGGGTGATCCATTGCAGCTTGAGCCTGTCGTCTCCGTTCCTGATGAACTGGTATCGCCGTTGCTGGACAGGTGCGGAGCAGAGCAGCAATGGGCACCGCCGGCGGCATCCGCCCAGGTGCTCGCGGACATGGCGAATCACTTTGGCATGCATATGGGCGAGCCGGGAGCGGACGACACGGTCTGGCTGGGCTCTCCCTTGCTCGTTCACCGCCGCTGTCTCGATCCAATGTTCTCGATTGCGAACGAGGTCGCGTACGATGGCAAGATGGTGTACGGTGTCGAGCCTGATAAGGGCGGTCGTGATTTTGGGCCGAGCCGCTGGATCGACATGCCGGCCAAACAGTCCGATGGACATTGGATCGAGGAGCAGGCACAGGCGGCCCTGGCGCTGGCTTTGCAGATTACGGGCGGCATTCCCAGGCACGGGAACGAATTCAAGGTCTATGTGATTACGCCATTCAGGAAGGTGGCCCAGAGAATGTACACGCTCCTCCGTGCGGAGATGAATGGCAGCGTGGACGGCATGGTCGGCACCGTGCATACATTCCAGGGCAAAGAGGCGGAACACGTCATCTTCCTCCTTGGCGGCAACCCACGTACACCTGGCGTCATTTCATCCTTTGCGGGGGCAAAGCCCAACCTGGTCAATGTCGCGGTAACGCGTGCCAAGCGCAGGCTGTACGTCATTGGCGACAGGCGCTATTGGACCGGGCCGCACGATACGCGCCAGATTTTCTCGCGCATGTCAGAGCGCCTTCCTTGAGTATGTCCATACAAAGTCGACGGCGGAGGTGGGCGTATAATGCGCATTACACACCCCCACCCTTAATGCGCACTGGAATCTTATGAAACCGGAACTTTCCATACCTAAGCTGCCAAGCAAAAAGGCGACCAACATTACCTTGTCCATGGACGTGTATCAGGCAGCCAAGAGCCTGGGCATCAATATCTCGCAGGTTTGTGAGCAACGCTTGCGTGAAGAGATCCAGGCGCGAAGGGAACAGCAATGGAATGAGGAACATGCCAGCTTTCTCGATGCTTATAACAAGCGGTTAGTCGAGGAAGGAGTTGCCCTACAGGAATGGCGAGCGTTCTGATGGCACGCTTCGACATTTACGTCAATCCGGGGCGGAGCCACCGCAATATTCCATACCTGGTCGACGTGCAAAGCAATGTCATCAGTGGGCTGGCAACAAGGATTGTGGTGCCGCTACGCCCTCTGGCGGCATTTTCTTCGGTTGCTTTGCCACCGGACCTGTTTCCCATCATTCCGATTGATGGCGAAGACTACGTTCTGGACACGCCTCAACTCGGCGCCATCCCGCTGGCAGAGCTGAAGACCAGGGTTGCTTCGGCACGTGAGAGCCAGTTTGTTATCCAGACAGCGTTGGATCGGGCCTTCGGCGCCTATTGAAGTCATGACGAAACCGGATAAAGCGCTAGCGGCCTACCGCCAAATGCGCCAGCAGCCTCTGTGGCGACTCCTGGCGGCCGCCAATGAGATTGTCCTGGGGCAGGCGCTGGAGAAGTTCATGATCCTTCGGCGCAATAACAAGGGCAAGGCCAAGACCATCCAGCACCGCCAGGAGTTTGTCTGTGCGAATGCCGCCAGCGCCGTTTTCGAGCCGCGACAGCAGGTCCACCGAAACGCCGTTCAGCGCCGCGGCATCGTCAATGCGCAGTCCTTGCTGTTTGCGGTGCGCTCGCACTTGGCGGCCAACATCGCCCAACTCTCGTATGACCTGTACGGCCGGCAGCGCCGCGGAGCTAAATTGGCTCATATTTCGGAATTTCAGAAAGATCGATGACGATCAACAGTAAATTTCAACTATTTCTGATTTTCCGAAATTTCGATGATATTTCCCGCCCCGCCCTCGAAATTTCTGTATTCCGAAACTTCTGACTTCGCACTTGCTACTGTAGCGTTTTGACCAAGATCATCGGTAAAAATAAAAACACTGTTATTCTTCAAGTTCGTCGTTTTTCAAACAGCAGCGGCAAAGGGGACGGTCATGACGAAATCTTTTCGGTTCGTGCGCCTGGTTTCTCTGTTGGGCGCAAGCGTGGTTTGTAGCACGGCATTTGCAGATCCTTTC